>ENA-OWNQ01000025-OWNQ01000025.1-gut-metagenome-genome-assembly--contig:-NODE-25-length-168380-cov-25.495648_pt1 | contig 168380 bp, 123 predicted proteins | sample MGYA00248252_ERZ651782 | MGnify/ENA primary metagenome ERZ651782 (study PRJEB26908, sample SAMEA4031705) | gut metagenome | biome: gut; feature: normal infant; material: stool | place: China | collected... | reverse complement strand
GCCTTCCCCTGTCCCACTAATAGGCCCGGCATTTACTGATTTTGGTTTCGTTAAAATCATATTTTTTTACCCCATGTGATTCCGTTACTTCTTAGGTAACAGATAACACATACACGAAACGTACATTATGATGAAAATAGAAATCACGCACATGACAAAGGCGTAGAATGTGGAAAGGCCTAATACTCAACGGGGAAAATCTAGAGATTAGGCAATAAAAAGTATAGAGCATGGAAATAAGGTTATTTCATGTTCGGATAGTTTTTTGCTCTATGTTTCAGATAAAACGAAAAAAAGTGGAGGAATATTTGCTTTCTATTCGTGTTTTTGTCTATCTTTGCGTCAAATTTAATTCCGTTACCTAAGAAGTAACACACATAGTTTAATTCTGATTATTAACACTTTACTATTTTAGGACTACCTACACTGCAATTTCTAACGTAAGATAAATTCCCTTTATTTACCTCCGTACGTTCTTTAAGCTCAAAGCCTTTCAAGTAGATTTGTGTCGTTTTAATAGATTTGTGCCCCAATGATTCACTAATCATTTCAATGGAGACTCCCCGATACTTCGCAGTCGTTGCCCAAGAATGACGAAGCGTATAGGAAGTGACAGGAGATTGCAAATGCAAGGTTCTTGCCAGGTCTTTCAGATTATTATTAAATCGACGAAGAGCAGACTGATATTCCCGGTAACCTCTTTCATCCGTCCGTTTTTTATCCCCACGAAGAATATCAAACAGATAATCCGGACAGTCAGGATGAGAATCTTCTTTGCTACGAAGCTGGTTAATCATTTCCTTTGCAGTATTCAGCACTTCCACGCTCATCGGGGTTTTGGTTTTGATACGATTGTATCGCAGTACATTCTGATCGAGTGCCGATTTCTCCAGATGGGCTAAATCAGCGAACGACATTCCACAAAATTGGAACATCAGGGCGGCAATAGCTTGCGTACGGCGTAAACGTTCCGATTTGGGATCTTCATACAGAAGCTTATGCAATTCCGTAGCAGGCAAAGCCTTTTTCTGGCGGACATCCACACCTGTATAGACATCATGAAACAGGCGCGGCACGTATGGCGCACTGCCCGCTTCCACTCCACGGTTATAGATACTACGAAGCATACGCATATACGTAGAAATCGTATTGAGCTTCAAGCCACACTCATAAAGATACTGACCGTAACGTCGTAAACGTTCGCGGGTGACCTGTCTAAACGACACATTAGACGTGCCGCAATATTTGCTGAAAGAGAAAAGCGCATTCTTGTAGACATGCGCAGTAGAATGTCTCCCCTCCTTCCGCAAACGACCGATGTAGAATTCCGCACACCGGCTAAATCCATTTCTGTTCATCATTTGCATCACTAGTTATTTTATATATTATACCATTTGGCAAGCGACAAAAGAACAAATCTTTTGGCAGACCTGAAGCACACTTGACAAATGAGATATTATTTTTTAGTTTTATTAACCTCTTAAAAAACCAGCAAATCATGGCTAACAAAAAGATAATTCACGGAGAATCTAAAACACAAGTAAAGAACAATGTTCAAAAACCGAAAAAGAATGGAAGAGGACACAGGCCAAAGAAAAGGCCATAAACAAGTATTGACAAAAATAATTGTGCGGATGAAATGCAAGCTATACTTTTGACCTGCTAAAAACTGAGAATCATATCCCGGAAAAATAGTGACGCTATCCTAACGGGATGGCGTCACTATAAGAGGAGGATAGTATCACTATACTGACAACATAGCGTCACTATCTTTAAGGGATTGTTCCTGCTTCACTAAACATGTATTTTTAATTTTAATTATTTTTTCAATGGAATAAAACTTCTACATACATTCTCATTTTTCTTTTATGGCTTGTCTATAATTAAGATACTGTTGGTCACTTCACGCGGACCGTTATCATCAGTTGGTGTATTCCAAATAGGGAATTTTAATCCACCGTCTTCACCTTCCTTACGTACAATCAGCGTTGTGGATCCTCCACCATCTAAATTAATGGCATCTTGACAACCGACAGCTTTCATCAAAATTGCCAATTGAGGCAAAGTCAAACCTTTTGCATAATAAGCATCTTTCATTCGTCCATCTACAACAAACAAATAGAGCATCTGACGGTTTTCTGAGATTCCTACACTTGTACGCGGATGAAAATCGGAAGCTATAGCAGCATCTTCAACATCCATATATTCAGATGTAATTTGTCCCCTGTCAATCAGCGTTCCATATCCACCCACCGCATGAAGTAATTGATCACCATGCTTCAATGCTTCTTCAGCCAGTCCGATGTATGATTCCCCATTTTTCAATTGATATACTACTGCTTCATGGCCACTCCAAGCCTTGTCGTTGATGGCCACTCCATCTTTAAAGAAGATTCCCATCACTTCATATTTAGCCGTATAAAAATCACCATTCACGCCTAACCATACTTTTTTCCCGTTTTGTTCTGCTGCATACGCATGATAAGGAAGTATAGCATCAGAATTCTCATCAACGGCAGGAACGTTTTTGTCGTCTTTGGTTCCGGGGGTAAACGTAACCTTCGTTAAATCCACCCCAGCTACATAGACATGTTGATTGTATTGACCTGTCCTAAAGAATAATTCTGTAATAATAACGCCATCTCTTAATGCCACACTGCGGTCCCAATACATTTCTGTAACAATAGACGAGTTGGCTATATTCTTACCAAAAGGTGTTTGACCTACATATATATCCGATTTGTTGTCTGAACAGGCACTCGTTATTACCATAAAAGAAGCCAATAGACACATTAATCTGTTTTTAATTTTCTGTTCCATAATTTTCTATGTTAAAAATTTGATGCTTAAGTTCACTATTTTACTTGATATTCATAAGCTCCCACATCAACTGTATTGTCTGAAATACGCATGCCTCCGATTATATCCTTGTTCACGCCGATTGTTTCAATAATTGCATTGTCTCCTTTGTTTATTAACGGAGAAGTACTCTGCAAACGATAATCTCCATCAGTCGGAGCTACAAACAACGGTCCGGTATTATCATTAGCCAAATTAGTTATACAGTTATTGACAATTGGCGAGTAATTGGATTGTGAGGTAATATTCACCAGCACACAATTGTATAATGTACAAGCTGTGGCATCAGCAACATGGAACTGTGGATTCTTAGGATTAGCACACTTGTTGCCCCAAACAACAGTATTATACATTTTAATGTTATCAGCAACGCGTATAACGTATGCACTATTCCATTGATCTCTAATCTCGTTATTCACTATAGACGAATTATACACCGAAGTCTTACCCAAGAAATAAATACCACCGGATGTTTCTGTCGTTGTATTACCATAGAACAGACAATTGATGATCTTACAATTATCGTAATAACCACAAGCCGCTCTATAGAATGAATTTCCATGTACTATATTATTACTAAAGACGCGTTTCCTTATTCTTAATACTCCACCCCATTCTGAATTAGATTGTGTAACTGTACCTGTAAGAACAAAACCATCAAAGTAATAGTATATATCACCCGGTCCTTCTGTTTCAGACCGCATCAAGAAGAAATCACCACCTTTTATAGTCGACTTCCTGCTCTGATCCCGATCTTTCAGTTTACTTTCAGTACCGATGAATCCACCATAAACATTGACCGCATTCAACACCAAAGAATTTTTCAACTGGTATTCGCCTTCTGCTACCCAAATATCAATGTTACTATGATTTCCACAAGCACTTGCAGCCGCCTGAATATCTCCGTAAGCATTCTCCCAACTTGTTCCATCACCGACTGCACCTGGCTTCACGTATATACGGCGCGTTCCCGGCATCTGCGAAATATAATAGATGTCGGATATGTCAGAGCTTTTATCTTTAATCCTAATGTATCCGGTCCTTTCCACTCCGGTGGTATTGTTGGAAACGGAGGCCTTAATCGTAATTTCCTCGGCAATATCACCACCACCAAATTGAGGTACCGAAGTCACTGTTATCCAATCTTGTCCGGATACCTCCAACTCATATTCAGTATTCAATATGACCGGAATTTCCACACTCTTGGCATCTCTAGTAAACAATACATCCTTTTCTTCCGGAGCAAGCGTAATGTTCATCATCTTCTCCTGATTACTTTGTATCACAGTCAGTTTGGCTTGCCGATCGCTGTCTTTTGCCTTTAAGGTTACAACTATTTCCCGTTCTGCGCCAGTGGTATTCCTGGCAACTTTAACTTTCAGGCTATTTTTCCCCGCTGCCTCAAACATAAAGCCGTCTTTCTCCTTTATATCCGTATCCCATTCAAGATCTGTGAGAACAGGCAACACTGCCTCTCCTCCATTGATATTAAAATAAACGACACTCTTCGGAAGAGTAATCAACGAACCTCTACCCTCTTGTCTAACAATGATTCTAGTAGACATTTGATCCATCAAACGGACTTCAATCCACCCTTCGCGTGGTTCCATCGCGGGATTTTCGGCTATCAGCGTTACGATAGAATCAGGAAGTTGCATCTGACCACGGTATCTTGTCAACTGAATCCAAGAATCGGAAGCCTCGGCAAACCACGGGTAAGAAGATCGTAAATCGATAACTTCCCTACCTCCTTCCGGATTTATTATAATCTCCTCTTGCATATCTATATGCGGATTGATCTTGCCTTCCAATGCGTCATCGCATGAAATAAAGAGAGCCGTTACAAAAAGGAACAATAAACCCTTTGTAAATAAATGAGGAAATTTTGATTGTATTTTCATATACTCTTTTATTTAATTACTGTTTCACAATAACTTGCAGCCCGTTTGCTACGTCTTTTTCCTTACCTTCAGACGGTTGGTTCATGAGCTGAAAATCATTTTCACCAACCTTCCGTACCATTGTTGACGAGGCATCACCCTCTAAATTTATGGCTTGGTAACATCCCGCACCCTGACACACCAACATAATATCTTCAAGACGCATACCATTAGAATATTTTTCCTGTTCTCCGTCAACAACAAAGAAATAGGCTTTCTTATGATCTTTTGATACTCCTACAAAAGTGCGGGGACGAAAACCCATTGTGTTAGCATTAACTGTAAATTGGCATACCTCTCCATCAATAATCAAGGGATAGTTCCCGCTAACAGCGTTTACTACGCTCTCCTTTACCAGATTAAATTCAGGAACTGTGGTGATATGGAGAGAACCATCATCCAACATATAAAAAACCTGTTCCGAATCACGTCCGAAAGTGCCCTTCAGTTCTTTCCCATCTTTATAGCAAATTCCGGCAGAATGCCCATTAATCGCAAGCAATACATCCTTACCGCTTTCTTCTGCTTTCATGGCCTGCTGCCTTACCGTCTGAGTGACCTTACCCACTTCATCCTTATTGTCGGGAGTGGAAGTCACTATCGTAACGTTCTTATTAAGATCGATTTCAGCAATAAGCATCCGCGTCGGTTTCGTACAATATACAAAAGAGACATCGGTAACACTAACTCCATCACTAATTTTAATAATCTCTTCTTTCTGTATTTGTTGTATATACGATACATTATCGGCAATACCTTGCATGAGCTGAGTGGTTGCCCCTTTGTATGGTATCTTCTCTCCGTCATCGTCTGAACATCCGATAAAAATGGCAGTCACTATGAGCAGTAACGATATATATATGTTTTTTATCATACTAAATATTGATTTCATAATTCTAAAATATTTTATAAGTACCATTATTACCATCCTGGATTTTGAGGCAATAAATTCGGATTCAGAGAAATCTCGTTTAATGGAATATTATACAAATAATATTTATCCGTAAAATTCATGGTTAATGTAGACTTCTTAGTATACGGAGTGATAAATCCGTCTTTATCAAATCCTACTTCATCTTCAATTAATTGTATTTCATCTTTTGTATAAAGAGCCGGATCCATCTTGGCACCTCTACGTTCACGATTGTATACAATCTCTCCCACATTCCAACGGCAAACATCATCCCATCGATATCCTTCTGCAAAAAGTTCGATTCTTCGTTCTCTTCGTATTTCACGAATCAGATTGGCATTAGGTCCTGTCACATTGGGGTATTTAGCCACTAAATCAGGATCCTCATCCGGTTCCATGGTTAACTTATGCGAAAATCCCACACGACTGCGAAGTGCATTGACCGTTTTGTCCAATTCCGGATCTTTTCCCAATTCTGCACCTGCTTCCGCCCGTATCAATAATGCTTCAGCATAACGCATGACAGGAGCATCGATGCTGCCTTTATGATTTCCAACTGCATGTTCTGAAGCTTTATAAAACTTAGCAATAGCATATCCTGTAGATGAAGTTCCATAAAAAGGCTTCTTTTCCGTTCCTTCCAAAAGTCCGAAAATGCTGGATGCACCACCGGTCATGACTCCATTTACTTCTCTAAACAAGTAACGGCTATATTCGCCTGCCTTTGGCAAACATACTGTCTGCAACAGTCTGCCATCCCGGTTCTCCATTTCTTGAATTTGCCCCATATCCGGATTATGACATCCGCATTGCGAAATAGGCTTGCCGGTAGTGGCACAAAGATACTCTTCAAAACAATCTCTACTCATACCCATAATTGCCCCTGGTATGCTATTGGAAACGTTATTGCCCATATTGATAGAAGCATCATATTCGCGGGCCAATATCACTTCCGGATTAGTATCATACTTATCTTGGATAAACAAGTCAAAATAGCTCTGTTCGGGAGTAGCAGATTTATACAACGAATGTCCCATATCCATCAATGCACCCGCTGCTTCATAGGCAAGCTTCAAATATTCAGCATCACCTTCCAAATTGCGGTAACGTCTATATGTACCTTCGTACAAACAAATCCTTGCTTTTAACAATAATGCCGCATCTCGACTGATACGATACACCTTCGTCTTAACAGGCAAATACTCAATAGCAAGATCTATGGTCTTGACTATATTTTCCATTACGGAAGCCCGTGGATCACGTCCCTTATATAATTCAGGGTCGTTCTTGTTCAAAGTCGTGTCATACCAAGGTACATCACCAAAAAGCAATACCTTACCATAGTAATCCAATGCTTTAAAAAACAGCATTTCGCCGGCATATCGCTTTTTGTCGATGTTTGAAGCCGGTGAACGGTCATAGTTCTGAAGAAATTCATTACACCCTCTGACTATCGACCAATCCCAATCACTACTGGTTATCAATGTACTACTCTGACCGAATGTAATAATATTGGCAGATGGTCCTAATAGATTGTCCGATTTATAATCAGATTCTATCATATTTCCGATTGTCCATGCCAAAGGGTCTCCATGTCCCTTTATGAGCTTGGGGTAGTAGGTGTTACAATATTGCTCCAAAGCGGCTGAGTTTGCCGTTTCCCAAAAATGATCACTTGATATGACATCTCCCGGCTCGGTATCCAAATAATCACATCCGGAAAGAGAGAGACATAACAAAAAGATAAAAGAATATATGTGTTTCATATTTATTACTGTTTAAAATGTAACATTCATTCCAAATGAAAATGTTCTCATAAAAGCATATTGCTTACCTAAATTAGCTCCATTTATGTTTTCCGTACTAGTCATCTGATCCACAATATCAGGCATCATAAAGGGGGGCAGCGCTGTTTTCTCCCACAAGTTCATTCCATTGACATAAATACGCGCTTGCTGCAATCCTATTCGCGACAACCATTTTTGGGGTAAATTGTAACTGATTGTAATATCTTTCAAGCGAATATAAGCGGCATTCTGCAAATACTTTGTTTGAATCTGCTTGTTTTTGGAATTTCCGTTAGCACTTGGCCGAGGATAATAGGCGGTGGGATTTTCATAAGTCCAGGTATTGTCTATATGATATTGGAATACATTGGAATTGTAAATACCTCTTGAAAATCCCCAAAAAGTATCACTACCAGTCCATAAGTCTCTTTTAGCAACCCCTTCAAATATAGCCCGTACTTCAAAGCCATGCCAGCCTATTCCACCCTGCAGATTAAAACGATAACGCGGAGTGGTATTGCCAATGACAGTTCTGTCTCCCGGATCAGACAAAGTGTTACTTCCTAAATCGATTATTCCATCACCATTCAAATCTTTATAACGGATGTCACCCGGATACCATGTACCATTTATAAATTTTTGTATATGATTCATACGTTTAGCTTCGAAATCATCTAATATATATCCATCAGTCACATATCCCCATATTTCACCCAGCTTCTGTCCCTTATGGTACATTCCTGTAGCCAAAGAACCGTTTGGATTATCATATTTGGTTATTTCCGCCTGATAATCGGAAAGGCCTACGGTGAAAGAATAGTCGAGCGGACTACCCCATACATTGTCAATCTTATCTTTCCATGTCAACTCCAATTCCCATCCGGTAGTACGCATATCGGCTATATTTTCCTTGCCGCCACTCGTTCCCAAGACAGCGGGAAGAACAACCGAACGTACCATATTTTTTGTATCACGAACATAAAAATCAAACGAACCGAACAAACGGTTATTGAATAAAGACCAATCGAGACCTACATCCTTGGTAATGACCTTTTCCCATGTCACCAAACTTGGCAAAGTAGGAATATCCAAACCATTAACAATGGCGCCATTCATCATATAATTGGATAAAACTTTACCGGAAAGATATGACATATAATCATGATACCCTTCAGTAACCTGATTCCCCAATGCACCGAAAGAGGCTCTGATTTTTAGATTATCTACATATTTAGTTAGTGGCTTGAAAAATTTCTCTTCCGAGATTCTCCAACCCACGGATGCGGAAGGGAAAAAAGCCCAACGATGGTCTTTGGCATATTTAGAAGAACCGTCATAACGGCCATTCACTTCCATTAAATATTTTGATTGATAATCATAGTTCAACCTAAAGAATGCGCCTTGCACTTTCCAAATATCCTTAGTTTCACTATTCTCCAGATAATTGATTGCCAGATCAGAGATAGGCAATTCGTTGTCATATAGATTGGACATTTTATAGGATGTTGAAGCAAGGGTCTTCTGTTCCTGATTATAACCAGCCATCAATACCATGTTATGCGCATTTTTAAACGACTTTTGATATTCAGCCCATACATTTAATGCCTGATAAATGTCATTGGAGTTTTTATTTTGTACGTAGTTGGGGCTCTCTACCGTCCATGTTGCTGCACCTTCCGGAAAAGTCTGTGTCATTTCCTTTCTGTGTACCTTACGACTTGCAGAGTAACGGTTCCATGAATAATCTCCCTTAATAGATAATCCCTTAAAAGGTTTGATGTTAAAACGGCCGGTATACCACTGGTCCCACGCCTCCTGCTTGTTACGTCCTGCCAATGCCATTTTCCCTACAACATTATAATTACCGCTATTCAAATACAAGCCGGCAAAATCTCCATTTGGCAAAAAAACAGACAAAGTAGGAAACATTCGATACACCTCGTAAAACCAGGTTTCAGAACTTGAACCATTATCATATTTGAAAGGTTCGTCATTTTGGATGTTACTCATACGAGTAGAAAAACTCAGATCAAGCCAATCGGTTATCTTCGTCTCAAAATTAAACGATAGATTCATTCGTTTGTAGCTATCATTTCCGTATCTGAAAATACCGGTTTGATCTTTATAACCTACCGAAGCATAATAATTATTACGATCCGTTCCTCCAGAAATACTTACATTATGTTGCTGCATGAAAGCTGCATTTTTATAAAAAGCATCCAACCAGTCGGTATTGCCGACATAAGCCCATCCTGGATTACTCGGAGTATAGTTGCTGTTCTGAATGCCTTCTGTATCCACAAGAATAGCCGGATTATTTACCGGATCGGCTATATGCGCATCAAGCGCGGCTAAAAAACGGTCGTTGAAATAATAGCTTCCGGGACTCTCATAATCGTATGCTTTGTTCCACATACGCGCCCACACATCAGCACGAGGCATCTCCGGTAGACGGGCAGGTGAACTCCATGAGAGATTATTGTTATAAGTCACCCGTGTCTTTTGGTTGCGGTTCCCTTTTTTAGTAGTAACAAGCATTACCCCGAAGGCAGCACGCGCTCCGTAAACGGCAGCTGCGGAAGCGTCTTTCAATACTGAAACACTTTCTACATCTTGCGGATTAATGAGTGATAAATCTGAGATTTCAACCCCGTCTACTAAAATCAAAGCATTGCCTCCATTCAAAGACGTATTTCCGCGGATATTAATCTTGGCCGCTTCATTAGGTTGTCCGCTGTCAAATGTTATATTTAAGTTAGGTACGATTCCTTGTAGCCCCTGCGCTATATTACCAATCGGACGATTTTCCAGAATATCGCCTGAGGCAGTCGTTACAGCCCCTGTCAAATTGAGTTTCTTCTGAGTACCATAGCCCACAACTACCACCTCATTCAATGATGCCGAACTTTCTTCAAGTACGATTTTTAAAAAGTCAGTCTCATCCGACACCCAGACTTTCTTTGTGGAAAAGCCAATATAAGACGCAACAAGCAGCGCTCGTTTCATATCTTTTATCTGCAATATGAACGAACCGGAAAGATTGGTGGTCACTCCTTGAGTAGTGCCCTGTACGGTAATATTAACACCCGGTAACGGTTGTCCACTGGCATCAACGACTGTTCCTTTTACAGTATAATCTTTTATTTCTACGGGTGTTTCTGATTTTTTTTCTTCTTTCCGGGGAAGGCGGACAATAATCACTTGTCTTCCTTTTACTGTATATGTCAGTTGTTTAGGGGGTAATATTCTATTCAAAATAGACACAACCGACTCGTTTTGTGCTTTGACTGTTACTTTTTCATTTTTCTGCAAGACATCTTCTTTAAAAAAGAATACATAATCACTCTTCTTTTCCAATGTCTTAAACAATGTCTCCAATGATACATTTGTCAAGTTTAATGTGACGTACGTAGATTGAAGGAGCATAACCCCATCTTCTGCCAAAATCTTAGGTAAATGGGATGTTAAAAAAACGCATAAAAGTAAAAATCGAAAACCAATATTAGTTAAATATTTACCTCTATTCCTTATCTGAGAGTTATTTTTCATATTTTTGTATAATTAGATTGGTTATAACTTTGGTGAGTTATCTTCAGTCCTAATGTGAACCGGATGATATTTCGCAGATATTATCCGGTTTTTTCTGTTTTATTTTAAGGTGGTATGTTTTTCATTTCTTTCTTTTTAAAGGTTATACTTCATTTGAGTTTCTCAAGGCATGATGTATATTACATCCCCTCGCCTGGTTATACTTAATGGCGTAGTCAATGAGATGGCCTCCAACACTTCGTCAAGTGTACAATTCAAATCAAGACTACCATAATATTTTTCATCTTTCAAACTTCCTGATATTTCTATTTTTGTATCATAATATCTCGACAGTGATTTCAGCACATCAGAAAGTCTCTGTCCATCGAAATTCATAGCATCGTCTTTCCAACAAATATAGTTGTATACGTCCACTTCATTCACTTTTACTGCACCGTTGTCTTTTGAAAGACGTTGATTAGGGAGCAAACGCTTTTTCTCTTTATTGTCTACTGTCACATCTACACTTCCCTGAACAAGTACCACTGCTGTCTCCGTATCTTTTACATAATCGGTTACATTGAATGATGTTCCCAGTACGGTAACTTCCAAACGATTCGTCTTCACGACAAAAGGGTGCTTAGCATCTTTACGAACGTCCAAATATACTTCTCCTTGTACATTCAACTTTCTATTCTCTAGAAAGTCCGAAGCATAAGATATGCATGAACCGGAATTAATCCACAATAAAGAACCATCCGGAAGGATTATTTTAGAACGCTTCCCATAAGGTACCATTATCTGGTTCACCGATATCTTTTCTCCTCTGGAAGCAGCTACCAATTGTTCGTCCACTGTAACTGTACCGTCCTCACCTACCCGGATTTCAGCATTATTTTTATCCAAACCAACGGCCTGTTTACCATCCAAAATAATCTGTATTTGCCCTGAATGACCTAAAGAGTCTATAATATTGGCTGTAACATCTGTAGTTTTCTGCAAATTGGATTTGGATAGAATATAATAAGTCCCCAAACAGATGAATAGTAAGGCTGCCACACTTGCCACATAAGCCATTACTCTCCGATAAGGTAATGTTTTTTTGTGAAGCTGTACCGGTTGCGAAGATTCATGTTGAAGCCTATCCATCATTCTGGCAAAACTTTGCATCTTATATTCCTCAGATACAGGTTTGCTATCTTCAACCACTTTCATATTTTGAATCACCGCAATAGCCAATTCTATCTTTTCTTCACAACCGGGATGCTGAATCTTATAGAATTTAATATCAAACCCATTATCAGAAAAACCATATCTTGCCCATTGGAAGAAATCATCATCCAACAAAAATTCTTCTATATCTCTAAATGTATATTGAGCCATTTTCTGCCTTATTTTCTATGATGACAAACGAGCAGATGAATTTATACTCATCAGGAGAAAAAAAATCAAAAAAAGACAGACGGGATAAGTAAAAATGAAAGAAGTATGCTATAACAAGTTACTATACAATTATATAGAAAGCACATTAATAAGAAATAAAATAGTAGCGGATGAAGATTCTTTCCTAATCTTTTCCATAGAACGGAACAATAGATTTCGGGCAGACTGGATATTAATTTTCATTATTTCTGAGATTTCTTCAAAACTCATCTCATGGATAAAGCGAAGATAGATTATTTCTTTCTGACGTCCGGTAAGTCCTTTCAATATATGATGAACCTCATCTGACAGCCCTTGGTCATGCATCCAAGACAATTGCTCATCAATTGTATAATCCAAATCAAATGCAAAGTCATAATCCGGCAATGATTGAAGTTTCGCATTACGAAGTAATTGATTATAAATCAAATTCTTTAATGCACGAAATAGGAAGGAACGTAACTTTGTATTATCTTCAAGAATTATCTTTTTCTGATAAAGTTTCAGAAACAGGTCTTGAATCAAATCTTCTACCATCTCATTATCTCCCCCCACTCTACGACCATAAGCTAATAAATCATCAAAGCATAAACAGTACAATTGAGAAAATGCCATTTCATTTCCACCCCAAAATTGTACCCATAAATCTATTATGCGTTTCTGATCATTGAGAGTCATAAACTGTTTTTTAAGTCAGGTTTCAAGATTTAAACTATACTCTTTCGTATTTTATTCAATACTAATTCAAGGCAATATTCGCAAAATATATTGAGATATACAAATTTCCGGAATGGTTCTTCTTCAAATTTGATGGTAATCTCTTTTAATATGCCTCTTGAAACCGACTTATTTAATGGAGTTATTCCAAAGAAATTACCTCTCTGAATAGTTTGCCAGATTGTAACATACCGGCTTCGTGCTATTACCTACACGGTAGATACCGAACTTAAAGTAATAACCATCATCGTCGTTACGTCCAATCATGATTTTCTCATTGTCCACAATGTGTTTATTAACCTTTTTCCCTTTTTCCTGATAATCCATCTGTACATCGAGCATACCCGGCTTTACAATTGTTTCCGCCTCTTTGCCATAGACTGTCCAATCGATATGAATACGGAATGTAATCCAACAATCTTTCGGAAAATCGGCGAAAGGCATTTTGTAAGCAATGGTCGATGCTTTATATGTAGATGTCACAGGTTTCATAACCGGTGTCTTTTCCGGATTTGCGTTGCAACGGTCGTCTTTATCTGTCAACCATTTACGGTCGGAGTTTGCTTTGATATAAAACCATCCGCCTGAAAATCCGAATGCCAATGGAGGATAGCCACCTTGTTCCACCAGCCATCCGTTGGCCTTTCCGGCTTGATAAACGGGATTGCCTTGTTTGTCTTTCACCGGATTACCTTGCTTGTCCAGCTTGGGTTTCTTTTCGTATCCCATGTTTTTCTTAAAAATAGTAGTTTTGTCCAGTTCCATGAACTCATCAGCTGTCAGTTTCTTCACTTCACCCTGTGGAGTCTGTACCAAAGTACGATCCGGCATTCCATGCCATTGAGCAAAAATGGTGGAAACATCACTGCCTAATGTAGAAGGGATATATACCGAAAACTCATAATCGCGGGAAGCACCCTGCGGACAAATACCTTTTCCATGATGATATACAGTTTTCATTATTTGTGCTTTCTTATATGTATCGGCTGGTTTGCCTTTGAAATCATCGGAAGTTGCATAACAATAAGAAAATTCCGCACGCCCTTTTGTTTCCCCCGCTGCATATCCGGATAATGTGTTATCATCTTCTTTCAGTTCAAAACGATAAGAAGGTTTTCCGTTGAACATAAGGTTGAAATCACGTTGAATGGCATGCGCTTTTTTAGCTCCGACTGCTACCCAGCAACCATCTATAATCTGATTGACACATGCCGAATCTGCCTGTACATTTACACGCTCGGTCAGTGGCACCAAAGTCTGTGTTTCTATAGCCGGACCGGGTTTCTCGACTTGTTCAGCCATCGCCGTGCATCCTGATGCCAGCACGCAAATAATAAAAATGCTTTTCTTCATTCTATTCGATATTAAGTTTGTTGACGGTGCAAAAATACGAAAGGCAACCTCATCAGTTGCCTTTCGTTTGTCTCAAATGCTTTCACATTTGTGTAATTTTGCTGTCAACACCTGCCTGGAGGCTTAATTCGGTGCTTCATCGTTCAAATCTTCTTCAAGCATATCGACTTTCCGTATACTCATTTTTCCATCGGCGGTGATCGTTATAGAAAGCGGCATATACAAATCTGTCTGCGGATAACAAACACTTGCGGCATATACAATGCCCTGCGGAGTGGTCTTGTCGTATACAATTCCTTCCAATATAGATTTCGAGAGAAATTTTGCATCGACTACGGATGAAAAATCATTCTTAGTAAATGTCTTGTTCAATACCGTTTCGTTACCGCGTGTCAGGTGCAGCACTATTTTATTGTCGACATAAGTATCTCCCATCTCATTTGTTACATGAGGCAGACTTTCGTCCGGAGTACGTGAAACAAAGGAATGATAATCTTTTCCTTTGAACTTAAAGTTAGTTTCGCTCTTAGACGTCTGCATACGCTGCAATCCGTGAGCATCTATACTGTCTATTCTTGCCAGTAGCGACTGATTATCTGAAGTTCCTTTTTTACCGCCACATGCACTCACAGCCACTGCCAACGGCAATAAAAGCCAATAAACTAGTTTTCTCATACGTAAGTTTTCTGTTTATAAATAGATGGCAAAGGAACAAAAAGAGCGGGATATTTACAAGTATAACCGACATTTTTCCTACATTTGAAGGAAAGAAGGAATGGAAATACTATCACAAAGGGATGCTCGACGACAGTAGCAAACCGGCCAGTGCATTTAATGCTTTCAAGAGATAAGATTATTGAATCCTTTTTTATAACTTTACGCCGAATCCAAAATATTTTATACCTGAAAAGTAAAAATGAACATGAAACACCCCAAACAGTTATTAGCTGTACTTTTGATGGCCGCCGCCTGCACTATGCAAGCGCAACGCAGTGAGGCACTGCTGGAGAAGAACTGGAAATTCAGTAAAGGAGATTTTAAAGAGGCCAGTCAGCCGGAGTTCAATGACACTAAATGGGAATCGGTTGTTATTCCACACGACTGGGCGATTTTTGGTCCATTCGACATGAACAATGACCTCCAAAACGTAGCAGTGACACAGAACTTTGAGAAAAAAGCTTCCTTGAAGACAGGACGTACCGGCGGTCTTCCTTATGTAGGTACCGGATGGTATCGTACCAGTTTTGACGCCCCTGCCGACAAAGAAGTGACACTGCTCTTTGACGGTGCCATGAGTGAAGCGCGTGTCTACATCAACGGAAAAGAAGCTTGTTTCTGGCCTTTCGGCTACAATTCTTTTCACTGTAATGTGACTTCCTTATTGAATAAAGACGGTAAAAACAATACGCTTGCCGTGCGTTTGGAAAACCGTCCGCAATCTTCGCGTTGGTATCCGGGAGCAGGTCTGTATCGCAATGTACACCTGATTGTGACTGACAAAATCTATGTGCCTGTATGGGGAACGCAAATCACGACTCCTCACGTCAACAAGGATTTTGCAGCCGTACGTCTCCAAACGAAGATAGACAATGCCGGTGAGAAAACAGCCATCCGTGTAGAGACGGAAATTCTTTCTCCGGAAGGTAAAGTTGTTACCCGGAAAGAGAATACAAGCCGCATCAATCACGGACAACCTTTTGAACAAAATTTTATTGTAAACGCGCCCGAACTCTGGTCGCCGGAAAGTCCGTCGCTTTACAAGGCTGTCTCTAAAATTTATGCGGATGATAAACTGGTAGATACTTACACCACACGTTTCGGTATCCGCAGCATTGAATACATTGCTGACAAAGGGTTCTACCTGAACGGGGAGCACCGCAAATTTCAGGGTGTATGCAATCACCACGATTTAGGTCCGTTGGGCGCCGCTATCAATGTTGCAGCACTGCGTCATCAGCTTACGCTATTGAAAGATATGGGATGCGACGCGATCCGTACTTCTCATAATATGCCGACTCCCGAACTCGTTGCGTTGTGTGACGAAATGGGATTTATGATGATGATCGAACCGTTCGATGAATGGGATATCGCCAAATGTGAAAATGGTTATCACCGCTACTTCGATGAATGGGCGGAACGTGATATGATAAATATGCTTCATAATTACCGGAATAACCCTTGCGTCGTTATGTGGAGTATCGGCAACGAAGTACCGACTCAATGCAGTCCTGTCGGTTATAAAGTGGCCAAATTCCTGCAGGATATCTGCCATCGTGAAGATCCTACCCGTCCTGTCACTTGCGGAATGGACCAAGTGACTTGTGTACTTGCCAACGGATTTACAGCAATGATTGACATTCCGGGACTTAATTACCGTACGCAACGCTATCAGGAGTCATACGACCAACTCCCGCAGAATCTGATTCTGGGAAGCGAAACGGCTTCTACTGTCAGCTCACGCGGCGTATACAAGTTCCCGGTGGAGGATAAGAAAGGGGCCAAATATGAAGATCATCAATGCTCTTCATACGATGTGGAGGTTTGTCCCTGGTCGAATATTCCGGACGAGGACTTTGCATTAGCTGACGATCATCATTGGACCATCGGACAGTTCGTATGGACCGGATTCGATTATCTGGGTGAACCGTCACCATACGATACGGATTCATGGCCCAACCACAGTTCAATGTTTGGTATCATCGACCTTGCCAGTTTACCAAAAGACCGCTATTATCTTTACCGTAGCGTATGGAACAAGGAAGCGGAAACCTTGCATATCCTGCCTCACTGGACCTGGCCGGGACGTGAAGGTGAAGTGACTCCCATTTTTGTGTACACTAATTATCCTACTGCCGAATTGTTTATCAATGGCAAAAGCTATGGAAAACAAAGCAAGAATAATAGTTCGCTAAAGAACCGCTATCGTCTGATGTGGATGGATACAAAGTACGAACCGGGTGAAGTGAAAGTAGTAGCCTACGACAAAAACGGAAAAGCGGTAGCTGAAAAAGTAGTCCGTACTGCCGGAAAGCCTCATCACATCGAACTGGTAAGCAACCGTAACGAACTGACTGCAGATGGAAAAGACCTGGCTTATGTGACTGTTAAAGTAGTAGACAAAGACGGTAACCTCTGCCCAGCCGATAATCGTCAGATAAATTTCTCGGTAAAGGGAACGGGTAAATATCGTGCTGCCGCCAATGGCGATCCGACGAACCTTGAACAATTCCATCTTCCGAAAATGCATGCTTTCAACGGTATGTTGACAGCTATCCTGCAAGCCGGTGAAACTGCCGGTGAGATTGTATTTACAGCAAAAGCAAACGGAGTGAAAGCCGGAAATATTCGTATTCAGACGAAATAAGGCATACGCTTCAGCATATAACAAACCCACCGGATTTCTTTACTGAAAAGAAGTCCGATGGGTTTCTTCATACAACTATCTCCGAAACCTGCTCACTTGTGCTCAATAAAAGCGACGTTATAAGTACTCTAGCTAAATAGCCTTCCAGAAGGCCTGAAAATCACGATACCTGCCGTAGCAGACCAATTCGTCTCCTTCTTCCACTTTCTCATTTTCCGGTAATTCATTCTTCACATGAAGCTCGGTCAGAGAGATACCCAGGCAGTTGGTGATCTTATTCGCCCGTTTCAATCCTATCATTTTTAAATGAAACTCTTCATCCAGGTTTAACTCATTCACAAAATATCCTACAAATTTCTCCGGAACCGTGAACTTCACCACATAATAATCCTGATCGATGCGGAATCCTTCCATGTTAGTACCGAAATCGAGCAGTTGTACCAGGCTGCGGGCAGCATCTTCTTCCGGGGTCAGGATTCGTTCCAGATCAAAAGCTTCAAGCACCGCTTTATGTACGGCATCAATAGCACGGGCAAAAATACGGGGAACCTTTTTCTGCTTCAACAGGGCAACGACACGTATCGACGCACCAAAATTCTCTCCAATCGCTACAATAACTATATCCACACTATTCAATGGCAACACTGATAATGATTGTTCGTCAGTGGCATCAATGACAAAAGCTGTAGCAACCTTATCTTTGATGGAGTCTACACGACTTTCGCTTATATCCGCACCTATAATTTCGTGTCCCAAGGCGGACAGTTCTTCCGCCAACACATGGCCGTAATTTCCTAAACCAATAATAATATACTTCATAGCTTTAGTTTATTATGATGTTATCACTCGGATAACGGTATTTTGTATTCTTTTTCTGTTTGACGATTCCCAACATCAATGTTATCAATCCCACACGACCAATAAACATCAACAAAGACACCAATAGTTTGCTCGCGTCGCACAAATGAGGGGTCAGATTCAGACTGGAACCCACGGTACTAAGCGCAGAGACACATTCGAAAGTTAATGCCATAATGGAAACACCCGGTTCGAGTATGCTCAATGTGAAAATGAAAATGAATAAGACTCCCAATGACATGACTACTGTTGCATTGGAACGCCGGATTGAATCGTAAGACAATTCCCTGCCAAACACTTCCACTCGTTCAGTGCCACGCAATACGGCTACAAGATTCAGAACTACGACCGCAAAAGCATTCACTTTCACACCACCTGCCGTGGACTGTGATCCACCGCCCACCCACATCAGGAATAGATAAACCAACAATGTCTGCACGCTCAATGATGCCAGGTCGACACTGCTGAAACCGGCTGTTCGCGGACAAGTGGCATTAAAGAAAGCTTGTGTCCACTTATCTGCCACAGGCATACCGGCAAAAGAACCATTCCACTCAAAAGCAGCAATAGCCAATGTGCCGATTAATAAAAGCAGAAAAGTCATGATTAACACGATTTTCGTATTCAGGTTATAGAGGTGCTGCATTTTATGCCGATCCAGTTTGCGGGTACGAATCAATTTCCAGAAACGACGGAGGTGATACAATACAATATCCTTGAAATTGACAAGGATGGGGAAACCGATACCACCAAATATAATCAATAGAGAAACGGTAATAAACAGCCAATTGTGGTTAGTCATCACCATCGGATTTCCTAAATTGCCGGAAAGCGTAGAAAAGCCCGCATTGCAAAAAGCTGAAATAGAATGGAAAGCAGCAAAACCCAACTCTCCTTCCAGAGTCATTCCCAACGTTCCGTGAATACTAAACCAAATCGAAACCATACCGATCCCTTCAATCACTAAAGTGAAGCCTAATATATATAATAAAGTAGACAGCAAAGAACCTAATGAATTGGAACTAACCATATCACGCACAACAAGCTGGTTGTAAATGGAGGTATTCCCCATGAAGAACATGGCGAAGAAACTGGTTAATGTCATCACTCCCAATCCGCCAATCTGAATCAGCAGGATAATGACAACTAATCCTGAAGTGGTGAATGTAGTAGACACGTCTACCGGTACCAGGCCTGTAACGCATACGGCACTGGTAGCGGTAAATAAAGAGTCTACCCAGGTGATACCATTTACCGTGCAGCGCGGAAGCATCAACAAGCCTGCTCCAATCAGAATAATAGCCATAAAACTGACTGCCAATATCAAAGACGGATTGGTACGCCGTCCCAACAGACGCACCAGCCCATTGGACAGATTGAGGAAAGAAAGAACTAACAATAACAAAAGATGATAAAACTTCCCATGTAAGAATTCCCAAATATGCAAAATAGCTCCTTCTTCTTCCGGACGATGGAATATAACAGGTACCAACGTGAGATATAACAATCCACTCAATATCCAGGCTAATCGCCGGTATTGCTTTTTAGTATTCCGGTATTCCAGCGAGATATGTAAAGTGACATCAATCAGAAAAATGATCCAGACAGTTTTATACAATGTCTGCAAATTCGCCACTTCATCAATAGACAAGGGAAAGCCATGTTCATATACTACTCCGACAATCAATGATAAAGATGCCAGATAAGTGAGTGCTTCTATCAGCCCTAACAAAATACGTACATAGGGTTTTAGGAGTTTATTCTGATACAATAAAAACTTATGATAAATCTTCATATCATCTTTTTTAACGGGGTCGTGCAAACTTAACTAAAATAACAATCAAACACGATTCTTTGTTGACAAAATTTTCTGAATATTAAAAATTTGACTACTTTTGGCAACAGAAAACTAAAAAACTACAATATTATGAGTAAAAAAAGAAAACGGTATATTCTACCGGAAGAAGAAATTCCACATTACTGGTACAACATTCAGGCTGATATGGTGAACAAGCCTATGCCTCCGTTGCACCCGGGAACCAAACAACCGCTGAAAGCAGAAGATTTATATCCGATTTTCGCAAAAGAACTGTGTCATCAGGAGCTGAATCAGACGGATGCATGGATAGAAATACCGGAAGAAGTGCGTGAAATGTACAAGTACTATCGTAGCACTCCGCTGGTTCGTGCTTATGGTTTGGAAAAAGCACTCGGCACTCCGGCTCATATCTATTTTAAGAACGAAAGCGTAAGCCCTATCGGTTCGCATAAGTTGAACTCTGCATTGGCACAAGCTTATTATTGTAAAGAAGAAGGAGTTACCAACATTACCACTGAAACCGGTGCCGGACAATGGGGAGCCGCTCTTTCTTACGCAGCCAAGGTTTTCGGCCTGGAAGCTGCCGTTTATCAGGTAAAAATCAGTTATGAACAAAAACCATACCGCCGCAGCATCATGCAGACTTTCGGAGCACAGGTCACTCCTTCTCCATCTATGTCTACCCGTGCCGGTAAGGATATTCTGACGAAACACCCCACTTATCAAGGTTCATTGGGAACTGCTATTTCGGAAGCTATCGAACTGGCACAAATGACTCCCAACTGTAAATATACGCTCGGTTCCGTACTTAGCCACGTGACTCTCCACCAGACTATTATCGGACTGGAAGCTGAAAAACAAATGGAAATGGCAGGCGAATATCCGGATATCGTGATCGGTTGTTTCGGAGGTGGTTCCAACTTCGGAGGTATCTCTTTCCCGTTCATGCGCCACACCATACAGGAAGGGAAAAAGACTCGTTTCGTTGCTGCCGAACCTGCTTCTTGTCCGAAACTGACACGTGGTAAGTTCCAATATGACTTCGGTGATGAAGCCGGATATACTCCATTGCTGCCGATGTTCACTTTGGGACATAATTTTGCTCCTGCTCATATCCATGCCGGTGGGCTTCGTTATCACGGCGCAGGTGTAATCGTTTCACAGTTGCTCAAAGATAATCTGATGGAAGCGGTAGATATACAGCAACTGGAGTCTTTCGAAGCCGGTTGTCTGTTTGCGCAGTCCGAAGGTATTATTCCGGCTCCCGAATCCAGCCACGCTATTGCAGCGGCTATCCGCGAAGCTAACAAATGTAAGGAGACAGGAGAAGAGAAAGTGATTCTGTTCAATCTTTCGGGACATGGTCTGATCGATATGGCTTCTTATGACAAGTATTTGGCCGGTGATCTGGTGAATTATACATTGAATGACGAAGATATTCAGAAGAATTTAGACGAGATAGGAGATTTAGCTAAATAAATTACCTACCAGTTTCAAGTTTCACCACCGATTACACAGATTAACACAGATTTAATTGTAATTCGAAGATTGTCGATATAAAAATCCGTGCTAATCTGTATAATTGGTGGTATTTTTTCATTCCCTATATTTACTTTCTCTCTATTGAATACCTCCATATAAAAGATTTTGCTATCTTTGATGCCATTATTAATCTTATGAACTAATAATGAACAGCCTTAAAAAAACAACAATCTGTCTACTCTTTCTATGTATAGGGGTTAATTGCGTTTTTTCTGAAGTTCCGGAGCAAATTAACTTCTCTTATATTTCTATTAACGAAGGATTGTCACAAAGCACCGTATTCTCTATCGATCAGGACCAAAGAGGTAATATGTGGTTCGCTACCTATGATGGAGTAAACAAGTATGACGGGTATTCATTTACAGTTTATCAACATAATGAAGAGGATCCGAACAGTATTGCTAATGACATTTCACGAATCGTAAAGACTGACAGTCAGGGACGTGTCTGGATCGGTACGCGGGATGGTTTGTCATATTATGACGAAGAAAAAGACAAATTCAGAAATTTCTTCTACGAGAAAAAGGGCAAACGGCAACAAATCAATGGTATTGCAGAAATCTCACCGGAACAGTTGCTTATAAGCACACAGGAAGGACTGACCATGTTCGATATTAAAGAATCCAAGTTTGTAGACGATTCTTTTAGTACCGCTATGCACAAGCTTATAGCTTCAGCTCTTTACAGACAGGGGGATATTATCTATATCGGTACCCCGGTCGACGGGCTTTACAGCTATTCCATTCCTCAAAAGAAACTGGAAAAGATTACTCCGATAACGGAAACGAAACAGATTCAGGCCATTTTGCAGCAATCTCCTACCCGTATATGGGTAGCTACCGAAGGAGCCGGTCTGCTTCTGCTCAATCCGAAAACGAAAGAGGTCAAGGCTTATCATCATTCTTCTTCCAATCCTAAAAGTATCAGTTCCAATTATATCCGCTCTCTGGCACTGGATTCGCAAAATCGCTTATGGATAGGAACGTTCAATGATCTAAACATTTATCATGAAGGAAGCGATTCTTTCGTTTCCTACAGTAGCAGTCCGGTAGAAAACGGCAGTTTGTCACAACGTTCGGTTCGCAGTATCTTTATGGATTCGCAAGGAGGTATGTGGCTTGGAACCTATTTCGGGGGATTGAACTATTACCATCCTATCCGCAACAGATTCAAGAATATCCAGCGTATTCCCTATAAGAATTCTCTAAGCGATAACGTAGTCAGCTGCATTACGGAAGATAAGGATAAGAACTTATGGATAGGAACGAATGATGGTGGTTTGAATCTGTATAATACAAAGACACAACAGTTTACGCACTATATCTTACAGGAAGACGAACGGGAAATCGGTATTGGTTCCAACAATATCAAAGCCGTATATGTAGATGAACAAAAATCACTTGTATATATAGGGACACATGCCGGCGGACTGACTGTTCTCCATCGAAACAGTGGAAAAATGGAAAGTTTCAATCAGCTGAACAGCCAGTTGGTGAATGAGAATGTATATGCAATTCTTCCTGATAAAGGGGGAAATCTCTTATTGGGGACATTAAGTGCTCTGGTTAGTTTTAACCCGGAAAAAAAGAGTTTTACCACCATTGATAAGGAAAAGGACGGTACTCCATTTACTTCACAACGAATCACAATCCTGTTCAGAGATTCCCATAAACGGCTTTGGGTCGGGGGTGAGGAAGGTATATCTGTCTTTCAGCAGGAAGGAATCGAGATAGAAAAGGTGCCTATTCTGCCGGAATCATCTGTAACAAAGACGTTTACCAATTGCATTTACGAGGCTGCCAACGGTATCATTTGGGTAGGTACGCGTGAAGGCTTCTACTGTTTTAATGAGAAAGAAAAGAAAATCAAACGATATACTACGGCTAACGGTTTGCCCAACAATGTGGTATATGGTATTCTGGAAGATACTTTCGGACGTCTTTGGGTAAGTACCAACCGTGGCATTTCCTGTTTCAATCCGGAAACAGAGAGGTTCCGTAATTTTACGGAATCCGACGGGTTACAGAGTAATCAGTTTAATACTTCTTCGTTCTGTCGCACTTCGAGCGGTCAGATGTATTTCGGAGGTATCAACGGGATCACTACTTTCCGCCCGGAACTATTGCTGGATAACCCTTATACGCCTCCGGTAGTTATCACTAAACTTCAACTGTTTAACAAGACAGTTCGCCCGGATGATGAAACCGGTATCCTGACTAAGAATATCAATGAGACAGAAAGTATCACCCTGAAATCATGGCAAACTGCTTTCACGATTGAATTTGTAGTATCCAATTATATTTCCGGACAACATAACACTTTCGCTTATAAACTGGAAGGATATGACAAAGAGTGGTATTATCTGACAGATAAACGTACTGTCTCCTACTCCAACCTACCACAAGGCACTTATCACTTTTTGGTAAAAGCTGCCAATAGTGACGGAAAATGGAATACTGTACCTACAATGTTGGAAATCATAGTTCTCCCTATCTGGTACAAGACCTGGTGGGCAATCATGATTTTCCTCGCCACTTTTATCGGGTTTATCACTTTCGTCTTCCGCTTCTTCTGGATGCGTAAGAGTATGGAAGCGGAACTGGAACTTGAACGCAGGGACAAGGAGCATCAAGAAGAAATCAACCAGATGAAGATGCGTTTCTTCATCAATATTTCGCACGAGCTTCGCACGCCATTAACTCTCATCTTAGCTCCTTTACAAGAAATAATCAATAAGATTAGTGATCGCTGGACTCGTAACCAACTGGAATATATCCAACGCAACGCCAATCGTCTGTTGCATCTTGTCAACCAGTTGATGGATTATCGCCGTGCCGAATTGGGAGTTTTCGAGCTGAAAGTAAAGAAAGAGAATGCGCATCAACTGATACAGGATAATTTCTTGTTCTACGATAAACTGGCACGCCACAAGAAGATTACTTATACTCTCCACTCCGAACTGGAAGAAAAAGAGGAACTTTTCGATCCGAATTATCTGGAACTGATCGTTAATAACCTGCTTTCAAATGCTTTCAAATATACAGAAAGCGGGCAAAGCATTACTGTTACGTTGAAAGAGGAAAACAATTGGCTGGTACTGCAAGTTAGTGATACCGGTATTGGTATTCCTATCAACAAGCAGGGGAAAATATTCGAACGTTTCTATCAGATAGAGAGTGAGCACGTAGGAAGTGGTATCGGGCTGTCACTGGTACAACGTTTGGTGGAACTGCATCACGGACGTATTGAGTTAGACAGTGAAGAAGGCAAAGGCAGTACTTTCTCTGTTTATCTGCCACAGGATATAAATATCTATAAATCTTCCGAATTAGCTTCTAATGACGCTAAAAATGAGGAGGACCAAGTTTATTCTACCAACTCGAAAGAGATGTATTTCATTGATACGGAAAAAGTAGAAAACGAAACGATCGAAACTGGTGACAAGAAACGTGGTACGATTCTTATCGTAGAAGACAATAATGAAATCCGCCATTATCTAAGTAGCGGACTTGCCGAACTTTTCAATACACTGGAAGCCGGAAATGGTGAAGAAGCCCTGGAAAAGCTGAAAGAGAATGAAGTGGACATTATTGTGACCGATGTCATGATGCCTGTGATGGATGGTATCAAGCTATGCAAGAATGTGAAGCAGAATATCCGTACCTGTCACATTCCTGTGATTATCCTGTCTGCCAAAAGCGAAACCAAAGATCAGATGGAAGGTCTGCAAATGGGAGCAGATGATTATATCCCGAAACCGTTCTCACTGGCTATCCTGACTACGAAGATACAGAATATGATGCGTACCCGCAGGCGTATGCTTGAACGGTATTCCAAATCTCTGGAAGTGGAACCGGAAAAGATTACGTTCAACGCCATGGATGAAGCTTTGTTGAAACGTGCCGTTGCCATCGTAGAAAAGAATATGGATAATATTGAATTCTCTACCGACGAGTTCGCCAGAGAAATGAATATGAGCCGTTCTAATCTGCACCTCAAATTGAAAGCTATCACAGGTGAATCGACTATCGACTTTATACGCAAGATTCGTTTCAATGAAGCGGCAAAACTACTGAAGGATGGCCGTTATACAATAGCAGAAGTCAGCACAATGGTAGGATTTAATACGCCGTCTTACTTTGCTACGAGTTTCAAAAAGTATTTCGGATGTTTGCCTACGGAGTATATTAAGAAAGCAAAGGGATAAACAACTAGAGAGGTAAATCCAAAAATATTATGATTTTTACGGAATCCAATCCATAAAAATCATAATATTTTTGGATTGGAAGAGAGTTTATACATAACAAACAACCCCAATGTATAAAACAGTACTTTTCTTTTTTTCAGTAGGGTTTTGAGCTAAATTCATAGTTACAAGGATTAATCTAGCACAATAGTCTTTTTAATAATTCTTCTTGGAGCTATTATTTTCTTCGTTCCCTAATAAATTTGCGTTCCACTTAAGTGGAGCGATAGTTCAACTTAAGTGGTTCTATCGTTCGACTTAAGTAGAACACAAACTAGAATGTAGAGCTAATTATTATTTATAGAAGATAGGAAACTAAACACAGTATTAAGACAGCTTATCTCTTATTGACAACTAGCGTTTAGTTCGTCTCCGTACCGTTTCCCTCCCGTATCAAAATGAATTAGTTCATTTCATAAAAGAATAATGAAAGTTACATTATGATGTATAAAAAGCTTAATATCAGCCTAAAAACCGTTTTTCTAAACATTATTAATATATGATTCAACAATATTAATATCAAAAAATCATTTTTTGAACAAAGTGTGAACAGGACAAATCATCATTTCTAAATAAACAGATTACATTTGCAAACAGTAAAATATAACTTTTAATAATTAAAACCTAATAAAGTATGAAGAACATCTTTATTTGTTTATTCGCAATGTTCTTTCTGTCTAATTGCACAGACGACAAAGACGAATTAATCATTGGAGAACCCAACAACGACAAAGAAAACATTCTTCCCGATGAAGGTGAAGGAATTGAAAAAAAACTATTTGAAGTTATCAATCTAGATTATAAAGGTCTAGAAAAAGTAAAACAGTACTATGAAGCAGGAAACTATCAATTAGCTGCTAATGCATTACTAGATTATTATCGCATGCGTACAGATGTAGTAAACCCGAATGTAACTCTTTTAGGAACTACAGCATCAGCAGTGGAACTAAACATTGCAAATCAAGCTCTGGACTATCGCTTTTATGTAAGGAACTTCCCTGAAACTAGAGGAGAAACCGATGGAGTTAGAGACGAGTCGAAAGATATTTACTATTCTTTCAAAAATAGTGATGGAACAATAAATTGGGACTTAAAGGTTGACGGCATAACAGATAATGAGTTCAAATATCAGCGTCATCGTCATCAGTGGATGGTACCTCAAGCTAAAGCGTATTACATGACTAAAGACGAGAAATACATACTGTCTTGGAAAGAAGTTTTCACCGATTGGATGAAAAATTATCCATGTCCGGAAGTTATTAAGGATGAATATTTTCCATGGTCCGGATTACAAATCGCAGAGCGAGTTAGCTCACAAGCAGATTTAATGACCTATTATATACATTCTGCCAATTTCACTCCTGAATGGTTATCCATCTTTCTCACTCAGTATGTAGATCAAGTGGAGAGCATCCGCAAACTCTATAAACCGGAAGGTAATATATTAGTAACACAGTTATATTCACTGACTTTAGCTGGTGTTTTATTCCCAGAACTAAAGAAAGCAGAAGAATGGGTGGAAGAAGGTACCCGCAAATTAAATGAACAAATAAAAGAACAGTTCAATCCCGACGGTATACAAAACGAGCTTGACCCGAGTTATCATGTAGGTGCTATTTCAGACTTCTATAACGCCTACGAAGTGGCTAAAGAGAATAATAAAGCACATTATTTTTCAGCCGATTATATGCCGTCCTTACGTAAAGCAACAGAATTTGTGATGGACTTAGTTTATCCGAACTACTCTGTAGAAAATTTTAACGACACTCGTTCAGGACGTATGCAAAAGAGTATGTTGATAAAGAATTTCACACGCTATGCACAGATGTTTCCGGACAACGAAGGTATGAAATGGATGGCTACCCAAGGTAAAGAAGGTAAAAAACCAACTTATACATTAAAAGCATACGAATATTCCGGTTATTACATGCTACGTAATGGATGGGATCAAGACCCTAGTAAAGTGTCCATGTTCATTTTAAAGAACAACTATAATCCTAAAAAGAAATGGCATTGTCAAGCGGATAATAATACATTCAGCTTATTCCATAAAGGACGTAACTTCTTCCCTGATGCAGGTGTATATGCATATAGTGGTGATCCCGCCAGAGATAAATATAACCAAAGTTTCTGGCATAATACAATGACGATTACGACCACAAATATCAATAAGATGGAAGGCCATTATGTCCATAAAGGAACACAAGACAATACAAATTACATAGTTACAGAGAATGAACCATACGAAAATTCATCTCTAACCCATAGACGTTCTGTATTCCACGCCAACAAAGAGTTCTTTGTGCTTGTTGATGAATTATACATGAAAAATCCTGAAGAAGCGTATAATACAGGCAAATACAATTTGAATTTCAATCTTTGTGCACCTGAAAATGAAATAACTTTCGACAATTCGAATTCCAAAGCAGCCCATGGCATACATACTAACTACAGTGATAATAACAATATTGTTATTTATACATCATCTGAAGATTATGATTCATCTGCAACTTTTAAAAGCAACGTATCCAATGATCATGGTGTGGTTAATATTGAAAATCGTTTAGGATATAAAATTTCACTTAGAAAGAACAAAGATAGAAAAACAATTCGTGCTATTACCGTCATATACCCGACTTCCAATCCAACAGGTACCACAATTAATGCTGAATTTACCGATGGAGGTTACACAGGAAAAGCTGTTGCTATCAAAGTCACGGTAAATGGTACTCCTTATGAGTTAAGCTATACAATACCAGAAAATAATAACTAATATCATAACACTATGAATTTAAAAAAACTAACCTCTAGATTCCTGGCAATCTTATCTATAGTAGTCCTGACTCTTACAGGCTTCTCATGCACGGATACAGAGACTACCAACACAACTGGCTTTGCCATCTATTATTACAGCCTCACTGATATAGGTCCATCAATGAATGCAGTGATTGAAAAGCCTACATATACAGGAGGTGAACCGACAGATTTCGTTATCACCGGAATCACTTTTAATGGTGAACCATACACATCCGAATCATTTATCATTGACAGCAAGGATGGTAGTGTTCGAATTGTTAACTCTGATAATCTACCGGTGGGATTATATTCCATCTCTGTAGGATGTAATAGCAATGGCAACTACCATGAATTCAAAGATGCCATACAAGTAAAAATGTTGCCCAGCGTTCCCGATGGAATTAAAGTAGAACCTGATTATATTGAAATCGACTTTGAAGAAATTGGAGAATCGAAAGCTACTGCAAAAGTAATAACAGAAGGTGAACACGTCACAATCCCCAGCGGCGGTTATGCAATAGCAGATGGTCCGGAGAAAGAATTCTTCAAAATTTCTCAAAGTGGAGTTATTTCTATTAATCCAGATGAAGAGGCTATAAAGAAGATGAAACCGGGTTTGCACAAAGTATCATTAAAACTGACTACTTTAGCAGGAGAAGGTATATTTGCTGATGCTATCACATTCAATCTGACTTCCAAACCAATAGATGTAACGTATAACGCTACCAATAAAGGTATCATGGAGAAAGAGTCTGAAACGAACGGACAAACTGAATATATCAGTCCTATACCTGTCATTGAAGGTTCAACAGAGGAAGCTAAGTTCAGTATAGCTAACATTATTCCGGAAATAGCAGAAGGAAAAGTGACTATCAATGAAACAACCGGAGCTATATCAATCGCTAAAGGACATGGTATCACAGAAGCCGGAAACTATGAAATCACTATAAAAGTTTCCAACAAATTCGCTCCTGAAGGTGTAGAAATGCCAACTAAATTCACAATTCAAGTAGTTGATGAAATCACTCCTATATCAGGATTTGAATACGCAGCTTTAGAGATAGCACAATACGCGCCTATATCAGCTCAACCCAAAGAAGGAATGCAAGGAAACTATGTCACCTATTCATTCGTAGACCTTGACCAAAAGTTTGAAGGACAATTGACTATCAATCCGAGTAATGGTAAGATCACTGCAAAAAAAGGAAATAGTATACCAGAAGGCAGATATGAAGTTAAGGTACAAGCTGATAACAGTAAGGGAAATCCGACTATCACAACTTTCTTATTAACAGTTACTCCAAATCCTAATAATATAGTGTATGTATATTACGGTAATAACCTCGGATTGGATAAGGCAACAGAAGCTTCACAATATCGTATTAGAAGTGCAGCAGAATTGGGTAGTTTGGTTTTAACTCCAGAAACGAATTTAGATGATAAAGGTATTGTTTTCAAATGGAAGATAGCCACTAAATTCAATTTAGACGATCCTAATCAAACAGGATATCCTATGATTGATGAAGCAACAGGTGTAGTCCGATTCTCCCCGGATAATTTCAAAGAAGCTGATGCTCCTATGGCTTATCTTATAATAGAAGCCACTGCCGGAGAAGGTGATCTTGCAAGAACTTTCAAAACATTCGTTGCTTTTGACTTTAATCCTAGTACAAATCCTATTAGAATAGAATATACTCCATTTGTATTCAAAGTAAATCCAAGAAAGGGAGGAATTTCTGTAGAACCTACGTTAGTCGGAGTAACAGATGTTTCACAATTTGTAATGGATTATCGTCGTTCATTCCGTTATCAAAATCTGGAAGGGCCTAAAACACATAAATCGGGAGCAATCACTACTGGAGATAAAGTAGATGCAACAGTATTTATGAACCAAGTATGGCGTAATTATTACGGATCAACAGCACCCAATTATGGAGCAAGAGCACCTATGTCCTATTATGATGGAATTTCTAACAAAATTAATAAGAAGTTATCAGATGCATTAGGTTATGTCGACCCGACCAAAGGATGGGCTGTTACCATTAATCCCAACAAATGGTTTGGTGATCCTACGTATGGAGAAGAAAACGGACAATTTGCCAATGGTATTATGACTGGTCAAATGACCTATAGAACAGATGGAGATTCAGGCAAATTAAGCTCTGATAAGAATTGTCCCAAAGCATTCCCATTATTGATATGGTTTGATGAAAATTTCTAAATTAAAAGACATTACAATTATGTACAATATATATACAAAAGCAATAAGCAAAAGAGGGTGGTTCACCCTCTTAGCTCTCATAGCTACAATCTGTGTTTCGGCACAAAACGTCAAAGGTGTGGTAGTAGACGAAACAGACATGCCTATGATTGGTGCTACCGTCATGGTAAAAGGAAGTCAAACCGGAACGACAACTGATTTTGATGGTAACTTCACTATCCAAGCCCAAAAAGGTTCAACACTGGTATTCAGCTATATTGGTTATAAAAATCAAGAAGTGAAAATTGCGCAAACAGACAAAAAGTTAAACATTAAAATGGAACCGGACAATGCAGTGCTTGATGAAGTTATTGTAGTGGGTTATGGTTCTATGAAAAAAAGTGACTTGACTGGTTCTGTAGCTTCTGTTGCCGCCAAGGATATAGAAGAATTTAAAAGTAGTTCTGTTATGGCAGCTTTAGGAGGTCAAGTGGCCGGTGTACAAATTACCCAAACTGACGGAACTCCAGGCGCAGGATTTGATATTAAGATTCGTGGTGTAGGAACATTAAACGGTGACGCTACTCCCCTTTACATTGTTGACGGTTTCCAAGTTGACAACATTGACTACTTGGCAAACTCTGATATTGAATCTATTCAAATTCTAAAAGATGCTTCTTCATCAGCTATTTACGGTGCGCGCGCAGCTAATGGTGTAGTGATGGTAACCACTAAATCAGGTAAGGTAGGTAGACCAGTAGTCAGCTACAATGGTTCTGCTACTTATCGTAAAATCACCAAACAATTAGACTTGCTCAACGCCTATGAATTTGTAAAACTACAGGGAGAACTAGATACCAAGTTTATCCCCGGTTATTACCGCAACGAAATCAATCCCGAAACAGGGGAGTATTACAAATATCGTACTTTGGACGACTATATTGGAGTAGAATCTGTAGATTGGCAAGGAGAAACTTTCAGTCCTACTTGGTCGCAAGATCATAACATTTCCGTAACAGGAGGTAATGACGGTACCAAATACTCTGCTTCTTTCTCTCATTACAAAGAAAACGGTATTTTCAGAAATAGCGGTTTTACTAAAACAACCGGTAAAGTTCGTATCAATCAGAAGATTAATAAGTATATTACAGCCGATGCTACTATCAATTATTCCAATACATTGAAAGAAGGTGCCGGAACTTCCGGTGATGGAGGACGTTTCAATATGTTAGGACAGATATTAAGATCACGTCCTACAGGAGGTCTGGCTAAAACCAATGAAGAATTACTAGCCAGTGCCATCGACCCGGCTATGTTGGAAACAGGCGAAAGTCTAGCACAGGTGAACCCCATCCTACAAGCTGAAAATACGACAGACAACAAGCGCTCTGAAATGTGGAGTGCCAATTTGTCTCTTACTGCAAAAATCACTAAGAAATTAACATTTAAAACAGCTGGTACATACAATACGACCAACACCCGTAGAGATGTATTCTACAAAACTCAGACAAGACAGGCCTACACTAACGGTCAAATGCCTTATGGAGAAACTCAGATGGGACGCGAAAAACGTTGGACCAATTACAACCAGTTAACATGGGTAGAAAAAATAAAGCAACATCGTTATGAAATAATGTTAGGTGAGGAACTCGCATACAGAAGTTCCGAATTCTTATTGGGACAAGCAAAAAATTTCCCTTCAGATAATATCGGTAATGACAATCTAGGTCTAGGTGCAGTTCCCAGTAAAGTAAACACCTCGTTTGGAGATAAAACCATGTTATCATTTTTTGCGCGGGGAAATTATTCATTCAACGACAAATATATGCTGACAGCTACTGTACGTGCGGATGGTTCTACTGTTTTCTCATACAAAAATAAATGGGGATTTTTCCCGGCTTTCTCCGCTGCATGGCGTATCTCGGAAGAAAAATTTATGAAACAGAATCTTCCTTTTGTATCTAACATGAAACTTCGTTTAGGATGGGGTATTGTAGGTAACGACCGTATTGCTAATTTCCTGTCATTAGACCTCTATACACAAAGTAAATATGGTATTGGTAACACAACTTCCACTGTACTGACTCAATCTCACCTGAAGAATAAAAATTTGAAATGGGAAGGTTCAAGTACTACCAATCTAGGTGTTGACCTTGGGTTCTTTGATAATCGCCTGAATGTTACAGCTGATTTCTTTATCAAGAATACCAAAGACTTGCTACTTGCGCAAAACCTAGCGTATGTTACCGGATTCTCATCACAAATGCAGAATATTGGTAAAATCCAGAATCGCGGTATCGAATTGGCTATTAATAGCACTAATATCCAAAATCGTAATTTTACCTGGAGTACAGACTTCAATATTTCATTCATTCGCAATGAACTGAAAGCTTTATCTTCCGGTGCCAACTATGCAGAAGCATATTCTAACTTCGATAGAACCAATTATACTCAATCAGACTATCGTGCCATAGTAGGCGAATCATTAGGATTGATTTACGGTTATGAATTCGATGGTATTTATCAAGTAGACGATTTCTACACTTCAGCCGCTACAGGAAAACTCATCTTGAAGCCGGGTATTACGAACAACACACGTTATGATGGTGGGGCTGCTCCGGGCGTAGTAAAATACAAAGACCAAAACGGTGACGGAAAGATCACTACCGCCGACCGCACAGTCATCGGTAATGCCATGCCGAAATGGTTTGGAGGTATCACCAACTCTTTTAGTTTCAAAGGAATAGATTTTAGTTTCATGTTACAATACAGCTATGGCAATGATGTGTTCAACGCAACCCGTCAGTTTGCAACCGGTTCACAAGACCAGCGCTACAATATGCTGGCAGAAGTTGCCGATCGTTGGAGTCCTACCAATGCATCCAACAAAGTACCCTCAACGAAAGGGTATGTAAAGGGAGACGTGTACTCACGCTTCGTAGAAGACGGTTCGTTCCTACGACTGAAGAACATGACATTAGGATACAGCCTGCCGAAAAAATGGATTAACAAAATCCACATATCCAAACTTCGCATATATGGTACTGCACAGAACTTGTTCTGCATCAGCGGATATAGCGGATATGATCCGGAAGTCAGCACAGCAGCCAGCAATCCTATGACTCCCGGTCTGGATTGGGGTGCATATCCAAAGAGCAGAGTATTTACATTCGGACTTGATGTTCAATTTTAAACGAGTATAACAATGAAAAAACTAATATATTATATATCAGCACTGGCTTTATGCACATTGTCTTTCACTTCATGTTCCGATTTATTGGATGAAGATCCGAAATCAGATATTAGAAAGAACCAATATATGAACAATGCATCTGAAGCCAACAATGTATTGTTAGGAGTTTACCGCAACATGGTGGCAGATAACCTTTATGGTATGAACTTATCATGCATATTTGATTTAACTAATGACCTGGCACAATGTGAAGGAAACAGTACCAGTAGTTTCCGTGAATATCCGGCTAATGCATTCAATCCCAACAATTCGTATGTGCAAAATACATGGGCATCCTTATATAGTGCTATTTATAGCGCCAACGACTTTATAGAGCGTCTGGAAGTTAAAATGGTTACATACAATCTAAACGATCAAGCACTCGCCACTATGTATTTAGCGGAAGCAAGAGCATTGAGAGCATTGTATTATTTTGAGTTGGTACGTTGGTATGGTAACATTGCATTAATTACTAACACATCCGAATCATCTAAAAATCCGTCAGAGTTCGTTCAAGCAGATCCTCGTGACGTATACAAGTTCATTGAAGAAGATCTTAAATTTGCTATCGAAAATTTACCGTTTGAATCGGATGACACCCTGCGTGCTAACACTCGATTCCGTTTTTCTAAAGGCGGTGCATTGGGATTGCTGACTCGTGTATATGTCACTTGGGCAGGCGAACCCATTAAAGATACAGAGAAATGGAAACAAGCTGCATTGACGGCAGAGAAGCTTATCAACTCCGGTAAACATCATATGTTAGATAATTATGAACAACTTTGGGAAAATACATGTAATGGTACATGGGATCCGGCGGAAAGTTTAATTGAGGTAAGTTTCTATGCAAATTCTGTTACTGGTACAGCCAGCGAAGACCCGGTAGGGCGTATTGGTAAATGGAATGGAGTCAGAGTTACCGAAATTCCAGGAACACGAGGACGTAATGCTGCCAACGTTAAAGTAGTACATACATTCTTCCTAGATTGGTTAAACAAAGAAAAAGGAGATAAACGCCGTGATCTTTCCATAGCCAATTACAAATATGATCCAGATAAATCTTTCTGGGCAAAACCGGAGGAAGTAGACAAACCTACAGCTGGCCAAAAAAATAAGCAAAATTATACTCCGGCAAAATGGGACACTGAAAAGTATGTAAAAGAATACAACTTCTTACTGAATAACGATAAATCAAATGTCAATTGGTATATATTACGCTATGCAGACGTATTACTCATGTATGCAGAAGCACTTAACGAATGGCATCATGGTCCCAACAATGCAGCATTAGCAGCTCTTAATATGGTTCGCCGCCGCGGATATGGACTTCCTTATAATGAAGCAAATACAACTGTTGATTTAAAATCAACATCATACGAGGGATTCCAAGAATATATCCGGAATGAACGTGCCTATGAACTCGCTTTCGAAGGAAATCGCCGCCAAGATTTAATACGTTGGGGGATGTATTATGAAACAATAGTGAATACTTATATAAAATTAATTGGTTGGTATCCGGAAGCAAACTATGTAGCTTACCAATATACCCAAAAGAATAAACACGAACTACTCCCTATCCCAGCTCGTGACATGAGTTTGATGGAAAACTTCAAGCAGAACCAAGGATGGGGCGACTAATCTTTTTCTGATAAAAAAATCTATAATTTTTCTCCAATATGCCCTAATTAGGGCATATTGGAGAAAATTAAAACCTTTTTCAACAAAATCAAAACTTGAAAAGCAGAGTTCAAACTCCTTTTGGACAATCCTGCAACACAAAGTTAAGCCTTTCCACTACTTTTGTATCAGTTACAAAACTTCTAAAAACAATCACTTAAAATGAATAACATGAAAAAGAAACTTGTTCTCTTTGCTTCGGTTAGTATTGCACTTGCATCGTGCCAGACAACCCCAAAGGAAGACTACAGTTGGATAAAAAAAGGACTGGATGTAGCTTCTGCCCAATTACAACTTTCTGCAGAAGAGGTTAGTGGTACAGGAATGTTGCCACGCTCCATCCGTACCGGTTATGGCATGGATTTCCTTTGCCGTCAGTTGGAAAGAGATTCATCAACATTCAAAGATTCACTACGCGCACAACCCACTGCTGACCAGCTAGGCAAACGTCGCCTCTGCAACGTTTATGACTGGACGAGTGGTTTCTTCCCCGGTTCATTATGGTATGCATACGAACTGACAGGAAACGATACACTGAAAACTCAAGCCATCCAATATACAAATCTGCTGAATCCGGTACGCTATTATAAAGGTACGCATGATTTGGGATTCATGGTCAACTGCAGCTATGGCAACGCAGAACGTCTTTCACCCAACGACACCATTGCCGCTGTGATGAGAGAAACTGCCGATAACCTCTGCGGCCGTTTCAACGATTCTATCGGCGCTATCCGTTCATGGGATTTCGGAACATGGAACTTCCCGGTTATTATCGACAATATGATGAACCTCGATCTTCTGTTTAATGTAGCAAAAGCGACAGGTGACAATAAATACAAAGACATTGCTATCAAGCATGCTATGACTACCATGAACAATCACTTCCGCCCGGATTATACTTGCTGGCATGTAGTAAGCTACAACAACGACGGAACTGTTGAACGCAAGCAAACTCACCAAGGCAAGAATGACGATTCTTCATGGGCACGTGGTCAAGCATGGGCTGTATATGGCTACACAGCTTGCTACCGTGAAACAAACGACAGTACTTTCCTGAACTTCGCTATCAAAGTAGCTGATATGATTATGGATCGCGTTAAAACAGACGATGCTATCCCCTACTGGGATTATGATGCACCTGTGACTGAAGAAACTCCACGTGACGCTTCTGCCGCTTCTGTTACCGCTTCAGCATTGATCGAACTAAGCACAATGGTTCCCGACGGACAAAAATATCTGGATTATGCGGAAAAGATTCTGAAGAGTTTGTCAAGCGACGCATATCTTGCAAAAGTGGGTGACAATCAAGGTTTCATTCTGATGCACTCTGTCGGCTCACTGCCCAACGGTTCTGAAATCGACACTCCACTGAACTATGCTGACTATTACTATCTGGAAGCATTGAAGAGATTCATGGAATTGAAGAAGTTGAGGGTTGAGCATGGAGAGTTGAGAATGATCCAATAATACAAAAGCAAGAGTGTTCTCAATCGTAAATAGTAAATCGTAAAATCGTAAATTATATCATGAATAAAACTTTAAAGTATATCGTTCTGCTGGCAATCGCTTGTTTTGTAGGCAAAGCTAGTGCCCAAGAACTGAAAAGCGAAGTCTTTTCAATTCTTAACCTGGACTATCCGGGATTGGAAAAAGTGAAAGCTTTGCATCAGGAAGGTAAAGATGAGGATGCTGCCAAAGCATTATTAGACTATTACCGTGCACGTACCAATGTAAAAACTCCGGATATCAATCTGAACAAAGTGACTATCAGCAAAGAAGAACAGCAGTGGGCAGATGACGGATTGAAACATACATTCTTCGTACATAAAGGTTATCAGCCTTCTTACAACTACGGAGAAGACATCAACTGGCAATACTGGCCGGTGAAAGACAATGAACTCCGTTGGCAGTTGCACCGTCACAAATGGTTCACTCCGATGGGAAAGGCTTATCGCATATCCGGCGACGAGAAATATGCTAAAGAATGGGCACATCAGTATATCGACTGGATTAAAAAAAATCCGTTGGTAAAGATGAACAAGAAAGAATATGAGCTGATAAGTGATGGAAAAATCAAAGGTGAAATAGAAAACGTACGTTTCGCATGGCGCCCGCTGGAAGTTAGTAATCGTCTGCAAGACCAGACTTCACAGTTCCAGTTATTCCTCCCTTCTCCTTCTTTCACTCCGGACTTCCTGACAGAATTCCTGGTAAACTATCACAAACATGCTATACATATCCTTGCTAATTATTCCGATCAAGGTAACCACTTGCTGTTTGAAGCTCAACGTATGATCTACGCCGGTGCTTTCTTCCCTGAATTCAAAGATGCTCCGGCATGGAGAAAAAGCGGTATCGATATTCTGAACCGTGAAATTCATGTACAGGTATACGAAGACGGCGGACAGTTCGAACTCGACCCACATTATCATCTGGCAGCTATTAACATTTTCTGTAAAGCTTTAGGTATCGCAGATGCCAACGGATTCCGTAAGGAATTCCCTCAAGATTATTTGGATACCATTGAAAGCATGATTATGTTCTACGCAAACATTTCTTTCCCTGATTATACCAATCCATGTTTCAGCGATGCTAAGTTGACAACAAAGAAAGAAATGGTGAAAAACTACAAAGCATGGAGTAAACTATTCCCCAAAAACCAGGCTATCAAATACTTCGCAACTGAAGGTAAAGAAGGTGCATTGCCGGATTATATGTCTAAAGGATTCTTGAAATCAGGTTTCTTTGTATTCCGTAACTCATGGGGAATGGATGCTACGCAAATGGTAGTAAAAGCTGGTCCGAAAGCATTCTGGCATTGTCAGCCGGATAACGGAACGTTTGAACTTTGGTTTAACGGCAAGAATTTGTTCCCGGATTCTGGTTCGTATGTCTATGCCGGTGAAGGCGAAGTGATGGAACAACGCAACTGGCACCGTCAGACTTGTGTTCACAACACAGTAACGCTGAACAACAAGAACTTGGATACGACAGAATCTGTGACTAAATTGTGGCAACCGGAAGGTGCTATCCAAACTTTAGTGACCGAAAATCCTAGTTACAAGAACCTGAAACACCGTCGTTCCGTTTTCTTCGTTGACAACACTTACTTTGTCATTGTAGACGAAATGATCGGTAGCGCCAAAGGTTCCATCAATCTTCACTATCAAATGCCAAAAGGAGAAATTGCCAACAGCCGCGAAGACATGACGTTCCTGACACAATTTGAAGACGGCAGCAACATGAAACTGCAATGTTTCGGTCCCGACGGTATGTCGATGAAGAAAGAACCGGGTTGGTGCTCAACTGCTTATCGCAAACGTTACAAACGTATGAATGTATCTTTCAACGTGAAGAAAGACGGCGAAGAAGCTGTACGTTACATCACAGTTATCTACCCAGTTAAGAAAAGCGCAGATGCCCCTAAATTTGCAGCTAAGTTCAAGAACAAAGCGTTCGATGAAAACGGACTGGAAGTAGAAGTGAAAGTAAACGGAAAGAAACAGTCATTAAAATACAAACTATAATAAAGCTGACTAAAAAGTCGGTCGCATCTCAATTTCTCCTCCTTCCGGAAGGAAGGGAATTGGAGATGCAACCGGCTTTTTAGTCACTCCCCTTCATCATTATGGAAAACTATTACACCCCCTCTGCCCTACTCCTCCCACTAGCTGCACTAAGTCTCGCTTCCTGCGGCAATCAAAAGAAAGAAGAGACCAGACAACCGAACATCATCTTCATGATGACGGATGACCATACCACTCAAGCAATGTCCTGTTACGGAGGAAATTTGATTCAGACTCCTAACATGGACCGGATTGCCAACGAAGGTATCCGTTTTGACAACTGCTACGCTGTCAACGCTCTTTCAGGACCTTCACGCGCCTGCATCCTCACCGGTAAGTTCAGCCACGAGAATGGTTTTACCGATAACGCCAGTACGTTCAACGGAGATCAGCAGACATTCCCCAAACTGCTTCAACAAGCCGGATATCAGACTGCAATAATTGGTAAATGGCATCTTATCAGTGAACCGCAAGGATTCGATCATTGGAGCATCCTTAGCGGCCAACACGAACAAGGTGACTATTACGATCCTGATTTTTGGGAAAACGGGAAGCATATTGTAGAAAAAGGATACGCCACGGATATTATTACTGATAAAGCCATTGAATTCCTCGAAGGTCGCGACAAGAACAAGCCTTTCTGCATGATGTATCATCAGAAAGCTCCGCACCGCAACTGGATGCCTGCTCCCCGTCATCTGGGTATATTCAACAATACTACTTTCCCGGAACCGGCTAATCTGTTCGACGACTATGAAGGCCGCGGAAGAGCAGCCCGTGAACAGGATATGTCTATCGAACATACACTGACAAACGACTGGGACCTCAAATTGCTGACTCGTGAAGAAATGCTGAAAGATACCACCAACCGTCTTTACAGTGTATACAAACGTATGCCTGTTGAAGTTCAGGATAAATGGGACTCTGTATATGCCGGACGCATTGCCGAATACCGCAAAGGTGACCTGAAAGGCAAATCATTAATCAGCTGGAAATATCAGCAATATATGCGTGATTATCTGGCGACAGTTCTGGCAGTAGACGAAAATATCGGCCGCCTGCTGAATTATCTCGAAAAAATTGGTGAGCTGGACAACACAATCATTGTCTACACCTCCGACCAAGGTTTCTTCCTTGGCGAACATGGCTGGTTTGACAAACGCTTCATGTATGAAGAATGTCAACGCATGCCGCTTATTATCCGTTATCCGAAAGCAATTAAAGCAGGAAGTACCAGTAATGCCATCAGCATGAATGTGGACTTTGCTCCTACTTTCCTCGACTTTGCCGGAATAGAGATTCCATCGGATATCCAAGGAGCCTCCCTGAAACCGGTATTGGTGAACGAAGGCAAAACTCCTGCCGATTGGCGCAAAGCAGCTTATTATCATTACTACGAATACCCTGCTGAACATTCTGTGAAACGTCATTATGGTATTCGCACACAAGACTTCAAATTGATTCATTTCTACAACGACATCGACGAATGGGAAATGTATGACATGAAAGCTGACCCAAGAGAAATGAACAATGTCTTCGGCAAACCGGAATATGCTGAAAAACAAAAAGAGCTGATGCAACTGCTTCAGGAAACTCAAAAACAGTATAAAGATACAGACCCGGATGAAAAGGAAAAGGTTCTTTTCAAAGGTGACAGAAGACTGATGAAAAATCGCTAAATGATTATTTTGCGGAGTGCCCTGAAAGGGCTTAATTATATAGCGTAGGGCAACGCCCTACGTAAAAACGACAATCTGAATTTGCGCCCTGAAAGGGCATAATTGTATACAGTTCCGCCCTTTCAGGGCTTGTGGCTGGTGTGCTTTTTTCGTAGGGCGTTGCCCTACGCTATATAATTAAGCCCTTTCAGGGCACCCCCAATAAATATATAATTGTAAGAACCGATAAATTCTTATTTAACCGATAAATTCCCATTTATATAAATAAAGATTAACCAAAAACAATTATATCATGGATAGAAGAAAGTTTTTAAAAAACACAGGCTGGTCTTTCCTCGGACTGGCAGCTTCGGGCAGCTTGCTCGGTTCTTGCGCAGCAGGAAGCAAAGAGGCTAAGAAAATTATGCCATCAGCCAGCAACCTCAAAATGTATTGGGGCGACTTACACAACCACTGTAACATCACATACGGACACGGCGACATGCGCGATGCTTTTGAAGCAGCGAAAGGACAATTGGATTTTGTTAGTGTTACTCCTCATGCTATGTGGCCGGATATTCCCGGAGCAGATGATCCCCGCCTGAAATGGGTGATCGATTACCACACGGGAGCTTTCAAGCGTTTGCGTGAAGGCGGTTATGAGAAGTATGTAAAAATGACAAATGAGTATAACAAGGAAGGTGAATTCCTGACTTTTGTAGGATACGAAGCTCATAGTATGGAACATGGAGACCATGTTGCGCTGAACTATGATTTGGACGCACCACTTGTAGAATGTACTTCAATCGAGGACTGGAAAGAAAAAGCAAAAGGACATAAGGTATTCGTTACCCCGCACCACATGGGTTATCAGGGTGGTTATCGCGGTTACAACTGGAAATGCTTTACCGAAGGAGATATTACTCCATTCGTAGAAATGTATTCCCGTCACGGTCTGGCAGAAAGCGATCAGGGAGACTACCCCTATTTGCATGATATGGGACCACGCCAATGGGAAGGAACCATTCAATATGGTCTTGAATTGGGCAATAAGTTTGGTATCATGGCTTCCACCGACCAACATTCCGGTTATCCGGGAAGCTATGGCGACGGACGCATCGGTGTTTTGGCTCCGTCACTGACTCGCGATGCCATTTGGGAAGCTCTACGCACCCGTCACGTATGTGCCGCAACCGGTGATAAGATTATTATCGACTTCCGCCTCAACGACGCTTTCATGGGTGATGTTGTTCGTGGTAACAGCCGTCGTATCTATCTGAATGTCACGGGTGAAAGCTGTATCGACTACGTAGATATTGTAAAGAACGGGCAGATTTTGGCTCGTATGAGCGGTCCGTTGACTCCCGTTGCTCCGGAAGGTGATACGGTACGTTGCAAAGTTAAAGTTGATTTTGGTTGGAATCGTGAAGAGAAATACGTACATTGGCAGGGCAAACTGTCGGTAGACAAAGGACAGATTCATAGTGTAACTCCTTGTTTCCGTGGCGCAGCATTCACTTCTCCGCAAGAAGGTGAAACTGAATTCCACACACATGTCAACCGTATTGTATCCGTTGGCGACAAGGAAACCGAACTGGATATGTACAGCAGCAAGAATCCGAATACGACTACAGCAGCCATGCAAGCTGTAATCCTTGATGTGGAAATGCCAAAAGACGGTAAGGTCATTGCCGAATTCAATGGCAAGAAGTTTGAACATACGTTGGGCGAGTTGCTTGAAGGTTCACGTTCACACTTCATGATCGGTTGGTTGAGCGAGGCTATTCTCTTCAATCGTGCCATGCCGGAAAGCTGTTTCACTTTGGAACATTACATGGAAGATAAAGAGCCGCAGCGAGATACGGATTACTACTATGTACGCGTTCGCCAACGTGACGGACAATGGGCTTGGAGTTCACCGATTTGGGCGGAAAGAGTGTAGTTTTTAAGTATTAAGTATTAAGTATCAAGTATTAAGTATTAACGTGGTATGGAGAAAGAATACGCTATAGGAATTGACCTTGGCGGAACTTCAGTAAAATACGCCCTTATTGATAATGAAGGCGTATTTTACTTTCAAGGGAAGTTACCGTCGAAAGCCGATGTATCAGCAGAAGCTGTCATCGGACAGTTGGTTACTGCTATCAATGAAGTGAAAGCCTTTGCACAGGAAAAAGACTACAAAATTGATGGTATAGGAATCGGAACACCGGGCATTGTGGATTGTACGAACCGTATTGTTTTAGGAGGTGCGGAAAATATCAACGGCTGGGAAAACATTCACTTGGCAGACCGTATTGAAACGGAAACCGGACTTCCGGCTTTATTGGGAAATGATGCCAATCTGATGGGACTGGGAGAAACAATGTACGGAGCCGGTCAGGGAGCCACTCATGTTGTTTTCTTGACGGTAGGAACGGGTATTGGCGGTGCAGTAGTCATCGACGGCAAATTGTTCAACGGTTATGCCAACCGGGGAACGGAGCTGGGACACGTACCTCTCATTGCCAATGGCGAACCGTGTGCTTGCGGTTCTGTCGGCTGTCTGGAACACTATGCTTCCACTTCTGCTTTGGTACGCCGCTTCAGTCAACGAATAATAGACGCAGGCATCTCCTACCCGGATGAAGAGATTAACGGTGAATTGATTGTCCGCCTTTATAAACAAGGGGATCCGATTGTAAAAATATCACTGGAAGAACACTGCGACTTTCTGGGACACGGAATTGCAGGCTTTATTAATATCTTCAGTCCGCAAAAGATTGTGATTGGTGGAGGGCTCTCCGAAGCAGGAGACTTTTACATTCAGAAAGTAAGCGAAAAAGCACGTAGTTATGCCATCCCCGACTGTGCTGTGAATACTCAAATCATAGCTGCCGCTCTTGGAAACAAGGCCGGAAGTATTGGAGCTGCGTCACTTGTATTTACTCAATTATCTGCTCCAAACCTGATTAAATTATGAGAAAGAATTTAGGAATGTTGGCGCTGATTATGGCGTTCTGGTTCACCATCTCGTTTATTACTAATATTCTGGGACCACTTATTCCGGATATTATCCACAACTTCAATCTAAGTGACCTAGCGATGGCGGGATTTATCCCGACCTCTTTCTTCCTGGCATACGCCATCATGTCTATCCCTGCCGGATTACTGATTGACCGTTTTGGTGAAAAACCGGTATTATTCGGTGGCTTCCTGATGCCGTTCATCGGCACCATCCTGTTTGCCTGTATGCATACGTATCCGATGTTATTAGCTTCTTCTTTCATCATCGGATTAGGAATGGCCATGTTGCAAACTGTATTGAATCCGCTCCAGCGTACTGTAGGAGGAGAAGAAAACTATGCATTTATAGCCGAACTGGCACAATTCATGTTTGGCATCGCTTCTTTCCTAAGCCCTCTGGTATATACTTATCTGATTCGTGAACTTGACCCGGCAACCTATACAGCCGGGAAAGGTTTCTTTATCGACTTGTTGGCCGATATCACCCCACGAGAAATGCCGTGGGTATCTCTTTACTGGGTATTTACCATCCTGTTGTTAGTCATGCTGATTGCCGTTGGTGTCTCCCGCTTTCCCAAGATCGAATTGAAAGAAGATGAGAAAAGCGGGTCCAAAGATTCATATCTGGCTTTGTTCAAACAGAAATATGTATGGTTGTTTTTCCTGGGGATTTTCTGCTACGTAAGCACGGAACAGGGAACTTCTATCTTTATGAGCACCTTCCTAGAGCAATACCACGGAGTCAATCCGCAAACTGATGGTGCGCAAGCCGTGAGCTATTTCTGGGGATTGATGACAGCCGGCTGTCTCGTAGGTATGATTCTACTCAAGTTGATTGACAGCAAGCGATTGCTGCAAATCTCCGGAATCCTGACCATCATCCTATTATTATCGGCATTATTCGGAAGCAAGGAAGTAGCTATGATCGCTTTCCCTGCTGTCGGATTTAGTATTTCCATGATGTATTCCATCGTATTCTCATTGGCTTTGAACTCTGCTTCACAGCATCACGGTTCATTCGCCGGTATTTTATGTTCGGCAATCGTCGGTGGTGCCGGTGGTCCGATGATTGTGAGTACGTTGGCAGATGCAACATCACTCCGCACAGGTATGCTGTTTATCCTTGTTTTCGTAGGATACATCACCTTTATCGGTTTTTGGGCACGCCCACTGATTAATAACAAGACCGTTCGTCTGAAAGACTTGTTCAAACAACGTTGAACGCTGAACAACAAACGACGAATAAAAAAATGCAAAGTTATATGATGAAACAACGAATATCTATTTTTCTCTTGTTCACCATTCTGCTATCCGCCAACGGGTATGCGCAAAAAGGAATCATGCGCCTGACTCAACAGACTTTGATGCACGAGGTACGCGAAACGCCTTCACCACTGGACGGGCAGCATATCACTGTCAATCCTCCTCGTTTCATGTGGCCGGACAAATTCCCTCATTTGGGGGCCGTATTGGACGGAGTGGAAGAAGAAGACTACAAACCGGAAGTGACTTACCGCATCCGGATCGCACGTGACCCGGAATTCAAATCGGAAGTGATAACCGCTGAAAGGAAATGGGCCTTTTTCAACCCATTCAAACTGTTTGAAAAAGGAAAATGGTATTGGCAATATGCCTACGTTGACAAGGATGGAAAAGAAGAATGGTCGCCCGTTTCTCATTTTTATATAGACGAGCATATACGTACATTCAACCCGCCTTCTCTACAAGAGGTGTTAGCCAAATTACCCAAGACGCATCCCCGCATCTTGCTTGATGCCGAAGATTGGGACAATATCATCGAACGGAATAAAAACAATCCGGAAGCACAGGCTTACATCCGGAAAGCTGATAAATGTCTGAATCATCCGCTGAAACACTTGGAAGAAGAAATTGATACGACCCAGGTTGTCAAGCTGACAAACATCGTTCAATATCGTTCCGCTCTGATTCGGGAAAGTCGTAAGATTGTAGATCGGGAAGAAGCGAATATCGAAGCCATGGTACGTGCTTACTTGCTAACGAAAGACGAGGTATACTACAAAGAAGGTATAAAGCGTCTTTCCGAAATTCTTTCATGGAAGAACAGTAAGTACTTTGCGGGAGATTTCAACCGTTCCACCATTTTGTCTATGAGTACTTCCGCGTATGACGCATGGTATAACCTGCTGACTCCGGATGAAAAGAAACTACTCTTAAGAACGATTCGTGAAAATGGAAAGAAATTCTATCATGAATATGTCAATCACTTAGAAAATCGTATTGCTGATAACCATGTTTGGCAAATGACTTTCCGTATCCTGAATATGGCTGCGTTTGCTACGTATGGCGAACTGCCGATGGCTTCCACCTGGGTGGATTATTGCTACAATGAGTGGGTATCCCGTCTGCCGGGCCTCAACACGGATGGAGGATGGCACAATGGCGATTCTTATTTCCAAGTCAATCTCCGCACATTGATTGAAGTTCCTGCTTTTTATTCCCGTATCAGCGGATTCGATTTCTTTGCTGATCCCTGGTATAACAACAATGCGTTCTACGTCATCTATCAACAACCTCCATTCTCAAAATCCGCCGGGCAAGGAAACTCACATGAAAGTAAGATGAAGCCAAACGGTACACGAGTAGGTTATGCAGATGCCTTGGCACGCGAATGTAACAATCCATGGGCAGCCGCTTATGTACGCACTATTTTGCAGAAAGAACCGGATATTATGGAAAAGACTTTCCTCGGAAAATCCGGAGACTTGACCTGGTATCGCTGTATAACAAAGAAAGCACTTCCCAAAGAAGGTCCTACTCTTGCAGAATTACCGATGGCAAAAGTATTCAATGAAACGGGAATCGGTACGATGAATACTTCTTTGGGAGATACAGACAAGAATGCAATGCTGTCGTTCCGTTCCAGTTCCTACGGTTCCACTTCCCATGCACTAGCCAATCAAAATGCTTTCAATACATTCTACGGAGGTAAAGCCATTTTTTACAGTAGCGGACATCGCACTGGTTTTACAGACGATCATTGTATGTATTCTTACCGTAATACTCGTGCGCACAACAGTATTTTGGTGAATGGAATGACGCAGAAGATCGGGACGGAAGGATATGGCTGGATTCCACGGTGGTATGAAGGAGAGAAAATCGCTTACATGGTAGGAGACGCTTCCAATGCTTATGGTAAAGTGACTTCTCCCCTATGGTTGAAACGTGGCGAATTATCCGGTACGCAATATACGCCCGAAAAAGGATGGGATGAGAACAAGCTGGATATGTTCCGCCGTCATATCATCCAATTGGGAACTACCGGAGTTTTTGTGATTTATGATGAATTGGAAGGAAAAGAAGCCGTCACATGGAGTTATCTTTTACATACCGTAGAACTGCCTATGGAAATACAGGAACTGACGGATGAAGTGAAAGTTATTGGTAAGAATAAAGCCGGAGGTGTTTCTGTTGCCCATCTTTTCAGTTCGGCAAAAACGGAACAAGCGATGGTAGATACTTTCTTCTGTGCGCCAACCAACTGGAAAAATGTGACGAACGCACAAGGGAAAGCATTGAAATATCCTAATCACTGGCATTTCTCTTCTACAACGGTTCCGTGTAAAACCGCCCGTTTCCTGACAGTGATGGATACGCATGGAAAGAACCGCCCGGATATGCAGGTAGTCCGCAAAGGTAATACCATTCAGGTAGGCGACTGGACTATTACTTGTAACCTGACAGAAAAAGGGAAAGCTGCCATCTATGTAAGCAATAAAACGGAAAAGGTTTCTTTAAACTATGATGCCGGTAAAAAGGAAGGTGCAACGATAGTCACAGATCAGGTAAAAGGCAAACAGGTTAACAAAGTCCTGACAGACTATTTACCGGATTTTGAGATTTAATTTCTCCCCGCTTTAGATGAAGAAACATATACTCCTATAAAAACGTTATATTTGCAGAGTAATATTAAATAAAGAAGTAACCATGAAATATATCGGAGCACATGTAAGCGCGTCCGGGGGCGTAGAGTTCGCCCCCGTTAATGCGCATGAAATAGGAGCAAATGCTTTTGCGTTATTCACCAAGAATCAACGCCAATGGGTAAGCAAACCTTTAACAGAAGAAAGTATCAGCCTCTTTAAAGAGAATTGCGAGAAATACGGTTTTCAGCCGGAATATATCCTGCCACATGACAGTTATCTTATCAACTTGGGACACCCGGAAGAAGAGGGACTTCAAAAAAGCCGTGCCGCTTTTCTGGACGAAATGCAACGTTGCGAACTGCTTGGATTGAAACTTTTAAATTTCCATCCAGGCAGTTCTCTCAACAAAATTTCAATAGAGGATTGCTTGTCGCTCATCGCAGAAAGTATTAATATCGCTTTAGAAAAAACAAAAGGCGTAACAGCCGTTATTGAGAACACTGCCGGACAAGGAAGTAATCTAGGTAGCGAATTCTGGCAACTGAAATATATCATCGACCGGGTAAACGACAAGAGTCGGGTGGGTGTTTGCCTCGATACCTGCCATACTTATACGGCCGGTTATGATATTGTCAATGAATATGATAAGGTATTTGATGAGTTTGACAAGGAAGTGGGATTCAACTACCTTCGCGGTATGCACTTGAATGATTCAAAAAAAGCACTGGGCACCCATGTAGACCGTCACGATAGTATTGGTGAAGGATTGATCGGAAAAGCATTTTTTGAAAGATTGATGCGAGATTCAAGATTCGATAATATGCCGCTGATACTAGAAACACCGGATGAAAGTAAATGGAAAGAAGAAATTGCATGGCTAAAGAGCATGGAATAATGTTTTCACCACAGAGGACACGGAGGACACAGAGGTGAATTTAGTTTATGACTTACGCTTGTGACCCTAATTTTGATGCATAATCCTCCTCCATAAAGTTGAAAAAACATGAAAACATCTGCCACCTGCAACCAAACGCGTGTAATGCACTAGTTAATAAGTAGTTGGAGCGTGGCAGATACTGTTGCAGATAGGTTGCAGATCAAAGTATCTGCAACACAGTATAAGCCTTGCATAAGCTAATTCTCCAGGAAGGCAAAAGTTTATTGTATACATTAACTTCCCGTTTCCAGGCGGGGAACTGTCGTTTCCGGCATTAGAAATTACAGTTTCCACGGTAGGAAACGAGAGTTTCTAAGGCAGGAAACGACAGTTTCTACGTAAGGATACTGTCGTTTCCCCGTAGAGACACTATCATTTCTCCATAGAGTCATCCCAATTATCCTATAGCTTTACACAAAGGAATCAAGGCTTTTTCTTTGATTATATAACGTGTTGCAGATACTTTATCTGCAACCTATCTGCCACAGGTATCTGCAACGTTACAACTACTTATTAACTAGTGTATTACACGCGTTTGGTTGCAGGTGGCAGATGTTTTATGTTTTTCAACTTTATAGTAGGAAAAACTTTCGTTCATTTCTGCACCGTTTCATTCTTTTTTAGACTGTTCTGAATTTATACTGCCAACACCTATACTCAATAAATATTCGCCATACTCACTAAAGGTTCATACAGTTTCTCTATATCCTGTGAGTCCATCTCTATTTGGACTTGATCTCCAGGCATTAATTTCTGTCCTTTGGGAGGCCAATTCTTACGGTCACGATGCACATTTATAATTACGCAACGTTCCGGTAAACGAAGTTCATCTACAATCTTGCCATCTAAATAAGACCCGCTCATTACTTCTACAGACAATGTATAACGGGGCTCTTCCTTAAAGGCAGGTGAATGAATCATATCATCATATAAAATTACATTGAACGGTTTTATCTGAAGCATTTCCGTAAAGTAATAGGTTAATCCACCTACAACAATGGAAGGATAAAAGACTTCCAAATGTCCCGTAATCTCGGTTATTAAGACAATAGCCGTCAGAGGTGTGCGAATGACTGCTACAAGAAATGCCGACATACAAATCAACATGATATAACTGATATTCTCATAAGCAATGACACCCTGTTGAACCATAATCAATCCCACTATTTGCCCCAAAAGTCCTCCTGTCACCAGTGTAGGGATAAAACTTCCTCCCGGTAAACCCGAAGAAAAAGAAAAGGTACTAAAAACGAAATGCAGCAACATCATGCCGACAATCCAAAGAATATGTGTATCCGGATGCATGGCCTGTGATAGCAAGAACTGTTCCCCTCCTCCCGTCAGATTAAACTCGGCCATAGAAATCAGAAAAGCAATAAAAAGCAAATACAGCATCTTCACGTATTCCGGATGCTTAATAGCGGGATAAATACGTTTCATCTGAAGAGTAGTGACAGAAAAGAATTTTCCAAAAACAGAAACTACTGCCGCCAACAAAAGAAACAGTTTCACCTGCCCCCAAAAAGTCATTCCAGGCACAATGGCATCAATATGAAAATAGGGATTGATAGGGAAAATCCAACTGGCAACCCCGCCTGCCACGACTCCTGCCAAAAGCGTGGTAATGGCTGTTTTAGGTGCATCGAACCGCTCGATAGATTCGATGACCAACAATGAGGAAGCTAATGGGGCAGCAAAAGCAGCCGCCAATCCGGCACCTGCACCGGCAGACAATAATTGTTTCCGTTCGCCACTAAGCACCCTCCCCCATTTTGATACCAAATATCCGACATACGAACCTATCTGTACGGAAGGTCCTTCACGCCCCAAAGACAATCCGGTACTTAATGCAAGTATCCCACCCACAAACTTCGCAACCAATTCCAGAAAAGGATGCTTATAATCAACCCTCCCATTAATAACTCCACGTGTTTGCGGAATCCCCCCGCCGGTAATAAGCGGCATTTTCTTCACCAACCAGGATACGAATACAAGTATTCCCCACATCAATAGAAAAAGAGGGATATACCAATACCACTTGGGATGAGAATCAAAAAAATCATGGCGGAGATTAAAGAAGAACTGTAACAGGTAATGATAAGGCACGGCAACAAGCCCCGTCAGTAATCCTACGAAGATACTGACAAAGTAAAGTCGTGCATCAATCAACTTCAGTTTAAAAATGCGCCAACGACCATTATCTTTTATCTTTTTTATCAGTCGAAACATTCAGCCAGCCTTACATTGTTTTATACGTAGGACATACAACAATCAAAACCTAGCTGTGGTTTTCAAACTCATGAAGATTTAATTTCTAATTATCTTCCCATCATATTCAGACGAAGTATAGCGTGTACCATAAAGTAAGACCCCAGTGCATTATAATCCGTGTCACGAATGGCGGTGGCGGTAATTGTGCGTATCAAAGAAATATCCTGATGGAGAATATCATAGATCTTGAAACGGATTAATAACTGTTTCTTTTTTAGAAAGGCTTTTGACAGTTGGCAGTTCCACATGAAATTCTCTTTGGCATAACCTTCATAACCATAACCGGTGCGGAGAGAATAAGTCAGGTCATTATATAGTTCCATCCCCCAAGGCAGATAAAGTTGCAGTTGGGTTCCTGCCTGATAATCAAAAGTTTCAGTACGTTTCTCCCGCACATCATTATAAGAATTGTTATAAATCAGGCCGACAAGCCCCGTAAGTTCCATTTGACGGGTACGATAAGTAAGCCGTAGACGCTCACGTCCCGTTAAATGCTGTACGGAGGTTTTCACCGGTTCTTCTTTATTCAGAGTTGTATAGCCATTCTGATTCCGGTATTGCAGATAGGAGTAAGTGCGAAATATCCAGCTACGATTCTTAAAAGGGGTATTGAGAGAAAAAGACCCCATGGCGCGCCAATTACCATTCATATTGACCGGAGACGTCGTTCGCACACCGGTTTCGCTGTCATAAGTCACCTGATTGGTTACATTATTAATGGTATTCTCGAACAAAGCGGTAGCTACCATATTCCGCTGATGTTTGGTATTGTAGGAATTAAAATTCAATGTAAACGTATTCGTATATGAAGGCTTCAACGAAGGGTTACCGACACGGATATTTAAAGGATTGGTACGGTCGGTCACAGGTTGGAGGTCGCGTACGCTTGGCTGTTTTCCTTTTCCTCTATACACAATTTGCAAACGGGTACGTTTTGAAAACTTGTAGCGGAAATTGACTGTGGGTGAGAAATTCATGACTGATCTTTCCAACTGATCTTCGGGAGCGTCGCTCAACAAAGAATGGCTGACAGACTTTTGTGGTTCAAAATCAACTCCAATATTATAATTATACTTTTTCTGTGAAGTACGTATGGCAAGGTTCACTAAATGATTACTGTATTGATTTTCAAAACGGTTACTGGAGTCTTCATCAAAGTCGGGAGCAAACTCTTCCAGTTCCTTATCCCAGTCATAGACAAAACGATCCGAATTGTTCACTTTATACTGATAGCTGTAACGGAGTTGCAGGAAATGCCGCCACGGCAACGGTTCTACATATACCAGTTGCACCCGGTAATTATACCCGTCCACATCATCCTCTATTTTCTGATTCTGAATCTTCTTCGTATTATTTTTGTAGTACCGGGTGGTGGAAAGGCTCTTCCGGTCGGTAGATGAAGCATTAGTACCATAGTCTACTTTCAAAGCGACATTTCTCCCCAAACGACTCAATTTCCGGCTAAGTTGTAACATCATCGTCAGGTTATACCGGGAATTATGATTGGTGCCGGAGGACTCTCTCTCATTCAACAACACATCATTCCCCCACCCTTCCTGAAAGCCACTATTCTCTCTGTCATTGGCCGAGAAACGATATTGAGGACGGAAAATCAATGTAGTAACAGAATCCATTTTCCATTCAAGAAAAGCATTGGCCACCAGCTCATGATTCTGCAACCGGCTATTGTTCGTGCCCAGATTGATTGACCGATCCTCGCGAAGAAAGTTGTCGACCGTTGTACGGCTGTCTTCCAAACGGTCTGTACCCACATATTGAAGATTGGAACGTAACTTAACCCGCTTCCAGTCATGAGTCGCGTTTAGTCCCAATGAACGGGAAGTAGTCAGCCCCATCCGATTACGGATATTACCTGTAGCATTTGAAGATTCATTCTGCAATTCCGAGAATCCCTGATTATTGGTATTATTCAGATTCCCGATAATCGTTAATTGAGAGTTTTCACGAAAGCGGTTCAAGGTATTGGCTAATTCATAACGGTCTTTACTCCCGTATCCTCCCATAAAATTCTCCATCCAACCCAATTTCATGTCCTTTTTCACAGACAGATCCAGAATCATCTCTTCCTCTCCGTCATCTATCCCAGTGAGACGCGCCAAATCTGATTGGCGTTCATAGGCTTTCAACTTCTCCACCATCTCCACGGGAAGGTTTTTAAGGGCGGCTTTCGGGTCATCAGAGAAAAACTCTTTACCGTCCACTAAAATCTTCTTTACCTCCTTACCATGTATCAATAACTTACCGTCCGCATCTATTTCGCTTCCCGGAAGCTGTTTCACCAACTCTTCAAGCATCGAACCTTCGGGAGTACGATAGGCGGAAGCATTGAAGACCGTTGTATCTCCTTCCGTCACCGCCATCGGGGCTTGACCTACTACTACGGCCTCATCCAAAGCATAACTTTCCGGAGTCAGATTGATATTTCCCAATTCATAGGAGGTGCTTTTGCGGGAAATGGAAATGGGATGAAAAACAGGCTTATATCCGATATATGAAACTTGCAGTAATAAAGACTTCGCCTTAGTCGCAGTAGGAACGGAAAGTTGAAATTTACCGATAGCATCCGTAGCACCGCCGCCCAACAATGTACTATCCGGTAAAGCCAAAAGCCGGACCGTAGCAAACGGTACCGGCTGATTGGTTTCAGTATCAATCACACGACCGGAAAAACGCTCTTTGCCGGACTGAGCAAAAACAGTCAAACTAATCAGTAACAAGACATAACAAGTAATCAAACGGTACTGAAAAGAATAAATATGGCTGCCTATGTTCAAATTGTGTTGATTTAGTAAAATAAAACTATAATAAAATAAACCTAATCTTTATTTCGGGGCTTGACGCGGAGCACGAGTTTTTTGTCCCTGGTGGTGTCCCTGTCCCGGTTTCTGACCTTTTCTGCGGTCAAATTCCTTTCTGAATTTATTAGCATTCATCTTTTCCTGCTGATAAATCTTCAAAATCTGCTTCTGCGAAAGTATCTTGCTGAATTCATTGTAATACTTTTCACGAATATCCAGCATTTTACGGCTTTGAGTAAACTGGTTTCGCAACATGGTTGCAATCTCATCGTCAGTCATGGACGGACGTTCTTTCTTAGCATTAGCGTCTGTGCCTTGTGCTTTAGTTTTCTCTGTTCTCGCCTTATGAGTCATCATACGACATTCACGCAATTCTTTCAGATACTTCTCGTATACCGGAGTAAACTTAGCTGCCGTTGCATCATCCAACATCAACGTATTTACTATTTGTTTAGTCTGCATCTGCACCATTTGTTCCGGTGTAGGACGCTGTTTTTTTTGTTTGTTATCCGTATTCTGTGCAGACAAAGTCATCTGGCTTCCCATCAGGAGAACGGCCAAAATTACATAAATAAATTTAGTCTTCATAATCTTCACGTTTAAAATAATTAATTGAGTTACTTAATTCAAAAATATATCATTTTCAGAGAAGCTGACGAGCTCTTCCAACTCCTCATCTGATAGTTCTTTAATCCATTTATCTACCGGTTCCGTACCATTGGCTAATACTTTCGAAGAAGATGTTGTCACCTCATCTGCCTGTCGCAAAGACGGAACAAACAGAAATCCGACCCATACGGCTGCTATGGTAATCACCGTAGAAATAATCAGCTTCGTATGAGACTTCCGCTGTTGCTTCACTCCGGCACGTTCCATCACCTTTCGTTGCACGTCCTCGAAGAATCCATCGGGGGTACGGTAAGGTGTCCGTTTTCCAATATCATCAAAATCAAAATCCTTTTTCATCATTCTATCTGTTTAATATATATTCCTTTATCTTCTCTTTCGCATAGTGGTAATTCACTTTTAGTGTATCCACTTTACTATCCAGTACACGGGCAATCTCTTCATATTCAAGTTCATCGTAATAACGCAAGTTGAATACCAGCCGTTGCTTTTCCGGCAGACTTAAAATAGCTTCCTGAAACTTTGCTGCCAACTCATTCTCATAATCAATGTAATCGGAAGCCTTCAACTTGCCCATCAACTCTTCCTGAACATCTTCCGCAGAAACAACTCCTTCATCTTTACGTCCGTTGAGCAAACGTAAACTCTCATTCGTCGCAATCCGGTAAATCCAGGTTGACAATGAACTTTCTTCGCGAAACTGATCGATATGCCGGAATACCCGGATAAAGACTTCCTGAAGCACATCTTCCGCATCTTCATGAGATACAACCAGTCTACGGATATAATTATATATCGGCACCTGAAAAGAGTCCATCAGCATCTTGAATCCCCGTTCGCGATTCGAGGCACAAGCTTCACGAATTTTATTCTCGTTTATCATCAATTCTTTTTCTGAACTTTATTAGTTAGAACGCGGAAGATTGCCGAAGTTAAATATGGGATTTGGTATTTTGCTTTTATTAACAAGAGAGGGAGAACTGGCGGAAATCATTGTCGGTATATACGATAGGAATAAACGCATGATTCCTGATGACGTTCTGATGAAGGTAGAAAATTATAGTGACGCTATATGCTCGGGATAGTGACGGTATCATTGTCTCATACCGTCACTATCCCGAGCATATAGCGTCACTATGTTTTTAGTAGAAATACTCTATTTATAAGCTGTAAACAAGGAGATGATTACCAGAACTTATTGTGTTCCGCACTATATTCAAAGCCTGCGGCTTTCAACTGATTCACTAATTCATCCTTGTTCACATTCATATCTTCACAAAGTTCGTCAAGTGAAGAATAGCAGTCGCGCAACTTCATATTGATGACGCTGAACAACATCATCGGATCTTTCGGTAATTCCATAACATACAATCTTTTAAACCGGGTGCAAAGGTACAGCAATCCTGTTGAATGGCAAAACAAATCAATCTCCTATTTCTTCTATCTTCAAAGAGATTTTTTCTATTAGTTTGCTGATTTCTTCTTCCAATGGGATCACATTGAAGTCTTTCCAAAAGTTCTCATCATATTTGAAATATGTGTCGGAGAAGATCGTACGGGTAGGCAATCTTTCTGTACGGGGAAACGCGACTACCTGTCCGGTTTCCACCTTGCAAGTAATCATCTCAAACCAGATATGAAGATCACGACTGCCAAACAGCATTTTTGTACGTTTCACTTTGAAATGAAGATCGCCCCGGATATGATGTATGTAATAAGTTCCCTGCCACGGTTTATAAGAAATGGTATATACCACTTTTTGAGGAATCATGCGTATGTTGCGTGCGCGCCTTTCGACGAACATACCTGCCGCATTTTTCACATATACAGGGTGAACTTCCAGGCGGGCTTGCAATAAGGCGCTCGTTTCAGAATCAAGGAATAGTTCTCCGCAAAAAAGAGGTTCACTGATTCCTTTTTTCTGTTCAAAATGCACCACATTTACAAACCGGTCTTCTAAAAATGTCACGCCCTCCGAAGTATAGGTATAAATGCTATTCTCCATATTGGGAATCAGGAATTCGGGCATATCTTTTATAATATCCATCTGGATACAAGCCTGGATTCCCGACTTTACTTTTACCAATAAGCTATCTTTCGCTTCCACATTGCTTAGCCGACTCATTTTCAACAGCTTAACTTGATCTGGCACTGCTGAATGTGAGGATGTCTTATAAACCTTGAACACTGCTTCCGACAAGTTTTGAAATTTGTTTTTCAACTGAACTCCTTCACGATAAAAGGTAGTCAGATACACGGGAGTATGCGAATAGTTCTGTTCCCTCCGTTCAATCATTTCCCGCAAAAGTTTCTTTGGTTCACTTCGACGAATCACTACTTCCTGCAAAGGAACCACTTTAGGTTCGAGACTAAGTATATTGTGCCGTCCAATCAACAAAGCAAACTCTATATCTTGTGAAAGATAACCTATATGAGAAAAGGTAATCGAATCGTTTTTTAAAGAATCGGGTAAGGACAGTTTAAAATCTCCATTCTGATTTGTTATGCTGCCGATAGATGTCCCCCTCACTCCAACAGTAGCTGAAGAGATGGGCACACCCGTCTCCTTATCCAGCAAAGTGCCGGTAATGGAAAAGTTAATAGGCTGCTCCGGAATGGAATCCTGTTGTATATGAATCTTTTTCTCCGAAGGGAGAGTAATCAGAATATGAGTACCAATCACCTGAAACTCCAAACCGGTATCTCCTACTATATCATACACTGCTTGGCGAATAGATCGTTCTCCTCCCTTTATCTTCACGACAACATCATTATCAATAACTTTACTGTCATAAATAAACATATATCCCGACTGTTGGGAGACATTACCTAATAATGAATAAACAGTGCCTTTTGACTTGGGAAGCCGAACTATCCGTTCCAATACATCGCCCCCATCCGCTCTCATCGTATCGACTACGAAAAAGAGTATGAATAGAATGGATAGATAGCGATAAGCCTGTTTCATTTTCTCAAGTTTAAATGAGTTTTATTCTGATAACAAAAGAATATCCCCTTGCCGGACACATTGCAGACCGAGTGCGCTAGCTATCAGAGTAGCTACGACTTCAGAAGACTCATCAGAAAATTCAACCGTCAACCTGCGTTCCTCCAATGCAGGTGAAGCCACTTGAATCTGCAAACTATCCGAATTCAGGTTCATCACTTTCAGAATGTTCGCCAAAGATTCATCTTTAAAACGTATGTGTTTAAAGAAGCTCCCCCACTCTTCATTCTCTTTATCCGCATCGAGAACGACTAATCGTTGCGATTGCACCACTACTGCCTCTCCCGCTTTTACATAACATTCCTGATTTCCTTTTTTTAGAGTAACTTTCACGCTTCCTCTTTGTACAGATAAGCGGAACGGAGCATGTTCATCGCTCTGTACACTGAAAGCGGTTCCCAAAACTTCAATTTTAGCTTGTTCCGTATCAATCCAAAAGGGTTGTCCCTGCTTCTTTGCTACATCGAAGAAAGCATTTCCCTGCAAACTCACTTCCCGTTTATCAGCAATAAAATGCTTCGGATATAATAAGGAGGTTTCCTTTGCCAAAAGTACCACAGAACCGTCTTCAAGAGTCGTTGCCAAAGTGGAAATGCCTTGATTTTCCTGTGTAAGAAAATTCTGTGCCGGTTCTCTTTCAGAACCGGTCATCCAATACAAAGCTCCCCAGACGACGCCTATCAAAACGGCGGCAACTGCTCCGTATCTGATCCATTGTGAATGTTTGCGTATAGAACGGCCTTCATCAACTTTCGCAAGTAAACGGTCATTGTCCAGGCGATTATACAATCGGTTCCATGCCTGATCTGTCTTTATTTTATAAATTTCTGTTTTCATCACTTCATGTGAATATAAGTTTCAACTTCTTCTCGTAATGTCCGGAGGGCTTTTGTCATTTCAGCTTCTACTGTTTTTACTGAAAGAGAAAGCTGTGTCGCTATCTCCACATATTTCCGCCCCTCCAAACGGTGCATCTCAAAAATCTGTCGTCTGCGGACCGGCAGCTTTTCAAGAGTGTTATTTATGAATTTCTGTAATTCCTCATACTCCATCTGTTGATGAGGATCTGTCGACTGCTCCGGATTGGAAGTGTTCAATACTGCTTCACGGTATCTATTCCTAACTTCTTCGTGTTCACAATACTGCAAAGATTGATTGCGAGTCGCCCTGTACAGATAGCTCTTAACGGACTGGAAAATCTGTAAGCGCTCCCTTTCTTTCCAAAGTACATAGAAAAGCTCTTCCACAATTTCTTCCGCCACCGCCATCTGCCCGGTAATGCCTGCCGCATAACAGCAAAGAGGAAAATAGTAACGGCGAAAGAGTTCCTCAAACGCTTTTATGTCACCTTCCTTTATCTTTTTTAGTATGAGCAGTTCATCCAGCATACTTGCTTTTCTTTATGATTGACTTCAAATATAAGAAAACTATCCCTGTTTCAATTCGATTGCTTTTTCAATTTATCCACTGCGTGCTCCAAAGATTCCGTAGGTTCGATGATATTGTAGTTTCCCCAAAAGTCAGGATTCCAGTATTCGTCTACTTTATCATAAAATATTTGATTCAGGCTGAAAGCTTCTTTGTTGGGTATATTCTCCAATACTCCTTCTTTTCTATCGGTCACTACCATTTCGGAAGCTACCGTATAGCTTGTGGAAAATAACTTCCGCTTCCAGTCACATTTAAAACGAATCGTATTACGAATATAGTTCAGATACGTTTTTCCATCTACATCTTTATAAGTGACCAGGTAAGAGAGTTCTTGCGGTTTGAATCTTAAACCGAGAGGTTTCTTATACAGAATTGCGGTGGTCGCCTTCGATTTATTCTGCATATCCAGACTCATTTCTATACGGGTGAATGACAACCGTTCACGATCGATATACAATTTACCGTATAATAAAGCGTACATCAGAATGACTTTCGGGCGGAAATTAATAACATACTGCATACGATTATCTATAAGCATGGATTCTGCCATCCAGAATTCGTAATTATTCAATTCTTCAAAATCGAGTAACGCTCCCTTGTTCTTCACGACATCCAAAGTGACGCCCAGATTAGGACCACCCACAACTTTGACAGCTAATGTGTCACTCGCTTTCTGACTAAGCAGGCGACGTCCCTTCTCCACCCGTACTTTGTCATAGTTTATATTTCTATTGGTATAGGCTGTTTTAGACACATCGAGCACTGCTTCCGATATACCGATATATCGACGCCCTTTCTGTACGGTTTCCCGGTAAAATCCTGTCAGCATATCACGCTTATCACTATAATTTAAAGGGATCTTATTGATTGCTTTCTCTACAATCATACGTGGATTTTCGGCAAATACCACCACTTCATTCAATAGATTGGAATGAGGCGTCAACCAAACTGTCAACATAGCGGCTGTTTCTTTCTCCAAAGAGATATGAGTATTTACATAACCGATATGTGAAATGTCCAGTTCACGCGGGGTTTCCGTTTTTTTTATCTTCAAAGCAAATTCTCCTTCCGCATTGGTCACAGTACCGATATTGCTACCATGCACCGATACATTTACGTTCTCCAGAGCTTTTTTATTTTGCTTGTCTTTCACCATACCAACAATCGTAAGATAATCTCCGGCATCTCCTTGCGCCCACACAGGATAGCTACAAAGCAGCAAACAAACTGATAGCCATCCAACCAAGTGTTTTTCTACATTCTTCATACTGATGCTTTTTAAAGGTAAATAAATTGCGTTTCTACTAATAAGAGCGCTCAAACCGGAAATACCCTACAGCTTTTACAAAAAAAAGAAAAAGAAATCAGATTTCAATACCATATCCGGAAATTAATAGTAATTTTCCCGGCAAATTAATGATAAAAGCAATCACTATGATACGCAAATTAGACAAGACCGAATACGCTCTGGCTACATCGTTAGCATTGGAGGTATATATACAATGCGGAGTGGAAGACTTCGATGAAGAAGGTTTGAATTCATTCAAAAGCTTTATCTCCAACGAGCAACTGATGAATGAGTTAGTGATTTATGGTGCTTTTGAGGATAAGAATCTGGTCGGCATCATGGGGACAAAGCATGAGGGGAAACATCTTTCTTTATTCTTTATCCGAAAAAAGTACCAATGCAAAGGTATCGGCAAACAGTTATTCTGTTTCGCTATCAATGATTGTCCGGTAGATGAAATGACTGTTAATTCATCCACGTACGCTATTCCTTTTTATCAAAGTCTGGGTTTCGACAAGATTGCCGGGAAACAATGTACCAACGGGATAACTTATACGCCAATGATATTCAAGAGGACAGTCAGAATCAGTTCCATCGCACCTTGTGGAATGGACTGCGCATTATGTTATGCTTTTCAAGATGTAAAAAAGCCTTGCCCCGGTTGTAGAACCCAAACAGGAAAAATTCGGGAAAGTTGCCAAAACTGTATTATTTTCTCATGTGATAAGAAAAAGTATTATTGTTTTGAATGCACAAATTTCCCTTGTAAACGATTAAAAGCACTAGATGCAAGATACCAAAACAAATACAAAATGAGTATGATTATGAATCTTACATTCATAAAAGAACAGGGAGAAGAAAACTTCTTAATATGGCAAAATCATAAATACACCTGCCCCAAGTGCGGAAAACTGCGAACTGTACATTACGACTACTGTATTCACTGTAAACAACAGAAGTTAACATAACTATAATGAATCCCTCCCGATAGAGCTACAATTATAATTGTTAATTATGCTTGTGAATATGTATTTCATATAAAAATAGTTTCTACCTTTGCGACCGTTATGATGAAGTACATATTCTGTATACTATTAGGCGTATTTCTGAATTGGGGATTCCATCTGATTTCCGATGAAGCACAGGAGGCATACCGGTTAGAAACCGGTAGTACCAGCATACAAACCTATACCAATTCATACACCTCCAAAACCAGCATCATACAGCTGGATAAAGAACAGAAACTAGTCAAAACAAAAGAATACACCGGAAAACAAGATTACAATAACGATAATGGCGTTTTAAATCCATTCTCCTTCCGACACCTCTCTCCTTTAAAGATACTACGATTCAATATTCCTTCTGTCACTATCCGTATACTAAGCTCTCTGAAGATTCAGCTTCCTCAAAACCAATGGACAGGTTTTTCATATTATACCAATCTTTTTAAATATTCTGATAGATATCATATCTATTCATTAGGTCACATACTCATTTAGCCATTTTATATTTTTCCGGCATAAGACTATTCCAGTCTTTGATGCCTCACTTTCTGTTTGCATCCTCCATTTAAGTGAAAAGAGTATTCACTATGGTCTGGAAGCCAATAACATTCTTTTTTTACCATAACAACCAAAGTATATAAAATGGACTTTTTATTGGATTTCATCCTTCATATCGATCAATATATGGTTATGATTGTGCGTGATTATCATGCCTGGACGTATGCCATTTTGTTTTTTATAATCTTCTGTGAAACCGGATTAGTGGTCACTCCTTTTCTTCCAGGTGATTCTCTGCTCTTCGTTGCAGGAGCTATTTCTGCCTTACCTGACATGCCTATCAGTGTGCATATACTCGTTATCATCTTATTTGCCGCTGCCGTATTAGGCGATTCCTGCAATTACATGATCGGACATTTCTTCGGTCGAAAGCTTTTTAATAATCCCAATTCCAGGATATTCAAACAAAGCCATTTGGAGAAGACGCATGAGTTTTATAAAAAATATGGTGGGAAAACAATTATTATTGCCAGATTCGTCCCGATAGTACGCACGTTTGCTCCCTTCGTAGCAGGAATGGGAAAGATGAACTATTACTATTTTAGATTTTCATCGGTTTGATGCAACCGATTGAAGAATAAACTTTTAGCGAATTATTTGAGAAACAGAGGTAACGATTTGGAGACCGTGCGAATTTCAGCGATTTGCGGTGCTGTGCTGTCAAATAACTCTTTCTGATGCAAAGGTATAATAATTCTTGGAAAAGACAATATCCGTTATCAGATTTTTGCATTCCATTTTTATAAATACAGATAAGAACATGTAATACCACAAATCAGCATCATTGCCTCAAAATTCCAAAATCGTTTATTGGTCAGTTTCATCGGATTCAATGAGTTTTCGGATTGAGATAATAATATCTTTCCAAGATGCTACGTTAAGGTCAAAAGACAATTCTTGGTTATAATCCCATTCATGAATTTTATCAGCCACTGTTTGTGTGGGAAGTATAGTTAATTTACTGTTGTTATGGGTTACAAGAACGCTCGTAGAACACCTGTAAAGTTGTCGCCATGAGCGTTGCTTCATCGCCTTGATAAGTTCAGAATTATTCACTTCTACATATTTACCATGCAGACTTGCTTGAAGAATATCTGTCAATGCATTCTCAAAATCTTCATTACTACAGTTAAGAGGCAAGAATTTAATCGGATAGCTCGAATTGATATAATATACTGTTACAAATATAAATTTCTTGTCAGTGCGATATATCATACACCTTCCGAAGTGCTCCAACTCCAAGCATCGGTCGTTGTATTTTCGATGAAATTGTTGCGAAAGGGATACAAGAACTTGTGAAAAAATTACATATATTTTCTGCCACTTATTCATAATCCTTATGTTTCATTTTATTCGTATTCACTTTTTCCATAAGCATAATACTGTCTTTTTGATGAATAGACAACGGTCCATGAAACATATCTCCTTCCGTTAGTGTCTTGTCTATGGAGGTGATTATCCACCATGAGCCGTTTGTCTGCTCTATAATGATGTGGAAAGAGTTCCACCACACCTGTTTTACATTAGGAATAAACGGAGGCTCTCCTTTGTAGCCAAGTTTTGAAACAAATATTGGATAATCCGTTTCACTCTCGTTATATAATCCCTCGCCATAAGTAAACACCGAGTAATTATCCGTCAGGTCATGTCGATTGCTACAAGAACAAAAGACAAACAAAAGAGTTAACACGCCACATACGATAGCCATTGCCTCAAATTTCCAAAATCGTTTATCGGTCAGTTTCATAATTTCCGTTGCTATTCGTATGCCTCTTGTATTTTGTCTAAAAGCTCGGGGTTTGCATTTCGCAGTTTTAGGCAAAGTCGATTTCTTCAAAAAAACACCCACCTTTAATGACATCGTATCCAATAACATTTTCTTGTTTCATGGCATTAACTATTCGTTCCGAGAAAAAGAAGCCTCCTCCTTGCGGATACAATAAATCATAATCTTTATACCGATTTTCCAATACGACTTTTTTCAAACAATAATCATTCGGATTGTTGTAATAGTCTACACGATTGTTAAACTGTTTAATAATTTTATCGTCAAACATATCTACAAATATACATTGGGGATAAATAAATTCAGTATCCGGTATTATAGGGATGAATAAAAGATAGTGGTTTTCTGTATACCCTTTTATGGATATTCTTTTGAATACATATTCGTTTTTTGAAACATTCAGTTGCTCAAAAATTCTTTTTAGTTTATTACTAACGACCGCAATCAAACTCAAACAAGAAGGCGTAAAATCCATGAAATCTATAACGCTTTTTCGTGTCAATAGTTTACCAAAAAGGTTATCTGGCATATCTTCATACAAATTCTCTCTATTTTCAAAATACATTGAAATAGTTTTATTCTTATCTGCAATGTATCTTAGAAAACTTTGAGACTCAATACTAATTGTATGAGGCATTTCGTATCTACCCCTTGTCTTTTCATCTAATGTATAAGAAATTTGATAGTATTTCATATGCCTGACATTTTTATGCCCCAAAGTTACTACAATTCTCGCTAAAACCGCTATGTTGCTATGTGTAAAGTGATTGAGCCGAACGGAAAAAATGAAGTTTTATCACTTCTGGTGCGATTCTGCGGCTACAGTTTCATGCCTTTGTCTTTCGTCTGCGGCTGTACGGGTCGGAGTATGCCCTGCCTTAACCTGTCGAACTGTTCCCGGAACCACTCTCCGATGGGTCGCAAGTCAATCGTAAGAATGAACTTGCCGCCGTCAGAGAAGATTTTGGCTTTAACATCCTTTGCCATGAATTTCCGTTTATGCTCCACAGAATACAACTCGCCGCTGTATTCAATGGGGTTACCTGTCAATAAAGTCGCGGTCTGCTCCTTATTGAAACCTACGGCAAGGCACAATCTTTCAATGTCAATCATGTCCTTGATTTGCGGAAACCATTTCAAGGTCTTGTTCAACAGCACCGTAAGTCGTGAAATCTCACGTTTGAGATTCGTTTCTGCCTGTGCCGATTCGTTGATATGCTTCTGTTGCATATCCAGCATTTGTCGGATGTGGTCTGCCTGCATGGTCTGTATCTTGTCTTGCAGGGCTTCGATGGTTTCCTCATGTGCGGCTACCTCCCTGTGCAGGTCGGCGTTCTCCCTCTCCAACGTCTTTACCTTGTTGCTGCCGAAAAGAGAGCCGACACTCTCGGCAATGTTGGCGGCTGCGGCGGTCGCAGCTCCTTTCAGCTTCTCGGTCTGTATCTCCTTTTTCGCCCGTACAAGTTCCTCCCGTGCCGTCTCTTTCCGCTGCTGCAAGTCCGCCACCTCCGTTTTCAATCCGTCGGAAAGTTTCTTCAGGTCGCGGTAATATTGTTGCGTGGAAACATGCCTTGCCTCCGAACCGTCTATGCCACGCTGCAACCCGTATTTCGCCATCGCTGCGGCATAGCTGTCTTGGTAGGACTTCAGTTTCAACCGTGTCATGAGGTCGTCGGCACACAGCCTCACGGTGTCGGCAGGCTTCTTGCGGTACCGCTTCTTCGCCTGCTCCTCCCGTTTCCTGCGCTTGCGCTCCCCCTTGACTATCGGGACGAGCGTGACGTGCATGTGAGGCGTTTTCTCGTCCCTGTGCAGGTGCGCCGCCACGATGTTTTCCTTGCCGAACGTGTCGGCGAAGAATTTCAGGTTGTCGGCGCACCACTCGTCCAAACGTCCATCCCGTTCGATGCGCTCCATGTCTTCGGGCGTTGCCGACACGTTGATGCGGATTGCCCGTACTTGGTTGCTGCCGATTTTGCGTGTCAGCCCCGCTTCTTCCAACCTCCGTTGGATAGCCGCCGAACGGTCTTTCACTCCTTCGGGGTATTCGATGAGTTTCCGGTTGAGGTGGGTGCGTGCGGGGTCGGCGTTCTTCGGAATGATGAAACGCTCAATATGGGCGGTCGTCCCGCTGTCGGAGCCGTGCGCCTTTTCCATGTGCAATACTACAAATCCCATATATGGTTTCCTTTCTTTTTTAGCTTGTGAAACAATGATTCTTCGTATCTTCGGGGCGGCAAGAAGCCGTTCCCGACGGGGTGTGCAGAGGGGCTTGCCCCTTGCCTTATTGGGGAATTTTCAGCGATACGGAGTATTGCGGCTCGGACAAATTCCCTAATAAGCTACGGTATTTCCTTCGCAAATACCCCTGCGGTGTGTCAGCGGTTGCAACCGCTCGACCTGCTTACCTGCTTGGCATACTTTGCCGGATGCGGCTATTGCTGTTTATGCCTGCCGTATGCACACCCGTAGCCACCCCTGCTATGCCTGCCAACGGCTGTCGGTCTTGCAGTCCGTAAGTATCGAAACGAACACCTGTGTTTTCTCTTTTCGCCCGTACACAATTCTTTCCAACAGTGCCTTGCGGAGTTCCGCAGCCCCGAACGAGTGGATGCGGAAAGCGAGGGCGGCTATCGTTTCGAGGTCGTAAACCTCCGCGCTGCATTTGTCCGACAGGCGGATGGTGCGCTTGATGTCATGCTCCTTTAACACGCCGCTCTTGCAGAGTGCCTTTAACCCTGCCCGGACGGTCGGGGCGGACACCCCGAACAGTCCGCAGATTTCCCACTCGGTCATGGCGGTCATGCCTATGTCGCTCGGTAGGGAGACTTTGCCCTGTTCGTCCATCGTGATGACGTTTCTTTCTTCTTTCATCGATATTCGTTTTTCAGGTTATTAAATGGCGCGGCAGATGTTCTTCTCCATGTCCTCCAACTTGTGCGACAAGGCTTCCATGTCCTGACTTATCTTCTGGGCGGTGATTTTGGCGTAGATCTGCGTGGTCTTGATGTTCGTGTGCCCCAACAGGCGGCTCACGGTCTCGATGGGTACGCCGTGCGACAGAAGCACGGTCGTGGCGTTCGTATGACGTGCGACATGGTAGGTCAAGCGCACCTTGAAACCGCACTGCCTGCCGATTTCTTTCAATACCTTGTTGCAGCTGCCGTTGCTCGGGACGGGGAACACTCGCCCGTCCCGAGCCAGTCCCTTGTACTTCTCTATGATACGCTTGGGAACGTCCAACAGACGGATGTTCGATTCGGTGTTGGTCTTCTTCCTTCGGGTGATTATCCACAGGTTGCCGTCGAAGAATGTTTGCAGGCGGTCTGCGGTGAGGTTCTTCACGTCCGAATACGCCAAGCCCGTGAACACCGAAAAGACGAACAGGTCCCGTACAAGTTCATGGTGCGTGTTCTTCATCGGTGCGTCCATGAGGGTCTGTATCTCCTTTTCGGTGAGGTAGCCCCTGTCCACGTTTTCGGGGGAGTTGATATATCCGGCAAAGGGGTTGAACGGCAGGCGACCGTCATTCCTCGCAATGGCGACGATGTGTTTCAGCACAATCATGTAGCCCCACACGGTATTGGTGCGGCATTTCTTCTCCGTGCGCAGGAAATACTCGAAGTCGTTGATGAACGTGAGGTTGAGTTCCTTCAACGGGATGTCCTCACGCTTGTAGGCATGGGTCAGGAACTCCCGGATATGCTTGCAGACCGTCCGGTAACGGGTGTATGTTCCCTTCGCCCTGCTGTGTCCGACCTTTTTCGCAAACTCGGCGTTGTGCTGCTCGAACAGTTTCAGCAAGGTTTCCTGCTTGATGCCGATGCCGAGATAGGCGTCTTTGAGCTTGGCGGCGGTGACATAACCGTCCGTCTGCATCAGTTCCTGATAGCGGCGGTTCACCTCCACGCGGATTTTATCCACCGCACGGTTGATTTGCTGCGCCTCAATGCTCTTGCCCGAAGCGCGGTTGTTCTTCACGTCCCACAGACGTGGGGGAACGTCCATCTTGCAACTGAACTGCTTAATCTCTCCGTCCACCGTAAGGCGGCACATCAGGGGCAGGTCGCCATTAGGCTTCGCGCTGCCTTTCTTCACGTAAAACAATACCTTGAATGTACTTCGCATAACTCACTCCTTTTTTGGTTACAAAATTAGTTCACAGTGAGTTACCGACCGCCAAGCAAATCTACGCAAATCGCAGCAAAATAGGCAGTTAGCCAAAAACTTTCACCTCGTGAGGCAGTAACGGGCTGGTAACTGAACTCTTGCCCCGTTTGGCTGTATTGCGGCTTCCTTTGGCTTCCTGCTAAGAGAAAAACAAAGCGTAACGAACGCTGTTTCAGTCGGTTCGCTACGCTTTTCCCAAATTCGCTTTCTCGCTATCTGTTTATTTTATGATGTATAATTTAGCGGGTGGTGCGGCTTGGGTTGGCATCTTCTGCTACGCCGGTTATTTCTTCGGAGACCTTCCGTTTGTACAGGAGAACTTGAAACTGCTGATCGTTGCCATCATATTCATCTCTATATTGCCTGCAATCATAGAGGTAGTACGGGCCAAACTAAAGTCTTAAAACACCAAACTATAATCTGTATTCATTTGTTACTAATACAAATAGAGAAGAAAAAACAATTTAAAGTTTTTACACTTATGAAAAATTCTTTTTTTAGTCGGTTTACTCCAAAAGAGCCCAAATTTTTCCCATTGCTGAAACAACTTTCAGAAGTACTTTGTAAGGCATCCGTTGTTTTAACAGAAAGCTTGCAACATGACTCACCAACAGAACGTGCAGACTACTACAAGAAAATCAAAGAGCTGGAACGTGAAGGGGACAAACTGACGCATCGGATTTTTGATGAATTGGGCACTACATTCATCACTCCTTTCGACCGTGAAGATATTCATGACTTAGCTTCCTGCATGGATGATGTCATCGACGGAATAAATAGTTGTGCCAAACGAATCTCTATTTACAATCCCCGTCCTATCTCGGAGAACGGCAAAGAATTGAGCCGTTTGATTCAGGAAGAAGCGACCTACATCTGTAAAGCCATGGACGAACTTGAAACATTCCGTAAGAAACCGACTCTTCTCCGGGAATATTGCTCAAGATTACATGAAATCGAGAATCAGGCAGATGACGTATATGAATTCTTTATCACCAAGCTATTTGAAGAAGAAAAGGATTGCATTGAACTTATCAAAATTAAAGAAATCATGCATGAACTGGAGAAAACGACCGATGCCGCAGAGCACGTAGGCAAGATTCTGAAAAACCTGATTGTAAAGTACGCATAAAGTAAGCCGGAACACATGGAATTATTAGTGACTATCATTATTCTGGCTCTGATATTCGATTATATCAACGGCTTTCACGATGCAGCAAACTCAATAGCTACAATCGTATCTACCAGGGTGCTTACGCCCTTTCAAGCTGTACTATGGGCTGCTTTCTTCAATTTCGTTGCTTTTTTCATTGCCAAATACATAATAGGCGGATTCGGTATTGCCAACACAGTATCCAAAACGGTGGTAGAACAATATATCACTTTACCTATTATATTAGCAGGAGTGATAGCAGCCATCACTTGGAACCTGGTAACATGGTGGAAAGGTATCCCGTCTTCATCCTCACATACGCTTATCGGAGGATTTGCAGGAGCTGCCATTATGGCAAACGGGTTTGAAGCAATTCAACTTAATATCATTCTTAAAATTGCAGCTTTCATCTTTCTGGCTCCTTTTATCGGAATGGTGATTGCTTTCGGTTTCACTCTGTTTGTGCTTTACATCTGCCGCCGTGCACATCCTCATACAGCTGAAGTCTGGTTTAAGAGGTTGCAGCTCGTTTCTTCCGCTCTCTTCAGCGTCGGACATGGTTTGAATGATTCACAAAAAGTAATGGGTATCATTGCCGCTGCCATGATAGCCGCCCATTCTATGGGATTGGGCATGGGTATCAACAGCATCAATGACCTTCCCGACTGGGTTGCTTTTTCGTGCTTCACCGCCATCTCACTCGGCACCATGTCCGGAGGTTGGAAAATAGTAAAGACAATGGGAACCAAAATCACCAAAGTAACCCCATTGGAAGGAGTAATTGCCGAAACAGCCGGTGCTTTCACTCTCTACATTACAGAAATGCTGAAAATCCCCGTTAGTACAACACATACTATCACAGGTGCAATCATCGGAGTAGGTGCAACCAAACGCTTGTCTGCCGTTCGCTGGGGAATAACAAAAAGCCTCATGACTGCCTGGATTCTTACAATTCCGGTCAGTGGACTCTTGGCAGCAACTATCTATTATATTGTTTCCCTCTTTTTGTAGAGGAAAACAATATAATGAATAATTGACTGCCGACACTCTCGAAAAAGAAAAGAGCTAAACATCCATGTTCCCTGGCTCTTTTCTGTCTAACTATCAGGAATATAAAAATGAATAAATCCATCACTAAATGTCACATTTGCCAACTTTGATTGCCGACCTTGCGCTGATATTAATATCGGCCAGTGTAATAACCTTGCTGTTCAAATGGATGAAACAACCTTTAGTCTTAGGTTACATCATTGCCGGATTACTAGCGGGGCCTTATATAAATATTTTCCCCACAGTGGGAGATATCGAAAATATCAATATATGGGCGGAAATAGGTGTTATATTCCTGCTCTTTGCACTTGGACTGGAGTTTAGTTTTAAAAAGCTCATGAATGTAGGTTCCACAGCTTTTATTACGGCCACCACCGAAGTCGTCAGTATGTTGCTCATAGGTTTTCTGGTAGGACAATTATTAGAATGGGGTACAATGAATTCCATCTTTCTTGGGGGAATGTTGTCTATGTCGTCTACCACAATTATTATCAAGGCCTTTGATGATTTGGGGTTACGCAACCAGCGTTTCACGGGCATCGTATTCGGTACTCTGGTAGTGGAAGACCTGATTGCCATTTTAATGATGGTACTTCTTTCTACAATGGCGGTAAGTCAGGACTTTGTGGGTGAAGACTTATTGATTAGTGTTCTCAAAGTCGTTTTCTTTTTAATCCTGTGGTTTCTCATCGGTATTTTCGTTATTCCGGCTTTTCTTAAAAAAGCAAAGAAGCTGATGAATAATGAGACGCTTTTGATTGTTTCAATCGGTCTTTGTCTGGGAATGGTGGTATTGGCTACCTATACAGGCTTTTCAACGGCATTAGGTGCATTTATCATGGGATCTATCCTTGCCGAAACCATCGAAGCCGAGCACATCGAACATATCATACAACCGGTAAAAGACCTCTTCGGAGCTATTTTTTTCGTATCGGTCGGTATGCTAGTAAATCCGGCGGTATTGGTAGAATATGCCTGGCCTGTTATCATCATTACTCTGGTTACCATTATCGGTAAAGCCATTTTCTCTTCATTTGGCGTACTCTTATCCGGAGAACCGCTGAACACTTCTATCAAATCCGGATTCAGCCTGGCACAAATCGGAGAGTTTGCTTTCATCATTGCCGGACTGGGTGTTTCGCTCAAAGTGCTCGATCCGTTTATTTCACCTATTATTGTGGCTGTATCTGTTATCACCACTTTCACGACTCCTTATTTTATCCGTTTAGCCAACCCTTTTGCCGAATGGCTTTACAAAATATTGCCTACTAAAGTACAGGAAACATTAGATCGTTATGCTTCCGGCAAGAAAACCATGAATCACGATAGTGACTGGAAGAAATTACTAAAAAACATGATTGGCAGGGTTATTATTTATAGCGTATTGCTCACTGCTATCTGGCTGCTGTCTATACAAATCATTTATCCCGCCATCAGTGAAATGTTTGCTCCTGTTACCCTATGGATTAAGCTGGTGATGTGTCTGGGCACTCTTTTGCTTATGACTCCTTTTTTGTGGGCACTCATCTCCAACAAATACAACTCTTCCGAATTATTCCTGAAGCTATGGAGAGATGAGAATTACAATCACGGACGACTGGTTTCTCTCGTTCTAGGCCGTGTATCTGTTGCTCTTTTCTTCATCACTAGCGTAGTTATCAGCTATTTCAAGCTGAACTGGGGAATAAGTGTGATCATTGCCATAGCTGTTGTGGCATTGATTCTTATTCTTAGGGAAGACCTCACGCAATATTCACGATTGGAAACGAGATTCCTAGCCAATCTTAACCGAAGGGAAGAGGCTGCTAAAAAACGACACCCGCTAAAAACAAGTTTCAATAGCGAGTTCAATGACAAGGACCTTGATTTGACATCTGTCGTGGTATCGCCTTATTCCGGTTACATCGGCAAGTCTTTAGGAGAACTTTCATTCAGGCAAAATTTTGGAGTGAATGTAGTTGCAATCACGCGTGGTGATTTAAATATATACATTCCGAAAAGTTCTGAACCTATTTATCCGCAGGATAAACTGACTGTAGTCGGTACGGATATGCAATTGCAGGAGTTCAGAAATAGAATTGAAGATGTAAAAAACACAATAGATACGGACGCAGTAGATAAAAAGATGACTCTCCACTCTTTCACTGTAGATGATGAATTCCGTTTCTTAAATAAAACCATTGCGCAGTCTCATTTGGGAGAAAAGTACGATGGTATCGTTGTGGCTATTGAACGGAATGATGAATTGATTCCTTTGGATAAAGATACGGCTTTCCAATTAGGAGATCTCGTTTGGATTGTGGGGAACCGCGAGAAGATTAGAGAAATACTGTATCTGACGTAATTGGAATTGGCTACTTACAAAACGGAAAAGTACAAAAACGAGAAAGCATGCTTAATAAAATAGCTTCTATGTTTCTAATACCACATACTGTAATAAAGTCCGGGTTCAAATAAATCACATTACATATAAAACAAAAGAGAGCTGTAAACATTTAATCTACAGCTCTCTTATTTTGATTTATTGTATATTCAGCGATCTTTACTTCACTTCCTCAAAATCAACGTGATATATCTATCAGCGACTTGCGTACACGTGTTGCAAATATAACGCAAATCTGAAAATAAGCATTCATAAGCAACCACAGCTCTTGACTGCAAAAGTACGGATTTATTTAATAAAAACCGTGATATAAACGCATAATAATCAAAAGAAAGAGATATTTTTAACAGATTCTTCGGTTTTATCCTTACCTTTGTGTATGATATTGGGGTGTTACACCCAAACAACAATAAGGAAACTATGCAAATACATAACAATACATTGATAGCGGAATGCTCAGCTTACGATTTCAAGGAAATGCTGGAGCGTAAGAAAGTGAAGTCGTGGCTTAAATCCGTGTCGGCATTTGCCAATACGGACGGTGGCAGTTTGTTCTATGGAGTGAATGATGACGGCGTAATTGTAGGGTTGGAGAATCCACAAGCCGATGCTGATTTTATCAGTGAAATGATAAAGGCACGACTTGACCCTGTGCCGGAAGTTCAACTTATTCCGATAGAACATGAAGGGCATACCCTGCTTGAAGTGAAAGTAAAGGCAGGAACGCTTACACCTTATTATTATTATCAGGATGGAACACGTACCGCATATGTACGAGTTGGCAATGAAAGCGTGGAGTGTAATTCGCAACAACTTCTTTCATTGGTATTGAAAGGTACGCACATGACTTGGGATTCACTGCCTACCCAAGTGGATGCCAGCAAGCATTCTTTCATCATCCTTGCCAATACCTTCCGTGAGCAAACCCATCAGGAATGGAATGACAAGTATCTGGAATCATTCGGACTGGTAACTCCTGACGGCAAACTGACCAATGCAGGATTGCTGTTTGTGGATAATTGCACCGTATTTCAATCGCGTATTTTCTGTACCCGTTGGACTGGACTATATAAGGATGATGCCATCAGTTCCGTGGAACATCGGGCTAACCTTGTGCTGCTCTTAAAATATGGTATGGATTTCATCAAGAACTATACCATGAGTGGTTGGGTGAAGATGCCTAACTATCGTCTAAACCTACCGGACTATTCAGACCGCGCCATCTTTGAAGGATTGGTAAACCACCTTATCCATCGGGATTACACCGTGATGGGCGGTGAAGTACATATCGACATTTATGATGACCGAGTAGAACTAGTATCACCGGGTGCAATGCTTGACGGTACACAGATTCAAGACCGTGACATATACAAAGTGCCGTCCATGCGCCGCAACCCTGTCATTGCAGATATGTTCACACAGTTGGACTATATGGAGAAACGTGGCTCCGGTTTACGCAAAATGCGGGAGCTTACGGAAAAACTACCCAATTTCCTGCAAGGCAAAGAACCCCAATATCAAACAGAAGCGACTTCTTTCTACACCACTTTCTATAATCTGAACTGGGGTGACAACGGAAGAATACCTGTTGAGGAAGTGGCTAACAGGGTAAACAGTACCCTCGAAAAGTACCCTGAAAACGAAGAAAGCTCGGTGGAAAAGTTCGGTGGAAACAGCAAAAGTTCGGTGAAAAGCTTTGGTGATACGCAAGAAAGTTCGGAGAAAGGTTCGGAGATAATGCAAAAAGGTTCGGAGAAAAAGTTCGGAGATTCGAAAAACAAGTCTAAAAGCATTGGGAAAACCGCACAAAAGATTATTGATTTCGTCATTTCCGACCCATCAATGTCTGCAGAAACAATGGCCTATAAAATAGGAATAAGCTCCCGAGCCGTAGAAAAACATATTTCAAAGCTTCGTTCTATGGGAATCCTGTCTCGTGAAGGAGCAGACCATGGTGGCTATTGGCGCATTGTAATTAATCCTCAAACCGAGCAATAAACTTATGGGAACATCTTTCATTCCACTTTGTGCAATAATTGCCGTTTTGATTATCGCCTTTTTGTTTGCCTCCTTGCCACAAGTAAGCCACAAAATGCGATACAGAGTGCTTTATGCAATAGCCATCATCATGCTATTTGCCGTTATTCCTATCAGCGAGTATATGGCTGAGAATACCAAAAATTCAAACAGCAATTATCTGCTTGTTCTGATATTCAATATTGCAGTAGGTTATTTCTGTATGTACATTGCTGCATTGCTGAAATTCAACATCCTTAAACGAAAGAATCAAGCATTGGGAAATGCTTTGGCCGAAAAGCAACAAGAAAATGTAGCAATTCTATTGGAACATCAGAATGAAAAGCAACAAGCATTTCAGCAAAGAGAACTTGAATGGTTTGCTGGGAAAATAAAGATGTTTACCGAAGAAGAACAGAAAGCGATTCTTGCCAGTGCTTGCGCATTTGCAGAACACAGTTTAATAATCATTCCCTCAATAACCATTCAGCTAAAAGATACATGTAGTCAGCAAGATCTTATGTACTTTGTTTGTTCTGCTTTTTTCAACATAGGTAAGAAGCGTAGTGATATTGTAAGTTTCTTATCTCAGGTCTTTCCGCTTTACTTTCCTGCAGGAGAAAAGGTATTGTCTAAAAAGATGCCGGGATTGGAAAGAGTAAAAGAGAGAAGGGAGAAAGAAAAATAAGTAAAATAATGATTATGGAAAAAGAAATAATCATATCAACAATACTTGACGTTTGCAAAGACATGGGTCTAAACTATATAACCAAAGTAAAGTCTGCTACATGGAATGCAGATGTTGTTGTTGAACATGATACATACAAAGTGGCTTTCAACGTGTGCAAATGTCCTCGCAATGTAGAAGCCACATACAAAGCTATGCGTAAAGAACGTGTTTGCGGATGTTGGCTACTACTGCCAGCCGTAAACTCGTCTTATCAAGAACAGAGCCTGCCATGTTTTAATCTTATACCCCAAACAGATAAGAAGCTTGTTTGTCTCAATTCAGTAATGAATGATAATTCTAATAATCAAATAGAATTATCAACGTTCCTTCATTCCCTTATTGATGGTAAGATAAGATTTGCAAAACAAACTGAAATCAACAAAGTTGAATTGTGCTTCTATAAAAATGGATGTTGGAAGTGCCATAGAGAAAATGATGTATATTTCGTCAATCGTCTCTTTTCACAAGAAGGCGTAATAATTGATGGGCAGCATTTAATGATGGATGAAGACATTACATTCAATCCATCTATCATCAAAGGACTTAAGAAATATATACATGAGCATCCGTCTGAAACATTCATTATGGGCGAAATAAAACCAAGATATAGTAAAACGATTGGAGAAGCATATCCTTCGTTCGGTTGTGCCCAATGTGATAGTATCTTCGGGAACTTTTATCTTCAAGAGAATATGATGGAACTCATGTACTGTACAGATAGTTTGCGTAAAGCTATTATCACCCTTGATGAGCCCATAAAAGTACTTGCTCATTGTTGGTACAAAGTAAATAATTAAGCAATTGACAAAAAATTAGTGATATTCAAATTAGAAAATCCGCTGCATCAGCCCATTGCCATCCGTAATGTGGTAGAAATCTTCCAAGGCACAGAATGTAATATTTACGACAACGCCCACTGGAGGATATTCATTAGTCTGCACATATCAATCAAAATTATTTCGCCCTTATATACTTCTATCTCTGTGCCACTGCTAAACTGCAACGCAAAGTCACAAATAGTGTTACATTAGGTAAGCGAAATCTGCGTTCAATAGAGCCATCATGCAAGTCATTTTTATGTTATATAGCATCTACAATCATTTTTATTGACCTATAGAGCAATTTATAGATTTCAAAAGATTCTTTTTCGCATTTCTACTCCCTGTTTTACAGCTAAATTCGATATATTTGCAAGGAAATATAATCATGAAACGATGGAACAACGTATCAATAGAATAAAAGTGGTATTGGCTGAGAAACAGCGAACTAACAAATGGTTGGCCGAAAATTTAGGCAGAGAGTACTCTACTATTTCTAAGTGGTGTACGAATACAAATCAGCCTGATCTTATCACGCTGACAAAAATTGCACACCTACTAGAGGTAGACATACGCGAACTATTAGTGAGCGGAAGACCCACGTTGAAGGATTCGGATTTTACATCCGGTAATAAGTAGTACTCATTAATGAAGTAGTAGAAATATGATAAATTATTCTCCGGGACAACGCATCACAGTGCGTGGTGAGGACTTTCTGATAACAAATGTCGATCGTAATTATGACGGTGGACATTTGCTTTATGTCATGGGGGTAAGTGAATTGGTGCGCAACCATAGCTTTATCTTTGACACCGATCTTGATAACAACATAGAGATTGTCAGCCCTATTAATGCACATTTGGTCAGCGACGAAGATCCTCGATGGCGAAAGACGCGCCTGCTTATCGAAACAGCTTTACGTAGTAACGCTTATTTCTCCCAAAAGATAACTGTGGCTCAAGGTGGTGCTTTTGATGTAGCCGAATATCAAATGACACCGACCCTAAAAGCATTTGAATTGCCTCGTCCTCGTTTGTTGATTGCTGATGGTGTAGGTTTGGGTAAGACAATTGAAGTGGGTATCTTCTTGGCTGAAATGATTCGCCGTGGCCGTGGCAAACGCATACTGGTGTGTGCGCTGAAAAGCATATTGGCTCAGTTCCAGGAGGAAATTTGGAATCGCTTTGCCATTCCCTTGGTTCGTCTGGACAGTCTTGGTGTGGCAAAGATTCAGAACGAGATTCCGCTTAATAAGAATCCGTTCGACTACTACGACAAGACCATCATCTCTATTGATACGCTGAAGAATAATGGTCGTTTCCGTGCTTGGCTCGAAAAAACACATTGGGATATAATTGTGATTGACGAATGCCATAAGGTAGCTAATGATAGCAGTCTTCGTGGTGATTTGGCACAGTTCTTGGCACAGAAGTGCGACTCGATGATTCTCACCTCTGCCACTCCCCATAATGGTAGTGCCGAATCATTTGCCAATCTGATGAGGATGCTCGAACCCATTTCTATCCCCCGTAACGGAGAATATACCAAGGAAGATATTCTGCCTTACTATGTGCGTCGTTTCAAGCATGATATTGCCGATGCGCATATTCGCAGTCAATTCCAAGAGCGCGAAATCCGTAAGATTGAGGTTACATTGACTGATGAGGAAGAGCAAATCTTGAGCAAGGAGCATACCAAGTTCCGCTCACTAAAAGATGAATTCAAGAATGATGCACTCTTCGCTTTGACTGTATTCAAGAGTTTCATGTCATCACCCATCGCTGCGTTGAGCACACTTGAAGAGCGCTGTAAGAAAGATGATAGTGAAGAATTGTCTGAACTGACAGCACAAGTTCGCCGTCTTGTGAAGAACTATGAAGACAGCCGCTATGATGCTTTCAAGAAAGTATTAACCGAACTTTGGAATAAGAATCCCAAAGAACGTATTGTCATCTTTACCGAGCGTATTGCTACCATGAAGTATCTGGAGGAGCGTATCATGCGTGAGTTTAAGCTCAACAAAGAACAAGTGGTACGCTTTGACGGTTCACTTTCTGATACCGAACAGGAAGAGATGGTAGGTAACTTCGCCAAAGAGGATAGTAAGATTCGCGTCTTCATCTCCAGTGATAGTGGTTCACAAGGTGTCAACCTTCATTACTATTGCCACATCATGTTCAACTATGACATACCTTGGAGTTTGATTACTTTGGAGCAACGTAATGGTCGTATCGACCGCTATGGTCAGAAGCAGTGCCCCATTATCTATTACTTGGTGAATAAGACCAACGATGAAGGGCTTCGTTCTGACTTCACTATTATTGATAAGCTGCTTCATAAGGAACAGGAAGTGCATGACACCCTTGGCGATGCCATGAGTGTGATGGAACTCTACAAAGCTCAAGATGAAGAGAAAGCAATCGGTGATGCCTTGATGACCGGAGATACTGAGGTCGTGGAACAAACAGCTTCTCGTCGCCGCCAACGTGGAGGATTCAAGCGTGCTGATGCTGTGGTATCTACTCCTGCTGTAGAACGCTTGAATGATAAGATCTTCGAGAAACGTTTCTCGCTCTATGCAGACGACATGAGTTATTACCGTGACCTTTTTGCCGAACTTGAGGCTACGGGTAGTATTCATCATGGCGATGTGACCATGCTGGAAGAAGCGACTGTGCCCTATGTGGAGGTAAAGAATAACGAGGAGCTTCGTGATGTGCTGTATGACATACCTCGTGAAGCATTCCCCGCTGACAATATCTTCCGTTTGACTATGGATAAAGCATGGCTGAGCCGCTCAATTGCAGAATCAAGAAAAAGCACGAACAGCGAATGGAGTAAATTCCTGCCTCTATACGATATTCATCCCATCATCAGCTACCTGCTTACCAAGTTCACAGCCTCATTGCCCAAGTCGCAAGCTATGGCCGTACGCAATTTGGGATTACCACAAGGTATGAGCTACTACTTGTTCTATGGTAGCCATGGCAATGGATTAGGTCAAAACCTCGTGAGCAAATTCTTTGTCGTACCCTTGAATAAGGACGGAGCCTTGCGCGAACGCCCCATGTCGTTCTACGATTTCACTCAGAAGTACTCTATCATTAGCAAACTCATGCAAGGCGCTTCAGAAGAAGATATTAAGACATTGCAGGCAAATCTTCCAAATGCAATTGATGAAGGTTTGGTGAAATATATGTATGAAGTTCAAGGGAAAGTGAGTGCTGAAATGGAAGAACAACTGAAGGTTTACAAACACAAGCTACAGATCTGGGCTGATACGGCCAATACCCTTTTTGCAGATGATACAGACATCACTATTACCCGAAATAATATGTACAAGAAAGAGAAAGAAGAAGTACAGAAGATTACTGATCAGTCCAGTCAGTTCTATCAAGACCTCTTCTCACTCGACAATGCTGAACCATATATGCGCCTTTTGGCCATATTCCATAATATATAATACCCCATGGCAGACAATATAACATATCGATTTATACAAAACATAGGCGACTACTTTCCTTCGGGGTATTTTACCGAGAACTTTGTAGATAAGGTGCAGAAATGTGCCGGTCGTACTGCAGACGAAATGAAAGAACTAAATAAGCCTTTCACAGCCCTACGTGCCCAATATGAAGACTATAAAAATTTCATCATCAACGACCATCCTCGCGTGAAGGATGTCATTCGTCGTACTCATGAGTGGCATACGGCGCTTCTAAAGGTTTTGGGCTATGACACGGACCATGCCTATCAAGAGCCTTATGTGGTCAGCGACAATGGTGAAGTCATCGAAATGATTCCTGTACGTCACATCTTGCGAAGTGGCGACAAGATTAGTATGCTCATTATGGAAATGCAGCATCTGATTTCGGTGGATGAGCAATCACCTGCCGGACTCTTTGAGCAGCAGTACGAGAGTGAGCCTGATAAGAATACCCGTCAGCAACGCTATTATGCAGGACAGTGGGCAGATGTGATTCCTGCTCAATACCTGAACAAAGAGAAATATCACTTTTCTCCGGCCATCATCAATAAGGCCGTCACCCAAATTTTCTTGATGCCCGAAGAACGTCGTCCGCATTTTATCTTGATGTTGGCGGGCAACATGGTGTTCCTCTTTGACAAGGACAAATGGGCACGCGGTTCTTACTTGCAGTTCTCAATTGATGACCTCTATACCCAAGGACAGATTAAATCTTCACGCAATCATTACGCCCTGTTCCAACTGCTGGTGAACAAAGAAGCCTTGGCTGCCGACGGACAGACTGTATTGATGGATAGCTTGATTGAAGAAAGCTATAAGAATGCTTATGAGGTAACTAAAGATTTGAAGGAAGGTGTAATTTTGGCTGTTGAAACCTTGGCCAACGAAGCCCTTTACTACATGAAGCATATCACCCACCGTCCTTTTGGCAAGAAACATATCGAGGCTGATGGCACGATTGCTTATGATGAAACCGATGACGACTTCGAGGCAGAAGTTAAGGACGATTGCTTGACCATCGTCTATCGTCTACTCTTTATTCTATTTGCCGAGAGTCGCCCAGAGTTGGAGATTCTCCCCACGGGTGATGAGGTTTATAAGCGTGGCTACAGTTTCGAAGCTTTACGCGATTTGGAACAAGTACGTTTGATCAGCGATGAGACACGCAACAGCTACTTTTTTGACGATAGTATCAAGCATCTGTTTGCAATCCTTTCCAAAGGCTTCCACAAGGATGATGAAGCGAACAACAAGTCGTTCCGCGTACGCCCTATCGACTCACCGATATTCAACGATAATCGTTTGAAGCAGCTCCACGATGTACGCATCCGCAATGTGAAGTGGCAGGAGATTATCCGTGCTCTTTCGCTCTCTCATAGCAAAAAATATTGTGGTCGTATCTCGTATGCAAGCTTGGGCGTCAACCAGTTGGGCTCAGTCTATGAGTCTTTGTTGGCCTATCGTGGTTTCTATGCCGAAGAAGATTATATCGAAGTATGCAAAGCAGGTGCGCCTGAAGATGGCACTTATTTGGTTCCCTATTCTCGCATGGAAGCTTTCGACATCCGAGAGGTGATTTGCGATGATGAGACAGGTGAACCTCGTCGTCTGCCAAGGGGTACTTTCGTTTATCGATTGAATGGTCGTGATCGTCAGAAGTCGGCCAGCTACTATACACCTGAAGTACTCACACGCAGCACCATCAAATATACCATCAAGGCCATCGTGGATGAAGTGCGTGAAGGTAAGCGCAAGCCGATGGATTTGCTCGACTTGAAGATATTGGAACCTGCTGTTGGTGCAGCGGCTTTCCTTAATGAAGTAATCAACCAGTTGGCGGAAGCCTACATGACATATGTAGAGAAGAAACCGGCTCCCGATCGTTATCGAGATGAGCTGCAGAAGGTGAAAGCCTATATCGCCACGCACAACGTGTATGGTGTGGACTTGAATCCTACGGCCATCGAGCTGGGTAAACTGTCGCTTTGGCTCAATGTGATTCATAAAGATATGGAGACACCTTTCTTTGCAAACCGTCTAACTGTGGGTAATGCCGTGATTGGTGCTTGGCTCAAGGTGTATGATCGCAATGAGATACAAGCCAAGAAAGGTTCACGCAAGTTGGAAGCCAACGAATGGTGGACCAAGGCACCGCATAAGGTAAAGTTTGGTCGCACCCGTGTAAATCGTTCCGTTAATAAAGAAGTGTATCATTTCCTTTTGCCTGATAAAGCCATGCTGGCAGCTCTCGGATTGAAGGATATGAAGAAAGAACATGCCACAGAAGCGAAGGTGATGGCCGACCGCTTAAAGGATTGGACAGCTCCCATTGGTGAGGATCAGTTCAGAACGCTTCAGCGTCTTTCTGCTAAGATAGACTTGCTGCTTCGTGAAGCAATGGAAACGCAGGTGAACATTGAACACCTCACCAACAACCGTCGCGACATCTGGCCGCATGAGATTCCTCAAGACAATAAGCTTTTCCGTGCTTATGACCAAGCCGAGAAGTATGCTGAGAAGGAACGTATTTTCGATACTCGTTACCGTCACGACAATGCTTACTATAAGCTGAAACTCGTGATGGACTATTGGTGTGCCCTTTGGTTTTGGGAATATCAAGATGCTGCCGCACTTCCTACTCGTGAGGAGTATTGGCGCGAAATTGAGAACTTGCTTGATGTAAGCAATGACAAACTTGACCGTAACACCCAGCGTGCTATGGCGGGAGCAAACATGGTGTGCGAAGAACCTGAATTCGAATACGGAAGTAAGCGCATGACGGAAGAACAGGCTCAGATTGTGACTAAGAGTAAGGAGGAGATGCTGGAAAGCACCACCTCGCAAACTACGCTCTTTGCCGATGAAGAACCCGAACGCTTCAAGATAGCCAAGCGTTTGGCGGGTCGCTATCACTTCTTCCACCCTATGCTGGAGTTTATTGAAGTGTTCTGGCTTCGTGATGGTTTTGACATTATTTGCGGTAATCCGCCTTGGCTGAAGCTTCAATTTGACGATAAGGCTGTATTGAGCGAACGCTACCCTGAAGTGATGATACATAAAGTGTCAGCGCCCGATGCTCGTGCCATGCAAACCCGCTTCATGGAAGACGAATCTATGCGTCGTATCTATGAAGATGAGCAAATGGAAGTGCAGTGTTCCAGTGTATTTATGAATGCATTTGCCAACTATCCGTTGCTCATAGGCCAACAAACGAACCTCTATAAGTGCGTATTGACCAACACATTCGATTTGGTTTCTGCCGAAAATGGATATATTGGCATTCTATGTCCGGAGAGTATCTATGATGATCCGAAGGGACAACCTCTTCGCCGTGAATTGTACAAGCGTCTCCGTTACCACTTCCAGTACCAAAATGAACTTCGGCTTTTTGCCGAGGTTCATCACCATACGGTGTATGGTGATCAACTTCTCGGCCCGCGCCGAAGTTCATCACCGCGCTTCGCTTCGCTCAGCAATATTTTCCATCCCAACACAGTGGACGCTTGCTTTGCACACGATGGGCACGGAGATTGTGGTGGCATTAAGGATAAAGAGGGCAATTGGAATACAGTTGCCCACAAGAATCGCATTGTTCATTTTGGTGAGGAAGAGCTACGCGTACTTGCCAAAACATTTGAGAACTCGGATGATTGGGAGGCTACTAAGCTAGTAGGTATTCATAATAAGGAAATTATTGATGTATTACGGTCTTTAAGCGATTTTTCTAATCATGTATCTGACATAGAACATATAACATCAGTTTGTCATGATGAAACTTATGGTATTGATAAAGGAATCATAGTAAGAAATACATGTTTTCCTAATTGGGATAATTATGAAATGATCTATAATGGGCCACAATTCTACATCAATAATCCATTATACAAGACACCAAGATCATCATGTGTTCTTAATAGTGATTATGATCCAATTGACTTAGAAAAGATAAGTGACGACTATTCATCACGAACAAACTATTTACCAGGGTTGGAGTTAAACGAATACAAAAATCTTATTAATGGATTTAAAATAGGTCAAAATAAAGATGGAAATTCAACATTTGAATGTTGGATGGATTATTACAAGGTTGGATTTCGTAAAATGCTTAGTCAAGCAGGAGAACGAACGTTGATATGTGCACTCTTGCCTCGCAAGAGTGCACATATCAACGGAGTAATTTCCGTTGCGTTCCGCAACGGAAATTACTCCGTGGATATGACGGCATTATGTTCATCTTTAGTTTTAGACTTCTATATGAAAACAGTAGGAGCTTCTAACTTAATGCCCATGAGAATGCAAATGTTACCTCTCGGCGTTCCATTTCAATATATCAAACCGTTGCGTGCCCGCACCCTACGTCTCAACTGCGTAACCAACCGTTACGCTGATCTTTGGCAAGAAGTTTGGGATGCCTCCTACAAGCAAGAACAATGGAGCATCAAGGACAAACGTCTGGCTCCATGGAACACATTGACCGAAGAGTGGAACCACAACACCCCCTTGCGTAACTACTTCGAGCGCCGCATGGCCTTAGTAGAGATAGACGTATTGGCAGCAATGGCCCTCGGATTGACCCTCGACGAACTCATCATGATGTACGAAATTCAGTTCCCCGTACTCCAGCAGAATGAGAACGACACTTGGTACGACCGCCACGGTCGCATCGTCTTCACATGCTCAAAGGGCTTAATTGGCGTTGGCGTAGATCGTCCCACATGGAATCGCATCCGTGAGATGCACCCTGGTGAGACATATACTTATACCCTCACCAGTGAACTCTATGCCGGCCAGACCATCACATACGAAGCCCCCTTTACCAAGTGCGACCGAGTAGAAGACTACCGCACCGCATGGGAGTACTTTGAAAATGTATATAACAAATAGAAATGATTATGCAACACATCGAGTTAGACATCAAAATTGGCAATACACATTATCCTATGATAAAAGTTATGCAAGAGAAGTTCCTTATGGGTGGTCAAGATAGTGGTATCAAAGAACATGAAGAAGAAATTTCAAAATCTTTCTTCATGGGTAAATATCCTGTAACTCAAGAGGTATCGCAAGATGTAATGCATGAACAACCAAATAATAAGTATTTAGGTAGATTAAAACCTGTTGATGAAGTATCATACGAAGAATGTACTACATTTATTTGTAAGCTAAAAGAAATCACAAGACTACCTTTTGATCTTCCAACCGAGACGCAATGGGAATTTGCGGCAAAAGGAGGTATTCTTTCAAAAGGATATAATCTATCAGGGAGTAATAGTCCCGAAGATGTAATGGGCAAAAATGAAATTGATGATGGATATCAAACGGTTACGTATGATGTAGGTTTATTCAAACCAAACGAAATTGGATTATACGACATGACAAATAATCTTTCAGAATGGTGCAAAACCGACAAATCTCCTATACTTAAGGGAGGTTTGCTAGGATATGAAGGAGGAATAATTTGGGAGCATTGCTCGTGTGCACAACAATTAACGGATTATGCGGCCGATTCATATACTCCCAATAAAGGTTTACGCTTAGTTGTCAATCTATAAAAAATGAATAATTATATGACAGAAGCATATTACAATCTCTTATATGATGTACTACGTTCCTATGATCGTTGTACTCCATCAAAGATCTATCGATTAAGAAAAGATCAAGTATTTGTCTTTGGTACTGATGCCAAAGGCTCACAACGTTATGGTGCTGCAGGATTGGCTGCTAAGGAATTTGGCGCAGAAGTTGGCGTTACCGATGGTCCTACAGGAGATTCTTATGCCATGCCAACAATGGGATGTTCTTTAGATGTATTGGGAAATGCCATCTTACGATTTGAACAATATGCACGGTCAAATAGAGGAAAAACATTTTTAGTAACACCTATTGGATGTGGACATGCAAGATTCAAAGCAGAAGAAGTAGCACCATTTTTTAGAGGCTGTATAGCCCTTGGTAATATTATGCTTCCCGAAGAATTTATAAGTTTCTTTAGAAAGGAATGTATTGATAAGTTGCATCTTAAGGGAAACTGTAACGATGCAGAGGACACGGACATCTATTTGTTGTATGACGAGTCTGTACACCCAGTGCTTAAATACCTTGAGACGTACAATATTCCTTTCTCGAAAGAAGGTGGATTTTCTCTCGTAGATGAAAGTGATAACGTGATTGCAGAAGCAGAGTTGGGTATCGAATCAGAAAAGATCGTATTCGCCCCATTTGACAAAAATAGTGAAAAGGCTTTTGTAAGCGCTGGTTACTCCATATTGTCAGTTGAAGAATACTTAACTTCAAAAACGCAAGATTGAATATGCCAAGATTAAATAAAATAAGTAGGGAGCTAAACATCAGTCTTGAAACTTTGTGCGAATTCCTTTCAAGCAAAGGTTTTGAGGTGGAAGTCAATCCAAATACTAAAATTACGGATGTACAAGCAGAAATAGCTATTGAGCATTTTGCAAATAGTACGTCCTCAAATCCTCGCGTGATAGCACCACTTGAGGATTTTGATTGGTCTGCATTCGAAGCAGCTGCGCAACGTGTTGAAGAGGAAGAGAATACGTCATCCATCTTCAATCAGCATGATATAGTTAGCGCTGTAATAATCTCTATTAATCGAAGAGAAGTTGTGGTCAATCTCGGCTATAAAACTGATGCCGTTATTCCTGCGAGTGAACTTAGATACAACCCAGATATCAAAGTTGGCGACACTGTCGATGTCTATATAGAAAGCATGGAAAATGCTCGCGGTCAAATTGTTGCATCACACAGAAAAGCAAGATTAAGTAAATCGTGGGATAAAATAAATGCTGTCTTTGAAAACAACGAAACAATCAAGGTATATGTTAAATGCCGCACAAAAGGTGGCATGATTGTTGACGCTTTCGGAATGGAAGCGTTCTTACCTGGTTCTCAAATGGATATTGTCAAGGTTTTTGATTTAGACAGCTACATAGGCAAGACTCTTGATGTAAAAGTTATTAAGATAAACGAAGAATACAAGAATGTAGTTGTCAGTCACAGAGAGGTTGTCTCTGAGAATTTGCAGAAGAGGACTGCAGATAAATCTCTATTAAAAGATATTTGGCAAAAACATACTGAGGTACAAGAGCAGATTCTACGCCATAGAACAGAACCAATCTCAATCATACCATCTTTATCTTCCATTGTCAATGAAAAACTCCATGTTAGAATAGATACTTCTGATAATACAAATTATCTAAAGTCGAGGATTATGGAGTCACTTGACATCTCTGATGAAGACTGCCATTTTGAGGAAGGTTTCGTCTATGCTCCATACAATAATTGGAGCAAATTGGATGAGCGTGAAAAATCAAGAATCAGCACCCAAGCAAACAAGGAGTATGTATCGTTTTCATACTACCCTGTTATTGACGGAAAGATAACAGACAGCAAAGCACAGTTCACTGGTGTCAAAGAGTTACTCGATAGAATGGAAATCGAATACGACTTTGACAAAAAACGCCGTCTTCAAATATCAATAAACGAACTTCAGCGCTTAAAAGAAAGCGAAGAGTTCCAAAGCTTGCAGGTATCACTCCCTGACGAAACATCTGCTATTATACAGACATATCCTAGTATTCTTTATTATCTGGAAAGACTATTCCCAAATCATAATTTCAAGAACGTAGAGGTATTCAAAGATACAAGACATTCGTTAGGAGGTGTTGCAATCAACAAACAGTTTGTTGTGGAGGGCGGTTATCTGAAAGAGGATACGCTTAAACAATTAGAGGATTTATTTGAACCAAGAATGTGTCGTATTGAGTTTGATTTCCATATTAACGAAGATGCCACAGGAAAATACGATTGGAAAGTCAACCGCATGGGGCTTCCTGTCACTAAAGATGGTTCGATCTTGTTCTGGAAGCAAGTAAAGCAATCAATATCTGACATTTTTGAAGAAGAGTACACAGACAACGAAGATGATAATCAAAACGAACATTTTCTGTCCGATGAGAATGATTTCTTTAATAGAAAAGATACTACGGATATTCAATTCGAATATACACTTGACTGCCAGATAATCAACAGAATATTTGGTAAGGGTTCATATACCGTCACCCAGCGATTCTTCTACAAGTACAAAGAAAATAGAAGTTGGGCAACAGTAGAAGAATTAGACCGCTTCAATGACCAAATACATAATGAGCTGAAGAACAAGGTCGCTATTGAGAAGAATGGTTCTTCTATTGGTATTGACTTTAATTGGAAAGAAAAAAGCCTTCCTGAAATTCTCACACAATTAAGTAACGATTTTCAGTTCGTTGATTTTGGATTGTTCAAGAAAGGACACAAATGTAATTTTGACATAAAGTATAAGAAAACTGAATTAACGAGTATCATGGAAGACCTTCATGATGCTTTTGAAAAGCTGAATGTCGAACTTGTAAAAAAAGGTACTGAAATTTCTTTCTACAGAGAGTTTGATACACTAGAGGAGTTGATAGCTTTCAAGCCACAACTTCAGTATAAACTTAGCTCATACGATCAAAACCGCTACAAGTGCGTTATCAATGATACACCTGTAGGTTGCGTAAAGTTGTTATACTATTTTAACAAGAAGAGCCGAGACGAAGAACGCATTGAGGCTATTAGAGAACTGAAGGGCGCAGACTTTTCTATCGGTGACTTGTCAATCGGAAAATTAATTAGAATTTCCAATTATCCTGAAGTCGTGATTGACATTTCGGGAGACCGCTTTGAAATTACAAAACAGTTGATTGAGGATGGTAATGTATCTTCAATCACTCCTGATTTGTCTGGTGATCTCGAAAAGCTTGCTCGCTTGAAAGAGTCTCTGACCAGAATTGTGCAAGGTAGAGACGTAGAAAATGTTTCTCTTGGTGATTTTATCTTCGACGCATCAAAGGCAGGACGCATCAAAGATTACGAAGAGTCACTAAAGTTAGAGATGCAAGAAATCAGTAAGCATATTCTGAACAAAAAAATTGATAGTAATAAGCCACAAAAAATGGCAATTGCGAAAGCTTTATTGGCACCAGACCTTGCCCTTATTCAAGGCCCTCCAGGAACTGGTAAATCTACGGCTATCGCAGAAATGATATGGCAACATACACGAAAGTTCCCTGATAAGAGAATACTTCTCACATCAGAGACGAACCTTGCCGTAGATAATGCTATAGATCGTGTTGTGAATCAATATCACAACCTTATCAAACCGATACGTATCGGTGACGAATCTCGTCTTGAATCCGAAGGTTTGCAATTTTCATACTCTGCCATGTATCGATGGGCAAAAGGCGAAGACTGGAATGCAAAAAAGAAAAACGCATCAATTGATGATGACGATGATGATGACGACGATGATGTTTTCACAGAAGTTGATTCAATCTACGAAGCTCCAGAGAAGTTAATCCTTCTAAACTGGATGGAAAACATCAGTCGTCGAATAGATGAGGAAATGATGCCTTCTGAAGCCCAAGAACTTTGGAAGGAATTGTTAGACGCCCCTACTCCAGAAATGAAGAATCTGTTCTTTGACAACTACATTAAAAACTGCAATGTTATTGGAGCTACATGTAGTTCTATCGGTCAAAAGAATATCATCATGACCGAATCCATAGAGGACAATGGAAAGAGAAATCGCTTTATTCCTACCAAGTTCTATCGAATCTTTAGACAGATTTTTAGTGAAAAAGAAGGCGCCTATAATCCTAAGATATACTTTGATATGGTTATACAGGACGAGTCTAGCAAGGCAACTCCTGCAGAACTTTCTTTACCACTCATTTATGGCAAGAAGAATGTTATCATAGGCGACCATAGACAGTTGCCACCTATGCTTTCAAGGGAATCTTTCGTCAATTCTTTTGATTATCTCATCAAGAGAGAAAAAAATGAAGAGGAACGACAAAAGATGAAGGAGCTGAAAAGTTATGTTCTCAAAAATTTTAAAACTCTTGAAATTAGCCATTTTGAGCGTTTATTTACACAAATAGACGAAAGTCTTAAGGGAGTTTTCAATTATCAGTTCCGTATGCACCCTGCAATCAACGATGTGATAAAACAGTTTTATAAAGATGTAGGTGGCTTGGAATGCGGTCTTACCACACCTGTTGACTTAGGCGTAGACGATCCTGATTACTTGCATAATGGTGCATCAAGATATCACGGTATCAATGCTGGTCCTATCACACCTGATACCCATGTTTTGTGGATTGATTCATCTAGCCCAGAAATGCTTGATGGAACTTCTCGTGTCAACTATGGCGAAGTTGAAATTATCAAGAAAGTTCTTTCTGGTTTTAACGAATCTGAGTCATTCCATAAATATGTGGATAGTTGGGATAGTATTGAAGATAAACAAATCGGTCTCATTTCATTCTACGGAAAACAATTACGATTATTGAAGGATATGACACGAGACTTTGATAGTACTCAAATTCCTATTCGTGTCAGTACCGTAGATAGATTCCAGGGAATGGAAAGGAATATCATTATTGTATCAATGGTCAGAAGCCACTGCATACAAAATGAAAAAAATCAAAAACCGAACTTTGATAGATATCCGGAAGCTGGTTATCCAAAACAAGAAGATTTAGGTTTTGCTCAGTCTCCAAACCGCTTGAATGTCGCTCTTTCACGCGCAAAGAGATTGCTAATTATTGTTGGTGACAGCAAGTTGTTTAGAACCAAAGATATATATGAAAATGTATATCAAACTATTGCAGATCCAAACAACAAACATGGTAAAATCATAACTGCAGAAGAATATGGACTATAAAAATATTCTGGAAAAAGGAAAGCTCATATATGCTTCACGTCCTAATGATACTAAAGTTAGGGAGTGGAGATTGATAAAGACCATATGCAGTATGGTCTACTATTCTACGTTCGATTTGACAAAGTTGGATAAAGTCATACTTCTTACCTTGCAAGACAATGGTAAATTGTATGAGAATCAACTTGCACGTATCTTAGGTTTTAATGTTGAAGATGATTTCGATTGTACCCCTAAAAGATATGCAGACAAGGGTGAAATTGGTATATTCAAGGGTCTTCTCGCAGAGCTTAAATCCTTTGGGTTACTAAAACTGGAAGACAAAGAGGTCTCGCTATCGCATATAGGAAAGTTAGCCATTAAGAAAGGGGTGAAATATTCTTTCCATCGCGGGGCAATGGCTCTAATGCAGTGTTTTGACATTGCACAAAAGGATTCTGTTGAATACAAAATGTTTCCTTTTCGTGACGCTCTTGGAATTACGTCATCTGTACAAGGTAACGCAAGTTTGTCTTATGACTTGTTTGACCATGAGGATATTGAAGAAGAGTTGTATGGAACTCCTACTGAGCTCGTATCTCGTCTTGCTCTTCAATGTAGCGCTGGTATAAATATTTGCCAGGCAGAAGAATCTACAGAATCTCGAATGTCCGAGATATATGTAGACTTTAAACTCTATGAACTAGATGGAGTCAAATATCCTTTTGCCTTCTTTAATAATGAATTTTCGAAAGTCACAAATGATCTTTTGTATCATGAGTCTAATTCGGAATACATCAATTCAAAAATTCATTTAGGAGAATACCTTTTCCTTGTAAAAGAAAGTCACAAGAATCTGGATTACCATTCAATGATGCCGTACATCGATGTTTGGAATCTAAATGACTTTATTGAAAGTGAGCATTTAGTTTGGACCGATGAGTCACTCTTTGCTGAATTTGCAAAAATGGCAAACGGCTCTCATTGGAATATCATATCTTCTGTATTCCCTACAGAGGCTCTCAAACTTTATCTTGATAAATATAAAGATTCATTTGATTGGATTGTTTTATCTTCCCGTTATGATGATGATTTCATTGTTGATAATGCGACGTCATACCCTTGGGACTTTGAGAGTCTTTCATCAGATAGAAGCATTGATTTTGTAAAGCGTCTTATCGTATTACCAACCCTTCATGAAAATGTAGACTGGGATTGGGGAGCCATACTTGCAAGACTTGATGATGATTTTATTGTTAACACCATCAACTTCATTCCGTATGATATGTACTCTGTCACAGAGAAGTACCTATCAAATTACCCAGCGATTGTTGGGACTTTCCCTGAAAGGAAATGGGATTGGGATTATATATCTACAAATGCAGAACTTGACTATGTTTTACAAAACATCAATGGCTTTGCTAAGGATATCCATCTTGATGTCATCATGTCAAGGGCATTTGCTTCAGAAAAGTGGGCTGAAGCATATTGCGACTCTAGTGAATTTGCGTTTGCTGTAATTGAGAAAAAGGATTGGCTCCAGAATAGATACAACGCTAATAAAGCCGATTATCCTTGGACTATCAAGTCCATTGACTGGCATGATAAGTTAGGATTCATCTCATGGAAAACTGCTAATAATGCAGACGGATTTGAATGCAACAAGCAAGTTGTCTGGAATGAACAGACTTTTGAACGATATCATGACAAAGACTTTTCCGTCAAAGGTCTTAGTCATATCGCTTCATCTATAACAGATGTAGCAATAATCAGTCATTTCCCAGAATTCAAATGGGTATGGTCTATTCTGTCGACTAGAGATATTGTTGTTTCTAACATCAGTTTCATTAAGGAACACCTTGGTGATATTGCATTCTCTAAAGCTATCCCTCTAATTTCTGCAGATATTCTATCGCAGTTATACGTATTAGATAAATTTAAGTCACTTATAACAGAGCAGAATGCATGGAGTCAATTAACTGCCAACATTGGTAAGAATACTCTATTGCAGAACATTGATGACACTAATTGGGATTGGAGTATCATTACCAAAAAATTCTGCGATACACTAAATTTCACTGCTCTTACCAAGTTAAATGTTTTAGATCGTCTTGACTGGGATTACATATCTGAAAATGCTAGCATCGAGAAAATCATAGACAACCTTGATGAATATGCAGAGAGATGGAAGTGGACAACATTAACATCCCGTTTAGATCATGATTATATTGTTGATAATCTTCCTGAATACTATTTGACGTGGGATTGGGGATATATTATAGACTCTGTCCTAACAGAAGAAGACCTCGCAAAATCAGACTTAAGGATACAAATTGCTATAATTTTATCAATGCTCGAAAAAGAATATAGCGATTCTATTTGGAGTAAACTGACTGCGCGCTACTCAACAAATGATATTCTTGATATCAACATAGAAAATTCCCAACTGATAAACAAATCAGTTTCATACAATTGGGACTATATAGATTTATACAACCGAAAAGATTTTGATATTGATGGTTATCTCAAAGCATATCTGGAATATGGAATTCCTGTTGATTGGGATGCTCTTTCATCATCAAAATCTCTGAACAAGATTCTCTCATGGGACAAAAAAGTTATTAAAGAGTTCTCTGTTTGGGAGAGTGTTGTACTTGATATTCTCAAGAACGAGGATTATGAATGGAACTTCCAATACCTTTCTACCCTTTCATCTATAAACTGGTGCGACAACGTTCTAAGAACAAGAACAGATGAATGGGATTGGAAATACCTTTCTGAGTTTAGCAAGTGCTTTAGTTTTAACGTCAAAAAGCCCAACGAGTTACAAAAGCACATAGAGAAATTCTCTTCTCATTTGGACTTCGCCATTCTCTCAAAGCGTCATGATGTTAAACTTACAATAGAAGCACTTACATCCCTGCAAGACAATGCATGGGATTGGGCCGTAATTTCCACAAATCGAGGATTTGAACTATCTGCTGATTACGTATCAGAGCATGATACACTCTCGTGGGATTGGTATGAATTGTCGTCTAGGAAGGATTGCAAATTCACGGCTGAGTATATTCAAGAGCACAAAAATAATAATTGGAACTGGGCCATTCTTTCAAAACGCTCAGATATTGACTTATCTGCTGATATTGTAACTTCACTTATCGATAAAGATTGGGATTGGAATGAGATTCTTCGTAGAAAAGATATTTTTTTCACAGAAGAACACATTCCTAATTTGGTAAACATTGATTTGAATTGGAAAGAATTCAGTAGAAGAGATGATTTCTTCCCAACCTTAAGTGTTCTAAATATTCTCAAAGACAAAGATCTTGACTGGAAGGACATTTCCAGAAGAATGGAGTTGGACTACAACGTTATTGTGTTGTATAAGCACAAACTGGATTGGTCTGTTTTGACCAAAAGTACTCATATTGATAAATCAAAGCCCAAGGTTCTTGAAACATTCAAGGATTATTTGGATTGGAATGTTGTCTCATATTCATCAGACTTTACTCCATCAAATGAAAATCTTGAAAAGTTCAAAGATAAAGTTAATTGGCCTGTAATATGCAGAAGATCTGATTTCAATATTGATGAGTCAACTTTAATTTTATTTGAAGACAAAGTTGATTGGAAAAGAGTTTCTCAAAGTGGAAATATTGTATTTACTCAGCAGTTAATTGATCGATTCAAAGACCGTTGGGACTGGGTTGCTCTTTCCGAAAACCCTGCGTTCAGGACGTCTGGAGTTGAAAACACTTATAAGAGTGAATTAAATCTGATGGAATTCTATAATAACCTTAAGTCACAGGGTAATAGAAGACCATTTATATATCATTTTACTCATATGTTCAATGCCATTGAGGTAATCAAATCAAGAAAGATTCTCAGTCGCAACAGAGCAACAGAGCTTGGCTTATTGAAGTATGATGCAGCAGGCTCCGTTGTACATAGGTCTGCAAAGGCACATCCATATGCACGTTTCTATTACAGAACAGGAACTCAGACTCAATTCTACAATGAGTGCTTAGGTAAGCAGAAGGGGTCCAAATATTATGGCAGAGCAGAAGGAAATGGTTTGCCTATGTGTCCTATGCCAGTATTCTTTAAGTTTGACCTTCAGGAGGTTCTTGCAAAACATCCTGATTTATGTTATTATAGTACTGGTAATATGCAAACTGGTTGGGCAAGAGTGTATAAAGTAATAGATGATCCTGATAACATTGACCCTGTACTTCTTTATAGCAACGGATGGAGTAAAGGCGTACAAGAGAAAAAGCAACAAGAATTTCTTGTTAAAAATGAATTTGATTTCTCCGAGTTAAAGGATTATCAAATCATCTGTTATGACCATGAAGAAACAGAAATTCTTAAGGAACTTTTCAAAGATGATCCTATATGCGAACATATTTATTGCGTCTACGATGCAGAAGATGTATATGAAAAAGAAAACCCTCCATTGAGGTTTGAAATATCGGATAACCGCATAAATATCACCACAAACTACAGAGGTGACTATATGTTCCAAGTTGAAAGCACTCAGATCAATAAAATCAGAGTGTTAAATCCTGTTTCCCAAATAAAGGCTATAAAGAGTCATGTTATTCAATTAAGGGAGGAGGTCTCTGTAGAATGCGGCGAAGCAGCTTTTGATATTTATTATGTTAATATGAGTCCAAGCGCACGTTCTCCAAGATGGCTTGTATATCAATACTCCCCAAAAACTAAGGAAATCAAATACACAGACTCTTCGATTGTTGAAAGTTTCTTAGGTGTCAGCTTGGATGATGACTATTCACCAGAAGATATGATTACTGCTTTGGAACTCATTATGCCAAGACTGGAAGAGCTCTATGAGACGCGAGTTAGACATTATGTAGTAAAGAAACATACAATACTTGTATGCGAACAATTTGAGAAATACCCGTTCGATTTTGACAGCAAACGCATGAACATCGACTTAATGCGTCTGATATTGGCTGTTCATGACATAGGCAAAGCTATTGCTCGTGCTACTCAGCACGAGCATACATTAGTCCTATTGCGTGAACTATGGGAAAGATCCCCCCTCTCTGCATATGAACTTAAATTAGCAGAAACACTATTGAAAGATGATCATCTTGGAAACTACTTCCAAAACAAATATGACATTTCTGACTTGAAGGACGAAATAATAGATGATGCAAACAGCTTAGAGATTAGTCCTCAAATCATGTTGCAATATAAAATGATATTGTATCAATGCGATATTGCATCGTACACAAAAGATGCAGGAGGCCTAAAATACCTGGAGCATATGTTTGTGTATGAAAATGGGGAAAAAGTATTCGATGACAACAATGGAATCATTTCAATGTCTGAAGAATACATGGAAAGATATGTAAATCTAAAAGAGGCAATCAATGAATAATATAACATTTCATAAAGGGAATATATTTAATAGCCAAACACAAACGATAGTAAATACTGTCAACTGTGTTGGAGTTATGGGTAAAGGTATTGCTTTAGTTTTCAAACTTCGATATCCAGAGATGTTTGATAAATACAAAGTGTTTTGTCAATCTAAAATGATTGGCATTGGCAAACTATGGCTTTATAAATCTGAAGAATCCACACAATGGGTACTCAATTTCCCTACTAAGTTCCATTGGAAATACCCAAGCAAGATAGAATACCTTGAAGCTGGTCTTCAAAAATTCGTAGACACCTATAAAGAAAAAGGCATTACATCTATTGCTTTTCCTCTTTTAGGAACCCACAATGGCGGACTTGATAAGATTGAAGTCCTTGATTTAATGCATAAATATCTAGAGCAATGTGATATTCCTATTGAGATATATGAATATGCCCCACTTGCTCCTGATGATATGTTTGAAGATTTCTCAAAGAAGTGGAACTCGATTACCCAATCTGAAAAAATTAAAATTGTAGGTAGTCGTTCTATGAAACAGATAGGCATAATCGACAAGGCCATCAATGAAGACAAAATAAAGTCTATGATTTCTCTAATAGAATATCAAGGTATTGGCTTTGCGACAATGCAGAAATGTTTCAATCTCGTGATGACATATAAAAAGAACCAAGCTTAGATTTATAATATGCTACCACTACAACAAGCCCGCGAGGTACGCGACTCGATCATTGAGTATATCAAAGCCACGTTCCGATTCAAAGAAAAGGACGTGAGCGATGCGTTCTATCGCTTTATCGAAGATAAGCAGGAAGGCCTGTTTAAGGGTCCCTATATATCACTGAAAACACCTTTCATCTCAGCTACAGCAGAAGAAAGTGCAGATATACCCTTGGATATTGCGCCCAACTTCGCTCCCTACAAACACCAGTTGCAAGCGTTTAAGCAGCTGACAATGAAAGATGGCCATCAGCCTGAACCTACCTTATTGACCACTGGTACCGGTTCGGGAAAGACGGAGTGTTTCCTCTATCCTATACTCGACTACTGTTACCATTGTAATCAGTTTGAGCATCAGCCAGGCGTAAAAGTCATCATCATGTACCCCATGAATGCATTGGCCAGCGACCAAGCCAAGCGTTTAGCAGAAACGATTTGGGAAGATGAACGATTGCGTGGTAAGGTTACTGCGGGTCTGTTTGTAGGTGAAGGCATCAAGGTAAAGGATTATCCTCGCGATATGGGGCCTGATCATATCATTGAAAACCGTGATGCGATACTTGACACCGTGCCCGACATTCTATTGACGAATTTCAAGATGTTGGACTATGGTTTGATGCGTCAACGCTTTATGTCACTTTGGAGAGGAAATATTGACACCGATAACAAGGCTTTGCGTTTCATTGTACTTGATGAACTACATACTTACGATGGCGCACAAGGCACTGATGTGGCCAATTTGCTTAGACGACTGAAGTTGAAACTTTCGTTGCCTAAGTACAGCTTATGTCCTATTGGTACCTCGGCTACCATTGGTAATGGCGCTGATAGTAAAACGCGCTTGTGTGAATATGCCACCAATGTGTTTGGTGAGACTTTTAGTGAAGAACATGTCATAGAAGAGCACCGTATCCCCGTGGATGAATATGTAGAACCTACAACTGTGGGGCTTCCTGATGGACGATTGCTTAAGGATTGTACTTTTGGCAATGCCGATACTGTGGCATGCTATCTCAAACGTCTTTGTAAGATATGGCTTAAAAAAAGTGATGCTACTCCAATTGAGGCTGGAGTGATTTTACGTCGAATGGGCATCGTTGGCGATTTGCTCCATGCTTTGGAAGATGGTGTGCATACATTGGAAGAGCTACAGAATCGTTTGGAAGACAATACTGATTTTCGTCGCTTGCGTCAGCAATATTCCGATAAGACTTGCCTGACAGCTATTGAAAACTTGTTAGCACTCATTGCTTATGCTAAGCGTCCGACGGAAAATGGTAAGTTGATACCAACACTTTACCTGCAAGTGCAACTTTGGCAAAGAGAATTGAGTGGCATCCTGCGCTATGTGCAGAAGGAACCAGAATTCACTTGGCGCGGTAGCATCAAAAACGATGAAGACCGAGCTGCTTTGCCTATGTACTTCTGTCGTGATTGTGGTGCCAGTGGATGGCTAAGCCGTAGATTAGCTACAGACGATCGTTACTGCTCAGACGTCAAGCCCATCAATACTTCATTTATGAACCGTGACAAGGAGGTCGTGTTGCTTAATATTGAATCTAAACGTCATGAAGCGGTAGAAGAATATATATCAGAAGGAAGCCTCAATGTGACTCACTATGTAAAGATCAAAGATCTTACAGAAGCAAGTAGTAGCGATGAGGATACCATTCGTCTGCGCATATGCAGCAAAACGGGTACAAACAAGAATGGTAATCAAAAATTTGCTCGCACCTGTCCGGAATGCAACGGGAATGATACCATCTGTGAGATAGGTGGTCGTACCTCAACGCTTTCAAGTGTAGCCATCAGTCAGGTGCTATCAAGTGATTTCGATCATGCCGAAGCTGCAGACCGTAAAATTCTGATGTTTACCAATAGTGTACAAGATGCTGCGCACGAAGCAGGATTTTATGAGGCACGTACCTTCCGATTCTTGTTCCGTCAGTCTATGCAGAAGTATATCAACACACTTGATGGCCCCATCAACTTGGTAGAACTTCAAAAAGGATTCAAGGCATATTGGCACGCACATCTTTCTGAGGAAGAATACTATTATCGTTTTCTTCCAGCCGACCTAGCTTCACATATTGACCTCAACTGCAACTATCGTGAAGGTGATGGCTTTATGTCTAACTTTAAGCAAGAGTTTGAAACCCGTGTAGATTGGGAAATAACCAGTGAGTTTGGTTTGACTGCGCAATTGGGTCGTACCCTCGAAAAGACTGGCGCTTCAGCCTCTTTCTTTAAAACGGAAAAGATAGAAGAAGTATATAGTGCCATGGTCGATTGGATGAGCAGCAACAACATGGAGCAGATGGCCGATAAAGAACGAGACTTCTGCCATTTCGTTTATGGTGTTCTACAACGTATGCGAACCCATGGCGCTGTTGACCATCCTTACTTGGCGAAATACAGAGAGGAAGCATTAACACAATGGGCCTTGAACTGGAATAAAGACGGCCGTCACTTCCTTAATAAACGCTTAGGAGGAAGTATGCAATTTCCTAAATTGGTCGGTGCTTGGTTTACAGACAAAAATGCCGATATGCTTGATATGACTGTGCTGCGCCGTGAGGGTAAGCATAATTGGTATAGCCTGTATTTCTTCAAACAATTCAATGACATAGGTATTAGCAACAATATGGGACTCTTTAATGAGTTCATGCGTAAGCTGCTTGATACCATGGTAGAAGTTGGCTTGCTCAACAAACAACCTCAAGGTGGTGGCAACTATGCCATCCGCCCTGACCAAATATGGATTAGCAAGAAGGTGAAGCATATCCAATGCGATAGTTGCCAATCCAGATTATGTGCAGCCACCGATGATGAATTGGCCGAAGGTACCAACTGCTTGGATTACAAGTGTCGTGGCACCTATTCGGAAGAGACACGACCAGAGCTGAACTACTACCTGCAAGTGTATAACCGCAATATTTCCCCTCGTGTTTATGCCAATGAGCATACAGGATTGTTAGAAAGAAATAAGCGAGAGAAGCTTGAAATTGATTTCAAGAAACATCCTACCCCCAGCTCAACCAATGTACTTGTGGCCACTTCTACTTTGGAAATGGGTATTGATATTGGTGATTTGAATGTGATGGGTAATGCGAATGTTCCGCCCAAACCGAGTAATTTCTTGCAGCGTGTAGGTCGTGCCGGACGTAAGGAGGGCTCTGCCCTTGTGCTCAATTATGCCCATGCCAGCGAGCCGCATGATATGTATTATTATACTTACCCTGCAGAAATGATGCAGGGAGAGGTTACTACGCCTGGCTGTTTCTTGGAGGCTAAAGACATACTTCGCCGCCACTTTTTGGCTTACTGCATAGACACTTGGACAAGTAGCGACATACAAAACATGCTGCCTGCGCGCATTGCTGATTTGAAATTGACGCAAGAAGATGTATTCAATCAAGAAGGTTTTATTGTGAACCGACTGATTACGTTTATCAAGAATAACAAAGCTATACTTGAGTCTGAATTTAGATCCGTTTACGAGGAACGTACACAAGAAACGCTGTCACGCTTATTTAAAACGCTCAACGACGGTACATTTTACAATCATATTATCAGCGAATTTAGTACGCTACAAGCCCGTTTGTTCCATTTGGGCAAAGAACTTGACCAATACAAAGAGCAGGAAGGCCGGATTCAAGCGAATGACCCCATGCTCGCCCAAATAAAAAATTTGATTAAGGCTACAAAGAAACAATACGCTCAGGTTGTGGGTGAGAAAGTGATTGAATATATGACCAATGTGGGTTTGTTACCTAACTATGCCTTTCCGGAAACAGGTGTTAAGCTACAAGCCAGCGTTTATGCATCGCATGAGAAGGAAGACAATGAGCACAATAAAATGGCACCAAAGTCATTTGAGTTAATGCGTTCGGCTTCACAAGGTATCAAAGAGTTGGCTCCTGGTAATAACTTCTACACGCAGAAATTCAAGCTGAATATCAGTGGAATCTCTACATTTGATTGGAAAGACGCATTGACAGAAATGCGATTCTGCTCAAAATGCGATTGTATAGCACTAAAGGGTGAGTCTGGTTATGATTCTGCTGCTTGTCCAAAGTGTAATGACCCATCTTGGGGCGTAAACAAGCATCAATTGTTGAAGTTTACCAATTCACGAAGCATCATGCATAGTAATGACGCAGCATTGGATGACTCCAGTGAAGATCGTGATTCAGAAAACTACATCATCAAGCGTCACTATATGTTCCATCACAATGGCGCTACTACCTCGTATGCTATGCGTAGTGTGGGCTTTGGTATTGAGTTCTGCAACAACATGGAGTTGTATGAAGTAAACTATGGTATGCAGATGCAATCCGGTGCAAAGCTGGAGGTGGACAATGATGCTACGGTTCCTCAGAATGGTTTTGTCACCTGTAAATATTGTGGTAAATCAACTCATCTTTTGGCCGGTGTAAAACAGACCGAAGACTTCCATTATCGATTCTGTAATCACAAGGGCATAAGCTTTGCTGATGATGTAAAGGGCGATGTATTCGAAACGCTTTACCTCTACCGCCATATGCAAACGGAGGCTATCAAGATATTGCTTCCCGTACAAATTATGGATGCAAATGCTGCTATTGAGATGTTCAAGGCCGGTATCGAACTCGGATTAAAGGCATACTATAAATCATCGCCAGAGCATATACGCATTGACTCCTATAGTGAAATGAATATGGCAACGATGAACAAAGACCATTACCTTGTGATGTATGATACCATCCCAGGCGGTACGGGCTATTTGTCGAAGCTATATGACACCGAGGAATTTACCACTCTTCTGCAATATGCCTATGAGAAGATTCATGAATGTACTTGTCAATGGGAGGGCAAAGATGGCTGTTACCATTGCATCCTTACCTATGGCAACCAATATAAACGCGATTCTTTCAGCCGAGAATATGCGGATAGTCTCTTTGAGCAACTTATTAGTCATGCTAAATCGTGGGAAACACTTCCAGGATCAGTAGGAACTATCTCACAGTCTGGTGTAGCAGAGGATAGCGAGTTGGAATTAAAATTCGTTAATGCCCTAAAGGTCATCGCAAGAAATAATAATTGGGAATTTGAGAAGATTTCGGATGTAAATACTTATCGTTATGAACTTCGCCTCATTGATGAAGCGGACGATACGGACATTAAATATTACATCATTCCTCAGTTTGCCCTTGGAGGACCTTATGGCGTTCGCCATTATACTGTAGCCGATTTCCAAATCATCTGTATGTCGGCAAAAATTAAAGGCCAAGACATTGCGCAACCAGAAAAAATGCCCATGTGGGCCATTTTCCTCGATGGTTATAGCTATCATGCCAAAGCGCCTAACATACGATTCTATGGTGACATAGAAAAGAGAGACGGCATCCGTGCATCAACCACGCATAACCTATATTCATGGACGATGACGTGGGAGGATATTCAATTGTTTGAGAGTGGACAGGATGATAGTCTTGGACTTAATTCCGTAACGCGTCTTATCGAACTATTGAAGAATCCCCTACCAGGGCACATCACAGAAATGGCATTTGGCTGTATTGCAGATGCTGACGGATTTATGGCACATGGTGGTTCTTTGTACAATGGAAGTATAACGATTGATGATAGTAGCTATGATTTATTAACAGACAATTCGACCGATGAAGAAGTAGCCGCTGCATTACAAAATGGTATTCACTACGAGTGGAATCTGCAATTGCACTTGCTCTCAATAGATAACGAAGAGTGGACTGGCTTCTGGCGGCGATACAATCTACTTCAGTTCTTCCCAAACAAAACGAATGTGGTGGTTTCTACTACTTCAATAGTAGAGACAGTGGACCGTGATGAAGTGAAGATGTATTATCCTGGCCTTGAGGACATCATTGATCAGTTATTAGATCACAATATCTCTTTCAGCCATGAAGGAGACGTGGATTTAACAGACGATGATGGAATCGTGATTGCAAGCGCTCAGATGATTCTTAGTGAACTGAAAATCGCTATCGATCCGGTTGACGAACAATCTAGTGAAACATTCATCAGCTATGGTTATCATGTAATAGCCGCTTCTGACTTCAATATTAACAACATAATAAATTCATAATATGAGACTATTTCTTTCTGACACATTCTATGAAGCGGTTCTCTCGCTGCCGAAGAAGATACAAAGCAAAGTGATAGCATTTCAAAAGAAGTTCCGTGAGAACAACGCTTCTAACGGCATTCATCTGGAACCTATTGCTCAGTTTAAGGACAATGCATTGCGCTCAGCCCGAGTGGATGATAATTATCGTGCCATCATTGGTGTACTGGGTAATAATACTTACCATTTACTTTACGTAGGTACACACGAAGATGCCTATAACTGGGGCATGAGAAAACGCTTTGCTTGGAATGAGCATACGCAATCATGTCAGTTGATTACTGTAACAGAGTCTGAAGAAGTCGTATCAAAGGCTGCTCCAGAAACAACAGAAAACGCTTTCTTTAAGGATGTAACTAACGATAAACTCCTGGCCATTGGCGTGCCTCAAGAGCTGTTGGGCAAAGTAAGAGCCATTCAGACACTCGATGATTTAGATCCATTAGACGATATGTTACCGAATGATGCATATGAGAACATCTTCAATCTGATGGATGGCGAGAACATAGATGACATCATAGCAGGCATTGAGTCTGGACGTGCCAAAGCTAATGAGGATGAATTGCTTAGTGACAACAATAAACGTCGGTTTGTAGAACTGACGGATGACGATGAGTTGCAACGTATCATAGATAAGGATATGGATGTATGGCAACTATTCCTTCACCCTTCACAGCGTAAATTGGTCAATGCTGATTATAAGGGAACGATGAAGGTAAGTGGTGGTGCTGGAACAGGTAAGACTGTGGCAGCCTTACACCGCATGAAGTACCTTACATCCAATCCCAATGCCAATGTGCTGTTCACTACTTATACACGCACACTCAAGGAAAACTTGGATGGTCTGGTTCAGAAGATGGATATTAATAGAGGGCGCTATGTTTTGAATAACATCGATCAAGTTCTGATTGAATGCGCTCGCCAATACCATATTAAAGATGGCTTTAAGATTTTGGACTACACGGGAGACGAAGAGTCTTTGAAGCTGTGGCGAGAGGTTCTTGAAACAGAAGTAACTGAGTTTGATGAACATTTCCTTTATGATGAATACATTGATGTAATAGTCTATTTTGGAAATGCAGACGCGCATAGTTACATGATGCAGCAACGTGTTGGTCGTACCAAAGCTTTAAGCCGCAAACAGCGTATGGAGATCTGGAAGCTTGTTGAAAAATATGTGGCGTTGAAACAGGAACGAAGATATATCGATCGCTTAGAGTTGTTCAATGAGACCACCAATTATCTTAATGAACACAATGTTCGTCCATTTACTAATGTAATTGCTGACGAGTTCCAAGATTTCTCTAATCCGGAACTGAAGTTTCTGCGCGCTTTGGTAGCAGAAGGGCGTAACGACCTGTTCTTAACAGGAGATCCGATGCAACGTATTTACAGCGGACGAAAAATCAACTTTAGTACTGCTGGTATTAATGTACGTGGTGTACGTAGTCGCCGGTTGAAAATCAACTATCGTACAACTGAGCCAATTAAGCGCGTAGCTGTATCTATCATTAAAGGTCAAACTTACGATGATATGGATGGTGGTACCGAGTCAACAAAAGGCTATGTATCTTTGATTCACGGTGGAGAAAAGCCACAGTACGTCATGGTGTCAAATGCTACTGAGGAAGTTACTCAAGTGGCAGAATGGATTGAAGCCTGTAAAAACAGCGGCATCTCTTTGAAGGATATATGTATTGCTGCCCCCAGTATGGGATTGATGAAAGAGCTACAGACTCGTCTCCATACGGATGGTACAGCTTATAAGGTACTCAAAGGTACCAGTAAACAAGGAGCTAGTGATGGGGTATCTTTGTGTACTTTCCATTCCCTCAAAGGTCTTGAATTTAAGGCGGTCATCTTAATGGGTGTAAATGAGCGCAATGTTCCATCGAAAGCCACAGAGGCATATCCTTTCAATGGTATGGATGCATTGGAAAAGAAGGAGTATCTCTCAAGCAAGCGGTCGCTATTGTATGTAGCGATAACTCGTGCTAGAGGATTGGTGTACATGGTTGGTTATGGTGAGCCTTGTGGACTTGTAGCTGATTTGATATTATAGCCAGTAAACTACATATAATGTAACTGTACAAAAATAGTTAGATTTAGTAGGTGTGATAATAATATCAACCTACTAAACTAACTATGATATGAATAATTTGTTTTATTGACCAATCGGAAAGAAAGGAGTAACAATAAAAAGCTATTGTTTATTTTCTCCAAAGACTATTCCGTATTCCTTTGGGGCTCTACTCCTATTTCTTCCATCAAGCACTGATGCTGTTCTTTCACCGCCCGATACATGGAATAATGTGCAAAGGATTCTTCCTTATATTTCATACTACTAATAGAAGTAGCAACAGTCCACATTAGAATAACGACAACGAAGGCCACAACGTATTGTAGCTTGATATGATAGCCGCGTATAAACATCCCATTGATATTGTGTGGAATAATGGTGACTGGATTTTTCAGCTCATTAATTTTTGCCAGTATCTCATTCTGCCGTTTTAATATACAATCGGTATTAGTCTCGATGTTCGTGCGGTTGAGATTATAATCGCAAACGTGCCGATAAAGATATTCAAGAAGTTTGGACTTCTGCTTGAATAAATCAATAAGTTTCGGGAACCATAGCGAAAACGGCAATGTGTTAGGCTGCTGTTGCCAGATATGTTTCTTGACCACAGACAAGGCTTCATTCCAACAAGTACAGAAACTCTTAGCGATTCCATTATAAATGGTCTTTTCGTCAAAGTCCACTTTTACAGATTGTTCTGGTTTAGGAACTGTAGTATTCTGTTTTTCAATACACTCTTTTAGCTCGTTGATACTTTGGCGCAAATTCGCAAGATTTGCAGCTACTACATCTTCTTTCATTATCTTCTACGTTTTGAGGTTTTATAAAAAGGTTCGTTTCTTTGGTTATCCTTATCTTTATCGTCTCGCCATCCTTGTTCATTGTTGGTTCCTCCACCTCCACTGGGAATTATGGCTTGATGGGGTTGAATAATCAGTTCCGCTGCCACATTACCCAATGTAGCACAAAGACTGTTAAAACTCAAATCACGGTCAAGTTTAGAACCAGCCATGCTATACTCATCCTGACAGAAGGATATACCACAAATTTTATCAGAATTCTCAGCGTGATTAAAACGCATATCTATACCCAAACCTTTGAGAATGCTAAAAAAGTCATTCCACGAATGAGAATTTGCTCGTGCATCAAGAACTGAAGAACGGAGATTATATTTCCGTAATTGATGAGGACGCAAACGGCTCTTATTTCTGGCTTTGCTATTTTTAGGAGCAAAGTAAAGTCCATACTCTTTAGTTAAAGCACGACAGACTTTTGCATTGCGTATTCTTTCATTGCTGTCAGAAATAAGATTACCTTCATTGTCTATCCGATTAAATACCAAATGACAATGAGGATGTTTCGTATCGTGATGCCGGGCTATGATATATTGAGTATTGCGAACCCCCATTTGTTCCATCCATTTCTTGGCAATCTCCACCATAAGCGCATCCCCTTCTTCATTATCAGGAAAACGGCTAATATCTTGCGAAGAGAAAGCAAGTGATACGTGCTTCACAGGACTCTTTACTTTCGGGCGCATGGATGCTTGAAGGCAAAAAGAATCGGCAATCAACTTATTGCTAATGGCACATACTCCTTCGTGCGCCAAAAGTGTAGCGCATTTCTTCTTGTTCTTTTGATCGTTGGCATAGTTTACAATACCTCCGAAATCAACTCTTGTTTTAATCTTCGCTATCATGACAGGTATTCTTCACTTGGGTGATAATTCTACTAATTTCCGAGATAATCGAAAAACACTGTTGTTTGACTGTTTCCAATCCATAGGTGTGCATCTGATGGGCAATCTGATTGACGTTATTGGCGATACCGGAAAGGTCACGAATTGCCGATACCATTTCCGGACTGATACGCTGACAGACCAGACAATCCATTGCTGCCTGATGGCAAAATTCATTGACAGACAGTCCAGCCTGTTCCGCTTTAGATTGGATATAAATGTAGTCGTTCTCGGTAAACATTACCCGAAAACATTTGGTACGTTTCTGATAGCTCGCCAACTTTGGGCGGCCACCAAGTTTCTTTTCCTTTATACTCATATTGATTCTCGATATTGATAAATTGTTTTTTTGAGAGTGGCAGTTCTATCGCTCGCCGCATAGGTTTTAGTGACACTAAAACACAAACTTGCCACTCAAAAAATCTTCCTATATTTCCCTTGCTCTATTCGGCATAGCTTACCATCTTTAATAAAGGCTTCTATCCACTTGTTTGCCGTACTTCCATTCTCGCCCAAAGTTAAAACCGCCGCATCATAATCTTTCTTTGTGAAAGTGTCAGGCAACATATTATAAAGGATGTTCCTTCGTGCATAAACGCCTGTCTCTTGCGAATCGGCATTGAATCGTTTTGACTGATTTCCTGACAAATTCTGATAAATGAATACGGCATGATAAAGCAGGGTGTCGCAGATACTCATGGCTATGGAATAGTCAAACTCATGGCAAACCAATTGTACAGTCTCGTCAGAAGAAGATTTGTAAATCACATTATCCAAATGTCGGACAGAGGTCAACACCATCATTATACGATAAGCAATCAGTCCCATCCGTCTGACTACTCCTTGCATCTTGTTATCCACTTCGTCACAACATTCCTCATTCACACGACTGAGATATTCAATAAACTGTTCCTGCAAATCAGAGGGAAGAGAAAAGGAATAATTACCCTGCCGTACAAATTCCTCATGCAAATGACAGAATTTATCTCCCAACAGTTTGAACATGGCATTCTTGGATTGAGAAATGTCGCTTGTGGCAAACACATTTCTTATACCTCGTTTGAAGCGGATAATATAGAAACAAAAGCGACTCATCAATCCGTTCTCTGCATCAGGTATCAATCTTCTTACCTGTTCAGGAGTTCCAGCCAAAGCGACTGACACTCTCGGATTAGCTACTTCGCAATACTCCCTGTCCTTACGCCGGCTCAAACTGACCAACTCATGGTGAAATGCTTTTCGCAACACATCGGAATAGTTACCATAGTCCGACTTCAAAGTTTGACTTAACGTGTCACCCTCCGATTCAAATAACAGTCCGATACCGTCATTATCTCCCAATATCTTCAAGAAAGAGCTTGCGCTGCTATTGGCAGGAATGACGAGCATACGCATGGGCGGTTCTGTTGGCATAGTCATTCCATCTGTTTTCTTACCTTTGATATAAGTGCTCATCGCTTTTTTGTATTCCTGTTCCATCCGCTTTGAAAGTTCATGCAAATTACGGTTAATGGGAGCTACCAATTCTCGGCATAAGGTTAATGCTCCTTTTCCCATACCGGCATCTGCCACTACAAATAGATATAGATTCGGATAAACAATACGTTCATCGTACACGCCACAAACATTATGAAAGCAGACCGACAAACACACAATAGCCCCAATCAGTATCGTATCACGGTCATCTACTGAAATGGAATTATTGACAACCTCATTTAGAAAAGGAGGAAGATGCTCAAACACACATTCAGGAAATACAGGAAGTTCTTCTTCTGATTTTATCCATTTACCCGTTTTACCATTTTGGATATTTGGTAAAATGGATAAATGCTCTTTACTGAACGGAGCCAATGAGATTCCGGCTTGATTTGCCAAATGGAAGAAAGAACGGATAGTAATGCCTTGCCCTTTGGAGTGCAGACAATACGTATATTGTTTATCCGTTTCTTCCCTTTGATAGGTAGGGTAAAACCTGCTGATGCGGTGGTAATACTCCCGCCCGTTCTCTCCCAATCCATCTACAAGCGCAAAGCCCAACTCCATCCAATCTTTATAATGAGGAGCTATATCAATGGCACACTGTTCTATCTCCCGAACAACACTTTCCACATCATCCTCCACCTTATTATATATAGAGGCAATACTTGGCGTATGTATTTGCTGTATTTCAGAAGGGACATTTTCCCAATCTTGGGCGGAAAATATTTTCTTCGACATCATCTTTGTATTTATGGTTAATATATGCTTGTGGGTCGTAAGGTAAGAAGCATGAACGAGCCACATCACTGCCAGACATATCCACTAATGGCAAACCTGTCGCTTTGATGCAGTTGGCAACAGCCTTGAAGTACCGGGAATGTTCCCAGCCTTTTAAGTCAACAGGTATTATCCACTTCAATCCATTACCGGATGGACTGACAAATAACAGTTCTGTATCAAAATACTCATGGTTGAGTAGTTGCTGTTTTAACTCCCCTATGTTATCCACATGATCGAAATCCAAACACATCAATCCTGAGTGCATAATCAGTTCCTTCTCATTACGCTTGCGGAATAATCCCGAAAAAGTACAATAGTCGAAATGAGTGGCTTTATATCTTTTAGCTTCGGGAGAAGATAGCATCAAACGCAGGGCTTCGGTTTGTGGTTGGGCATAATGCCCTATGATATAACGATACACATCCACAATACCTACCGCCCTTATCGGTTCGATGTTTTGAATAGGCTTGCGAAAGAATGAAAAACAATAGTCTGTCATTTCCATCATCTGATAATCTTTTTAGATTCGACAAATCGTCTGGCTTCTTCCATTAAGTCATCCTGTGTCTTATGCGATTTGTTCTTCAACCAATCGTCAATCTCAGATTGCAGAAAAGCCAACGCTTTATTTATTTTATGTACGGGAATCTGTTTGGTTGATACCCATCCATAAACCGTTTGCTTGGCTGGATGTGATGGAAGATAAGCGCAAAGCTCGTCTATATCCATCCACTTAGGTGAGTTACTTGCCTGCTTATGCTGCAAGGCATTTACTTTGGATTGTAGTGCTTCTACGGACTCAATCAGGTAGGACAACGCATTCGGCATTTCCTCTAATGAATTTACTTTATAGGCCATTTTTTCTTCGTATTAAAATTTATGCCGCAAAAGTATAGGGATGCTTATAGGTGCTAAATAGGTGCTTGACCGCCACCAATCAACCACTTATTTACCACTGACAGATTTAAGTTTCATTAATACGAGAATTTATTGGAAGACATAATAAAAGGAGAATAAACCACTATTGGGACTAACACATTCCTTACGAAAGCCTCTATGCTACAAAATACCCCTCAAAAAGCCGATGCTTCATGAGGGGGTAAACGGTGGTAAATATATGACAAGTATCACATAAGTCGTTGGTGCTCAATGGTGGATAAAACCACCACAACCTATAAATCCAAATTCTCTATATGTAGTGTATTGGCGGCTTTCTCTTTTTGTTCGTTTACGATGTGCGTATAAATCTGCGTGGTTTTGACGTTAGTATGTCCCATCAAAGACTTGATGGTGTATATGTCAACGCCATTTTCCAGTAACAGCGAAGCATAGCTATGGCGTCCACAATGGAAGGTGATGTGCTTCTTGATACCTGATGTTTCTATCCAGACTTTCAACGGGCGAGAAATCCAAGAGGCATCAGTCAATCCTTCAAAAACAAGTGCTTCATCATCGTCTGAACGTATGCCGCATAGTTGAAGTGCCTGTTGAATGACTGGCTTGTAATCGGGCCTTTTTGTCTTTTGCTGAATTACGACTGCTTGCCATGTACCCTTGCTTGTTTGCTGAATTTGTTTCCATTTCAAAGTTTGAATATCACTATGCCGCAATCCAGTGAGAATAGAGAACAAGAACGCACGTTTCAAAACATCATCCTTGCAAGGAGTATCAACCAACATTTGCACTTCATTCATAGTAAGCGCAACACGAGGTTTCTCAATGTTTGTTATTCCCTTTACTTTCGCGCTTATATCAACGGTCAGGTATTCATCAATGAACGCCTGTTTCAGTCCGGCTTTAAGTATGGAAAAATAGGTTGATGCCGTGTTTTGTGAGATAGTACCTTTCTTATTCCCTCCCATTGGAGCACGGAGCAGGAACATCTTAATATCTTCAAGCAGTTTAACGGAAATCGCCTTGAATGGAATTGGCTGCCCTTGTGAATACATTTTCAATAATTCGCCTACACGCCTCCAGTTGACTATAATCGAATCGGAACTATTGGGATGACGTGTGCTTATAATACCATTGAAATACTTGATAAAATCCTGTTCGCTCCGCTCATTCTGTGCAGCGATTTCGTTTTCCTTATCAGTGAAGAGGATGGCACTATCATATTCATGTTGGCGTAACTTCCGCACATTGTCGGCATAGATACAAGCCTCTTGGTCTATCGTTGAACGGCATTGAATAATTCCATTCAAGTCACGTTTAGGCTTATAATTGAATGTTCCATCCGGCAAGATACGTGCTATGGATGACTTATCCCAAATGGGTGTGGATATAGTCCGGTTAATGGATTCCACCACACGGCTTGCGCGGGTTGAACCTCGTTTGTGCACTGGGTACGACTCTATAATCAGATACCACTCTTCTTTATAATTCGACCTTCTGAGTTTGACGGTCACTTTGGTATTAGGTAATGCTTTCTTCATTCTACTTCTGATTTATATAGATTATCAATTTCTTGCTTGGGTACATACACATAGTTGCCTATTTGTCTTGAAGGAATAGAGTATTTTCTAATATGTGCCCATACTGAACTGTCATTAATATGGTACTTCTCACAAATCTCAGTAATGGTATAGCAATCCTCCGGCTCTAAGCTGTATGTTTTAGGAACAGGCTTTTCTTTCTCTGCGATACTTTCCGGTCTGTTTATAAAAAGCCGTTCCATTTCAGAGCGTTTGATACGTGTGAGCCTTGTACCCATGTTGATAGTTGGAATACGTCCCAATTTAATCAGGCGATACAGGGTGCTACGTTCCACCCCGAACATAGCGACGGCTTCCTTTACAGAAATGTACTCTCTGATGTCTGATACTTGTTTGGCAATGGCTTCTAACTTCGTGTTTCTATCCTTTGCATCCTTTTTGCGTTTCCAAGCCACTTTACCACATTTAGGGGAACAATAGTGACTGTCAAGTGTTTTTGCGACAAACACTTTGCCGCAGAGCTTGCACTTCCGTTTGATTTCAAATCCGATTGTTGGCATGTTATCTACTTTTAAGTATGTATTAGTATGTATAAATGTGATTAAGTACCACATTATCTACTTTTTTGTCTTGTCGCAAACATGTCGCAAATAAGAGATAAAAAAGCCCATAGAAAACATATAGCAACCATGAACCCCATAAACGCAAAAAGCGTGCAACTCATTGAGCTGCACGCTTTTGCTTATTGTTTATTATCTGTATCCTTATCGGAATCACTTCACTTCCTCGAAGTCAGCATCCTGAACGTTATCTCCATGCTTGCTATTATCTTGCTGACCAGCACCACCGTTCATATCAGGACCAGCCTGTGCACCACCTTGTGCACCACCCTGTGCGTACATTTCAGCACTTGCAGCCTGGAAGGCAGTATTGATTTCTGCCATAGCAGTATCGATAGCAGCCAAGTCCTGTGCTTTGTGAGCATCTTTCAATTTCTGCAAAGCAGCTTCAATCGGAGCTTTCTTATCAGCAGGCAACTTATCACCTAATTCCTTCAACTGATTTTCAGTCTGGAAGATTACGCTGTCAGCCTGGTTCAGCTTATCAATTTTTTCACGTTCTTTCTTATCTGCTTCAGCATTAGCTTCAGCTTCAGCTTTCATCTTTTCGATTTCTTCCTTGCTCAAACCGCTGGATGCTTCGATACGGATAGCTTGTTCTTTACCGGTAGCCTTATCTTTAGCAGATACTTTCAAGATACCGTTCGCATCGATATCGAATGTAACCTCAATTTGAGGAACACCACGACGAGCCGGAGCAATACCTGACAGATTGAACTGACCGATTGATTTATTCTGGGCAGCCATCGGACGTTCTCCCTGCAATACATGAATCGTAACTTCACTTTGATTATCAGCAGCAGTAGAGAATGTTTCACTCTTACGAGCCGGAATGGTAGTGTTAGCGTCGATCAACTTAGTCATTACACCACCCAGTGTTTCGATACCCATTGACAGCGGAGTAACATCCAACAATACTACACCTTTGATTTCGTCTGTCAAAACAGCACCCTGCACAGCAGCACCAATAGCTACTACTTCATCCGGATTCACACCTTTAGAAGGAGCTTTGCCGAAGAAATCTTCTACCAATTTCTGAACAGCCGGAATACGTGAAGAACCACCAACAAGGATTACTTCATCAATATCAGCATTGTTCAAACCTGCATCGCTCATTGCTTTCTTACATGGTTCAAGACAAGCCTGGATCAATTCGTGAGCCAGAGATTCGAATTTTGCACGAGTCAAAGTCTTCACCAAGTGCTTAGGCACACCACCTACCGGCATGATATACGGCAAGTTGATTTCTGTACTTGTAGAAGAAGAAAGCTCAATCTTAGCTTTTTCAGCAGCTTCTTTCAGACGTTGCAAAGCCATCGGATCCTGAGTCAAGTCAGCACCTTCATCGTTTTTGAATTCCTGTACCAACCAGTTGATGATTACCTGGTCGAAGTCGTCACCACCAAGATGAGTATCACCGTTTGTAGAAAGTACTTCAAATACACCACCACCGAATTCGAGGATAGAGATATCGAATGTACCACCACCAAGGTCGAATACAGCAATCTTCATATCTTTGTGAGCCTTATCCAGACCGTAAGCAAGAGCTGCAGCTGTCGGTTCGTTTACAATACGTTTTACTTCCAGACCGGCAATCTGTCCGGCTTCTTTTGTAGCCTGACGTTGAGAGTCGGAGAAATAAGCAGGAACGGTGATGACTGCTTCTGTTACTTCCTGTCCAAGGTAGTCTTCGGCAGTCTTCTTCATTTTCTGAAGAATCATTGCAGAGATTTCCTGCGGAGTATACAGACGTCCGTCGATGTCAACACGCGGAGTGTTGTTGTCACCTTTCACTACTTTATAAGGAACACGAGTCACTTCTTTTTGTACCTGATCCCAATTTTCACCCATGAAACGTTTGATAGAGAAGATTGTACGTGTAGGGTTCGTAATAGCCTGACGTTTTGCAGGATCCCCCACTTTACGTTCGCCACCATCAACGAAAGCGACAACAGAAGGAGTTGTACGCTTACCTTCACTGTTTGCAATTACTACAGGTTCGTTACCTTCGAATACGGCAACACAAGAGTTTGTAGTTCCTAAGTCAATACCAATAATTTTTCCCATGATCGTTATTTTTTTATTTATTATTTATTCAATGATTTCTTTTTGTCCGGTTGTTTCTCTGCTCTTATCAGGGAGCTTCGCCGCGAACGGACGCTTATTAAAAAGCAAACCGTGTGCCAAAAGGAAATTATACGAATGCATGACATAATATCTGCCAAAAAGACAGTTTTAATAAATAAACACTGCTGACATAGTCATATTCAAAGCCAATCAACAACTGTTTCTTTAAACAAATACAGGCGACTCTGGTTCGATAAAGGAAAAAAAATATGCCTGTATCGTCAAGTGCGACACAGGCATATCCTATTATATATAACTCTTCTTTATTACTTTTCCAGCACGATGACCAATGCACCGTTTGCGTCATACAAACCAATGCCACCACCGGACAACACATCGAATGATTTCACTTCATTGATAGCTTTCAGCACCTTACCTTCTGTTTCCATATCAGGACAAGCCATCATTGTGCTTGCTACTCCCGGGAAAGAAATAGATTTGGCATTACTTGTACTGGTTTCAAAACCACCATTAATCAAATTACATCCGGCATTGCCATGAATGGTCTTTTTCTTCACATCAAAAGCAATGAAAGGTTGTTTTTCCATACCGGAAGGAATTGCCTCACCATTCACTTCTTTAATTTTCCATTCTCCATTTAAAACTGAAAGTTTCACATCAGCCTCCTTCTTTTGTAGAACGACAACCGGACGGTTGGACGAATTGCAAAGATACATCTTATCTTTACCTGCCTTCTTGTATCCTTTTACTTGCGCAAAAGCATTCAATACATTATTTTCAGTAGTCATATCCGGACACATCATTCGGGTACTAGCCATCCCTGTAAGTTCAAGGCTTCCCGGCTTCGCATTTACATCGAAACTGCCCATCATACGATTACATCCGCTATTGCCGGACACACGACCGGTCGCTGTATCAAAAGCGATAAAAGGAAGGGTTCTACTTTCGCCCGGAGCAATTTTCGAGCCGTTGACTTCTATAATATTCCATTCACCATTGATAGATGACAGGGGGATTGCCTTCTCAACCGAACGGCACGAAGACATTGCAAGTGCTGCACCAGCAATGCAAATTGAAACAAATACTTTCTTCATATTGTTATAACGTTTAAGTTAAAATCGGGGGCAAAGATATCAAAAAGATTGGAAAATAACATCCAATACAACATAAAATATATACATTTGCCAGTAGATATACAACAAACGAACAATTTACATAGTTCACTTAAAGTAAACAAATATGAGAATAATTGTCCTGTCTTTAATTCTATTCTGTTGTGGCACGTGTCCTATCACAGCTCAAAGTGATTACATTGTCACTACTCCTTCCACACAGGAAATCCCTGTAGGTGAAGAAGAACAATTCATCAAGAATAACTTTCCACTGCAACCGCTGTGTAAATGGACACCCGGAATGAAGTTTATGTTTGTTCCTTCTACACGGAACATGTTCCTTCCTACTCTTTCCAGCTACGACACCGAAAAAGGAATAGACAACAGCCTGCTGAAGCACAAGATTCTCACTTTCACGGGAACAGAAGAGAAGGCTCAAAATATATCAACCGGAACCAACTATTCCACTCGCTTCGTATTCGAATGTGAGGGAGGAAAATATTATTATGACATAAAGAACATGAGGCTGGACGAGATTTGCGAGAAGGCTCCCCGTGCCGGTATCAATGGATTGGTTTATCTGAAAGATGTAGATACTGCCAAAGAGTTGTTAATAGGAAAAACAGTCTATATACAATCTGAAAGTGCCCGAGTAGACGATGCCAACAATTATTCCGGCTATCGGGATATAGCAATTCCTGTCAATACGGAAGCTACAATTACCGCTATTGGAGTCGGCAGTCAGGCATATCCAGTGAAAATCGTATTCAAAGATACACAGGGACATTCTTATTATCTGGAAGTCGCTCTCTCGCGAACGAACTCCGGCATGGACCTGAATGATTTTCAAGGCGAAAAGAGAATGAAATATTTTTCAAATGCATTCAGTTTCACTAACAAGAGTCTGGGTACTATTGAAAGCCTGAAAAATAAATACTTGGGAATGACCGTTTATCCTAAAAAGATGCTGCCGGCCAAAAGAATCGTATCTTTTGAAGATAAGCAGACCGAATCACGTGTTCACTTGCCCCGATATACGGTTCTGCAAATAAAAGAGATTAAATTATCTCCTCCCGGCAGCCTGGCTACTCTGTCATTAACGGACAGGGACGGGGCAATCTACGAATTGGAAACAGATCTGAAATATGACGTGATTGTCAAAAATGATAATTATATCGAGGACTTTTTCGGATTCGAGGATATACATAAAAAATATCCGGGCATTACAGAAAGCCGTTGGCAGATTATCTCCCGGGGAGATTTAGAGGCAGGGATGAGTACGGTAGAATGTCGTTTATCCATTGGTGATCCGATAGAAATCGAGTTGAAAAAAGACAGTCGTTTCGAAACTTGGTTCTACAATGGCAAAACGCTGGAATTCGAAAACGGAACCTTGCAACGTTACAAATAAAAAGGAGTAGCTGCGCAATGATTATCTGAAAATAATCACGTATATTTGCCAAACCAATAAATCATAAATTATAATTCATTAAATACAGAAATGGGTAGAGTTCTTATTATTGGTGCAGGCGGTGTTGGCACTGTCGTTGCACACAAAGTGGCACAAAATGCCGATGTATTTACAGATATCATGATTGCCAGTCGTACGAAAGAGAAATGCGATAAAATCGTCGAGGCAATAGGTAACCCCAATATAAAAACAGCAAAAGTTGACGCAGACAATGTAGAGGAGCTGGTAGCCTTATTCAACGATTTCAAACCCGAAATGGTGATTAATGTGGCTCTCCCTTATCAGGATCTGACGATTATGGAAGCTTGTCTGAAAGCCGGAGTGAACTATCTGGACACCGCCAACTATGAGCCGAAAGATGAAGCTCATTTTGAATACAGCTGGCAGTGGGCTTATCACGATCGTTTCAAAGAAGCAGGTCTGACAGCTATCCTCGGCTGCGGATTCGACCCGGGAGTAAGCGGTATCTATACTGCTTATGCAGCTAAACATTATTTTGATGAAATTCAATATCTGGACATCGTAGACTGCAACGCAGGTAACCATCATAAGGCTTTTGCTACAAACTTCAATCCGGAAATCAACATTCGCGAAATTACGCAGAACGGACGCTATTATGAAAATGGCAAATGGGTAACTACCGGTCCGCTGGAAATCCACAAAGACCTGACATACCCGAACATCGGTCCGCGTGACTCTTATCTTCTTTATCACGAAGAACTGGAATCTTTGGTGAAACATTATCCGACTATCAAACGTGCACGTTTCTGGATGACTTTCGGACAGGAGTATTTAACTCATTTACGCGTTATCCAAAACATCGGTATGGCACGAATCGACGAGGTTGATTACAACGGAATGAAGATTGTACCATTGCAATTCTTGAAGGCTGTATTGCCTAACCCGCAGGATTTAGGAGAAAACTACGAAGGAGAAACTTCTATCGGTTGCCGTATCCGTGGTCTGAAAGATGGTAAGGAACGTACTTACTATGTATACAACAACTGTAGTCACCAGGAAGCTTATCAGGAAACTGGTATGCAGGGAGTAAGCTACACCACCGGAGTTCCGGCAATGATTGGAGCCATGATGTTCTTCAAAGGCGAATGGAACCGTCCGGGTGTAAACAATGTAGAAGAATTCAATCCGGATCCGTTCATGGAACAACTCAATAAGCAAGGTCTTCCCTGGCATGAAGAATTCGACAAGGATTTGGAATTATAAGCGTACACCTATTCATTAAAAGAAAGTTATGATAAACGTAGGAGATAAAGCACCGGAAGTCTTGGGTATCAATGAGAAAGGCGAAGAAATCCGTTTAAGTGCTTATAAAGGAAAAAAAATTGTGTTGTATTTCTACCCAAAGGACAGTACATCAGGTTGCACCGCACAAGCGTGTAACCTGCGCGACAACTATTCCGAACTACGTAAAGCCGGCTATGAAGTAATCGGTGTCAGCGTAGACAATGAAAAGTCGCACCAGAAATTCATCGAAAAGAACAATCTTCCTTTCACTCTGATTGCTGACACTGACAAAAAGTTAGTAGAAGAATTTGGAGTATGGGGAGAAAAGAAACTGTACGGACGTGCTTACATGGGTACTTTCCGCACTACTTTCCTGATTAATGAAGAGGGAATCGTAGAACGGATTATCACTCCCAAAGAAGTGAAGACCAAAGAACATGCCTCACAGATTTTAAATCAATAACTCCATTAATTATATAAAAATAAGGTATGGCAAAAAAAGACGAACTTAATTTTGAAACAGATAATAAAATGGCATCAAGCGAAAAACTAAAAGCCTTACAGGCTGCCATGGAAAAGATAGAAAAGAGCTTCGGTAAAGGTTCTATCATGAAAATGGGTGATGATAGTGTTGAACAAGTAGAAGTGATCCCGACAGGCTCTATTGCCCTGAACGTAGCACTTGGCGTTGGAGGTTACCCTAGAGGTAGAATCATCGAAATCTATGGCCCGGAGTCTTCCGGTAAAACAACATTGGCTATCCACGCCATTGCTGAAGCACAAAAGGCCGGCGGTATCGCTGCTTTTATTGATGCCGAACACGCTTTCGACCGTTTCTACGCATCTAAACTGGGCGTAAATATTGATGATCTTTATATCTCTCAACCGGATAACGGCGAGCAAGCGTTGGAGATTGCGGAACAACTTATTCGTTCTTCTGCTATCGACATCATCGTTATTGACTCTGTAGCCGCACTGACTCCTAAAGCGGAAATCGAAGGCGACATGGGTGACAACAAAGTAGGCCTTCAGGCACGTTTGATGTCGCAGGCACTTCGTAAGTTGACAGCTGCTGTGAGCAAGACACGTACTACTTGTATTTTCATCAACCAGTTGCGTGAGAAGATCGGTGTTATGTTCGGTAACCCGGAAACAACAACCGGTGGTAACGCTTTGAAGTTCTACGCTTCTGTACGTCTGGATATCCGTGGTAGCCAACCGATCAAAGATGGCGAAGAGATTCTCGGTAAACTGACTAAGGTGAAAGTGGTGAAGAATAAAGTAGCACCTCCTTTCCGCAGAGCAGAATTTGACATCATGTTCGGTGAGGGTATCTCCCATTCCGGAGAAATCATCGACTTGGGTGCTGACTTGGGAATCATCAAGAAGAGCGGTTCATGGTATAGCTACAACGATACTAAGTTAGGACAAGGACGTGATGCCGCCAAACAATGCATCATGGATAATCCTGAACTGGCTGAAGAACTGGAAGGATTAATCTTCGAAGAATTGAAGAAGAAATAATTTGCTTTAATTCTGCTTTATCCACAGACTAAAACTGAATAAACAAAGGTGGGAGAAAATCGTTTACTACGATCATTCTCCCACCTTTTTCTCTTTTATATAATTCTCTCTTTTTTCCTCTTATACAAAATAAATGTATGCCAATGTGCTCAAGCTGATTATTACCCAAAGCAAAATTCCTTGAACCAAAGGCTTTATTCCAACTGCTTTCAATACATCAATAGAAAGAGAAGCACCGATGAAAAACATGGTAATCGTCAGAGTTTTACGGGCAATACCGTTAATAGCCGCTCCCAATTGTGGTACTCCATCCAGCAAATAAGTGTTTACTACCAATGCCAACACGAAGAAGAAGATAAACCATGGAATACTTATCTTTTGTCCTTTGCTCTTGAAAATAAAGGAAGTAGCAAAAGCCATCGGGATAATCCAAAGCGCACGGGTCAATTTAATAGTGGTTGCCACTTTCAATGCTTCTTCGCCATAAGCAGCTCCTGCACCTACTACAGAACTGGTGTCATGAATGGCAATGGCTGCCCATGTTCCAAACTGTTGCTGATCCATATTTAATGCATGACCAATGGCAGGGAAAATGAAAAGTGCGATAGCATTCAAGATAAAGATAGTACCCAGTGCTACAGACATTTCACTATCTTTCGCTTTCAATACCGGTCCCACAGCCGCAATGGCACTACCACCACAGATAGCGGTTCCCGAACTGATAAGATAAGCTGTATTACGGTCGATCTTGAACAACTTACGTCCGATAAACCAACCTATTACCAAGGTTCCGATCACTGAAATGACCGTAAACTCCATACCTTCCTTACCGGAAGCTAAAGCAGAATGAAGATTCATACCAAATCCCAATCCTACAACTGAATATTGCAACAGATATTTAGAGGTTTTCTTATTAAACTTAGGATGCGCTTGTCCGCAAGTCAATGCAAAAATAAGTCCGAGGAACAAAGCAACCGGAGGAGTTACCCAAGCCGACCATGCTTCCAATCCTGGAATATAGTCTAAAAAAAGAAAGAAAGTCAGAGTAGAAAGCAGTGCAACATAAATCATTTTATTATTTGCCTGCAAAGTTTTTGTAGCTGTTGAAATCATATCTTTTTATCTTTAATTGTTTTCCGGGTGCAAAGGTACGGTAAACAATCAAGACCCGCCAATAGTTTCTAATTATGCATTATAACTTTTAATTATAAGCATACGCTTCCCTACAACTACTCTTACACTGTTATAATGTCTTTCCCAAAAGGTGATAATGCCAAAGCTGCCAATTTAAAGTGCTGTAAGCCAAAAGGAATACCAATGATAGTAATACATAATATAGCCCCGAAAACCAAATGGGACAGACAGATCCAAATGCCACCCAAAAATATCCACAGGATATTCATCAATATATAAAGGCAACCGCCAGAGCGGTTTCCACTTCTTACTTCTTTACCGAAAGGCCACAAAGCAAGTCCTGCCAGTTTCAAGGTTTGCATACCAAACGGAATACCAATAATGGTAAGCATCATCAATATGCTTGAGATGAGGTATTCAACAGCAGTAAAGATACCACCAAGCAACAACCACAATAAATTCATTAAACAGCCCATATATAAATTGTATTAGTTATTTTTCCAATTTTCTTTTTGTTGTCTCATCCACTTTACCCTGATGTCACTTATTCTCTAGCATTATCATCCATTTCCAAATGGGAATCACCTCTATTGTAAAACCATCCTGTTTCACCGTACGTTCTTCATTACGAGTCACAATTTGTAACTTCTCCGCCTTTAAGAACTTTGCCGTTTTCAGAAGCCCATTTACTTCACGAGTAAAAGTTTGAGTATCAGAAATATTATATGATGCTTGAACAAGCCATTTCTGATCAGGGATATAAAAATCAACTTCTACATTTTGATTATAGAAATATAGCTCCCTTCCAACCATTCTATATAAAGAGACAGCTACCAAATTCTCCAACAACAAAGTTTCCGGATTAAAGATAAACAGATTCAAAATGCCATTATCAATAAAATAGTATTTCCGGTTACTCTCTCTTTCCGCAAAACGAGCTGCATAATTTTCAATACTGAATATCAGCCAAGTTTCTTCCAAATATCCCACATAGTCAATAACAGTTCGCACCCCCACGCTCTCTCCCGCTGAAGATACTATATTTTTAAGTCGATTGTAAGAAGAAGGTTGCATGACACTTTCCGCAAGTTTCTTCACCAATAAATTCATCGAATCTGAATTACGAAGTGCATAACGGGCCACCAAATCACCAAAAAATATTTTCTGATAAAGCCCGCTCAACCAAGAACGTTTATCTTTAAATGCAATCAATTCCGGAAATCCTCCATTATAAAAATAAGCATCAAAAGTGCGCACCACTTCATTACGTAAACTTGGAGTATAAAGCCAGTTTGTTTTTAATATTATATCCTGCGAAAGAAGAAACTCACGAAAAGAATACGGATATACCTCCTGAATAAGAAAACGCCCGCCTAATGTCGTAGCAATCTCACTACTCAACATCTTCGCATTACTTCCAGTCACATATACACGATATTTTTTATCTACCAACCGACGAACGAACTTTTCCCACCCGTCTACAACTTGTATCTCATCCAAAAAGAAAATAGGCTGATAGGGAAAAGTCTCTTCGTATGCCAATTTTATATCGTCCAACTCTTCCGATTTCAAGCCGATAAAACGTTCATCTTCAAAGTTGATATATAGTATTTCTTCTATCGCATGCCCTTTTTTCAGAAGTTGGTGTATCCGCTGATACATCAAATAGGATTTTCCGGCCCGACGAATACCTAAAAACACATAATTACCTGCATCCTCAAAAGTGAAAGGACGTTCCATAAATGTTATATCTTTGACAAACTCTTGATTTTCACCAATTATCTGCTTTATTTGTTCCTTATCCATATCACATATTGTTTTGTATACAGAATACAAATATAGATTTTTTGTTTCATATACAAAACAAAACACACCATTATTTATTTCATCCAAAATTAAAGAGCATGATTAACTCGTTTACAAAATGATAAAGTATAGAGACTATGAAGGAATAGAGTATTTTGATACAAAAAATTAAGATTTATCTTCACTAATGTCCCGTAAAAGAGGATAAACAGTTCTTTGAAATGATTGAAATATAATCTATTAGACAGGCTTTTCTAAGCGCGACGATTTGAAATCATATCTTTGAGGTCGATTAAAGCGATCTCAAATGAACTAAGATAAATACGTTTTCGCTCAGTTAGTAGAATTCTTGAACAATGATAAGTTCAGAAGACTCGTAGACAGGTACGATGGCAATCGATATGTGAAACATTTCACTTGCTGAAACCAGTTACTTGCAATGATGTTCGGTCAACTCAGTAATCGTGAAAGTCTTCGTGACTTGATTATAGTTTTGGAAGCTCATCAAGGAAAACGTTATCATTTGGGGTTGGGTCGTGAACTCATTACCAAAACCACGCTTGCATCAGCCAATCAGAATCGAGATTACAGAATCTTCGAAGACTTTGCTTTTTACATGATGAAGGAAGCATGTGAAAAACGAGTTACTAATATCTTGGATATTCCAGGAAGAAAGTATGCGTTTGATTCCACTACGATTCCTTTATGTTTGGCTACATTCCCTTGGGCGAAGTTCCGCAAGAAGAAAGGTGGAGTTAAGGCCCATGTCCTTTATGACATAGAAGCACAAATTCCAGCCTTTTATACGGTAACTACAGCATCCAAGCATGATTCAACGACACTGTCCACAATCAATTATGAGCCAAATGCTTATTATATATTCGACAGAGCTTATGACTCGTTTAAGAAACTTTATCGGATTCACCTTACAGGTTCTTTCTTTGTAGTCAGAGCGAAGTCTAATCTGAAGTGCAAGTTCTGTAAATGGAAGCGTAGAATGCTTAAGAATATCCTTTCAGATGCGGAAGTGAAACTGATTGGGTACACCTCTGAAAAGAAGTATCCTGAATCATTCAGAATCATCCGTTTCTATGATGAGGAGGATGAACGTGAATTTACTTTTTTTTAACGAACACCAAACACAGATCCGCACTTGATGTTACCAATCTTTAAAAAAAAGATGACTCGTAGAACTGTTCTTTAAATGGTTAAAACAGCATCTCAAGACAAAAAGGTCCTGGGGTACCATAGAGAATGCAGTTCAAATACAGATAAGTGTTGCTATCATTGCCTATTGTTGGGTAGCTATTGTCCAATATGATATGCAACTGAATCGTTCAATCCATGAGGTCTTACAGGCTCTTAGTATTTCATTGACGGATAAAATTCCCGTACAATAACTATTCAATAAGACTAATTTCAATGATGTCAAAGAGCAATTCAATCCCCTTATTCCGGGATTATTTGATTAATTATTAACTCGTCCCGATTTTAACAGGACACTAATGATTTATCTTTATTCTTTGTTTTTTCTCCAATAAAAGCAACAAGAAAACGGCAACTAATATATCTACTATATTCCAAACTTCACGTCCTAATGGCATTTTTATTACAGGTTGAAACAGCCCTACCAAGATTACACAAATTATACAAAATGTTTTTTGATTTTTACCATAGTCATATGCCATAATAGTAAAAACAATGGCCAATAAATATCGGATCAAGATATAATAGCCATAAGGCATTGGGGTTAAACAAATCAGTAAAAGGACGGCCAATATTATTTTCATCCTATTCATTTTTTAAAGTTTCAATAAAATTCTTCTTTATGTCCAACAAGGTTCAATTATAAAATTGTAATCATAGTTACCCTAATTATAATTAATGTAAAATCCATAAATGCTACATGTTAATCTTTCATTGTTATATAAGATTTTATTACATCAATGCTCCAAGCATAATTCAAATTTGCTTGTGAACCATCATAAAATGTTCCAGATGTAATCCCTATAACTTCTCCATATTCATTAATTAAGGCTCCTCCGCTACTACCATGATCGATAAGTGCACTTATTTGCATCAAATTTTGATCCCGCCACTGCGATACTTCTCCTGAAGAAAAAGTATTTTCGAGTCCACGTGGACTACCTATTGCAAAAACTTTTTCTCCAACTTTGGGTTTATTCGTTGCTATCGGAATATAATTTGTGTCATCACAATTAACTTTAAAAATAATAAAATCCCTGTCAAGACTCTTTTGTATTATATCTGTCACCTTATATACAACATCACTTCCTGCTAACTTAATCTCCTCAATTCCAATGCCAGTACCTTTAAACACATGGTAATTACTTACAGCCAAGCCATGATTATTTATGAAAAAACCAGATCCTTGATAAGTATTTCTTCCATCAGATGTGAATACCATAAAAACAGCAGAAGTGTATTTCCTGAAAATCTCAGGGCCTTCCATTTTTCCCCCTTTACGCTTTATTGTTTTAGCATAGTTATCCAATCTCCCATTCTCTTTTTGAACACCCTCATTCTTATAATTTGAACTTATCATTACTCTTTCACCATGTCCTGACTTATGAGCGCAAGCACACATAAGTAAAGTAATAAATACAAATATATCACATCTATTTATCTTCTTCATTTTCTAATATATTTTTAGGAAGTATATGAATCAGAAATCTCTGATTTAAAATTTCGCTTTCCTCTCGCATTGAATTTGTTTCCAATTCTCCATCTCCACTTCCAGCTATTTGTACTTCACAATTATCTCCAAAATTCAACTTCCTATCTTTACACCAATATTTCATCAAACCTAACGCACGTTGATAACTTAATTCATAGTTAAGTTTATAACTATCTTTAGATGCTTGACCTTCAATTATAAGAATATATTTATTCTCATGATTACGCTCCAAAAAAGATTGTACTTCCTTACCTGCTTGATATAAATCTTCCAAACATTTTTCTTTATCGGAAACATCCATCTGAGTAATATCACTAATACCGACTGGATAAGACACAGCAATATTCAGTACGTATTTTTTATAATCAGGTCGATAAGTAAAATATTTTCTATCCAAATCTTGAGTAGACTGTTCTACTTTTTTTATTTCCGCTAATTGGCGTTCTGTTACTTCCATACGTTTATGTAACAAAACTATAACCAAAATAAATAACACAAGCATTATAAAAAAAAGACTAGTCATCAAATCCGAATAACTTGTCCAGAAAAAAGATTCCTTCTTTTGTGACATAATAGAATTTCTTTTTATTATGGCTGCTTTTTATTTACTGTATCATTACTTATTTCAGACTTATCTCTACCTCCATTATACTTTTCAAGATTCACATTTTTCACTTCTTCTATCTTTGAAACTTCTCCTACATTATTATCTATCATCTCCGTTTTAGAAATATCTTTCGGAATCACATTATAGACAGTATTAGTAACACAAGCAAGAGCTATTATTATTATAGAAACTACAATAGTCCAATTAATCCAAGAAGGAAAAATTCTAGGAGAATGACTCGTAACTCCTTCTTTATTACATACATATTCAACCGGCTGAGTTTTTTTACTCATAATCTGCGAAATCTCATAAGAAAACGAATTATTTGACTGCTCTATTTTATTAAATAACTTATCCAATTGAATAGGAATATTTGCAATTGGCTCTAAGCTTTTAATGAGCGTTGGAATTTGCTGTATCTGGCTACCAAATTGAGACTTCATTTCCTTATTAAATTCTGCAAATGATGCTATATTATCACTAATATATTGATGGAATTGTCCTTTTAGCTCCTCATTCAATTTTTCAAATGATTCCTTTTCCTCAGCTAAAATCTTCTTAAAAACTTCTGATTGTACAATAAGCTGTTTATTTAATTCTCCGACATTAGAGGCAGAGGAATCCTTTATTGCTAATAAAGCTTCCTTTAGAGCCACATCTGCATCTGCTGTATCTTTTGCAATTTCAGCTTTATGTCGCATAAAAAATTGCTGAATTTCTTCAAGCACATGCAATCTATTACTCTCTTGCTGAAACAATGTTGTAAAAGTATTAATCGCAGCTGTATAACCATGAATATTATCAAGATATGAATTAAACAGTTCCAATTTATCGGTGCACTGCTGCAATTTCTCTAGAACTTGCACATTTGCCTTAGCCATTTTCATAACATCCATATCGTGCACTGTTTGTATAATGTCCGATTGAATTTTATAGGCACTATTAACCTTAATAAGTGTACTTTTAAGTTCAGCTGTATTACCCGCAAAAGTGCTATTAAAACTATTAAGATTCCGAACAAGTCTATTCAATGCATCAGATGTGTCTGAAGGGAGTTCCGGTAATAAACGAGATTGCATCCAAGCCAAAAAAGAACTCTTACCTCTTTCCTCTTTCAATTTACAGCTCTTAAATAAAAGTGAATTAATAGTTGTCAACAAAATACCACAAATACTAGCTGCCATTGCCCAAGCTACTCCAGCCAATAATTCATTAATACCAGAAGCAGCTAAATTATCCATTTCTTCCTTTGTTATACCATCTGAAAGCTCACCACCTAAAAGATAAGTTAAAGCTCCTGATAATATCAATGGCACTAATCCTAAAATCACACCAGCCATTGTCCCCATAAGTCCGCAATATAAAGGAATTGGAGTTTGTGTATTTATATCATTTTCCACCGAGTCACAATGACGATCTGCTGCATCTTTCAATAAGTGAAAATCAATAACAGAGCCCGAATTATTCTCCAAATATTTATTGATTGACAACTTTATTGAATCAAAAACATTGTTACCTGCTCCTTCTATACCACATACAAAGCCTGTATCCTCACTCTTTTCAATTCTCCAAGAAGGTTCATGCTTGAATATATCTCTAAATTCATGCATTCGTATTAAATTAAGCACAAAAAACAATATCTGTATGCAAATAATTGTAATTACTATTATAGGTACTATAAAACTCATATATGTATATTATTTCTTTAATTTTATTTTAACAGGAGATTTAATATCCCAAGTCCCACTATCCTTATTCTTATTCACCTTACCCTTTTCTATTACATAAAAAGAAGAAGCATCAGACAATGAAACCTCGTCATCTATATAATCAACAGCCTTTTCTATACCATCAATAGAACGAATACGATTCAAATTCACTGGTTCAAACTCAGCTTCTGTTTCAGTACTATTAAAACAAACTTTAAACCGACATTCGTCTTGATTAGAATTGTATACATCATTAAAGAAACCTTTCCCTTTCACCATACCAAAATATCCTTCTTTATTAGGCTTTATTTCTCGAGGAGTCAAAGGTTTGGAAGTTTCTTTTGTTGTTTCATTTTGGCTATGTACTAGCTTTGCTGTATTTAATTCATTTGTAAGCCTATCCAACTCATTTTGAAGTTGTACCATATTTACTTCTATAGACTCAATCTTCGCATATTTTTTGTTGCCATTCTTCAACTCATCATTATTATTGCGCCTCATTGCTTCATGCAATCTTTCAATATCATCCTCAACTATATAACGCACTCTTTTAATTATAAACATAGATATCAAGGTAGAAACTATAATAGAAACTATAATCACACCGATCAACCACCAATAATGTATCTCAAGCTTTTCATTTTGATTCTCCTTAAGATTTTCAATTACAGTATTCTGTTTTTCTATTTGCAAATCAAAAGTTTCAATATTTTTATTTGCCATTTTTATTTGCGCCTTTAATGAATCCATTTCATTAACAAGAGCCGCAATCTGACTACTACTCGTTTTGTCAGAGTTAGAAGATGTTTGGTTAGCTTTACATCCCATAATGCATAAACAAAATGAGAATAAAAACGATATTACATAAATTTTCATATCAGTCTATATTTTCAGTATTACTTTGTAATGATTCATATATTGCCTGTGAAAGTGCATTTAAAGCTCCCTTTATTGGATAAAAGAAGAATGTTTCCTCTATTTTATCCTGTCCCTCAGCTTCCTCTCTGCGTTGGGCAATTCCTTTTTCTAAGAAAGTTGAAAGGTCTTTATAGCAGATGCATTTAGCTATCTTCAAAGAATTTAAAGTTACACCAAAATTTTCATCAAAATTAAAGTCAGCGTTCATTGTATTTAGTGCAAAATCAAAAAATCCACAGACAGATTTGATCGTATTTTGTATATAACTATTATCTACATGATCATAAGTATCAGATTCTTCTACAAATCCACTACTACCTTTAAATATGATGATTTTACTGCGAGTATCGTTATCCTTAACGCCTATGATTCCACCTTTACAAGTCGCCTCTTTAGGATTAGCATCTTTATCTAATCCTAAAATATCCAAATCACCCATATATTTTTCTCCTGTCACTTTTTCAAATATAAGCTTCGTATACTTCGCCAATAATTTGCTATCAGTAGACACAACTTTTATAAGCTTACTTCCATTTCCACTAAAAGTGATATGGCGAGGAACTGCCAGTCCTTTCTCCTTAATAATTTTGGCTATATGATATATAATGGAAGTATAGAATAATATGAATACAATTTTAAAATCCTCATCTTCCTGTAAGATATAATTAAAATCAATAGATTTGGAGTCTACTTCCTTAGCCATAGAATTATTCTTCAATGAAAATAAAAACGAAGCTAAATTTGCAGGATTCAAATTATTAGGACTCCTAAAAATTCTATCTAATTCTGTCAATTTCTTATCTTTCAATAATTGTAATATATCATTTTTATACCGATCTACAATGCCATTATCCTTATCCAAATCAGAGAAAGGATTTTCAAATAAAGTATTTGACGCAAATTTAAAGGAAGTGACAAATTGAATCTCCTTATTTTTAGCAAATGCAATGTCCGTAGTCCCTCCTCCAATATCAATATTTACCAAATTAGTAGCAGTAGCATATCTTCTAAAAAAGTATTGTATAGGAGCAGCAGATTCTGTCATGCAGTTTGTCGTGCCTTTACCAAAATATTTTTCATAAGAGGCATCCCAAGTTTGTTGTAACTTACGCAATCTTTTAGGAGCCATACTAATAGGATAAAACCACGTGATCTTAGTATGTTTCAGATTTCCATTATTCAATAGAACTTTATTCCTAATCATCAACATTAAACAGTTGACATAAGACTCAATGACACGATATTCATCCCCTTTACCCCATTTAATATTATATTTAATATTATTATATTGTAAATCACGGCGTTTATCATAAGTCAACGGTATATTAAATAACCCATAAGGTTCAATAACACCAGTCCAATCAATTGTTTTGGAACAAGATAATATTGTCCTTGTAGGAAATACGAAATCACCTTCACCAACCTCTGCTGGCAGAAAATCCTTTTCTATTAACTGCTCTTCCTCAATCAAGTCATCTTGCTCACCTTTACCTTCTACCAAAGAAGGGACAAACATTTCACATACTTGATTATCTTTTTTATCAAAATCAAAAACTTTAGGATCTTCCCCTTCTTTACAATATTCAATATGAGTATTAGAAGTCCCCAAATCAATAGCAAATTCAAAAGTATCAACATTTCTTTGATTCTTATATTTAGGAAGTAACACACCGCAAAAGCCATTTCTATCACTTACTTGAATATAATCAAAGTTATGCTTTTCTATTGTATATGTTTCTGCTTTATATGTTTCTAAATTATCTTCATTCCTACAAGCCATGAGAATAGAGTTTATTTTATCCATACCACTAAAAAACTCTAAATTGAATTTTCTTGAAAACGTACTAATGCATGAAACTGTATAATAAGCATCCTCCTGATTATTAAATTTAACAATAGGCATTACAAGTCCCGTAAAGTTAAATTCAGTCATTCCTCCTTCATTTCGTTGTATATCAGCCACCCTTTCCTTATAATAAGACCGACTATATTCTATATACGAAACGGTAGCATTTCCTACAATTGGAATCCTTAACACAACTCTGACGGAACCACCTGCTACAGTTTGCATTTCGAGCATTGATTTGCCATTAGATAATGGAGTCAACAAATCTAACACGCTAAAATATTTAAAGAACAATATCTTGAGCGGTAATAAATATGATAATTTTGCTTCACCAATCACAATGTTACCGTCGTAAAAGCTCTCTTTATTCAGCGTATGTGGAACTCTGATAATTGTATCTTCAAGAAAGTCACTAATAGTCAAATAAGGACTTTGAGCACCGTCAAAAGGAAGGAAACGTTTATTCAGTTCTACCACATCATCAACATAAGGAGCCACATTGGTAGTTCCCCATTTGCCTGTTGTGTATTGAAGTTTACTGTATTTATTACCAGCCTCTATGGGTAACACTAAAGGTAAAGTTCCACTGTCAGTTTTTCCATTCAAGCATATTGTAAATTCACTTTTCTCGGTTGCTGGCTTATTTGATTTTTTATACAAAACATGACCGAGAACTTCTACTGAATTATTTTGTTGTTGGGAAACAACATCAATAGTCGAAAATAAATCCACACTTGCAGCAGTCAGATTATTCAACTCATTCTTTTGTTTAGTATCCGTTATCGCTTTGAAGGTTAAATTCAAATACATTTCCAGTTCAGGAAATAGAGTAGAAAAAGAGGGTATAGCCTTACGTAAAGTAAACCAAACCTTTACATATTCAAAGTCCCTTTTGTATAATGGCTGAAATTCGGAATCAAACGGTCTATCTTCTGCAAAATAAATATCATTGATATAGTCCAACTTATTTGCAGAACTAAAAAATAATGTCGCCGGTGAAGTAGCTCCAATAATATTCAATTCATCAGGTCCATCAATATAGTTAAGCAAATATATATTCTGCAATTGATCAAAGTTATAAGTTTTGGAATCTGACTTCATATATTTTTGCAAAGCATCTGCAAGATACAGATGTCCATCGCTACCATCACACTGCAACGCGTTAATCATTATTGAGGGGTCCCAAGAGATAATCTCAATCTTATTCTGATATTTGTCTATATTAAAGAATATTTCACCAACATCTAATGCATCAGAAATCATTTTATGAAAAATAGTCTTTCCATCAAGTTCAACTTTTTTAGTTTTCCTATCAAGTTTACACACCTCTTTAAAAGCAGTTTTCACCAAATCAATACGGGCAAATGGTGAAGGTATTGAAGTTATTTCATTTCTTGCAGAAGCTCCGTCGGGATCATCAATTGTATCTCTGTTTGCAGAGTTATATGGAAAAGCAGGCGTCTCATTCCAACCTGTATAAGTACTTGTTCCCTCCTTATATAGTCTAAATATTTTTGACATAACAATTACATTTTAAATTTATCTTTCGCCAGTGTTTTTGTTCCTAGATAGAACATCTCGAGAAACTTATTCTCCATACCTTTACTCTTACATTTTTTCACTGCAGAATTAAGCCGACCTATTATTAAATTATAATCAGAATAAAGACTTGGGATTTTAGCAGGTTTAATACCCGTTACCACATCAAAAGGTTTGTCTCCTGTTTTCAAATTAAACAAATCTAATGAGCGCTTATTTTCCTTCATTTCTTTAAGCCACTCCAGATATTTAACAAACATCCCCCTTAATTCAGACATAAATGCACCATCATATAAATCCTGAAAATTGCTATTATTAGCATTAAAAGCCGTAGAACTAAAATAATCAAACTTATTATTCAAACAATTGGCCATCAATATAAACTGCGTTAGAGGGGTAAACAGCAATCGTTTTTGGATATCATAAAAAGAACCGAAAGAAACTGTATCTTCCACATCTTTCAATCCCAGTTCTTTATTTACTGTATTTGGATGCTGCTTATTACTAAAATCAACAATAGCAGTAGCAGCTAGAAATTCAATAAGATGAGCATCATTTTCTTGTGCTGTACCGCCTTCATGATTATCATAAGTATTCGTTATGTCATCTGCAAGATAATATAGGGCATTAATTGAACCGTTCTTACTAATATTATTTTCATAATAAGCTAATGCAGATTTCGTCTTTGAAATAAATGTTGATGAATCAATCTCGCTTTCTTCATCACTTTTCAATTTAAAATATGGCAAAATAGTAATAGCGCCAATCTCTGCATTATTAATCAAATCATGATTTGAAAAAGAATCACCAGTTCTTAATGTTTTTAATAATAACGGAAAGCCACTAGCACCGGTTCCCCCGAAAATTGAGCTTATGATAAAAATCTTATCATCAGCTTCAAATGAATTGGCAAAGTCTTCAAAATCTTCTGACCTAACAATCTGATTAAGTACAACACTGCCAATATTGGGATTTCCTTTAAAACCGATATCCATTGACGAGTTCAAGTTCTTGTCTGAAAACAAGATTTTCATCATTGCCTTGTTTACTTTATCCATTGAGGGCAAGTCTATGAACTGCTGAAAAGTCTTATCGTCAGTATCATTTATCCTCAAAGTATAATTACCTAATACTTGAGTCAGTTCTTTCCGAAAAAACTGGCTTTCATTTTCTTCATCAAAATGTAACTCCGAATGTATCGCACGATAAGTGTTCATCAGTTGGACCGTACGGGTTAAGTCTGCATTCGAGACATCTGGATCTATTATTATAGGCACAATTTCGTTAACTCCAATCTTGACTCCGGCAGCCAACATCATTGTAAAAGAACGAAGTACTCTTGATCCCGTTCCCCCTATTCCAAAAATATATAGTTTTGACATACAAATATTTATTTTACAAATGGTGCTGCGGAAACACTAGTACTCCACCATTTAATGATACATGAAATTATAAAGAAAGCCAATACAGACAATATCATATTTGAGATTCCAAAACAAATACAATTTGATTCATAAATATTCAAAGGAACTTGCTGATTAGTCAATGGGTCTACATTATACATCTTACCTGCATAATAATCAATCAAAACCCATTGACAACCCATAATACCATTAAAGACTGCATTTAATAAAAGAAAGATAAACCAACCCCACCAATGATTTAGTTGTGGATGATTTACGACGTAATAAAAAATGGCAGCCATAGAAAATGAAATTCCTAACATCCATAAACCAATTCCTATAAAAAGATTGGTTGTTTGCTCAGGTGAAGCTAATCCCCACATGTAATTTGCTAGTTCTAATCCAAAAAAATCTTCAAACCAGCAATAGATACTTCCAAAAAATTGTCCCATAAGAATCTCTTTTTATTTTTTACTAATTACAAATCTCATCTCAGCTAATTCACTATTAGTTTTATATGCATCAGCCACTCCCTGTACTATATATTTAATTCCTGTCGTTTTATCCATATTTTTAGTCACATCTTTACCCGAATCATCATTAACAGACTCCAACCAATCTGGATGTTTTAATGAATTCAAAGAAAGCTTCTCACCAGCAGACTTTAATTCTCTCTTATCTACAATAAGCGTTAGCAAATGGGTATACAATGACCTTTTTGCTAAAATTCTGTCAATTTTCTCCACGTTGACAAAAGCGTTCAAATTCTCGTAATTTTCAATATCACAAAGAATCTGGTCATCTTGCAATGTAGAACCCATGTTAGCCTTTAATAAAATCCGATATTTACCATCTGATTCGGGATTGCATATACAAAGATTCTCACTACTAATCCCCGCTTTATTAGTTATTTCAAAAGGAACTTTACTAGTTGTAGAGTATGCAAAATAGTTTTTTATCCCATGTTGTATTTCTGAAAATGGAACATTTTTATTCAATTGAACCAGATTATGTTTATTCCCTATTACCCACATATAATAAGGACGTTTAGCATCTTTCAAATACTCTCTTCCTTGATTATAATAATACCAACCATTAAACGTTGATTCTAGTTGAAAAATTTCGACTCCCAAATTTTCGTATCTATTCAGCTGTTTTATAAACGCATTCTGTATATCGATCTGTCTATTTACAAAAAAGCTAGAAGCACTGCCTCCTGGAACATCAAGAATACAATCTGAGACAAATATGGATACAACGTTATCACCGGTATTTGCTAATATTTTCTCAAACATATCTGCTATATCAGAATTTCCGGTATTACCACCTGCATGATGAAAAGATAAAGGATTCAAATCCCTTATAAAAGATTTCAATCCTTTCTTGTAGGGAATTATTTGAGAATTTATATAATTTAGCTCTGTAGTATCGGAAAAACTATTCAATTTGCTGACATATCCATATATAGCATCTTTCAACTCTGCGCCATCGCACATATATCCATCCATGCTTCCAGAATTTTCTATATAAACTTTTAATAGTGTTTTATTTATTTCATCTGGTGATTTAACCGATTGCCATTTTATCTCTATCTTACTACAGCTTGACACACATAACAATACGACAAATAATAGAACTACAGATAATATGCGAAATAGATTAGCCTGCATAATCAACAATCGTGATCTTTCACTCATAAATATTCCTTCTATTGCCCGCAGATTCCCGAACCGGACGGTTCATAATTAGAAAAGTTAACCATCACATAAAGAAAAAGCGCGGGAATCTGTACCTGTTACTCGTCCCACACATCAAGGCTCTCGCATTGCCCACCTAGCTAGAACGAGCAACGCAGAAGCCCACGCCGATATGTATAACAACCCAACATATCTTTTCGTTTAAAAGATATATTGAAAATATAATCATACCTCGCAGACACCTACTGTTGCTTCGTCTTTAGCTAGGGGACTCAAAATTTGCGAGATTTTGATGTGCCAAGACAAAACGTCAAGTAAACGTCTTTCCTTATATAATATTTCTCCCACTCCACCCTAACCTCACGAATTGAGGCATCGGCGTGAGAGACAATGCAAAACTATAAAAATAAAATCAAATATCCTACTGCATGTCATTCTTTTTTCATAAACACATGTATTCTTCCCCATTCCATTCTTCTAAAACATTGCCTCTTGTTACTTCTCTCCTAAACTATTAATAGAAAACTTCTTTTTTATTAAGGATAAACTTCTTTTTCCCAAATAGAAAACTTACCTTTGCATAATAGCAAACTATAAATGAAAGTTTTGATTATAAAAACAGAACTTTCATTTTTATAAACGCAAGTTGCATTTATAAAAACAAAACTTCCGTTTACAGTTTACATTTAACCCAAAGGAACTTTTCTATTAGAGGAAAGGAAGTTTACTTCCAATAGAAAAGAACTTATCTATTAATACTTTAAACGACAGATAGTATGGCACGATACATTATGGAGGAGATGCCCGACATACAAAAGACGGGCAAAAGAATTACATATCCGAAGTTTGCACGGATAGACAATGCAAGCATAAAAGAGTTGGCGCGACGGGTGGGCGATGTCAGCGGCTTCAGTGCCGGAGACATAGAAGGCGTGCTGCTTCAGACGGCTATTGAAATGGCACACCTGATGGCAGAGGGACGTTCGGTAAAGATAAACGGGATAGGTACATTCACTCCATCGCTTACCTTAGGCAGAGACAAGGAACGGGAAGATGCGGAAGAAGGTGGAAAACACCGCAACGCACAAAGTATTTTTATAGGAGGCGTTAATTTCCGGGTAGACAGGGAAATGGTAAGAAATATCAGCGATAGATGCCGGTTGGAAAGAGCTCCTTGGAAAAAGCAAAAATCCTCGAATAAATTCACACCAGAACAACGACTGGCATTAGCCCTAAAGTATCTGGACGAACATCCTTTCCTGACCGTTTGGGAATATCGGAAACTAACCGGATTGCTACAAACAGCAGCAACCACTGAACTGCGACAATGGGGACATCAACCCGATTCGGGAATAGAAATCACCGGAAGAGGAACACATAGGGTATATACAAAGAAGAAAATAGTCGAAGAAGGGCAATAATAGTATGAGAAATGACTTAAAAAAGTATGAGAAATAACTGTTTTTAAGGCTTATTTCACCCGGAAATGATGAGAAATGCGATTTATTAAAAACATTTCTCATACTATAATTCACTGATTATATGCTGATTAATGCGAAATCATGAGAATATGAGAAATAAAAAACGTTTTTTCTTTCTAGTAGAAGATAATCAATGACGTTAAAAACTGCGTTTATAATTAGATAAAAAATAAGCGCAAAAGAATGGAATATCCATTTCAAAAAAACTATCTTTGGTAATTAATTGTTTGGAAAACAAGAAGAAACAATCTGAAAAAGTTATGGGAACAATAAAAGGAATTCCTTATGGTATGTCCAATTTTGAGGATGTAATCACGCAAAACCGCTATTATGTGGATAAAACAATGTATATCCCCATGTTGGAAGATCAAGCCAACTATCTGATATTCATCCGTCCGAGACGCTTTGGCAAGAGCCTGCTACTAAGCATGCTTCGTTCATATTATGACCTTTCACAGAAAGATAAGTTCCAGCAACTTTTCGGGAATCTCTGGATCGGGCAGAATACAACTCCGCTTCAAGGCAAATATCAGATGCTTTATCTTGACTTTTCCAAGATTGGCGGCAACATTGATGAACTGCCGCAAAGATTTGATTCGTATAGCGCAGTGCAACTGGATGGCTTTCTGAACCGTTATCGTGAATACTACACGGATGAGTTTATTGAACGCTTCAGCACAGCGGAAAAAGGGATTGATAAACTGCATATACTAGACGATGAAGCACGCCGTCAAGGGTATCCCCTATACCTTATTATAGATGAGTATGACAATTTCACAAATGTCGTACTCAACGAGAAAGGAAATGAGATATACCACGCCATCACCCATGCCAGCGGATTCTACAGAGATGCCTTCAAGAATTATAAAGGAATGTTCGACCGTATATTCATGATTGGGGTCAGCCCCGTAACTTTGGACGACTTGTCAAGCGGATATAACATAGGTTGGAACATCAGCACTAATCCACTGTTTAATCAAATGCTGGGATTTTCTGAAGAAGACGTACGTACTATGCTCCGATATTATCAGGAAGCAGGGCAGTTACAAGGAGACATTGAAGAAATGATTCAGGAGATGAAGCCATGGTATGATAATTATTGTTTTGCTCGCCAAAGTCTAAAGTCAGATCCTAAAATGTTTAATTGCGACATGGTACTCTATTACCTACGTAATCGAATTCAGTTAGGAGAATCTCCTGAACAAATGATTGATCCTAATACCCGTACGGACTACAATAAGATGAAAAAACTGATTCAACTTGACCGTCTTGACGGTAACCGCAAAGGTGTTATCAAACGAATTGCCGAAGAAGGGAAAATCATGACTAACCTATACCAGTCTTTTTCTGCCGATCAAATTACGAATCCGGAAATATTCCCCAGCCTATTATTTTATTATGGTATGCTAACTATCATCGGAACACGTGGAAATCTGACTATCCTGGGAATTCCCAACACGAATGTCCGTAAACAATATTATGAATATATCCTGGAAGAATATCAGAATCACCATTATATCAACCTGATAGATATAGAGATTTTATTCAATGATATGGCTTTTGACGGACAATGGCGACCGGCATTGGAATTCATAGCCCAAGCTTATAAGGAGAATACTTCCGTACGCAGCAGCATTGAGGGCGAACGTAACATTCAGGGATTCTTCACCGCTTACCTTAGCGTGAACGCCTACTACCTCACAATGCCTGAAGTAGAACTGAATCACGGCTTTTGCGATATGTTTCTGATGCCCGATCTGCAACGTTACGCAGAAGTAGCGCATAGCTATATCTTGGAATTAAAATATCTGCCGAAAGAAAAATACGACACCCAAGGCACCGCACAATGGCAGGAAGCCGTTGAACAAATTCATGGTTATGCTGCCGGTCCGAAAGTTCGCCAACTATGTCAGGGAACTCAACTTCACTGCATTGTCATACAATTCTGCGGCTGGGAATTAGTCCGTATGGAAGAGGTTTGATTACAAACTCTTACTGTGATGCCCGGCAAATCGCATGAAAGCTTGAGATAAACCTCCCTCCTGCCCTTGCAGTTGCACAAAATTAAACTCGCGCTGCATGGGCATTCCTTTTATCTCAACCACACGAAAATTACCGGCAACCAGTTCCTTATAAACAGAACGGATAGAAACAATTCCCATACAATCTGTATGTTCCAAAAAAAGCTTGATGCTCTCCGTACTACCGAGATACATCAATACATTCAAAGAAGAAAGTTTCAAATTATGGCGTAACAGGGAACGTTCAAACACATCCAACGTTCCTGAACCTCTCTCCCGCAAAACTAAGGGGATATTTGGCAAATCTTCCGGAGCGATCTCATCCGAAACAGCCAATTTACTATGGGTATGAACCACGGCAACCAGTTCGTCTTGCAAAAATGGAGTATACTTCAGATTAGGCAAACGGAAGATTCCTTCAACCAATCCCAAATCAATCCGATGTTCTTGTAAAGCAGCTTCCACTCCCCGGGAATTTCCATTAATCAAAGAAAGATTGATTTGTGGAAACTTGGCTATAAAATCCGCCAACAAAGGAGGAAGTACATATTGCGCAATCGTAGTACTGGCACCCAGTTTCAGTTCGCCGATATATTCATTATGCAACAAATGCATCTCATATTCCAACTGTTTATAATCGTCCAAAATCTTTTCGCTATGTTTCAATAATAGTTCTCCGGACTTAGTCAACGAGATCTTACTGCCCTGACGATCGAACAAACGAGTCTGATAATAAGCTTCCAGTTCCTGAATGTGCTTAGTGATAGCAGGCTGACTGACAAACAGCTCTTGCGAAGCCTTCGTAAAACTTAAATTCTTCGCCACGCTCTGAAATACTTTTAAACGAAAATCGGACATGGAAAATAGTGATTAACTTATTAGTGATTAGCGATTAATGACTGAAATGGGTAGCTATGGCTATAATTCATCGGCTCTGATTCCCAATGCCTGCATGACAGGAAAAGCCAACATATCCCATTTATAAGCTACCGGAGTATCCGGTTCGTTCATTCGGAATTGGACAATCTCCTTGCCCTGTACTTCATTCAAAGCATCAGTCACTTTCTTTCCATATTCTTCATTGAAAGATACCAGAATCATTTTTTTCACATCGGCCGAATCGGCTACAATGGATAATAAGTCTAAAAACAACTCCTCTCTCGACACCATCCCTTCCGACGGAACACTGGCAAACGAATATTCTCCATAAGGGCTTTGAAAAGCAACTCCATTCAACTCTTTCTCCAAGTCAGAAGGCTGGCAATGCGCAAGATTACCTGACTCTTTATCATAAACAAAAAGAAACTGCACTTCATTTTTTCCTTCCGCAATCCCTGCATCCAAAGTCAGATAGGTAGTCAACATCGAAAGATCGATCTCTTGTAAAGAACGTTGCAAAGTCTCTTCGAAGTATCTCTTCATATCCGTAATTACAAAATTCAGGAAAGCGGCATCAATCAGCACCACTGTCTCTGATAATTTTATTTGTGGTTTATCGTTCATATCATTAGTCATCAATTAGAAAACAGATTTACTCTCTACGATAGGGCAAAGATAAACTTTCTTATCTTCTCCGGAAAGAATATTAAAAAAAAAGAGAAATTATCAGGCTATTACTCAATAAAGAGGCGTACCTTTGGAGAAAATTGACAAATTAATTAAATGACACGATAATGAATAAGAAAAAGAACCAAACTTCGATTGATCTCGATGCGATTATGACTGAAGTATTAAACTTGTTTACACCCGAAGAACAACAAGAAGTGATAGATATATTAAGCAATAACGGATTAGAAAAAATCTACCAACAAATGGAAGAAGCTTTCTATCACTATCAGCATCCGGACTATAGCTTGGAAGCAACCCCCATTGCAGCTTACCTGCAAAGGCTTTGGGATATGCAGACATGCAAAGACTACCCATTTGACGAGTTTAAAAAAGATTGCACGACAGTACCCGCTGCCGAATTAGAAAAAGATTTGCGCAACTTTATCCTGCATCTATTTATCCATTATCAAGGACCTCTCGAAAACGCAAAAGAAGAAGACAGACCTTTTAAGTTATGGTATATCTACTGGGCAATGGAACATTACCGAATGGAATCTTCTTTAAATATCATCTTGGAAATAATGCGGCAAAGTCCGACTTTCCTCGCTTCCTATTGCCACCTCGTACAGGATGAAGCCACCATTGCCATCATTTACCAACTCGGGCAGCACCAATTGCCTTTGCTACTTAGTTTCATGAATGAAGACGGAATCGCTCCTTTCGGAAAAGAAGATATTTGTAGTGCTGTCGCACAAATTGCCATAACCAACCCTGAACGAAGACTGGAAATTATTAACTGGTTCTGCCAATTATTGAATTCTTATTACGATCAGTTTGAGCGTGGGGAAGATAATAATATCGCGATAATTGACTATATCACAAATACGTTGATGAATATCCGTGCCATAGAAACGTTGCCTATATTGGAAAAAATCTATAAACGATTCAAAATACCCAATACATTAACGAGAAAAGGAATCAGAGAGATAAAAAAAGAAATGCCACACGCAGAACTGAAGGGATTGGAAGTGGACAGTATGGAAGAACTAATGAATTTATTGAATGAGTTCTTTGCCTTCAATGAGAATAATGAATTTGATGATAACGAATTTGATGAAGAATACGATGACGAGTTTGACGATGATGAATACGACAACTCTTTCTACATTGGAGAACAAACCCCTAAAAAACTCAATATAAAAATTTCTTTGATTAATTCCGACCCGGAAATATATCGTATAGTGGAAGTCCCTTCCGACATCCGTCTGGAAAGTTTTGCGGATGTCATAAATACCGCAATGGGTTGGGAAGGTTATCACATGCATCTGTTTCAAAAAGGGAAAACAATATATACAACCGAAGAATCCGATGACGATTTTTTGTTTGATCCCGTTAAAACAGTCAACTCATACTCTCTCTCTTTAGGAGAGATCCTTACCCGAAAAGGCTCACATATTGAATATGAATATGATTTCGGAGATAGCTGGATGCATCGGATTACCCTGGAATCACAACAAGCATATAAAAAGGACGAAACACAAGGCATCTTTCTCATAGACGGAGCAAATGCATGTCCGCCCGAAGATTGCGGAGGAATATATGGTTACCAAGAGATGTTGGAGGCATTAAAACAACCACACTCAAAAGCTGCAAAAGAATATCGGGAATGGCTGGGAAAGAATTTCAACGCACACAAATTTAATGCAAAAAAAGTAGAAAGAGAGCTTAGAGACTTCCCGATAAGAATCTTCTAACAATCGTTTCTCCACAGAATAGTAAACTTCATTGAAAACCCATCTTATTTTGAAGCCCATCCTATTCTGTGGAGTATATGGTAAATTCGTCAGTCATATCTAGATAAAAAAGGTCATTTTGTCCTTTAACTCCTTAATACTCATGCTATTTTGTCATATTTTTATACTTGGCAAATCTTTTGAGCCCCTTTAGGTGTTATTAAAAACGTGAAATAAGAAAGGAGAACAAAGATATGAACTTTAACAATTTTACCATTAAATCTCAAGAAGCGGTACAGGAGGCCGTAAACCTGGTACAAAGCCGGGGACAACAAGCCATTGAACCTGTCCACATCATGCAGGGAGTAATGAAAGTAGGCGAAAACGTCACTAATTTCATCTTCCAAAAACTTGGTATGAATGGACAGCAAGTAGCTCTCGTGGTCGACAAGCAAATCGACTCCCTGCCGAAAGTATCCGGCGGAGAACCGTATCTAAGTCGTGAATCCAACGAAGTTTTGCAGAAAGCAACACAGTATTCTAAAGAAATGGGCGACGAGTTTGTTTCATTAGAGCCTATCATACTGGCATTGCTGACTGTTAAGAGTACCGTCTCCACGATCTTGAAAGATGCCGGTATGACGGAAAAAGAATTGCGCAACGCTATCAGCGAATTGAGAAAAGGAGAAAAGGTTACATCACAATCCAGTGAAGATACTTATCAATCATTGGAAAAGTATGCTATCAACCTGAACGAAGCTGCCCGTAGCGGAAAACTGGATCCCGTAATCGGACGTGATGAAGAAATCCGCCGGGTATTACAGATATTGAGCCGCCGTACAAAGAACAACCCGATTCTGATTGGTGAACCGGGTACCGGTAAAACGGCTATTGTAGAAGGTTTGGCACATCGTATTCTTCGCGGAGACGTGCCCGAAAACCTGAAGAACAAACAAGTTTATTCACTGGATATGGGAGCACTGGTTGCCGGCGCAAAGTACAAAGGTGAATTTGAAGAACGATTGAAATCAGTTGTCAATGAAGTGAAGAAATCAGAAGGTGATATTATTCTGTTCATTGATGAGATTCACACGCTGGTAGGTGCCGGAAAAGGTGAAGGTGCCATGGATGCCGCCAACATTCTAAAGCCCGCCTTAGCTCGTGGAGAACTACGTTCCATCGGAGCAACAACCCTCGACGAATATCAAAAATACTTCGAAAAGGATAAAGCATTGGAACGTCGTTTCCAAATCGTGCAAGTGGACGAACCGGATAACTTGAGTACCATTTCCATCCTTCGTGGATTGAAAGAACGTTACGAGAACCATCATCACGTACGTATCAAAGACGACGCAATCATTGCAGCCGTCGAATTGAGTAGCCGTTACATCACCGACCGCTTCCTGCCGGATAAAGCCATTGACCTGATGGACGAAGCCGCAGCCAAACTGCGTATGGAAGTAGATTCCGTTCCTGAAGAACTGGATGAGATTTCCCGTAAAATCAAGCAGCTGGAAATTGAGCGTGAAGCTATCAAACGTGAAAACGATAAACCGAAACTGGAAATTATCGGTAAGGAACTTGCCGAGCTTAAAGAACAGGAAAAGTCCTTTAAAGCTAAATGGCAAAGTGAGAAAACGCTGATGGATAAAATCCAGCAGAACAAGGTTGAGATAGAGAATCTTAAATTTGAAGCAGAAAAAGCCGAACGTGAAGGCGATTATGGTAAAGTAGCCGAGATCCGTTATGGTAAACTTCAGGCTTTGGATAAAGAAATAGAAGATACTCAAAAGCAACTACGTGATATGCAAGGCGATAAAGCCATGATTAAGGAGGAGGTAGACGCTGAAGATATTGCTGATGTTGTTTCCCGCTGGACTGGTATTCCTGTCAGCAAGATGCTGCAAAGTGAAAAAGATAAGTTGTTGCACTTGGAAGAGGAACTTCATCAACGTGTAATTGGTCAGGACGAAGCGATTGAAGCGGTGGCAGATGCTGTGCGCCGTAGCCGTGCCGGATTACAAGATCCGAAACGTCCGATCGGGTCATTTATCTTCCTGGGAACCACCGGTGTAGGTAAGACCGAATTAGCAAAGGCATTGGCAGAGTTCCTGTTTGATGACGAAACGATGATGACTCGTATCGATATGAGTGAGTATCAGGAAAAGCATAGTGTCTCCCGTCTAGTCGGAGCGCCTCCGGGATATGTTGGATACGATGAGGGCGGTCAGTTGACAGAAGCTATACGGCGAAAACCTTACTCTGTTGTTTTGTTTGACGAAATAGAAAAGGCTCATCCGGATGTCTTCAATATTCTGTTACAGGTATTGGATGACGGACGACTGACTGACAATAAAGGAAGGGTGGTCAACTTCAAAAATACCATTATCATCATGACTTCAAATATGGGCAGTTCTTATATACAAAGTCAGATGGAGAAGCTGCATGGTTCCAATAAGGAAGAAGTAATCGAAGAAACGAAGAAGGAAGTGATGAATATGTTGAAAAAGACAATTCGTCCGGAATTCCTGAACCGTATTGATGAAACGATTATGTTCTTACCATTGAACGAAAAAGAAATCAAGCAAATCGTACTTTTACAAATTAAGGGAGTACAGAAAATGCTTGCCGAAAACGGAGTGGAACTGCAATTGACAGAAGGAGCATTGAACTTCTTATCGCAAGTGGGTTATGATCCTGAATTTGGAGCTCGTCCGGTGAAGAGGGCTATTCAACGCTATCTGCTGAATGATCTATCCAAGAAGTTACTATCACAGGAAGTCGACCGAAGCAAAGCAATTATCGTTGATGCTGACGGAGACGGATTGGTATTCAGAAATTAAAAGTCATCATTCAAATAGAATGGGACTGTCTAACAAGTCTCTAAAATTAAAAATCACTCCTATCAGAGTTTGTTTGAACTCTGATAGGGGTGAAATCGTTAAAAAGAAACTTGTTAGGCAGCCCCTTTTTTATATTCCTAAATATGTAATTCGCCGAACTTCCGGTTGGCAGTTCGGGTGACTCATCACTAAAACATAAGTGCCCGGTTGGGGTATTTCCATAGTCAATGAAGGCAAAGCAAATTTATGTTTGCCTCTTAGTTCTCCCTGTGAATCGTAAAGGAATACCATTGTACCTGCCAACAAACCTGTCAGGCATAATGTCCCTTTTTCATTGTCCAAACGGACGTTTACTTCTTTATTTGTTATTGTCTCCATACCCAACATTAAAAAACGTTATTCAGCATCCACGAGCTATATTCCCAAGAATGGTGAACAGCGACAAAGATACATAAAAAGCATCATTATTTACAATATAAGTAGAAGATATTTATTATTGCAAAAGATTACCCAAATAATACTAATTTTTTCCTAAACCTACAAGTGTTTATATAAAAAAACATGATAACCACCTTAAATGATTATCATGTTCTTTATTCCTATCAAATAAACTATACAGATTACTCTGCAACTTCTTCTTCCTTAATCTCTCCTTCCGGTTTGAATTCTGTAATTCCATTAGAAATTAAGATGTTATACCAAGCAACCAATTTCTTAATATCGGCTACATATACACGTTCACGATCAAAATTAGGTAATACTTCAGCCAAGTATTCACGCAATTGTTCGGGAGTCGCTTTTTTCGGATCGATAGAAGCCTGCGCTGATTTTTCTTTCTCTTTTATTGACTCCAACACATCATACAAAGGAACTTCTGCATCGTCCGTGTACATTGCTATATCTGCCAAAGAGATAATTTTTTCATTACCATAAGCAGGGAAACGTTTCTTTTCAGCATTGACTGATTCAACAATCAACATATTTTTTCCTTGCGAAATAAGTTTGTATAATCCCGGTTTACCTGAGATAGACAAGATAGTCTTCAACATAGTATATATCCTTTTATTTATTAATTATTTTTTTGCGGAGCAAAGGTAATGATTATTTTTAGATAGCAAAGAAATAAGCTCCAAAACCTGTGGAATTAACGGTGTTTCATCATCATTCACTATCACGAAATCGGCATGGCTTCTCTTTACTTCATCACCCATTTGAGCTTCGATACGCTTCATCACCAGTTCTCTTGACGAACAGTCCCGCTTTACAGCACGTTCCACTCTCACTTCCAGCGGCGCATATACCATAACCAGAAAATCAACTTCATCCTTAAAACCAGCCTCCACCAGTATTGCAGACTCCATACCCAACAGCAGTTCACTTTTCAACCGGGTAGCCCATTGACGGAAATCTTCTTTCACTTGCGGATGAATAATCTCATTCACTTTCCGCACATGATCCTGATGACCGAACATATAAGAAGCCAACAAAGAACGATTCAACTCTCCACCCTGAAGAAACACATCCTGACCAACCAGATCACAAAGCCCCCGGCGAATCACCGGATCTGTCTGTGTGATTCGCTTTGCTTCTATATCTGATATATAGACAGGTATTCCCATTATTCCGAGTAGTCTGGAAACAACACTTTTTCCACTACCAATGCCACCGGTTATGCCAATCTTAATCGCCATTAGAAGTAATTTGTTCTATCAGGAAGTCCACTTGCTCGGGAACAATACGTATTTGATTTATTCCACTTGGAAACGATTTCAATTTAACCGTATATTTATCAGAGCCAAGCTTCAGCAATTCTTCATAAGAAATATTGATGATAAAATCGCTTGCTTTTATACTGCGGAACCGTTTTAACCCCACTTGAAAAGTAATCTGAACTTTGGAAGGAAAAGTACGTAACACCTTATCTGCCGGAAAATTAACTCCATGTAATGGCACTTCGACCGTTTTCTCCGTATAAATATCCACCGGGAAAGTCATTTCTACTGAAGCCGGAACAAACTTCACTCCTCTTTCAGAAGTCAGCGGAATTCGTCGCCGGGTTGTATCGGATATATTCTCCAAAGTTATATTTTGAGTATATGCAGTTGTTATAGTATCCAAAATTCCTTCCGGAGCATAAACCAATACAGAGTCCGGCTTACAAATGGTGTCAGATACATAATATTGAAGTCCGGCTGTCACTTTCCCCTGAAAACGAACAGGAACCAGCTTGGACTTTCCTTCGGAATAGATATATTCTAATGTATCCGGCTTGATCGATAGGATTTTGGAGGATACATTCAGTTGGCTTAATATTTTTTTCTCAAAGTCGGAAGCATAAATTTTCACATGATTATCTTTTCCTTTATAATCAAGAAAACCTAGATTGACCGGAAAGAAACTTTTCCCCAACATATAATTGAGAAGCACTGTTCCTTTATCTTTCACTCTGACACGAAGTTCGGAAGGAGGTTCCGAAGTCAACACTACATTGTTAGGAAGATCTTTCATTCGCACCGGGATAGAAAACTCCGCTTCATAATCATTATTGAGCGTCTGAAGCAACCAGAATCCACCGGCTATCAGGAAGAAAAATAAAAAAATTAAGAACTCTCTGCTCTTATCACTGAGCAGAAAATCCTTAATTTTCTTAGATAGTTTTAAATATGTATATTTTATATTCCTACGATCAAACATAGGCATTTATTTACCAACTATTTATTTAGACTGATTGCTAGCCGCTGAAGCATCAGCGAATATAGAATTCTTGTCTATTTTAATCTTTACATTAGAAGCAATCTCAAGTACTATATAGTCGTCAGTAATTTCCTTGATTGTTCCGTGGATACCACCTGCAGTAATCACATTCTGATTTACCTGAAGAGATTTACGGAAATTAGCTATTTCTTTCTGCTTCTTATTTTGAGGACGGATCATAAAGAAATACATGATAACAAACATAGCTATCAGCATGATCCACATCATACTTCCACCTCCGGCAGCACCGGCAGGAGCTTGCAATAATACAGTCAATACGTTCATAAATAATCTGTTTTAGTTTCTACTATATGGACAAAGGTATCAGTTTTTAGTCAACTTACCTTCTTTTTTTAATTGATTAACTATTCCATCCAGCGTACCGTTGATAAAGCTACCGCTTTTAGCTGTGCTATACAACTTCGCAATCTCTACATATTCATTTAACGAAACACTGACCGGAATGTTCGGGAAACTAAGAATTTCTGCTAATGCAGTCTGCATAATGATTACATCCATAAATGCGATGCGGTCCAAATCCCAGTTTTTTGTATTCTCACTCACCAAATGACGATAATAGTCAGAATTCAAAATGGTGCGACGGAACAGACGACGTGCAAACTCCTGATCTTCGTCATCCTTAAATTCCGGAAGCAGTTCCTGGTTGGCACCCTTCTTTTCATCAAAGCGTTTGATTGTTTTCAAGACGAACGTGTCTACAATTTCTTTATCATCATTCCAATACAGACTCTGGTCTTCCAATACTTGGTCAAGAGAATCATTATTAAAGATGTATGTCTTATAGATTTTTCTCCACAGTTCACGATCAGCTTCGTATGAGTTGTCATCAGAAGCCATATAATCTTTATAGATATCGGTTTCTACAATTTTCTCATAAAGCTCTTTGATAAAGTCCTGGTCGTTTGTCCAGGTTCTTTTCTGATTGGCTATAAACTCGGACAATTGTTTATTGACTTCCAATTGAGCAATAAACTTGTTATCTACGAACTTTCTGTTGGGATACAACTCCTCTTTCGTAGGTGCCAATTTAGCTTTTGCCGCATCAATACGTTTTTGTGCATACTCTGTCAATGCTATCATCAGCATTAGCAAATAGTTGTAAAGGTCATACGCCTTTGAAAGACTAAAGAATAACTCTTTCTCCGCTGAGTCTAGATTTTTGCTGCCATTCTGATAATAGGCATATACTATCTGTATAATCTTAAGACGAATAAGAACTCTGTTGATCATAATTCAAATTAATACTGTTGTTATCGAACTGCAAAAGTAGATATTTTTAATGAGTTTCCACTAATAAATCACATTTTTTAATGCAGTATTTGATTCTCTGCGCTTTTTCTTTTGACAGTTTAAAAAAAATATCCAATTTTGAAGCCGATTATAAACGGACCGAAAGATATGGAAGATTTAAAAAAGAAAATGAGCGCAGACATGAATGATAAGGAGATCGTATTCTCCAAGTCCATTAAGGCAGGTAAACGCATCTATTACCTCGACGTAAAAAAGAATCGTAAAGATGAAATGTTCCTGGCTATTACAGAGAGCAAAAAAGTGATAACGGGAGAAGGTGATGATTCTCAAGTTAGTTTCGAGAAACACAAAATCTTCCTATATAAGGAAGACTTTCAGAAGTTTATGGCAGGACTCGAAGAAGCAGTCAATTTCATTGAGTGCAGCGACGCAAACGAATATATCGCCCGCCTGAACATCGAAGCTGATGAAGAAAATGAACGGAAAGCAATCGAAGAAGCCCGGGAAAACAAATTGGAGAGCGAAATTAAGATTGATATTGACTTTTAAGAAAGTAACTCTTTGATATTTCAAAAAAAAGATGTACTTTTGCACCGCTTTTTTGCAACATCGTGTGATAATCCACATCGTGTGATGGTGAATTAAGCAAACTAACTTAATTTAGAGTAACACAAATTTTTAAAGAAATGAAATCAATTGAAGTAAAAGGAACTGCAAGAACAATTGCAGAACGCTCTTCAGAACAAGCAAGAGCTTTGAAAGAAATTCGTAAGAACGGTGGTGTACCTTGTGTACTTTACGGAGGTAATGAAGTAGTTCACTTCACAGTGACTAACGAAGGACTTCGTAACTTGGTTTATACTCCGCACATCTACGTTGTAGACCTGATTATCGATGGCAAAAAAGTAAACGCTATCCTGAAAGATATTCAGTTCCACCCAGTAAAAGATACTATCCTACACGTTGACTTCTATCAAATTGACGAAGCTAAACCTATCGTAATGGAAGTTCCTGTACAGTTGGAAGGTCTTGCAGAAGGTGTGAAAGCCGGTGGTAAACTTGCACTGCAGATGCGTAAGATCAAAGTGAAAGCTTTGTACAATGTAATTCCTGAAAAGTTGACCGTTAACGTTTCTCACCTGGGATTAGGTAAGACTGTTAAAGTTGGTGAATTGAGCTTCGAAGGTCTTGAACTGATTAGCGCAAAAGAAGCCGTTGTATGTGCTGTTAAGTTGACTCGTGCAGCAAGAGGTGCAGCAGCAGCCGCTGGTAAGTAATTGAGATTATCCCTGTAAAGAGATATACTTCAAACGCAGATTAATGCAGATTAAAGCAGATGTTCAGTCTGCATTAATTTGTATTAATCTGCGTTTCTCTTTCTATATTAATGAACTGTTTTACGGAAATACGATGATAAAATACTTAGTTGTCGGACTGGGAAACATTGGTCCCGAATATCATGAGACCCGACATAATATCGGATTCATGACAGTAGAAGCATTGGCTAGAATCAATAACGCTCCTCCTTTTATGGATGGACGATATGGATTCACTACCAGCTTTTCTATCAAAGGACGCCAGTTGATTTTGCTTAAGCCATCGACTTTTATGAACCTAAGCGGACTGGCCGTTCGCTATTGGATGCAGAAAGAAAATATTCCATTGGAAAATGTACTGATCGTAGTAGATGATCTGGCTCTTCCCTTTGGAACTTTACGCCTGAAGGGAAAAGGGAGTGATGCAGGACATAATGGATTGAAGCATATCGCTGCTATTCTGGGCACTCAAAACTATGCTCGCCTGCGATTTGGTATCGGAAATGATTTTCCACGTGGCGGACAGGTTGATTATGTACTCGGACACTTCACTGACGAAGATTGGAAAACAATGGATGAAAGACTGGAGATGGCAGGGGAAATTATAAAAAGTTTCTGCCTCGCCGGTATTGACATCACGATGAACCAGTTCAATAAAAAATAATGGACTAGCCCCCCCAAAAAAAATAAAGATGACAATGAATGGTTAGCAATAAATGACAACGTCAACTAATACTAACCAAAGAATTATTTATCACTAAATAACTAACTAAAATGGCCGAAGCAAGAATAGATAAATGGATGTGGGCTGTCCGCATCTTCAAGACACGTACGATTGCAGCAGAAGCCTGCAAAAAAGGACGCATTACCATCAACGGTTCTTTAGCCAAAGCTGCCCGTATGATAAAACCGGGAGACGTTATTCAGGTGAAGAAACCGCCTATCACTTATTCATTCAAGGTATTACAAACTATTGAAAAACGTGTGGGAGCCAAACTTGTATCGGAAATGATGGAAAACGTAACTACTCCCGATCAATACGAACTGCTTGAAATGAGTAAAATCAGCGGATTCGTAGATCGTGCACGTGGAACCGGACGACCGACCAAGAAAGACCGCCGGGAACTGGAAGAATTTACAACTCCGGAGTTCATGGATGATTTCGACTTTGATTTCGATTTCGACAGTGAAGAATAATAAATGGGAATTTAAGAGGCACCACGGACTACACAGATTCACACAGATTAAATAAATATGTATATCAGTACCCTAATTCACTATGGGTATTCAACGAAAATGAAAACAATCTGTGTGAATCTGTGCAATCTGTGGTGAACTCCTAAATGACAACATCCCGCAGGGAAACCTTGCTCCGGCGCTACGCCGGTAAATTACCGTTTATAGATTTGCTTTAACAGCATCAATCAATTCCTGATATTCTGCATCAGTCAGATAAACCTTTCCCGGGTTCATTTGGAATGTACCTCCATAATCAGGGCCATCCACATACTTAGGAGCTAAATGAAAATGTAGATGAGACAATTTATCCGAGTAAGCACCATAATTAATTTTTTCCGGTTGGAAAGCTTTTTGCATGGCACGAGTGACACGCGCTACATCTGCCATAAAAGCATTACGGTCTTCATCACTCAATTCATTTAAATCGTTCACATGGTCTTTGTAAGCAACAAGACAACGTCCACGATAGGTTTGTTCTTTAAACAGAAACACACGTGACACACTCAATTGCGCTATCTCAATCATCAGATTATGCAGCGTTTCATTGTTCTGGCAATACAGACATTCTTTCGGATCACTCTTCATGATATTATTATTTTAAGTTTTTATCGTTGCAAAAATAAGTATTCCATTCTTATCCGACTTGTACTTTTTCGTTTTTTTGATCGACTAATTGGTATACATCCTCTTTTTCACCTACCACCCAAACAACATCACCTTCTTCGAGCGGAGCATTTACATCGGGAACCATCAATGTACCATCTTCACTCTCAACGCCCGCTATCATGCAATGATATTTGTCGCGAATACCCGATTCACGAATCGTTTTACCCAGAAAAACAGAATCACTGTCAATGATAAATTGCTTCAAAGCCATTTCACTCTTTTCATAGACCTCCCAGTCTATCTTCGCTCCATTTTGCATCGCTTCATTAAAGACGTTCAATTGTTCATCTGTTCCTATCACCTGTATCTTATCCATAGGAAATAGTCGAACAGAACCGCCCGGAATATTAATACGCCTTTTTCCACGAAGGATAGAAGCCACATGAACTCCAAACTTCTTTCCCAGATTCAGCTCCATCAATGTCTTTCCTGCCCAGCAGGATTCACCCGGAATTTCCATATCAGCAAGATGTAAATCATGTGACAACAAACGCCCGGCATATTCCGGTTTTTTCTCTCCCAAATACTCTGCACGTACATCTCTGGAACGAAGATTCTGAAAAAAGCGACGTTCAATCAGTATCGATTGCTTCTTCAGACGGCGAGACCATACCATCAGCAAAACGACAAGTACGGCCACGCCAATAATCAAGCCGATAGACGCCTTAAATAATCCGGAAATAACAAAGATGACAAAAAGCACTGCTATCATAATGCGAATCACGATTGTTGATAACAATGGTGCACGATTAGCACGATTATCATGCCATAAAGTCATAAACTCGACTGAATGATTTTTCTTCACCATGATGGCACGCAAGAAAGGGGCAATACACAGAATGATAAATACGGCTCCTAATAACGACGCCCAGAAATGAGGCAGATTCTCTTTAAAGAATGGCACGACAAAACGAAAAGAAAGTGCAACAATCGATATGCTGACAATTGAATAAACGACCGTAATACGTACCATTGCCAAGATTAGCTTCTTCCACAAATTCTCATGATTGAGTGCTGTTTGCGAACCGGAAGAGTAACGCATCATCATTTTTTTCCATGATTCCGGAAGATGTGCATCTACAAAAGTAGAAGCCGGCTCGGCTAAACGAATCATGTAAGGAGTTAGGAAAGTAGTAATGACAGAGACTGCTACTACTATCGGATACAGAAAATCACTCGTTACATGCAAGGAGACTCCCAAAGAGGCAATAATAAATGCAAATTCACCGATCTGCGTTAAACTAAAGCCGCATTGCATAGCCGTCTTTAATGGTTTTCCGGAAAGTATGACACCGAAAGTACCAAAAACAGACTGCCCCAAAATAACAGCCAAAGTGATTACTATAATAGGAACAGCATATTCTACAATCATTGCCGGATCTACCATCATACCAACCGATACGAAAAAGATAGCTCCGAAAAGGTCCTTAACAGGCTTCACCAGCCGGTCTATGGATTCCGCTTCAATCGTTTCTGCCAAAATAGAGCCCATAATAAATGCACCAAATGCAGCAGAGAAACCTGTATGAGCCGCCATCACTACCATACCAAAGCAAAGCGCCAACGACACAATAAGCAAAGTCTCCTCTCCCATCAATTTCCGGCAGCGCTTTAAGAATTCAGGAATCAGATAAATGCCGACAACAAACCACAGGATAAGGAAAAACAATAATTTGCCGATACTCTCCAACATTTCGGTCCCTTCAAAATTATGGCTGACCGCCATCGTGGAAAGCATCACCATTAATACAATGGCTAAAATATCTTCCAAAATCAAGATACTCAACACCAGTCCGGTAAACTGTTTCTTCCTTAATCCCAAATCGTCAAAAGCTTTATAAATAATAGTGGTAGACGACATCGCAATCATACCACCCAGAAACAGACTGTCCATCCGGTGCCAGCCAAAGCCCATACCGACTCCTATACCCAACAAAATCATACAAAAGATGATGGTACAGGCAGCTATGATGGCAGAACCACCCACCTTGACAATCTTCTTAAAACTAAATTCCAAACCGAGAGCAAACAGTAAGAAAATGACACCAATATCTGCCCATGTCTTAATATTGGCAGTATCCATCACTGAAGGAGTATACGGCATATGCGGACTTGCCAGGAATCCGGCAACTACATATCCCAAGACCAGAGGTTGCTTCAACTTCTTAAACAACAAAGTCATAACACCGGCACAGATCAATATCAGTGCGAGGTCAGCTATAAGAGTAGGTAATTGAGACATTATTTCATCGTATTTGATGACAAAATTATATTATTTCTATGGGATAAACAACATATCTACGGATATGTTTTGCAATAACGTCCTAAAATAAGTTAGCCCCGGATAGAGTCGATACTTATCCGGGGCTATACACAACAACCAGCTTATTTCTTATTTTCTAAAAGGAGGTTTCACTACCACTGCTTTTAACTTCCGACCACGCATATCAATACAGATTTCCGTGCCCACCTTACTATATTCCGGCTTTACATATCCCATGCCGATACCAATCTTACGGGTAGGCGACATCGTACCGGAAGTAACCACTCCCACTTGCTCGCCTTCAGCATTTACCAGTTCATAGCCGTGGCGGGGAATCCCGCGGTCAACCATTTCAAAACCAACCAGTTTACGGGTAACACCTTCCGTTTTCTGTTTTTCCAGCAACGGACGGTTGATAAAATCCTTACCTTCCACAAACTTAGTAATCCAGCCCAGGCCGGCTTCTATCGGAGAAGTAGTATCATCCAGGTCATTACCATACAAACAGAAGCCCATTTCCAATCGAAGTGTATCACGAGCTCCCAAACCGATAGGTTTAATACCGAATTCCTCACCAGCTTCAAAAACGGCTTTCCATATATTATCAGCAGCAGACGGATAGAAATAGAGTTCGAAGCCGCCCGCACCGGTATACCCCGTATTGGAGATTATCACATTCTCTTCACCTGCAAACGTTCCAACTTTAAATGTATAATATGGAATAGAAGCAAGATCAATGTCTGTCAACTTTTGCAGAGCCAGAACAGCCTTCGGACCCTGTACGGCAAGCTGAGCTATATTGTCCGAAGCGTTTTCCAACTCGGCCCCTTCCGTATTGTGAGAAACGCACCAGTTCCAGTCTTTTTCCATATTGGCAGCGTTGACTACCAACATGTATTTTTCCGGTTCGTACTGATACACCAGCAAATCATCTACAATACCTCCCTCTTCATTGGGAAAACAGGTATATTGTATTTTACCCGGAGCCAATGCCGCCACATTATTGGAAGTTATTTTCTGCAGAAAGGCTAATGCTTGCGGCCCTTTCACCCAAAATTCTCCCATGTGCGACACATCAAATACACCGACACTTTGACAAACAGTCAGGTGTTCGTCAATGATACCGGAGTACTCAATAGGCATATTATAACCTGCAAACTCGTGCATTTTAGCACCGAGCATGATATGTTTCTCTGTAAACGGAGTGGTTTTCATTATTTTAAAGTATTAAGTATTAATCAAGTATTAAGTTTTAAGCATTAAGTATTACCTGTGTTTACCCCCTTTTTTATTTGGAAGCTACCAGTTCAGCTATTTTCACGATCACTTTCATGGCCTTCTCCATATTCTGAACAGGTACGAATTCGTAACGTCCGTGGAAATTCAGCCCACCGGCAAAGATATTCGGACAAGGCAATCCTTTGAAAGAGAGCTGTGCACCATCCGTACCTCCACGAATCGGTTTTACGTTCGGTTTCACGCCAACGGCTTCCATAGCTGCAAAAGCAGTATCGATGATGTGCATTACCGGTTCTATTTTCTCACGCATATTATAATACTGGTCGCGCAGTTCGAGTGTCGCAGTACCAGCTCCATATTCAGCGTTCATTTGAGCTACCAGACGTTCTATCTCTTTTTTACGGTTCTCAAATTTTGCACGGTCATGATCGCGGATGATATAAGACACAGTGCTTTGCTCCACATCCCCCTGAATACCGATCAAATGATAGAATCCTTCATAGCCGGTCGTATGTTCCGGTCTTTCCTGTAAGGGAAGCATCGTGATAAACTGATTGGCAAGATAGATAGAGTTAATCATCTTATCCTTGGCATATCCCGGATGCACATTACGTCCTTTAAAGGTTATTTTTGCGGCAGCGGCATTAAAGTTCTCAAACTCCAACTCCCCTACTTCACCTCCATCCATCGTATATCCCCATTCGCAACCGAATTTCTCTACATCGAATTTATGAGCACCTTCACCGATTTCTTCGTCAGGATTGAAGCCGATACGGATTTTACCGTGTTTGATTTCGGGATGTTCCTTCAGATAAACCATCGCTGATACAATTTCCGCAATACCCGCTTTGTCGTCGGCACCGAGCAACGTTTTTCCGTTGGTTACAATCAAGTCTTCCCCCTTATGATCCAGCAATTCCGGGAATTGCGACGGAGAAAGAATCACATTCTCTTCAGCACAAAGCACAATATCCGAGCCATCATATTTTTCCACAATCCGCGGAGTGACATCTTTACCTGTCATATCAGGACTTGTATCCATGTGGGCAATAAATCCGATAGTGGGTACTTCTTTATCTATATTGGCAGGAAGTGTAGCAAAAAGATAGCCATGCTCATCCAAAGTAATATCTTCCAATCCCAAAGATTCCAACTCTTTTTTCAAGTATTCAGCAAAAATCATCTGCTTAGGAGTACTTGGAGTAAGCCCAGTCGATTCATCAGATTGTGTATCGAAACTTACATACTTTAAAAATCTGTCTACTAAAGTCATTTCTATTTACGATTTAACGATTTACAATTTACAATTTGATAGTTTATAGTGCCGTAAAGGTAAAAAAAGAGCCGTGAATTACAAAGCAATTCACGGCTCTTTTTTATTGTATACTTTTATCCGGATATTTAAATATCCTATTTAGCAGCTTTAAAAGTGGCTGCTACCATCAAAGCAATGTGTACATACTTTGCATTTAGGTAAGCCGATGGCCTCAATCAACGTTTCCAGCGTGTTAAACTTCAATGAACTTAGTCCGAAACGCTCGGCAATAATGCTAACCATCTTTTCGTATTCCGGAGAACCGGTAGTGGCATATTTCTCCAGATTCTTATTTTCATCACCTTCCAGTTCCTTGATAATGCGGCGGGTTATCAACTCCAAAGCATTTTTGGAAGCCGAGAAACCTACAAACGGACAAGCGTAAATCAATGGCGGGCAAGCGATACGCATGTGTACCTCTTTTGCTCCATAATCATACAGAATCTTCACATTATCACGCAGTTGAGTTCCCCGTACAATAGAATCGTCACAGAACAACAAACGTTTATTTTGCAGCATCGCACGGTTTGGAATCAGCTTCATCTTGGCTACCAGCGAACGCATCTCCTGATTGCTGGGAGTAAAGCTACGCGGCCACGTCGGTGTATATTTCGAGATAGCACGATGATAGGGAACTCCCTTTCCTTCGGCATATCCTAAAGCCATACCCACTCCCGAATCAGGAATACCGCAGGCGCAGTCCACTTCCGATTCATCCGTCTGCCCCATTTTCAATCCGCTGGTGAAACGCACTTCTTCCACATTCTTTCCTTCATAGCAAGAAGTCGGGAAACCATAGTACACCCACAGGAACGAGCAAATTTGCATATCCTCATTGGGTTTGCGAAGCTGGTCGATGTGATCGTCATACATACGGACAATCTCGCCGGGACCTAAATATCTCTCAATCTCATAATCCAGATTCGGGAAGCTGGACGATTCGCTCGTTGCAGCATAAGCACCGTCTTTCTTTCCAATCACTACCGGAGTACGTCCCCATCGGTCACGGGCAGCGATGATGCTACCATCTTCCGTCAGGAGCAGCATAGAGCAAGAACCTTTAATGTGATTAAACACATTTTCGATACCTTCAACAAAGGTTCTACCTTTTATAATAAGTAATGCGATAAGTTCCGTCTGGTTGGTGCTGCTCGAACTAAGTTCGGCGAAGTGCATGTTTTGACTGAGAAGTTCTTCTTCCAATTCCTGGATATTGGCTACTTTAGCGACTGTGACAATGGCGAAGCGCCCGAGATGAGAATTGATGATGATAGGCTGTGCGTCTGTGTCGCTAATGATGCCGATGCCGGCGTTTCCTTTAAATTTGTCTAGTTCTCCTTCAAATTTGGTTCGGAAATAAGTACTTTCCAAATTGTGAATGGAGCGGATAAACCCTTTTTCCTCACTGTATGTTGCGAGTCCTCCTCGCTTGGTTCCCAGATGTGAGTTATAATCTGTGCCATAGAATAAATCAGTCACGCAACTAGTTTTCGAGACTGTTCCGAAAAAACCTCCCATGTTGTTCTCTTTATTGATGATGTTTTAAAAAAGATGGCGCAAAAGTACAAAAAAGAATCCGTCCTATAAAAAAAGTACTCCGCAAAGTTTTAGTTTTCTTTGCGAAGCACAACTAATATTTATTAAAAAACGAGGAATCCGTAAACAATCTTTTTTACCTGAATCTTATTTCCATTTCCTGATTGTTTTCAAGTCGACGGGAGTTGCTTCTATCAGACTTATTGCAAATCCTCCACTGCGTGCCAACTTCACAGACATCTTATTCTTGTTTGTCACCAATCCTTTTTTTATCTGATAAGAGGTCGGATTCTTTTCAAAGTCGGCATCTTTTCCGTCAGCATAAAGAGTGGCTACATATTGTTTTCCCGGTTCAAGAAAATCAAGCGTAAAAGCAGAGGTACGGGGATTTTCGTCGGTGATGCCGCCTACAAACCAGTTATCAGTGCCTTTTGCTTTACGGGCAACCGTGATATAATCTCCCGGTTCTGCTTCCAGATACTTGCTGTCATCCCAATCAACAGCTACCTCTTTGATAAATTGAAACGCATCCATGTGGCGTTCGTAACTTTCCGGAAGGTCGGCTGCCATTTGTAAAGGACTGTACATCGTTACATAAAGCGCTAATTGTTTAGCCAAAGTAGTACGTACAAAGCTGTGATCGCCCGACAGAAAAGATAGTTTGGTATCAAAAATACCCGGCGTATAATCCATCGGTCCGCCAATCTGACGGGTGAAAGGAAGCAAAGTGGTATGGAACGGTTTGTTGCCTGCAAAAGCTTCATATTCCGTGCCACGAGCCGATTCGTTACCAATCAGATTCGGGTAGGTACGGCATAATCCTGTGGGACGGGTTGCTTCGTGGGCATTTACACATATCTTATATTCGGCAGCTTTTTCTACCGCATATAAATAATGGTTATTCATCCACTGTCCGTAATGATGTTCTCCACGAGGAATAATGTTACCTACATATCCACTCTTCACAGCATTATACCCGTTATCTATCATAAACTGATATGCTTTATCAAGATGACGTTCGTAGTTACGTACAGAAGCAGAGGTCTCGTGATGCATCATCAGCTTTACCCCTTTTTCCTTTGCATACGCATTGAGCATTTTCACGTCAAAATCAGGATACGAAGTGACGAAATCAAAGACATAATCCTTCGAATTTCCAAACCAGTCTTCCCAACCTTCATTCCAGCCTTCCACCAATACCTGGTCGAATCCATGTTCGGAAGCAAAATCGATATAACGTTTCACTTTATCATTGTTGGCTGAATGGCGTCCGTTTGGCTTTGTTTTGGAATAATCCGTCTGTCCAAGTTTCACCGAATAAACATCATCCGTATACGACCAGGAACCTTTTCCGGTGATCATTTCCCACCACACTCCGATATATTTCACCGGCTTAATCCAGGAAACATCTTCATAAATACAAGGCTCATTCAGGTTCAGAGTCAATTTAGAAGCCAGAATATCACGGGCATCATCACTTACAATCACCGTACGCCAAGGTGAACGACAGGGAGTCTGCATATACCCCTTATCTCCTTTCGCATCAGGAGTCAGCCATGATTCAAAAACCAGGTTCTGATCGTCCAGATTCAGATGCATACAAGAGTAGTCGATCAAAGCGGCTTCATGCAGATTGATATACAATCCGTCGGCCGTTTTCATTTGCAGGGAAGTTTGTACACCTGTCGGAGAGAAAGGTGTTTGAGAAGCATTTGGAGTAATTGCCCCTTGCAATAATCCGCGAATTTCTGAAAGTTTGGATTCGGTATAGTCATATTCCTGCGTATCATAATCGCCGGGAATCCAGAAGGCTGTATGATCGCCAGCCATAGCGAATTGAGAATGTTCTTCTTTGATAACGAAGTAATTCAGATTTTTCTGCTGTGGAAATTCATAACGGAATCCCAAACCATCGTTATAAAGACGAAAACAAATAATCAGATTACGACCTTGTGCCTTTTGATTCAAGGTGACAGCTATTTCATTATAATGGTTGCGGATGGATTTCACCTCTCCCCACACAGGTTGCCATGTTTCGTCAAAAGTAGCAGTTTTTGTATCGATCAGCGTGAATCCGTTCATCAGTCCCGGATCATTCTTTAATTCCAATCCCAGCTTCGATGGTTTAATTACTTCTTTTCCTTTATAAGAGAGTTCGTACACCGGTTCTCCTTGCGCATTGACAGAGAAATTAAGCTTTAATTGTCCGTCAGGAGAAGTGATACTTTCGGCTTTAGCTGATGTGCCGAAGAAAAAAGAGAGCAACAGACAGAGCCCTATTACAGTTCCTATTTTCATGTTCTTCATGATATAAATGAGTTAGTTAATAATCGTATGGCAAAGATAGACCGGAAACACAAGAGGTGTTTTTCTTTATAAAGAAAATATAGAGGGATACAGAACAAAAAACAGAATAAGTATTTAAGAATAAAGCAGATAACATATTTTGAGACTAGAAAAAATATAGTGTCTATGGTGAATAAATTAAAAGGATTAAATATGAATATTGCATAATCTTCCTATATTTGCAAATTATTATCTCAATCACAATAAACATTTTATTATTCATATGGCACAACGCCTTAATTTATCCCGGAGGTTTCGAGCAACTCGAAAAGGATTTTGAAGTCGCCTAAATAATATCAATCTTTCAATCAAATGAGCAAAGAAGTTATCTATATCTTTATCGGCGGAGGCACGGGTAGTGCATTGCGTTATTTCATTCAGTTGTTAATGCACGAACGAATTGTCCCCTACCATTTTCCATGGGCCACTTTCACCGTCAATCTCCTCGGTAGTTTTCTTATCGGCCTATTTTATGCCCTTTCAGAACGGTTTCACCTTCCGTTCGAGGTGCGCCTATTTCTGACGACCGGTTTATGCGGAGGATTTACTACGTTCTCTACTTTCTCCAGTGACGGCGTAGGTCTACTGAAAGGAGAATTTTACGGAGTATTTATTCTATATACATTAATAAGTATAGGTATAGGATTGGCCGCTGTGGTAGCCGGCGGATATGTGGGAAAGGCATGATGAAAAGAAGCCCAATCAAACCCGTCCGCGTTGTTCCTCCCATGATGGAAGAGCAGGAAGTCAGTACTACTACCCTACAGGAATGGCTCGACAGAGAAGAAACCGTCTCTCATCTTTTATTCTGTAAAGGAAAAGAAGAAGGTATCGACAAATCTTATAAAAGTTTCAAGAATTGTACTTTCCAAAATCAGACATTCAGCGAATGTAAATTCCGTTCTTCCCAACTGACCGATGTCAGGTTCGAGAACTGTGATTTATCCAACATCTCTTTTGCTGAAAGTTCGCTTTACCGGGTAGAATTCATTTCCTGCAAACTATTGGGTACCAATTTATCTGAAACAACGATGAATCATGTCTTGCTGCACGACTGCAATGCCGGTTACATCAACCTCGCCATGAGTAAAATGAATCAGGTACGTTTTGCACACAGCCAGCTCCGCAACGGAACTCTGAACGACTGCCGTTTTTCATCTGTCGCTTTTGACGGTTGCGACCTTGTAGAAGCCGATTTCTCACATGCTTCGCTCCGCGGAATAGATTTGCGCACTTCCCGCATCAGCGGAATCACGCTTAACATCAGCGATCTGAAAGGGGCTGTCATCACCTCCTTGCAAGCTATGGATTTGCTTCCACTGTTAGGGGTTATTATCGAAGATTAAAATCCTGCAAATTCACCCCGCCACACTCAAACAAAAAACATCGTCCCGTTGTTATAATATAAGGTCGGACTAACGACATATAGGGAATAGGCTCAAAAAGAATACCTATTTATAGTGATTTCTCACTCCCTGTCAAGTCCGTACTTTTGCAGAAATCTTATTCAAAAACAATAGAAACGATGAAAATTGAAAAAATTGTAGCTCGAGAAATTCTCGATTCAAGAGGTAACCCCACAGTAGAAGTTGACGTAGTATTGGAATCCGGCATCACAGGACGTGCATCTGTACCATCCGGTGCTTCCACAGGTGAACATGAAGCATTGGAGCTTCGCGATGGTGATAAAAAACGCTATGGTGGAAAAGGAGTACAAAAAGCGGTTGACAATGTAAATAAAATCATCGCTCCGAAACTGGTTGGTATGTCTTCGCTCAATCAGAGAGGTATCGACTACGCAATGCTGGCATTGGACGGCACTAAAACTAAATCCAATTTAGGTGCCAACGCTATTCTCGGTGTATCTCTTGCCGTAGCCAAAGCTGCCGCCAACTATCTGGATCTTCCCCTATACCGTTACATCGGTGGAACAAATACGTATGTAATGCCTGTACCGATGATGAACATCATCAACGGCGGTTCACATAGCGATGCTCCTATCGCATTTCAGGAATTTATGATTCGTCCCGTAGGTGCTCCTTCTTTCAGAGAAGGTCTGCGGATGGGCGCTGAAGTATTCCATGCCTTGAAAAAGGTTTTGAAAGACCGTGGTTTAAGTACTGCCGTAGGTGATGAAGGAGGTTTCGCCCCTAATCTCGAAGGTACAGAAGATGCCCTGAACTCGATCCTTGCCGCTATCAAAGCCGCAGGCTACGAACCGGGTAAAGATGTAATGATCGGAATGGACTGCGCTTCTTCTGAATTCTACCACGATGGTATTTATGATTATACCAAGTTTGAAGGCGAGAAAGGCAAGAAACGTACCGCTGAAGAACAAATCAACTATCTGGAAGAACTGATTAACAAATTCCCTATCGACTCTATCGAAGACGGTATGAGCGAAAACGACTGGGAAGGTTGGAAGAAATTGACAGAACGCATCGGCAACCGCTGCCAGTTGGTAGGTGACGATTTGTTCGTGACTAACGTAGACTTCCTTGCCATGGGTATCGAAAAAGGTTGTGCCAACTCTATCCTGATTAAAGTAAACCAAATCGGTTCGTTGACAGAAACATTGAACGCTATCGAAATGGCTCACCGCCATGGATACACCACTGTTACCTCTCACCGTTCGGGTGAAACAGAAGATGCTACTATCGCCGATATCGCAGTAGCTACCAACAGCGGACAAATCAAGACAGGTTCGTTGAGCCGTTCGGATCGTATGGCTAAATATAACCAACTGCTCCGTATCGAAGAAGAACTCGGCGACTTGGCTGTATATGGATACAAGAGAATCAAGTAAATCTCTATGCTAGATTATAAAAAAAGCATTCAAGTAAACGACCTGAATGCTTTTTTCTTTTTGAGCCTCTTGTCGGATTCGAACCAACGACCCCGAGATTACAAATCACGTGCTCTGGCCAACTGAGCTAAAGAGGCGGGTGGGTAAGCTATCTATATCGCGCCGCTACAACCAACTACCTTTGCTGCGATCAAGCCCTGGAGGATTCGAAGGGAGCTGGCCGTATAGGACTTACCCGTTTTGCGGTTGCAAAGGTAGACATTTTTATGTATTCTGCAATAGCTGCAGATAACTTTTTTACGAATAAAATACTAACAAGCTACGTTTCAAGCAATTAAAATCGCAAAAAAATATTCAGACAGCAACTTCCCCTGCTTTATTAACTTTAACAACCAGATTTCCCCTACCAACCGATATTATTTGTACCTTTGTGCGCAATTTATAAATGAAGATGACAGAGAACAGAAGCTATTTACAAAAATATGCCATGCATTTTGGCACGTACATGGGAATCTACTGGATATTGAAGTTCATATTATTTCCGCTGGGATTCCACATACCTTTCCTTTCGCTTTTATTTGTAATCCTGACATTATCCGTACCTTTCATCGGATATCACTACGCGAAAATGTATCGGGATAAGATTTGCGGGGGGAGTATCCAATTTTCGCATGCCATGCTCTTCACTATATTTATGTATATGTTTGCTTCCCTATTGGTAGCCGTGGCCCACTACGCCTATTTCCAGTTCATCGATCACGGTTTTATCGTCAACTCTTATATCCAGCTATGGGACGAGTTGATGGCCAACACTCCGGCTTTGATAGAAAACAAAGAAGTTATAAAAGAAACGATAGATACCGCCCGTTCACTTACTTCTATCAATATCACCATGCAGTTATTGTCATGGGATGTATTCTGGGGAAGTATCCTGGCCATCCCTACCGCATTGATGGTAATGAAAAAGGCCAAACCGGAAAATGACGGACCCGTTCAATCATAATTTATAAATCATAAATCATAATTCGTACAATGGATATATCAGTTGTAGTCCCATTATTCAATGAAGAAGAGTCACTACCCGAACTCTATGCTTGGATAGAACGGGTAATGCAAGCCAACGGATTCTCATTCGAAGTGATTTTCGTTAATGACGGAAGTACCGACCATTCATGGGAAGTGATCGAAAAGCTGAAAGCTCAATCGGAACATGTAAAAGGTATCAAATTCCGCCGTAACTATGGTAAATCACCTGCACTCTACTGTGGATTCGCTGAAGCGGAAGGAGACGTAGTCATAACGATGGATGCTGACCTACAAGATAGCCCGGATGAAATTCCCGAACTCTATCGGATGATTACCGAGGACGGTTACGACTTGGTTTCCGGCTGGAAACAAAAGAGATATGATCCTATTTCGAAGACCCTGCCGACCAAGTTGTTTAATGCGACCGCCCGCAAAGTGTCGGGCATCAAAAACCTGCACGACTTCAACTGCGGCTTAAAAGCGTATCGAAAAGACGTTGTAAAGCATATCGAAGTCTATGGCGAGATGCACCGTTATATCCCTTACTTGGCAAAGAACGCCGGATTCAAGAAAATCGGTGAAAAGGTAGTACACCACCAGGCACGTAAATACGGCACGACGAAATTCGGACTAAACCGTTTCGTGAACGGATATCTGGATTTACTTTCTCTTTGGTTTCTTTCCCGATTCGGTATCAAACCGATGCATTTCTTCGGACTGCTGGGATCATTGATGTTTCTCGTCGGAATGATTTCCGTCATCATTGTAGGTGCCAGTAAACTATATGCTATGTCCAACGGTCTCCCCTATCGACTGGTGACCGACTCTCCCTATTTTTATTTGTCACTGACGGCAATGATTATAGGTACACAATTATTCTTAGCCGGATTCCTTGGCGAATTAATCTCCCGCAATGCACCGGAACGGAATAACTATCAGATAGAAAAGAAAATTTGATTCACATTCAATAAGCTGACTATGAAGAATTTAATTCGTATCTTTCTCCTATTGATAATCGTTGGCGGTGCTGTCAGCATTCATACCTCGTGCTCGGACGAGAACGATTGCTCATTAGCAGGACGTCCGATGATGTATTGCACGATATATACCATCGATCCGGACAACCCTAATATTGCACTAAAAGACACGCTCGATTCGTTGACAATCACAGCATTAGGCACTGACTCTATCATTCTGAACAATGAAAAGAATGTGCATACGTTAATGCTTCCACTACGATATACAAGTGACTCTACTGTATTCATATTGAGATATGATCCAAAGCGTAAAAAAGATGATGTTGACACATTATACATTGTACAACAGAATACGCCTTATTTCCAATCCATGGAATGTGGATATATGATGAAACAAAACATCATCAGTGCCAAATTTGGCAAACCAGGAAGACCCGGCCTTCCTCCTCCGTATGGCAATGGACAACCGGACCAAATAGATTCTCTTCATATACAAAATAAAGAAGCCAATACAAATGAAATCCAGAACTTGCAGATATTCTATAATTATCGGCCAGAACGCACACCTGATGAAACGACTAATTAGTCTGCTCCTGCTCTTTTGCATTGGACTTCCGTTGCTAGCCCAACAACAGCGGCCTGCGCAAACACCCAAAAGAGATCAGAAAAAGAAAGAGGTTGCCGAGATAGATACCATTCCACTTTACAATGGTACGTATATCGGTGTGGATTTATACGGCATCGGAAGCAAGCTTCTGGGAGGCGACTTTATGAGTTCTGAAGTCAGTGTGGCCGTCAATCTTAAAAACAAATTCATCCCTACCTTTGAATTTGGTATGGGAGGAACAGACACCTGGAATGAAACAGGTATACACTATAAAAGCAAAATGGCTCCATTCTTCCGAATCGGTGTGGATTACAACACCATGGCAAAGAAGAAAGAGAAGAACAGCTACTTATATGCAGGACTTCGCTATGCGTTCAGTTCATTTAAATATGACGTTTCCACAATGCCGGCAGACGATCCCATCTGGGGAGATGCAGTAGGTAACCCCAGTTTAGGAGATGGTTACTGGGGCGGAAGCGTACCTTTCAGCCACTTGGGAATGAAAGGCTCCGTGCAATGGCTGGAAATTGTTTTAGGCGTTAAAGTACGTATCTACAAAAACTTTAACATGGGGTGGTCGGTACGTATGAAATACAAAACCAAAGCATCTACCGGAGAATATGGAAATCCATGGTACGTGCCCGGCTACGGAAAATTTAAATCAAACAATATGGGAATCACTTATTCCCTTATTTACAAATTGCCTCTTTAGAATATAATGACAGGACTAGAGATTTGGTTGCTTGCAATAGGTCTGGCGATGGATTGTTTCGCTGTCTCCATTGCAAGCGGTATCATTTTGAAGCGTACCCGATGGAAGCCCATGCTAATCATGGCTTTTACATTCGGACTTTTTCAAGCAATCATGCCTTTTATCGGATGGATGTTCGCCAAAAGCTTCAGCCATTTCATAGAAAGTATAGACCATTGGATTGCCTTTGCCATTCTTGCCTTCCTTGGCGGCAGAATGATTTGGGAATCTTTCAAAGAAGAAGAGTGCTGCCAGCTATTCAACCCGACCAGTCTGAAAGTGGTATTCACTATGGCCATCGCAACAAGCATCGACGCGCTGGCAGTCGGTATTTCGTTTGCCTTTTTAGGAGTGCAAAATTATAATGAAATCCTGTCCCCTATCCTTATCATCGGACTTGTTTCCTTCGTCATGTCACTCATCGGGTTGGTCTTTGGTATCCAATGCGGCTGTGGTATCGCCCGAAAACTGAAAGCAGAGTTATGGGGAGGTATCATTCTGGTCATCATCGGATTAAAGATATTAATTGAACATTTATTTCTCCAATAAAATGAGTTTTCTCATCAAAAAGAAGAGCGTATGAAAACAAAGAAAAGTTTCCTTTGGCTGGCTTTCCTGATTTTGGCAACCATCTGGATATTAGTCAGGCATAATCAACAAGCTGGCTATTACAGTGTCAAAGGTTTGGTATTTGGGACGGTATACAAGATTACTTACCAATATGACGGTGATTTAAAACCGGAAATAGAAGCTGAACTGAAACGCTTCGATCAATCTCTGTCTCCATTTAACGACAGTTCAGTTATCAGTCGCGTCAACCGCAACGAAGAATTAGTTACCGATAGTTTCTTTCAGAAGTGTTTCAACCGTTCGATGGAAATTTCCCACGAGACAAACGGTGCTTTCGACATCACAGTAGCCCCCCTTGCCAATGCTTGGGGATTCGGTTTCAAAAAAGGCACTTTTCCTGATTCAATCATGATAGATAGCCTGTTGCAAATCACCGGATATGAAAAGGTGAAAATGGACAACGGCAAAGTCATTAAGCAGGATTCCCGTACCATGCTAAGTTGTAGTGCCGTTGCTAAAGGGTATTCAGTAGACGTAGTTGCGCAACTGCTCGACCGTAAAGGCATAAAAAGCTATATGGTAGATATAGGCGGTGAGGTGGTTGTGAAAGGCAAAAACCCCTCCAAAGGCTTATGGCGCATCGGAATCAATAAGCCCGTCGACGATTCACTGGCCGTAAACCAAGACTTACAAACAATACTTGAAATTTCGGATTTAGGCTTGGCAACTTCAGGAAATTACCGCAACTATTATTACAAAGACGGAAAGAAATATGCTCATACCATCGACCCGAGAACGGGTTATCCGGTACAGCACAGCATCTTGTCTTCCACCGTAATCGCTAAAGACTGTATGACTGCCGACGCCCTAGCTACCGCCTTCATGGTGATGGGACTGGAAGAAGCGGAAGCCTTCTGCAAAGCGAACCCGGAGATTGACGCCTACTTTATTTATAGCGGAGAAAACGGAGAGTTCAATACTTTCTACACGGAAGGAATGAAAAAATACATAGCGAAATAAGATCTGCTTCTTTTCTTTCATTCTCTTCACATGAGGATAAGTCTCAAGCTATCAACCATTTCGTGTGATTACTCAAAGAAATATGCTTCTTCACATCCTTCACAGTCATTACCGTGAAGGATGTGCCGCATCTCTGGATACGCCATAATAACCGGGAGCAGGCACATACATCGGCTGATTGCGCAA
>ENA-OWNQ01000016-OWNQ01000016.1-gut-metagenome-genome-assembly--contig:-NODE-16-length-200388-cov-35.130043_pt1 | contig 200388 bp, 185 predicted proteins | sample MGYA00248252_ERZ651782 | MGnify/ENA primary metagenome ERZ651782 (study PRJEB26908, sample SAMEA4031705) | gut metagenome | biome: gut; feature: normal infant; material: stool | place: China | collected... | reverse complement strand
TCACCCTTGTAAGAACGATACTTCTTCATCCTGACACGGCAAACTAAGCCCAGCTCCTTCATAAGCCGCTGGACAGTTTTGTGGTTCAGGAGGAAATTGCGCTTGTGAAGTTCTGCTGTAATGCGGCGATAGCCGTATCTTCCTTTGTTCTCATGGTAAATGGCCGTGATCTCCGCTTTGACAGCTTTATACTTATCTGCACTGTTCATCCGCTTCAGATGGTAGTAGAAAGTGGCACGGGGGAGTTGAGCGATTGAGAGAAGAATATCCAGAGAATGTCTTTGCCTCAGCTTTTGAACTACCTGCGTTTTCTGCGCTGGCGTCGCTCGTCTTCCAAAACCAAGGCTTGCAAGTTTTTTAGGTAATCGTTCTCCGCACGCAGTCGCTGCACTTCGGCCAGCAGATCTTCTTCCGCCTCTTTTGGCAGCTTCTTTGGCCGACCAGTGCTGCTGCGGCCCCGTCGCTCAACCGTCAAGCCTTCCGGCCCTTCTTCCAGATAAATGCGTTCCCAACGCTCTATAATTTTATGGTCGTTAATTCCGAATTCCTGCATCGTTGCATAGATACTCAGATGTTCTTTTTTCATGGTTTCTACAACCATTTTCTTGAATTCCGGCGTATATCGTTTGTTTGGTTTTCCTCTTGACATAATAAATCACCCCATCTGTTAGATAGTATATCATACTGTCTAACAAATGGGGTGCTGTTCATTTTCTCGTGTGCGGGGATTTTTGTGTAATGGCAGGTTTATTTGTGGTACTTCATACCGGCGTTGATGGTGCAGGCGCGGTAGAGTTGTTCAGTCAGCACCAGGCGGGCCAGCTGGTGGGGCAGTGTGATGCGTCCCATGCTGATGCGGGCCTGTGCGGCTTTTTTAACGCGGTCGTCCAGCCCGTGGGAGGAACCGATGACAAAGGCGATATCCCCGGCTCCGCTGCCGGCACGCTCCGCCAGCAGGGCGGCCAGATCTTCGCTGGAGATCTGCTTGCCCTCGACACAAAGTGCGACGAGATACGCGCCCTTGCGCACCGAGGCTAAGATGGCGTCGGCCTCTTTCTGCAGGGCTTTAGCGATCTGCCTGTCGCTGGCGTTTTTGTCGGCGATGGAGGTTTCTGGCAGTTCGATGATGCGGAAGTTGCAGAAACCGCCCAGACGTTTCTGGTACTCGGCCACACCGGCGGCAAAATAAGAAGCGTTCATCTTGCCGATACAAATTAAATCAATGTTCTGCATGCGGGCGTCCCCTTAAACTTAAAACTTGATGTACGGGCTGATGTCGTTGCGCTCCTGCGCCTGGATCAGCACATCACGCCCCGGCTGGATACCGGCGGCCAGCAGCACATTGTACACTGTGGTCAGCGCCAGCTCCGGCGAATTGTTGGTCTGGCTCAAATGGCACAGCGCAAACTTTTTGCAGCCCTCCTGAATGAGGTCCAGAATCTCGGCAGCGCAGGCCCTGTTGTCCAGATGGCCGCGGTCGCTGGCGATGCGCTGCTTTAAGTAGTAGGGATACGGCCCGCCGTGCAGGCTGAAAGCGTCGTAGTTGGCCTCCAGCGCGACGAGGTCGCAGCCCAGCAGGCTGTCCTGCACCACGGGGGTCAGGATGCCAAGGTCGGTGGCAAGGGCCATGCGGCGGCCGTCCGGGGTCTCGATGCGGTAGCCGCAGCAAGGCACGTCGTGGCTGGTAGGAAAAGAGCTGACCTTGAACGGACCAATATCAAACGGGTTTCCCCCATCCATGGCGGAGGTCTCCACAGCCGGTGGCAGCGTCCCGCGGGAATCCAGTGCGTCCAGTGTGTCGGCACTGCTGTATACGGGGATGGGATACTTTTTTAAAAAGGTATCCAGCCCGGCTACATGATCGGAGTGTTCGTGGGTAACTAAGATACCGGCACAATCGCTGATGGCCAGGTCCAGGCGGCGCAGCGCGGTCAGAGTGGTGCGGCAGCTTTTGCCCATGTCCACCAGCAGGTATTGGTTCCCCTCCCGGACCAGGCCGCAGTTGCCTGATGAGCCGGAATACAGGGTGGTAAATAAAGCCATGTTCTTTCCTCGTATTCAGTCCAGAAAAAATGGGCCGCACAAGCGACCCATAAAGGATGTACAGTTACATTGCCCGCGAAATGCTGCTGGCGGGGATCTCCACGCGGCGGATGTCAGCGCCGAGAAGCTGCAGCTTTTCCACGATGTTCTCGTAGCCGCGCTCAATGTGGATGGTCTCGTCAATCTCGCTGACACCATTAGCAGCCAGTGCGGCGACTACCATCGCAGCACCGGCACGCAGGTCGGTGGCACGCAACGGCGCAGGGCGCAGCTCTTTGATGCCCTCGATGACGGCGACCTGGCCGTCCACCTGGATGTTAGCACCCATGTGAATCAGTTCGTCCACATAACGGAAGCGGTTCTCCCAGATGCCCTCAGTCACGATGGAGGTACCATCGGCCAAGGTGAGCAGCGCGGTCATCAGCGGCTGCATGTCGGTCGGGAAACCGGGATGCGGCATCGTCTTGACTTTCAGCGGATGCAGCGGGCCGGTGCGGGTGATGCGCAGTGCGTCGTCGTATTCCTGGATCGTGCAGCCAGCCGCGCGCAGCTTGGCAGTAATCGGCTCCAGATGCTTCGGGATGACGTTATGCAGCGTTACATCGCCCTTGGTGATGGCGGCGGCTACCATGTAGCTGCCTGCCTCGATCTGGTCCGGAATGATGGAATAGTTGCAGCCGTGCATCTTTTTGACGCCATGAATTTTGATAACGTCGGTACCGGCACCATGCACGTCAGCGCCCATCATGTTCAAGAAGTTAGCAAGGTCCACAATGTGCGGCTCACGAGCTACGTTTTCCAGAATGGTCGTGCCCTCTGCCAGCACGGCAGCCAGCATGGCGTTCATGGTAGCACCGACGGACACCGTGTCAAAGAACACATGCCCACCCACCAGGTGGTCGGCCTTGACATGGATCTGACCGTACTCCACCGAGTCCTCAGCGCCAAAGGCGGTGAAAGCCTTCAAATGCTGGTCGATGGGACGGGGGCCGAGGTTGCAGCCGCCGGGCATAGCGACCTGGCCTGCACCAAAACGGCCCAGCAGCGCACCCAGGAAGTAGTAGCTGGCCCGCATCTGGCGGGACAACTCGTTCGACACTTCGGTGCAATCAATGTGGGTGGTATCAATTTCATAGGTGCTGCGGCTGACCATGCGGATACTGGCGCCCAGCTCGCTTAAAATTTGCAACGAGGCCATAACATCGCTGATACAGGGCAGGTTTTCAATCAGACATTTATCGGCAGCCAGAATGGTAGCCGGCAAAATGGCAACGGCAGCATTTTTGGCACCGCCGATGTTGACATCGCCATGCAGCGGGGCTCCCCCGCGTATCACGAATTTTTCCAAGTGTAGCTCTCCTTTGTGCAGGTGCGGGCCTGGCATCCCTCTCGCCGGGACAAGGCACCCATGCGCACTTTCATACATTATACACTATTTTGTGGCATTTGAAAAGTGGGGCACAAGACATTTGCAAAATATTTGTGAAAGTCTGTCGCAGGCACAGGATATGCGCTGAAATATTGTAGAGTTCGACAGAAATTACATGCCGCCGAATAGTGTCTGCGCGCTGAACAGGACGTTGTTATAGTACATCTCAAAGTGGCAATGGTTGCCGGTGGAGTTACCGGTGGAGCCGACCTCGCCGATCTGGTCCATCTTGCTGACGGCCTGACCCTGGCTGACCAGGATGCGGGACATGTGGGCGTACAGCGTCTTGTAGCCGTTGCCGTGGTCGATCTCGACGTAGTTGCCGTAAGAGTAGTGCCAGCCGGCGGCGATGACGGTGCCGGAGTCGGAAGCATAAATCGGCGTGCCGTAGGCGGCGCAGATGTCCGCGCCGCGGTGGCCGTTGCCCATCCAGCGGCTGACATACTTGTAGCCGGGAACCGGCCAGACGAAGGAACCGGAGCCGAGCTTGGCCACCATACCGTTCTTCAGCTTGGTGCCGGTCACGGTGATCTGGGTGACAGGCTCCTGCAGCACGTTGTAGGAAACCGCCTGGCGGTCGGTGACCTCGCCGTCGATCATCGTAATCTCGTAGGTGACGTCCTCGAGGCCGTCCACACCTTCCTGCAGGGTGACGGTCTTGCCAAAGTCGTATTCATCGGACTCGGACTTTTCGGTGCTGAACGGGATGGCGACGGTCTCGGTCTCGGTCTGCACGACCTTGACTTTCAGCAGTTCGGCCGAGGACGCGCCCGTCAACAGCTTGGTGCCGGCGGGAATCTCCTGATCCAGGCTTTGCAGGTCGGGGTTCATCTGGGCCAGCGAGTCAAAGGTGACGCCGGTGGTATCCACGACGCTCTGCACGGTATCACCTTCCTCGGCTACATAGGTATGCACGCCGGAGCCTTCGTTCAGAGCGGAGATCACGTCGCTGTAGGACATGATAGATTCCTGCAGATAAACGCCGTCCAGCAGGCGGATGTCGTGGACAAAGCCGGCGCGGATGGACGAATCCATGTCGTTTTCAAAGGGGGCCTTGATGCTTTCCAGGTAGGTGCGCAGATGGTCACCCTCGGTGGTGACAAACCGCAGGGTGCCGTCAATGTACACAGCGGTGCCGTCCACAATCTCATCGCTGGCGGTCTGCAAAATAGCGTTGGCAATCTCGCTTTCCGTCATGGTATCATCGGAAACTGCCAGGCTGTAGGTAGGAGAAACTTCCCATTGGGTATCCGGCACAGAGGCACCGGCTTCTTCCAGCATAGACTTGGCCGTGTTGATACGGGACTGCACATCCTCGCGGGCGTTTTCAAAAATTTGCTCGCTGGCTACGTAGCCGACGCTTTCGCCGTTGACCTGGACGTTCAGCACAAAACGAAGCCCCAGGCCGTTGCGGACGACGACCACCAGCACAGCCGCCGCAATGGCGGGCAGCACGTAGGTGATGGCGTTCCAGAGAAGCGTGTAGTACTTGCGGATACCGCTGCGGAAGTAGGCCTTTTTGGCAGCGCGGATCTGGTCGCTGCCGGCATCGGAAAGTTCCTGCGGCAGTTCCCGGATGTGGCGGATACCGGAGGCCATGCGGGTGAAGGGACTGATCAGATCCTCACAGAAAGTGATGACGCCCAGCAGGACCGGGCGCAGCACGACCATAAGCAGGTTGCCCAAAGTGCTGGCAATGCCTTTGACGACGGCGTGCGCCTTGCGGTAAGCGCACACAAAAATGTACTCGACCCAGAAGCCATACATGTACAGCAGGTCGCCAATCAGGTTGCTGCGGGAAGAATGAGCCTTATGGGCACTGGCGGACGACGGCCCGCGGTGATTTTTCTTTTTGCCTTTTTTATCGATTTGCGCGGAATTCAAAATCTTGCTGCTCCTTTTAGATGACCTAAAAAGGTCGATGCAAAGTTTGGTTCAGAGTTCTTGCAGATCCCAGTTGTTGAAAAGCCCCTCACTGTGGGCCAAAGCGGCCATATCCGGCGGCAGTTTGCTCTGGATACGGATCGCCTGTCTGCTGACCGGGTGCGTAAACCGTAAAACAGCGCAGTGCAGCGCATGCCGGGACAGGATGCTGTCCGACCCGCCATACAGAGTGTCCCCTGCCAGCGGATGGCCGATGTAGGCCATGTGTACACGAATCTGATGGGTGCGGCCGGTGCAGGGCGTGCAGGCCACCAGGCTGTGGCCTGTGCCGACACCCAGTACGTTGTACCGGGTCAGACTGTATTTGCCGTCCTCCCGTACACAGCGGCCGATGATGGAATCGCCGCGGCGTGCGATAGGGGCTTCTACCTGGCCGGGGCCTAACGGCAGAATCCCCTGCACGATGGCCAGGTAGCACTTTTGAGCGCTGTCAGCCAGCAGTGGTGCGGCAAACGAATTTTGCGCACAGAGCACCAGCCCACTGGTATTTTTGTCAATGCGGTTGACCGGGCGGAACACGCCTGTCTTGCCTTGCTGCTGTAAATGGTACAGCCAGCCGTTGGCCAGGGTGCCGTCCGGGTAATTCAACGTGGGATGTACAGCGATACCGGCGGGCTTTTCCAGCACGGCGGCGAACTCGTCCTCGTAGGCAATGGCAAACGGGACGGGCTGCGGCGTGACGTTGGTGGGCGGTTCCGGCGGCAATGCAAAGCTGATCTGCTGGCCGGGATGCACAGGCTGATCGGTGTGGAGCGGGGCTCCATCGGCGAAAAAGCCATCGCCGTTATATTTGACGGATTTGATCAGGGCGGCGGTGACGCCCTGCGTGCGCAGGAAGATCCCCAACCGCTGACAGTCTGCCTCGGGAGGAACGATATAACGCAGAACGGTCAAAAACAGGCCCTCCCTTGTGGAATACTGCAAAGCATGCGTGCAACCCGTACACTCATACTTTGATATTATACCACAAAGAAGAGCCTGATGCAATTCCCAATCTCTGGAACAAAAAGCCGCCCCTGCCAGGCGGCAGAGACGGCTTGCAAAGTTATAAATCAGACCGGATGAGACTTGTTCTCGTAGTCAGCATGCAGAGCATCGACACCCTGCAGGCGGGCATTGCGCTTTTCGAAGAACTTGGGGGCGACCTGCGGGAACATAGCGTAGGTCAGGACGTCTTCCTCCTGGATGGCGTACTTGGCGGCCTCAGCCTTCAACTTGTCCATCTCGGGCTCCAGCGTGTCGGCAAAGCGGCAGGTGATGGGCTCCTCGCCCTTCAGGATAAAGTCGCTGAACTCCTTCTTGATGGGAGCGGGAGTCTTGCCGTAGTCGCCATGGACCAGGCCCTTGAACTCCTTGGTGACCATCTTGTAGCGCTCACCCATGATGACGTTAAAGACAGCCTGGGTGCCAACGATCTGGCTGGTCGGGGTGACCAGCGGCGGGTAACCGGCATCCTCACGAACGCGGGGAATCTCCTCCAGAACATCCTGGAGTTTGTCTTCCTTGCCGGCGTCCTTCAGCTGCTTCAGCATGTTGGAGAACATGCCACCCGGAACCTGGTACAGCAGGGTGTTGGCATCGACGCCCAAAGACTTCTGGTTGATCTGGCCATTGGAGATGTACTTCTCACGCAGTTTGTTGAAGTAAGCGCGGACAACATTCAGCTGGTTCAGATCTAGGCCGGTGTCGTAGTCGGTACCCTGCAGGGCGGCGACCAAACTCTCGGTGGGCATATGAGAAGTACCCAGAGCCAGCGGACTCATGGCGGTATCAACGATGTCGGCACCAGCCTCGATGCCCTTCAGGATGGACATGGAAGCCAGACCGGCGGTGTAGTGGCTGTGGATGTCTACGGGGATCTTGATGGTATTCTTCAGTTCAGAGACCAGGTCATAGCAGGTGTAGGGCTTCAGCAGACCAGCCATATCCTTGATGCAGATGGAGTCAGCGCCCATCTCCTCCAGGGTCTTGGCATACTTGGCAAAGTACTCGTTGTTATGTACGGGGCTCAGGGTGTAGCTGATGCAGGCCTGAACGTGAGCACCTTCCTTGTTGGCGGCCTTGATGGCAGTCTGCAGGTTGCGCGGGTCGTTCAGGGCGTCGAAAATACGGATGACATCGATGCCGTTGGCAACGGACTTTTGTACGAAGTACTCGACAGCGTCATCGGCGTAAGGACGATAGCCCAGCATGTTCTGGCCGCGGAACAGCATCTGCAGTTTCTGATGGGGCAGCTCCTTGCGCAGGATGCGCAGACGCTCCCAAGGGTCCTCGTCCAGAAAACGGATGCAGGAGTCGAACGTAGCGCCGCCCCAGCACTCAACGGAGAAGTACGGGATCTTGTCCATCTCGGGCAGGATCGGACGCATCTCGTCCATCGTCATACGGGTAGCAAGCAGGGACTGGTGCGCGTCGCGCAGAACGACCTCGGTGATCTTAATAGGTTTCTTAGCCAATGTCATTCACCTGCCCTTTCTTAGTTCATGGTGCAGAGCAGATCGCCGGAGTTGACGACATCGCCCTTGCGCACATTCACGCTGGCAATGGTGCCATCCTGCGGAGCGCTGATCTCGTTCTCCATCTTCATGGCTTCCAGGATCAGCAGGGTGTCGCCGGCCTTGACGGAATCGCCAGCCTTGACCTTGACGTCCAGGATGTTGCCCGGCATGGGAGCAGTAACGGTAACGGAACCGGCAGCGCCAGCGGGAGCGGCAGGAGCAGCGGGTGCAGCAGCCGGAGCCGGGGCAGCGGTGGGAGCAGCAGCAACAGGAGCGGAAGCAACGGCAGCGCCGGTACCTTCCTCGACGGTGACATTATAAGCAACGCCGTTGACAGTGACAATCAGGTTTTTCATAGGAATTTCCTCCTTAAAGATCGTGTCGTTATGTTCAGGTTAAACGCAGATTACAGCGTGATGTTGCCATGCTTCTTAGCCAGGCGGACAGCGCGCTTGCTGGCCAGCATATCCAAGGCCTGGGCAACAGCGCTGCGGGCAGAAGCAGCATCGGCGACAGTATCAGCGGCACCGTTGGCAACAGCGGCCTGGGCACTGCAGACGTCCTTGGTGTAAGCAGCAGCCTTTGCCTTCGTAGCGGCAACGATGTTATCAGAAGCGAAGATCTCGTCCTTGTACAGAACGGTGACAGCAGCCTCGGGGGCCAGCGGTGCAACAGTGCAGCCCTGCACGGCAACGCGCCAGTCAGCAGAAGCAGCGAACACCGTGTAAGCGGGGCCGACAGCCTCACCGGCCAGAACAGCGACCTTGACCGTGGTGGCCTCAGCGTAAACACCAGCCATACGGGCGGCCTGGCGGATACCACCGGCCTGGTCATCCCCCTCGCTCTTGCCGAAGCCTTCGGTGTTGACGACGGTCACAACGGGGATGCTGTAGGCATCGCACAGACGGACAAAGCGGGCAGCCTTGGCAGTGCACTTGTGGCACAGGGCAGCCTTCTCGGTGGCAACGATACCAACGGAGCTGCCGTTGATGGTAGCCAGAGCGGTAACGATGTTCTTGCCGTAGCCCTTGTACAACTCAACAGCGCTGCCCTCGTCAGTCAGAGCAGCGACGGCGTCAGCGGCGGTGTACTTGGCGGTGTTCAGCGCAGCGGAAGGAGCGCTGAAGTCGAACAGTGCAGGACCAGCCAGGTTGTTGGCGGGCAGCAGGGCGGCGATAGAAGCAGCCTGCTTGGCAGCGGCGACAGCGTCAGCGGCGGTCACAGCGGCAACGCCAGCCTTGGCGGCGAATTCAGCGGAGCCAGCACCGGCAACTTTGTCTTCAGCATTGAACGGAGCGTTCAGGAACAGCTCAGCGTCCTCAGCCATGATGCACAGGTCAGCGGAAGCGGCGTTGATGGCATTGGTGCCGGCGCAGGTACCGGTAACAACGGCAATCTGCGGCACAACGCCGGAAACACGTGCGATCTCAGCGGTCAGGCGGGCGGTAGCGTTCAGCAGATCCAGGCCGCCCTCCAGCTTGGCACCGGTGGAGTCGTAGAAGGTGACGACCGGGGCGCCGGTCTCGGCGGCCATCTCCAGCACGCGGATATTCTTTTCGATATCCTGCACGCCAACGGGGGTGCCGTCCTCAAATACGACGTAGACGCTCTGACCGTTTGCGTTGCCGTAAGCGGCGCTTACGGCGCCATCGGTAAACAGCGGAGAATATGCGCCGTCATCAAAAAATGCTGCAAGGATCGTTGCCTTGCCGGGTTTGTTTGCTGCCATACAGCTTCCTCCCTATTTGTAAAACTGAAAGTTTTTTAGTGAAGAATTCACAAAAAAATCCACGATTTAAATTAATTATACTACTTTGTGGAAAAATCTACAAGTAGAAATTGCAGTACTTTTTGAAAAAATACACAATTTTTTGTACAAAAAATTGCTTTCGAGCAACTTTACACCCTAAATATGGGTTCAGCCCTGCTCTTTGCGGGGACGCAGCGGGCCGGGACGGCGGGGGGCAGTGCGGGTCGGGGCCTCGGAGCTGCGGCTTTTATGCTGAGCGGCGTTGCGCAGGGCGTTGATCTCGCTTTTTTTCAGCTCACGGTATTCGCCCGGCTGCAGCATGCCCAGCTTGACCGGGCCTTCGGCAGTACGGCGCAGGCGGACGACCTGCAGGCCGACGGCCGAGCACATGCGGCGGATCTGGCGGTTGCGGCCCTCGTGCAGGGTGATCTCCAGCACGGTGCGGCCCGGCTCGTCCACGACAACATGGATCACGCAGGGCTGGGTCTTGACGCCGTCGTCCAGTACCACGCCGGAGGACATCTGGATGATCTGCTCCTCGGTGGCGCGGGGATTGACGGTGACGCGGTAGAGCTTGCCTACCCCGCCGGACGGGTGGGTCAGCAGGTTGATGAAGGCACCGTCATCGGTCATCAGCAGCAGGCCCTCGCTGTCCTTATCCAGGCGGCCCACCGGGCGCAGCATGGCCGGAACATCGGAGACAAGGTCCATAACGGTCTTGCGGCCGCGGTCGTCGGACCGGGTGGTCAAAAAGCCGCGTGGTTTGTGCAGCATGATATAGGTATACTGCCGCTTGCGCACGATGCGGACGGTCTGGCCGTCGATAGCGACCTTATCGTAATCGGGGTCCATCTTGTCACCCAGGCCTACCGGGTGACCGTTAACTTTTACTTTGCCGGCGGCGATCAGGCGCTCCGCCTCACGGCGGGAGCAGATACCCTGATCGGCCAGCACTTTTTGAACGCGCTGTTCTGCCATGCTTACTCCTTATTTCTTGTGCTTATGCGTTGCCCGTTTCAGCGGGCTTGTCTTTTTTAATCATTGCGGTGATTTTGTCCACCAGTTCCGGCAAAGCGGCAATGGCGTTATCCACGGCGGTGACTTTTTCCACCAGTTGTACCGTGCGGACGTTGCCGCCGGAAACCACCAGGAACGCAACGGGCGTGACCGACACACCGGCACCGGTGCCGCCGCCGAACATCTGCTTGGACGACTGGGGCGCCACATCGGAACCGCCCGATGCAAAACCGAAGGTAACGCGGGAGACCGGGATGATGGTGGTAGTGTCATCTACGTGGATGGGATCACCGATGATGGTGCTGGTATCCACCATATCGCGGATCTTTTCAATGGTGACGCCCATCAGACCTTGGATCGGATGCTCTGCCATGGGAAACTCCTCCTTTTATAAAAGCAAAATGCAATTTGGTTCAGTTGGTATGTGCAGGCTGCAGCTGCGGGTCTTTGCCCAGGCGGAACAAAAGCCGGATCAGCAGCCAGAGAAGCAGAAACGGGTGGGTGTGCAGCCTGCCGGAAATGTGACGCTCTCCCCAGCGTTGGCCGGTGAAATCCGGCTCCAGCTGCAAATGGTCGCATTGCAGGCAGACGACCTGCTGCAAAAACGCCAGCAGATTGTTGGCGGCGGCCATGGCAGCGCCATAAAGCTCGGCGGTCTGGGCCGCATCCTCGCCGGTGACGGTCCAGAATACGGTAAGGTGCTGCACTTTGATGTGCCGTGCCAGGAACCGCCCGACCCAGCGCAGGTGCCCGAACATACAGCGGACAAAGGCGGCAGGATCATGAGCAAGCAGGTTGAGGGCGGTCTCGATACGCTCCGAAATATGGAATGGCAGAGCGCTGGATTTTGGATGCTCTCCGGTAAATTCAGCAGCGGGGGCTGGCGTAGGAGCGGCCTTTGCCGCAACGGAAGCTTGCGGGGATTGCGCAGCAGGGGCGGCAGCGCCTGCGGGGGCTGCGGCTGGTGCAGGCTGCGTTTTAGACAGCGCTGGTTCAGCGCTTGGTTGTGCTGCGGGCGCTGGCTGCGGCGCGGCGGGATGCTGTGCAGCCGTATCTTTGGCAGCGGCCCGTGGCCAAAGCGTAAAATGCAGCGGGCCGTACCAGGCGGTCAGCGATGGTTTGCCAGCCTGATAGGCAAACCGCAGCTCCACCGGCAAGATCAGTAAGACTACCAGCAGCGCCAACAGAAAAAGAAGCAGCCAGCCTACGAATTTGAGCACCGCCAGCAGGACGGTGAGCACAATGGTCATAGGCAATCACTTCCATTCCAGCTGTTCGCCGTCCTCGGCGGTATCGATGGCAGGATCAGATTCAGCTTCCGAGGGTTCGTTGTCCCCTGCTTCGCCATGCAGCGGCGGCAGGTCAGCCAGCGAGCCCAGGCCGAACACACGTAGGAAACTGTCGGTGACCTGGAACGCGATGGGCTTGCCGGGCAGGTCCAGACGCCCGGCTTCCTCGATCAGTCCTTTTTCCAGCAGCTTGGCTACGATGGACGAGGAATCCACGCCGCGGACCTGCTCAATAAAGCTGCGGGAGACAGGCTGGTTGTAGGCAATGACTGACAACACCTCCAGCGCGGCGGGCGAAAGCGGTGCATTGCGGCGGGTGTCCAGGATGCGCTTGACCATCTCGCCGTAATACGGGCGGGTGGCCATCTGCCAGCGGTCGGGGTCGAAGTAAAGAATCGCCATGCCGCTTTCCTCTTCGTCCAGCTTTCTTTGCAACTTTTTCAAAAGGCGCACAGCTTCCTCCGGCTCAACACGCAGGGCGTCGGCCAGGCGCGCGGCCTCGACGGGGTCGGCATGGGCAAACAACATGGCTTCCAACGCGCCAATCTTCTGTTGTTCATTCATGGGCGGAAGCCTCCTTGTTTCTGCGGTGGGTGCGGTCCAGGTTCAGCTGGCCCTCGTCTTCTACCTTGATGCGCCCGGCGCGGATAAGCTCCAGCAGCGCCAGAAAGGTGGCTACATGGGTGCTGCGGCTGTCCTCCGGGTTGAAAAGCTGGTTCATCTTTTGCAGGGTGCCTTTCAGCAGCCCGCGCAGCATGTGGGAAACGCGGCTGGATACCGAGACAAACGGCGCGGTGACCAGCGGCTCAAAACGCTCCTGTGTGGGTTTGCGCTTGCGCAGGTTGCGGCCCATCAGGTTGAACCAGGCGGTGACCAGCAGGTTGGGGTCGTGGCGGCGGGTGTACTCGGCTGCGCCCACCAGCGGCATGGGCTGGCGCACGGCGGTGTACAGGTCGCGGGCGCGGCTGCCCAGCTTGGCGGCCACCTCCTTGCAAGCGCTGTACTCAATCAGGCGGCCGGTCAGTTCGGCCTTCATACGCTCGGCCTCGGGGCTGCGGGGCAGCAGCAGGGCACTTTTCATCTGCACCAGATGGGCGGCCATGTCAATGAACTCGCTGGCAACCTCCATGCGGTTATCCTGCAGGTTGCGGATGGTGGCCGTGTACTGGTCGATGAGTTCCATGATGTTGATATCATAGAGGTTCATCTTATTTTTGCCCACCAGGTACAGCAGCAAATCAAGCGGGCCTTCAAAATCTTCTATTTTAAAAGTAAGAACTTCCGGCAAAAAATCAATACCCCCACAGTAACTCTACAAAGCCTGTCCCTTTAATAAGGAAAGACCACAGCTGATTGACAATCGCAGACAGCGGCCGATTCAACAGCCCCAGGAACGTGAGTGCCAGCACGGCCAGCATGATATAGCGCTCGTACTTCATCAGTTTAAAATACAGCTTTTCTGGCAAAAACAAAAGAAAGATGCGGCTGCCGTCAAAGGGCGGCACCGGAATCAGGTTGAACACAGCCAGGCTCAGGTTCATCGTGATCATATAATAGAAGAACATCTCAATAAAGGGCACCGCGTCCCCCGCGCCGCTGTAGTAGCAGATCTTGTACAAGATCATAGACACCCAGGCCAGCAGCAGGTTGCTGATAGGACCGGCCGCAGCAGAAACTGCCATGCCGACTTTCGGATTTTTATAATTGTACGGATTGATGCTGACCGGCTTGGCCCAGCCAACGCCGCCTACCAGCATGCACAGCGCACCCAGCGGGTCAAAGTGGCGCATAGGGTTCAGCGAAAGGCGGCCCGCCCGCACGGCGGTATCATCCCCCAGCCAATGGCTGACCAGGGCGTGGGCAGACTCATGAAATGGGATGGTAAGCAGGACGACCAGCGCCCGGCAAATGTACATCATGATCTGTGTTGCTGACAGCAGACCGTTCAAAGGCAAACACCACCCCATTAAAATCTCATCTTATTATACCGTACAAATGCCCCCAAAACAAGCCCTGCACCGGGATGGATGGCGGATTTTCGCTTCGATTTTGCACAACGATAAGAAAATATAATATTTTTCAAACTTTTTTGCACAAAACCCTTGCAATTTGCAAAAATCCACGCTATAATATTTAAGCTATTGAAAAGGAGGTGCAAGCAATTATGGCCAAATGTTCTTGCTGTGGCAAGGGTGTCACGTTCGGTATCAAGGTCTCCCACTCTCATCGTCGGAGCAACCGTACCTGGAACCCCAATGTCAAGCGCGTGAAGGCGATCGTCGAGGGTTCCCCGAAGTATATCTACGCCTGCACCCGCTGCCTGCGCTCTGGTAAAGTTACCCGCGCGGTCTGATTGGACGGAAAAAATGCCGGTCACATTGCGTGACCGGCTTTTTCTCTTTTATTTTACCAGTTAAAGGCAACACAACACAATTCTAAGTGCCGATACGGCGAGCGAGGCGCAACGGCTGCTAAGCAAAAAGCACAGGTAATACGTTGTGTGTTATCGAGCATTTTTGCAACGCAGACGGTGTGCCGCAGCCGCTGGAACGGTGCTTAAGCCGTTAGGCGGAAATTGCGCTGTGCTGCCTTAAAAAGGAGCCTATTATGCTGCCCCAAGACCCTATCATTTTGTTAAGCTACGTCAATACCCAGCTGCGTGACCGGGATGCCAGCCTTGCTGCATTCTGCGACCGGGAAAATGCAGACGAAGCCGACCTGCGTGCCCGTCTGCAGGAAGTGGGTTATATTTACGATGCCCAGGCGAACCGTTTTGTCTGATTTTGTAGCAGGATGTACCCCGGTGTTATAGAGGAGAGGAAGTTATACCCGCTATGAATTTTGTGTTTGTCAGCCCGCATTTCCCCAAAACCTACTGGAATTTCTGCGAACGCCTGCATCGCAACGGCGTCAATGTGCTGGGCATCGGCGATGCACCGTTTGACGAGATCCCCTGGCAGCTCAAGCATTGCCTGACCGAGTATTACCGCGTGAACGACCTGGGCAATTACGATGAGATGCTGCGGGCTGTGGCCTATTTTACCTTCCATTACGGTAAGATCGACTGGCTGGAATCCAACAACGAGTATTGGCTGGAAATGGATGCCCAAATGCGCACCGACTTTAACATCACCACCGGTGCACAGAATGACTTCATCGAGCGCATCAAATACAAGAGCAAGATGAAGGAAAGCTACATTGCAGCCGGTGTGCCGGTGGCGCGCCACCATATGGTCAGCACGCTGGCGGAGGCCAAGGCCTTCATCAAAGAGGTGGGCTACCCTGTCATCGTCAAGCCCGATAACGGCTGCGGCGCCGAGGCAACCTATAAGCTGCGGAACCTGAAGGAACTGAGGGCTTTCTACGCTGAGCCCCACGCCGTACCTTATATTATGGAAGAATTCATCAACGGCACCATCGTCAGCTTTGACGGAGTGGCCGACAGCCATTGCGTGCCGCTGTTCTACACCTCCAACGTCTTCCCCACCCCAATGCTGGACATCGTGAGCGAGCAGGGCGATTTGAGCTACTGGACCCAGAAGACCGTGCCTGCCGCGCTGAAAGACGTGGGCTTCCGCACCATCAAGGCCTTTGGCGCCAAGAGCCGGTTCTTCCACTGCGAGTTCTTCCAGCTGAACGAGGACAAGCCGGGTCTGGGCAAAAAGGGCGACTATGTGGCTCTGGAAGTCAACATGCGCCCGGCGGGCGGCTACACGCCGGATATGATCAACTACGCCAACTCAGCGGATTGCTACCAGATCTGGGCGGATATGGTCTGCTATGACGAAGTGCGAAACCTGGAGCTGGATGGCCCCAAGTACTACTGCGTTTACGCAGGCCGCCGTGACTGCCACACCTACAAGCACAGCAACGAGCAGATCATGGCGCGCTACGGTAACCGCATGAAGATGCACGAGCGCATCCCCGAGGCCCTGCGCCTGGACATGGGCGACGAGATGTACACCGTCACTGTGCGTTCCAGCGCCGAGCGGGATGCTTTCATCCGCTACGTGCAGGAAAAAGCCTGATTTTTATAAACATAAGCAAACCGGGTATCCGATGCAAAAGTCGGATACCCGGTTTTGTTTAGTATTTAGTTGTTATAATCTGCGATGGTCACAGAGTTTTTGCTGTAGTACGGCGTCAGGCCCCACAGGTCCGGGCCGGGAGCAACGTCTGTGTAAAACAGCAGCCAGGGGCGCTCTTCCTCGGTCAAGGGGCGGATCACGACGTCGGGCTGGTCGGTATCGGTCAAAATGGCTTCACGTTCGTCCAGCACTTTAGCAAAGTGGGCGGCTTCGCCGTCGGCTAGTTCATAGGCGGCCTCCAGCGTGGTGGCAAAGTGGTTATCCTGCCCCTCTTTTACCGTATGGCTGCCGATGCAGGCCATACAGACCAGCATCGCAGCGCAAACCAGCGGCAGGCGCTGCCCTGCTTTGCCAAGCTGGCGGATGGCAGGCGTCAGACAGACGCCGCGGATACGCTCCAGCCAGCCAAAGAGCAGAAACTCGGTAACGGCCAAGCCAAGGATGAAGGTCATCCAGACCACATTCAGCAGCCGCCCGGCACCGATGCCGCCCATCGTGTAGGATGGCAGGAAAATCATGGCCCACATTAAAATAAAGGTGACGGCCGCACCCGCCAGCGGATGGCGGAACACCCGGTCCGACAGGCTGCTGCTTTGGGCAAGGTACCGCAGCGGTAACGCCAGCAGCACCAGCAGGCAGAGCAGCGGTACATCCAGCCAGCGGACCCATTCCAGCGCGGCCAGCACAAAGCTTTTCAGCACGGCTTCAACAAAGCCTGCCCCCGCAAACCCGGCAGCGCGTACCCGCGTGCCGGGGGCTGTTACGTTGATAAGCAGCCCCGCCACGGCAGCAAGAAATGCCGGCAGATGGTAAAACCTGCGCTGCCGTGCGCACAGTACAACGGCCAACAACAGGACCAGCACATTCAAAAGCCCGGCCACCTGGTGCCCACCGCCGATGATAAAGCCAATCATGACCCCGGCGGCGCAGTACAAAGTGCGCTGCTTACGGGTCAACTGCGGCGCAAAGCACAGCCCGAACGTCAGCCCGGCATTGAGCACGGCCAGCGAGAAATACGGCAGGTAGTTCATTGCGCCGTTGAACCAGTACAGCCCTTCCACCGGGGCGGGCATGCCCTCGATAAAGGAAAAGCAGACCAGCAGCGCCAGCGCCCAGGGCAGCAGCTTTTGCGCCTGGTCCAAACGGCGCACCACACAGCGGCATGCCCCATACAGGCAGAAAAACAACGGTACAAGAACGCAAAGCAGCGTGACCCCATACCAGGCGTTGCCGAAAATGGCGGGCTGCCAGGCCAGCAGAAAGCCGGAAACATATAGCCCCTGCCAATTCTCAAAGTAATAGACATTGGTGTCCCAGGCAGCTTTCAGCAGGCGCGGCAGGTCAAAGCCATACTGCTGCATCACCGCGTGGGTGCGGGCCGCGTAAATGTAATCGTCTGCCGAGGGCCGCGCAAACACGGCCAGCACAAAAACCGGGACCAGCAGCAGCGCAATGAACAGGGTCAGCCGAAGCAGCCAGCGTTTTTGCACCGCAGAATCATGCCAAAAATCCATACACGCGCACCCCGTTATGGGTTGCCCAGCGTCATCTGCAGGAAGTAGGTCCACTGCTTCTCCCACCAGACCCAATCATGGGCGACATCATAGCCCCAAATGTCCACGATGGGGTGGATGCCCTTGCTTTCCAGGATGCCCTGCAGTTCCAGCGTGGAGGCCAGCAGGTCGCCCTCCCAGGCACCCTGGCCGCAGCACATAATGAACTTATCGGCTTTATTGAACAGCTCCATGTAGGGATGGTCGGTCGGGAAGTTGCGCATGTAATCGCAGGGAGAGTTGCGGTAGACGAGGTCATCCATGTAATTGCCGAAGAACATGCGGGAAGAATACAGGCCGCTCAAGGCAATGGTGCCATTATACAGGTCGGGACGGCGCAGGAAGAAGTTGACGGCATGGCCGCCGCCCATGCTGGCACCGCCCACCAGGATCTTGCCGGTGTGGTCCTCGCCGCCCTGCTCGCGGTTGATCTCCAGCAGGCGCGGGGTCAGCTCCTCACAGATATAGTTGTACCAGCGCTCCTGCATCTCGATGCGCGGACGCTCGGGGCCGTGGTTGTCCCAGCTTTCGGGATCGATGCTGTCAGCCGTGAAGATCTGCAGCTTGCCGCTGTCGATCCAGGGCGCGGCCAGGTTGCACATGTTTCGGTCTTCCCAATCATAAAAGCGGCCGCTCTGGCACGGGAAAATGATAATGGGGCGTCCGGCGTGACCGTAGACTTTGAACTCCATAAAGCGGTCAAGATACCGGCTGTATTCCTTATAATAACGGATCTGCATGGCAGTTCCCTCCTGATTTTATTTGTAAAAAAATCTCTTGTTCAGATCCAGCAGCCCAACCATAGCGTGCATGGGGCCGGATGTGGAAGTTTTAAATACCCAGTAGTACGCCAGGGCCAGGGCCTCGCGCAGGTAACAGGGCAGCACGCTGCGCCACGGCGTGTGGGCAGGCAGCGCAGCGACCGTGGTAAAACCGGCCCGCGCCGCATACCGCCCGGCGCGGTAGCAGTGGAATGCGTTGGAAACGTAAACGATGGGGGTATCGCCGCTGTAGCCGCGCTCTTTTAAAATATCCAGCGAGAAAGCAAAGTTCTCCTCGGTGGAGGTGGACTTGTTTTCGGCCAAAACGCGGTCAGCGGGCAGACCTTTTTCAATCAGGTAATCCCGCATGGCCTGGCCTTCGGGAATCCATTCGTCCCTGCCCTGCCCGCCGCTGGTGACGATGAGCAGGTCGGGGTGTTCCGCTGCGTACTCGTAAGCTTTATCCAGCCGGTAGCGAAGCAGCATGCTGGGCTTATCCTTGCGCAGGCCCGCGCCCAGCACGATCATGACCTGCTCCTGCCCGGTGGGCGGGTTGGCGTAACCGCTGACGGCCACAAAGCCAATTAAGGCCAGATATACAACCAGCAAAACGCCCAGCACGATGCCTACAACGCGCCCGGCCCCGGTGCGGAGCCAACCCGCCAGTGGTTTATGCCAGATGGCGCAGGCCGTGATGGCAGCCGTCAGCACCCAGACCATCAGGTTGCCCATGTTGAAGTTGCTTAAAAACACCAGCATAAGCGAATAGGCGACCAGCGCTGCGGCCAGAATCCATAAGAGAAGGACGCCCATCTTACTTGCAGATCTCATCGTACACGCCGCAGCCGGCTGCGCAGTAGTCAACATCCAGCGCCTTGCAGACGGTATCGGCGATGGTGGCAAAGCTGTAGCGGGTGTGCAGGTTCACGCCTGGCTTGATCTCACTGCCATACACCAGGAATGGCACATGCTCGCGGGTGTGGTCGGTGGTCTTAGTGTAGCTGGGGTCGCAGCCGTGATCTGCCGTGACCATCAGGATGTCCTCAGGGCGCATCTTGGCCATGAACTGGGGCAGCCAATCGTTGAACTCGGCGGCAGCGGCAGCATAACCGGCTACATCGCGGCGGTGGCCGTACAGCATGTCGAAGTCGACGAGGTTGACGAAGGCCAGGCCCTCAAAGTCGCGGTCGGCCAGATCCAGCGTGACCTGCAGGCCCTCAGTGTTTCCGCTGGTGCGGATGGTCTCGCCGATGCCCTTCCCGGCAAAAATGTCGTGGATCTTGCCCACACCAATGGTGGACTTGCCGGCAGCCTGGATAGCGTCCAGCATCGTATCACGCGGCGGCACCAGGCTGTAGTCGTGGCGACGCGGGGTGCGGGTGAAGTTGGCGGAGCAATCGCCCACAAACGGGCGGGCGATGACGCGGCCTACGCCGTATTTGCCCACCAGCAGCTCACGGGCCTGGGCACAAATTTCATAGAGCTTTTCAACGGGGACGATGGCCTCGTTGGCGGCAATCTGGAACACGCTGTCGGCGGAGGTGTAGACGATCAGCGCACCGGTCTTCATGTGCTCCTCGCCGTAATCGCGGATGACCTCAGTGCCGGAATAAGGCTTGTTGCACAGCACCTGAAAGCCGGTCTTGGCAGTGAAAGCGTCCAGCAGGTCTTTCGGAAAACCGTTCGGAAAGGTGGGCAGCGGGTCGGCACTCAGCAGACCGGCAATCTCCCAGTGGCCGATGGTGGTATCCTTGCCGGCGCTGGCCTCACGGAGGCGGGCAAAGCTGCCGATAGGCTCGGCCACGGGGGTGCCGCAGGTCACACCGTCCAGGTTGAACATGCCCAGCTTGGCCAGATTGTCGCCCTTAAAATTGGGGTGGCCGGCAATGGCGCCCAGGGTGTTGGTGCCTGCATCGCCAAACTGTGGGGCGTCCGGCTCAGCGCCGACGCCGAAGCTATCGAGAACGATCAAAAAAACACGTTTTGCCATAGGTTTGTCTCCTGTCTGTATCATAAACATTGTGTGCGTTGAATACGTAGAATATACCTATTTAAGATTATACCCTATTTGGGGAGGATTGTAAACAGAAAGCCCGTCCTGTGTAGCGGAAACGTGAGCAATATTTGCACAGTAAAACATGTGTAAAGTGGATTTGCGTACTTGTACAAAAGCGGAAATGTGTAGTATAATAGCTTCGATTAATGTTCAGATTTCTTCAATGGAGGTCATGATATATGCGTAAAACAAAAATTGTCTGTACGATGGGCCCTTCTACCGAAAAGCCGGGTATTCTGCGCCAGCTGATGGAGAATGGCATGAACGTTGCCCGTTTCAACTTTTCCCACGGTGATTACGAGGAGCACAAGGGTCGCTTTAACGCCCTGCGCGCCCTGAGCAAAGAGCTGGACCTGCCAGTTGCTGCCATGCTGGATACCAAAGGCCCTGAGATCCGCTTGGGCACCTTCAAGAACGGCGTGGAGAAGCTGGTCACCGGCCAGAAGTTCACCTTGACTTCCCGCGAGGTCGAGGGCACCAACGAGATCTGCTCTGTCTCCTACAAAGAGCTGCCCCGCGACGTTGCCGCTGGCGGCCGTATCATGCTGGACGACGGTCTGATCGAGCTGGGTATCGACGAAGTGAGCGACACCGACATCGTCTGCACCGTCAAGAACGATGGCGCCATCAAGACTAAGAAGGGTGTCAACGTCCCCGGTGTGCACCTGTCCATGCCCTACATGAGCAACCGCGACCGCAACGATATTCTGTTCGGTATCGAGCAGGGCTTCGATCTGATTTCTGCCAGCTTCGTGCGCAACGCCCAGGACATCATGGAAATTCGCCACCTGCTGGACGAGCACAACAGCAACATCCGCATCATCGCCAAGATCGAGAACCAGGAGGGCATCGATAACATCGACGAGATCCTGACTGTGGCTGACGGCATCATGGTTGCCCGCGGCGATATGGGCGTTGAGATCGACTTTGCGGAGATCCCCTCCATCCAGAAGAACCTGATCGACCGTGCCATGAGCGCCGGTAAGATCTGCATTACCGCTACCCAGATGCTGGATTCCATGATCGTGAACCCGCGCCCCACCCGTGCCGAGATCACCGACGTTGCCAACGCTATTTATGACGGCACCGGCGCGGTCATGCTGTCTGGCGAGACCGCTGCAGGCAAGTATCCCGTCGAGGCCCTGAAGGCTATGGCTACCATCGCCGAGGCTACCGAGTCCGACTCCAACTTTGATTCCCTGGTTCACCACACCCGCGGTGAGAACAGCCGCCTGTCCGTCAGCGCTGCTGTGGGCCACGCTGCCTGCACCACTGCCAACGATATTGGGGCTACCGCTATTATCACCGCCTCCAAAAGCGGCGAGACCGCCCGCCTGCTGAGCCGCTTCCGCCCGGATGCTCAGATCATCGCCTGCGTGCTGGATGAGACCACTCGCCGCCAGCTGAACGTCTACCGCGGCGTGACCCCCTTGCTGATGGACTATGCCCACTCTACCGACGAGCTGATCAGCATGTCGGTTGAAAATGCCAAGGGCGCTGGTTTGATCCAGGACGGCGATCTGGTCGTTGTCACCGCCGGTGTTCCGGTTGGTGTTTCCGGTACTACCAACATGATTAAGGTCCACATGGTCGGTGACAGCCTGCTGGCTGGTGTCGGTATCGGCAGCCGCAACGCTAAGGGCGAAGTCTGCGTCTGCCGCAGCGCAGCCGAGGCTGCCAAGAAGTTCAAGCCTGGTCAGATCCTGGTCGTGCCTTTCACCACCAACGATGAGCTGCCGTTCATCCGCGAGGCCGCCGGTGTCATCACCGAGGAAGCCGGTGCCAACAGCCATTCTGCTATCGTTGGCCTGACCTTGAACAAGGCCGTTATCGTGGGCGCTACCAACGCTACCCGCACCCTGAAAGACGGTATGGTCATCTCGATGGACTGCATCCGCGGCACTGTCCAGCTGATGGCTAACTAAGGAGCAGATGATGGAACGCATTGCGAGTTTCTGCGTGGATCACACCAAATTGCAGCCGGGTATGTACCTTTCCCGTCAGGACGGCGCAAACGGTGAGATTTTGACCTGGGATATCCGCATGAAGCAGCCCAATAAGGGCAGTTATCTTTCCCCCGCTGCCGTCCACACGCTGGAACACCTGTTTGCGACTTATGCCCGCAACAGCAAGTACAGCAGCGGCGTGGTCTATGTCGGCCCGATGGGCTGCCTGACCGGCTTTTACCTGCTGACGACCGGGCTGACCCCGGCCGAGGCCCTGGACCTGACCCGCAGCGCTTTTGCCTGGATGGCTGAGTACGAGGGCGAGATCCCCGGTGCTTCGGCGGTGGAATGTGGCAACTATCTGATGATGGACCCCATTGCCGCCAAAGCCGAGGCCGCCGCCATGCTGCCGGTGCTGGAAAAACTGGACGCTGACCAGCTGCATTATTGATAACTGAGACATAAAAAATCCCGCCGCACGATAGCTAGGTGCTCGTAAAATAGTTTTCGAGAAATGACACGGCAACTGCCTGTCAGGGTTGGTTACGAGTACCCGGTTGAGTTGGGAGAGCATCAAGCCCCATGCCCGCACCGTCAAGGTGTTGGCATGGGGCTTTTTGTCAAAGTTGTGTGCCAAGGGTTACGTTGAAGAGGGAGCGACTGTATAGGTGCATTTCGGGCAAATCGCTGCGTATGTAGGGAGGTTGGTACGTAAGCAGCAAAACGGTCAAGTTTTTCCATATTAGGGGTATCCTTTCATTAGCGAATATGGTATACTTGGCGTAGCCCGGTAAATCGGAAGTTGAGGAGGAAGTAGGTATGCTAAACAACAAAGGGTTCGACCTTTGGGCTGATGGCTATGACAAAACTGTCGGCATTTCTGATGAGGAAAACACATACCCTTTTGCCGGTTATAAAAAGGTACTTGGGTTCATTTTTCAGACCATAATGAGAGATGAAAATGCCGTTGTGTTGGATATTGGATTCGGAACAGGCACATTAACGACAAAACTATACGAGCGAGGCTGTTCCATTTATGGGCAGGACTTTTCATCAAGAATGATTGCGTTGGCATCTGAGAAAATGCCAAATGCACAGTTATATCAGGGGGACTTTTCAAAAGGGCTTGCCGAACCATTGCGGAACTTGCGTTATGACTATATTGTTGCGACATACTCTCTGCATCATTTAACGGATGCGCAAAAGCGCGACTTTCTGTTAGACTTGCGTAACTACTTAAAAGAAAACGGTAAAATTATAATCGGCGATGTTGCCTTTGAAACACGAAAGGACTTAGAACTGTGTAAATTGAGGGCAGGAAACACATGGGATAATGATGAAATCTACTTTGTCGTTGAGGAACTGAGAAAAGATTTTCCGGCTCTTTCATTTACGCAAATGTCCGATTGCGCGGGAATCCTGATTTTGGACTGACAAATTCAAATTTACCGTACTCGTTCCCGGCAGGATTTGGGGCAGGCATGCCCCAACAAGAAGCTGCCCCACAGGGGCAGAAAATTTTAAAGAATTGAAAATTTGTGGCCACGGGACGAGTCTTGCCCTTATGAACAACAGAAAACCCAGAACTGCGCAGCTGATTCAGCCAACAGTTCTGGGTTTTCTGTTATCAGGTCAAAAAACTGTTTTACGGAGCCCCTGCAATTTCGTGTGGCGGGACTTTTTGCTTTATGTAAGGGAAAATCAAATCAGAGCAGCAGTGATCAGAGCCATCTTGTAGACTTCCTCGGCATTGCAGCCACGGGACAGGTCATTGATGGGCGCGTTCAGACCTTGCAGGATGGGGCCGTAAGCCTCAAAGCCGCCCAGACGCTGGGCAATCTTGTAGCCGATGTTGCCGGCATTGATGTTGGGGAAGATGAAGGTATTGGCGTAACCGGCAACCTTGGAGCCGGGAGCCTTCAGCTGGCCGACCTCGGGTGCAACGGCGGCGTCGAACTGCAGCTCGCCGTCGACCTTCAGCTCGGGATGTGCCTCCTGGACGCGGGCGGTAGCATTGCGCATCTTGTCGACGGTCTCGCCCTTGCCGGAACCCTTGGTGGAGTAGGACAGCAGAGCAACGCGGGGATCAATGCCGAAGACCTCAGCGGTGTGTGCGGTCTCAACAGTGGACTCAACGATCTCGTCCTCAGAAGGATCGATGTTGATGGCGCAGTCGCCCATGGCAATGCTCTCGTCGCCGCGCATCAGGATGAAGCAGGAGCTGACGGACTTGATGCCGGGCTTGCACTTGATCAGCTGCAGAGCGGGACGGACGGTGTCAGCGGTGGAGTAAGTAGCGCCGCCCAGCAGGCAGTCGGCCTTGCCCATCTTGACCAGCATGGTGCCGAAGTAGTTGCCCTTGGACAGAGCGGCACGGCACTGCTCGTCGGTCATCTTGCCCTTGCGCAGCTCGACCATCTTGGCGACCATAGCGTCAAATTCAGGATAAGCGGTAGGATCGATGATCTCGGCACCAGTGATGTCAAAATTGTCTTCAGCGGCGGCCTTTTTAACAGCCTCAGGCTCACCCAGCAGGATGACTTTCAGGGTCTTGCCTGCCAGCAGACGGCTGGCGGCGGAAAGGATGCGAGCGTCAGTGCCCTCGGTAAAGACGATGGACTTCGGCTCGGCCTGCAGTTTCTTTTCAAAATTCTCAAAAATGGACATACAAACTTCCTCCATATTTTAGCGCAGAACAACCACTGCGCAACACTTACACAATAATTATAGCACCCAAAACAGGCTTTGCAAAGGAAATGCGCGATTACTGCGGCAAGTGGGCAAAATACGTTCGCCGTTGGCTAAAATGACAAAATACTTCACAAAGTTAATTATATATCAAGCCACATTGACGAAAAAATATCAAATTCGACCCGCCAACAGCCAGTACCCTGCCGCCAGCTGTGCCACCAAAATCAGCGGCATGCCGACCACAAAGTACCAATGGCGGGTCTTATGATGGAACAGGTACATGCTTAAAAGCGCACCCACACTGCCGCCAACGAGGGCTGCCGCAAACAGGGTACGCTCCGGGATGCGCCACAGGTGCCGTCTGGCACGGCGCTTATCCTCTGCCATCAGAAACAATGACAGTAGATTGATGATGACCAGATACACAAACAAAATTTTCATGACACCATTATATCATAAATCTCAAAAATATGGTAGAATACAAAATAAAAGTATAAAAGTGGGGACGCAACGATGAAACGTATTTTTGTTACCGGTGCAGGCGGCTTTGTGGGCGCGCGTGCCTGCCGTTTTTTGCAGGGAAACTATGAGGTGCTGACCCTGCCCAAGGGCTGGATGGCCAGCTGCACCGAACTGCAGCTGATGCAGAGTATTGCTGAGGCGCAGCCGGACGTGATCCTGCACACGGCGGCCATCTCTGATACCGGCTACACGGAGCAGCACCCGGAGGAAGCCTACCGTGCCAATGTGGAGCTGCCGCTTTGGCTGGCGCGCGCCGCCGCGCAGTGTGGGGCAAGGCTGGTGGGCTTCAGCTCTGACCAAGTCTACGCCGGCGTGCAGCAGCCCGGCTCACTGCCGGAAACGATGGAACTTTCCCCTGCCAACGTCTACGGCCGTCAGAAACTGGAAATGGAGCAACGCATGTTGGATGCCTGCCCGGACACAGTATTGCTGCGTGCAACCTGGATGTACGACCTGCCCAGCTATGGACTACCCATCCGGGGCAACCTGCCGCTGAACCTGATAAAAGCGACGATGTATGGAGAAAAACTACGCTTCTCTAACCGTGACTACCGTGGCATCACCTACGTGCGGCAGGCGGTAGAAAACCTGGTGCCTGCCGCCAACCTGCCCGGCGGCGTATACAATTACGGCAGCGAAAACAGAGAGGATATGGTGACGACCGCTTTAGCCTTTGCTGAGGCTTTGCGGCTGCTGGATGCAGATAACCTGATAGAAGCAGTGGACTGGCAGCGGAATCTAGCGATGGATTGCGGAAAACTGCGCGGATATGGGATAAGGTTTGATACCACGCAGGAGGGCATTTACCATTGCTTGAATGACTACGGCGTTGCGGATTTATAACCTAGTATAAAAGAATCGGGTAAAGTGTCTGTCCCCCGCAGGCTGAGCGACAGCCCGTAGGACTGTCGCTCCCGACACTGCGGCATCGCCGCCCTGTTCGGCTCTTCATCAGACTTAGCCATAAACAAAGGCCCCCTTGCCGGGACACGGCAAGGGGGCCTTTGTTTATGGAGCTGATGGGAGTCGAACCCATGTCCGAAAAGAAATTGGTTAGAGTATCTCCGGGCGCAGTATGTTTATTGGATTTCCCTTGGTGCGGGCGAGCATACACGCACTACACCTTGGTAGCTTCGTTAATACCTGACGGGCGGCCAAGCTCAAGCCCGTTCATGTTCAGTACCTAATCGACGCCCTGACCCTGCACGGTACTGATGCAGGCAAGACGGTCGCGCCTAATTAGGCAGCGACGGCAACAGAATAATCGTTGTCAGTTAATTTAAGTTTGGCGCTTTTATCGTGGTGCACCGCCACGGCCCGCTGCTCACGCCTCTCTCCCCCCGTCGAAACCTTTACAGCCCCGCATATTCGGTAGGGCAACGCCCCACCGGGAAGGTTAGCTTGAAACAGACTTTTTGCTGCCTTTACCGGGATTTCAGCGCGCGCTCGATATCACGCTTGGCATCGCGTGCGGCAGCAGTGGCACGCTTGTCATACAATTTTTTACCCTTGCACAAGCCCAGCTCCAGCTTGACACGCCCCTTTTTAAAGTAGAGCGAAAGCGGAACCAGCGTGTAACCTTGCAGCTTGATCTGCTGCCCCAGGCGGCGGATCTCGCTTTTATGGGCCAGCAAACGGCGGGGACGGCGCGGATCTTTGTTAAAGATGTTGCCGTGGTCGTAGGGGCTGATGTGCATGCCCTTTACGATCAACTCGCCGTCGTCAATGTCGGCCCAGGAGTCTTTCAGGTTGGCTCCGCCGGCACGCAGGCTTTTGACCTCGGTGCCGACAAGCTCGATGCCTGTTTCCAGGGCTTCCACCACAAAGTACTCGTGGCGGGCCTCACGGTTCAGGGCAATCACCTTTTTGCCGGATTTTTCCTCAGCCATGAAGCTCACCTCTTTTCTCTCTGGCGGGATTTAAAGTATAGCGCGTCTATGCAAAAAAGTCAAGCGCATCCTGTCACAACTCACCGCGGCCCTGCATGGCGCGGTACAGGGTGGTCTCGTCGGCATATTCCAGGCTGGAACCTACCGGCAGACCGTAAGCCAGGCGGGTGGTCTTGATGCCCATCGGCTTGATGAGCTTGGCCAGATACATGGCGGTGGCTTCGCCCTCCACCGTCGGGCTGGTGGCCATGATGACCTCCTTTACGGTGTCGTTCAGGCGGGCCAACAGCTCTTTGATACAAAGTTGCTCGGCGCCGATGCCGTCCATGGGCGAGATCAGGCCGTGCAGTACGTGATACAGGCCGTTGTACTCGTGGGTGCGCTCAATGGATTTGATGTCGCGCGGGCTTTCCACCACGCAGATCACGCTGCGGTCGCGCTTTTGGGAAAGGCAGATCTTGCAGATTTCGCCTGCGGTATAGTCCTGGCAGATGCGGCAGCGGTGCAGATCCTTTTTGGCATGTTCAATGGCTTGGGCCAGTTCCATGGCCTGTTCGTTAGACATGCCCATGATCTCGTAGGCCATGCGGGTGGCGCCTTTGCGGCCGATGCCGGGAAACCGGGCAAACTGATCCACCAGATTTTCCAGCGGCTCTAAATTCTGCGGCATAGATACGGCCTCTTAGCCCAGACCGGGAATGTTCAGTCCGCCGGTCATCTTGGCCATTTCCTCCTCGGACTCCTTGTCAACGGCCGCAACAGCGCTGTTGACGGCGGCGGCAATGAGGTCTTCCAGCATTTCGATATCCTCGGGGTCAACGGCCTCGGGCTTGATCTTGACAGCGGTGATCTCGTGCTTGCCGGTCATGGTAACGGTGACCATCTCGCCGCTGGCGGTACCGGTGTACTCTTTGGCCTCCAGCTCCTCCTGCTTGGCGCGAATCTCGTCCTGCATTTTCTGGACCTGGCGCATCATGGCGTTGGGATCGGGGCGGCCGTAGCCTTTGGGCAGTCTTGCTTTCATGGATATATCCTCCAAATCTTATTTGTCTTCAATTTTAATATCAACACCGAGGGCCTGCATGTTTTTCAGCGTTTGGTCGATGGAAACAGCAGGCGTATCGGAAGTGTTGTCTTTGAGCTCCTCATAGGGGCCGATGTTGCAGCGGATGTGGGAAACACGGTAGATGGATTCTTTCAGCTTTTTGCTGACCTCGCGGTTGCTGCGGATGTAATCGCGGAAAGCATCGCTGCACTCAAACAGCACGCGGCGGCCATCGTAGTAAGCGCGGGTGTTGCGCAGAAAAGAGATCAGCATTGCGTCGGTCTCTTCCAGATCAGCCAGTACATTGGGCCAATATATGAACGGCTCCAGCGGGCCCGCCTCTTTGGGCGGCTCCCGTTTGCGGGCTGCAGGCTGTGTAGCAGCAGGTGCGGCGGGGGCAGGCGTAGGCTGCGGAATCGGCGGCAGCTCCGGCTGCAAAAATTCCGGGTCCGGCGGCAGCGGCGGGTCGTCCGTCTGGATGGGTGGGACGGCAGGCTGCTGTACCAGCGGTGCAACAGCGGGTGCAGGTGCCGACACGGGAGCTGAAGTGAACGGCTGCGGCGCTGCGGCTGCCACCGGCTGGCTGGCAGCCGGTGCTTGCATAGTGGCAGTTGCCATGGGCTGCGTCAAAGAGAAAACAGCTAGTTCCAGCTCAATGCGCTGGTCAGTGCCGCGGCTCATTTTTTCCAGCGCGGAACCAAAGACGTTGATAGCGCGGATGGCGTCTGCCTGCGGGAAATCCTTGCGCTGCAGATAGGTGGCCTCTTCTTCGGGTGAGGTGCCTGTCAGCAGCGAGGTGCCGCCCGGCAGGGCACAGAGCATCAGGTTGCGGTAATGGCCCGCCAGCTCCATGCAAAGGCGGCGCATGTCCACGCTTTGCTGGCGCAGGGCGGAAATCTTTTCCAGTGCGGCAACGGAATCCCGGGCGGCGATGGCATCGCTGATCTCGAACAGATACCCGCGGTCGGTCACACCGGCCATGCGGCGGACCAAAGCCTCGTCGACCTTATTGTCCACACCGGCGCAGGTGTCCAGAATAGATAGCGCGTCACGCATGGCACCATCGGCCAGGCGGCCAATCAGCTGGGCAGCGTTGGGGTCGAGGTCGATCTTCTCCTGTTCGGCCACATAGCGCAGACGCCCGGCAATGTCGTCGGCCGTGATGCGCGCAAAATCATACCGCTGGCAGCGGCTTAAGATCGTGACCGGGACTTTCTGTACCTCGGTGGTGGCCAGGATGAAGATGACGTGCTCGGGCGGCTCCTCCATGGTTTTCAGCAGGGCGTTGAAGGCCTGCGTGGAAAGCATGTGGACCTCGTCGATGATATACACTTTATAGCGGCAGACCGAGGGCAGATAGGCAACCTCGTCGCGCAGGTCGCGGATGTCATCAACACCGTTGTTGGAGGCTGCGTCCATCTCGATAATATCCATGATGGCACCGGAGTCGATGCCCTTGCAGACTTCGCACTGGCAGCATGGGTCCGGGCTGGAATGGTCCAGACAGTTGACCGCTTTGGCAAAAATTTTTGCGCAGGTGGTTTTGCCCGTGCCGCGGGTGCCGGTAAAAAGGTAGGCGTGGCCGATGCGCCCGGCGGCGATCTGGTTTTGCAAAGCTGTTACGATCGGAGCCTGGCCGACGACATCCGCAAAACGCTGCGGACGCCACTTGCGGTACAGTGCGCGGTACATCAAAGCCACCTCCCTGCAAAAACAGTAAAAAGGCGGGCAGAGCACGCGGCTGCGCTGCTTGGCGTACAGATGCAGGCTTGCCGCGGCACTGTGCAAACGCTGATTAATGCTGCTCGGTTCCCCGCCTGACATGGTTCACAGGCTGCCCACGCACGGGGCCTGCATCTGTACGCGAAACAGCGCAATTCAGCCCTGTCCGCTTTTAGTATTGTACAATATTTTCAGGATAAATGCAAGGGGTATTTTATTGTCCCAAGGCCTTAGCCCAAAAGCTGCTTGGCAAGGTCGGCGCTGGCCTTGGCGTCCTTGCAGTAGTAATCGGCACCAATGTCCTTGGCGTAGCTGGGAGTCAGCACCGCGCCGCCTACCATGACTTTGCAATCCAGCTTGGCAGCGTGCAGGGCCTCGATGGTGGCCTGCATGTTGGGCACGGTGGTGGTCATCAGGGCCGAAAGGCCGACCAGCTTGGCACCGGTCTGGCGCACGGCTTCCACCACGCGCTCCGGCGGCACATCACGACCCAGATCCAGCACATCGTAACCGTAGTTTTCGAGGATGACGCGCACGATATTTTTGCCGATGTCGTGTACATCGCCTTTGACGGTGGCAATGACGATCTTGCCCTTGCTGCCCTGGGCCTGGCCGGAGGCGGCAATCTTGGCCTTGATAGCCTCGAATGCGGCCTGGGCAGCCGTGGCGGCCTGCAGCAGCTGTGGCAGGAAGACAGTGCCCTTCTCAAAGCCATCGCCTACAGCGTCCAGCGCCGGGATCAGCGAGGTGTTGACGACATCCAGCGGCTCACGCATCGTCAGGGCAGCATCGGCGGCGGCACGGGCCTCTGTCTTTAAGCCGCGGCGCACAGCCTCAAACAGGGCGTCCCCGCCTGCGGTATTGATTTGTGCATCGGCAGCGGCGGGCGCAGACTTACTGACCTGGCTCGTTTGGATCTGTACATCCGCGTAGGCAGCCACGTAGTCGGTGCTCTGCGGGTCCTGGGAGGTCAGCACGCGGTAGGCGCGGACGGCGGCCATCATCTCGGGGGTGTTGGGGTTCATGATGGCAAGGTCCAGCCCGGCCACCATGGCCATAGTCAAAAACGTGGTGTTCAGGTAGCCGCGGCAGGGCAAGCCAAAGCTGATGTTGGAAACGCCCAGCACGGTGCGCACGCCCAGCTCCTTTTTGCAGCGGGTCAGGGCTTCCAGCGTCTGGACGGCTCCCTCCTGCTGGGCGCTGGCGGTAAGGGTCAGGCAGTCAATGTAAATATCCTCGTTGGGGATGCCAACGGCGTTGGCGGCCTTGACGATGCGCTGGGCAATGGTAAAGCGGCCATCAGCTGTGGCAGGGATGCCGTGCTCGTCCAGCGCCAGACCGACGACGGCGGCACCGTACTTTTTGCACAGCGGCAGGATCATATCCAACGTGCTCTGCTCGCCGTTGACCGAGTTGACGATGGGTTTGCCGTTATAGATACGCAGGGCATGGGAGAGGGCGTCCGGGTTGGAGGAGTCCAACTGCAGGGGCAGATCGGTGACGGCCTGCAGGTCGCGGACCAGCTGCTCCAGCGTGGCAGGCTCATCGATGCCGGGCAGACCGGCGTTGACGTCCAGCACCTCGGCACCGGCCTCGGCCTGGGCCACTGCCTGGGCGCAGGGGTAGGAACTGTCCCCTTCCCGCAGGGCCTGCTGCAACCGCTTTTTGCCGGTGGGGTTGATGCGCTCACCTACCACAGTGATGCCGGTCACGTCCACAAAGCGCACCGGCGTACACAGGCAGCTGCGGCGAATGGGAATCTTCTGCGCCGGGGTAAGCGGGTTGAAGGTCTCTTTTAATTTGGCAATGTATTCCGGCGTGGTGCCGCAGCAGCCGCCCACCATTGAGATGCCGGTGGCGGCGTATTCACGCATTTGTTCGGCAAAGCCGTTGGCGTCCAAATTGTAGCTGCCGTCCGGGTTGGGCAGGCCCGCATTGGGCTTGACGAAAACCGGCAGCCCGGCAGGAACACTGCGGCAAAGGCGCTGGGCAAAGGGCAGAATCTCGGCAGGGCCTAACGAGCAGTTGATGCCGATGGCATCCGCCCCCAGACCGGCGGCGGTAACGGCGTAGCTTTCCACCGTGCAGCCGGTAAAAGTGCGGCCTCGGCTCTCAAAACTCATGGAAGTGAACACCGGCAGGTTACAGTTTTCTTTGGCGGCCAGGATGGCGGCTTTCAGCTCGTACAGGTCGGTCATCGTCTCCAGAAAGACGAGGTCGGCTCCGGCAACAGCACCAGCGCGGATGACCTGGGCAAATTCTTCGTAGGCATCCTCAAAAGCGAGGGTACCGGCGGGGGCCAGCAGTTCGCCCAGGGGGCCGATGTCCAGCGCTACCAGTGCGCTGGTCTCCTGCCCGGCACGGCGGGCGCAAGCGATGGAAGCCGAGACGACTTCCTCGACACTACGGCCGCAGCCAGCCAGCTTTTTGGCGTTGGCGCCAAAGGTGTTGGCCAGCAGGATGTCCGCCCCGGCGGCCGTATAATCGCGGTGGATGGCTGTTAAGACATCCGGCATTTCCAGCGCTGCCAGTTCCGGCTTTTGACCGGGCTGCAGGCCGCGCTGCTGCAGCTGGGTGCCCATGCCGCCATCCAGAAAGACAAAGCGGCGGCGGTCGAAAACTTCTTGAATCTGCACAGATACTCCCCCAAAACGTCTTATTTAGCAAAGCAGGTGGTGCCCTGTTTGCGGAAGCTGCAAGTCTCCCGCAGGTGGCAGGTGGTGCAGCCTGCCAGGGTGCCGGTCACGGGGTGATCGGCAATGCCTAAAATGGCGGTGGTGCTTTTGCGCGGCGCCAGTAAGTGCTGGGGCGTGATGGCCAGGCCGCAGCCGCGCACGGTATCTACCGCCAGGCAAAGCTCATCGTTCAGTTCCAGTGGGCAATCCCCGTAGCCGGGGGCGTAGCGGCCGGTTAAGTAGAGATGTTCGGCGGCAAATTTGGCACGCCATTCAGCTTCCAGCTCATCGCAAATCTGCTCCAGCAAAACCGAGGACAGGGCATCCGCAGCGGCGGCCATAGCAATGTCGGTCAGCTCCAGCCGCCGTAACAGAGAATCCACCTGGGAACCCAGCGTGGCGGCCATCAGCAGTACGGCATCACAGCCTTGCAGGTGGCGCGTTAAATCGGTGCCGCAGTCCAGTTCCGGCGGTGGAAACACCGCCCGCGGCAGCCGCCGCACAGCGGCCCGCGGCGTGGCAGCCGCCAGGATCTTTTCCTCGGCACGGTCCAGCAGTGCGGTGGTGGCATCATCCGGCTGCCAGCCGGATGCACCCATGTAGCGCAGCGCCGTAGCACGTTTTATGGAAGAAGGCTTGGCCCGCTCCATTACAGCAGGTCCTTGATGCCCTCGTAGACCTTGGCGGCCACATTGGCATCGTTCATGGCGTAAAGGTGCACGCCGTCGGCGCCGCCCTCGATCAGGTCGCGCAGTTGGTTGACGGCGTACTCAATGCCGGCCGCATAGAGAGAATCCGGGTCATCCTGAAAACGGGAGACCATGCGGGTGAACTCCGAGGGCAGGCTGGCGGAGGAAAGAGCGACGGTGCGCTCGATCTGGCTGCGCTTGACGATGGGCATAACACCGGCAGAGACCGGCAGTGTTACCCCGGCGCGGCGGGCCAGATTGAGGAAACGGTAGAAATGCATGTTATCAAAGAACAGCTGGGTCAGCAGATGCTCGGCACCGTTGGCCTGCTTGATGCGCAGGTTTTCCACGTCCTGCTGCAGGGTGGCAGCTTCTGGGTGGGCCTCAGGGTAGCAGGCACCGTGGACCGAGAAACCGGGCTTCTTCCATTTAATAAAGGCGGTCAGGTCGCTGGCGTGCTTGAAGTCCGGGCTTTCGGGTCGGGTCGGGGTGCGGTCGCCGCGTAGGGCCAGCACATCGCGCACACCGGCCTGCTCCAGCTCGTCCAGGATGCGGGCGGCACTGGTCTGGTCATTGCCCATGCAGATCAGGTGGGCCAGGGCGGGCACGCCGACCTCGTGCTGGATATAATCGGCCACTTCTACGGTGGAAACGCCGCCGGCGGAACCGCCTGCGCCAAAGGTGACGCTGATAAAATCCGGGTTCAGGGCGCGCATGGCCTGCAGGGTGGCTTTCATCTTGTCCATCTGGGTGGTCTGCTTCGGCGGGAAGCACTCGATGGAAAAGACGCAGCGCTTGTTCTGGAATTTTTCCGTGATCGTCATAGTGGGCTCCTTTATATTGTACATCTTAGGCGGCGGCATCCAGCGTGTCGGCGGATGCCGCGCTGAGGGTATCGTTTTGCCAGGTGAAAGTGATGGTACCCATGGTATCGGTGCGGTAGATCTCGGCTCCGGCGTCGGTCAGGTGCTGCAAAGCACGGGTGTGGGGATGGCCGTAGTCATTGTTCAGCCCACAACTGATAGTCACGGCCTGAGGCTGCACGACCTGCAAGAGGGCTTCGGTGCTGGAGGTGGACGACCCATGGTGTCCGGCCTTAAACAAAGTGGCATGCAGAGCTTTGCCGTAGCGGTCTACAAGACGCTGCTCGGCGGCGCTTTCGGCATCACCGGTGGAGAGATAACGAAAATTACCCGCCTCAAACAGCGTGCACAGCGAGGCGTTGTTGACATGAGCGGAAGAATCGTCGGTGTCGTACAGTTCGGACTCGCCGCCCTGCAAAACTGTCAGGGTGCCGCTGCCCAGCGGGTAGACAGTGCCGTCCTCGGCGGTGATAACGTCGGTCCCCTGCTCAGCGGCCAAATCAAACAATCCGCGCGGCCAATCGGCAGTCTCGCCGCTGGCCTGGGCATCCCAGGGTGGTACAAGTAATTGCCCAACAGCAAAATTGCGTAACACTTCCCGCGCACCGCCGGTATGGTCGGCGTGGGGATGAGTTAAAACCAGATAATCCAGCTTGGAGATGCCAGCCAGCTGCAAATCGCGGACAAGGTCGCCTTTGGTATCGGACGGCCCGGTGTCGATCAGACAGTAGGCACCGTCCTGGCCAATCAAAACGGCGTCCCCCTGCCCCACATCCAACACGGTAACGGTGGTGGACGTCTGGGCCAGCAGGTCAGCGTCCGGTGCATCAAGGGAGACCCCGGCGGCACGGTATAGATCTGACCAGCCGCTGCAGGATTCGATAAAATAAGCGGCAACCGCCAGCAGCAGAACGGCCAGCAGAAGCAGGATCCTGCGCCAGGGAAGACGGCGCTTACGGGCAGCTTTCTCAGGCTTCATCGTACTGTCCATTCAGCTTGCGTTCTTCCCACTGGGCTTTGCTGACCAGTACGGTGCGGGGCTTGGCACCCTCGTAGGGGCCGATGATCTTCTCCTGCTCCATCTGGTCCATGATGCGGGCGGCGCGAGCATAGCCTAGCTTGCAGCGGCGCTGCAGCAGGCTGGTGCTGGCCTGCCCGGCATCGATGACACATTCAACGGCCTGCTCAAACATCGGGTCGAGCGCACCGCCGGTATCGCCGTCATCGTCGCTGCCCTTCTTGCTGCCTTTCTCGGCAACGGCGCGGCGCTCCATCTCGGCAATCATTTCCTCGTCATACTGGGTGGAGGAAGTGGACTTGATAAAGCTCAATACCGCGCCGATCTCCTCGTCGGTGACGAAGGTGCCCTGCACACGCACGGGCTTGGAAGCACCGACCGGCAGGAACAGCATGTCGCCGTTGCCCAGCAGCTTTTCGGCGCCCGACGCATCCAGAATGGTGCGGGAGTCGATCTGGCTGGAAACCGCAAAGGCGATACGGCTGGGAATGTTGGCCTTGATCAGGCCGGTAATGACGTCCACGCTGGGACGCTGAGTAGCAACGATCAGGTGGATACCGGCGGCACGGGCTTTCTGCGCGATGCGGCAGATGTAATCTTCGACCTCTTTGCCGGCGACCATCATCAAATCGGCCAACTCGTCGATAACGATGGCAATGTAGGGCAGATGCTCCAGCCCGGTCTGGGCGGCAAGCTTGTTGTAGGCTTTGATCTCGCGGACGTTGTTCTCGGCAAACAGCTTGTAACGGCGCTCCATCTCGGCAACGCTGGCGCCAAGGGCCCCGGCGGCTTTACGGGGCTCGGTGACGACGGGCATCAGCAAATGCGGGATGCCGTTGTACTCGGCCAATTCAACGACCTTGGGGTCGATGAGGATGAGCTTGACATCCTCGGGGCTGGAACGGAACAGAAAGCTGATGATGATGGAGTTGACGCAGACGGACTTACCACTGCCGGTAGAACCTGCAATCAGCAGATGGGGCATCTTGCACAGGTCGGCGACCTGTGCCGCACCGGCAATATCCTTACCCAGGGCCATGGTCAGCGGGCTGCGCATGTTGATGTAATTCTGGGATTCAAACACCGCGCGGATGTTGACGGTAGAGCGGATTTTATTGGGCACCTCGATGCCGACGGCGGGTTTGCCGGGGATGGGGGCCTCGATACGCACACCAGCGGTGGCCAGGTTCAGGGCAATGTCATCGGCCAAACTGGTGATGCGGCTGACCTTAATGCCCGCCTGGGGCTGCAGTTCATACCGGGTAACAGACGGGCCGCGGCAGATGTCCAGCATGGTGGTCTTGACGCCGAAGCTGTCCAGCGTGTTGACCAGGATGTCGGCATTCTTCTTCATCTCGCGGGCGGCACCGGCTTCGTCGTCGGGGTGGGTCGCGTTGAAAAGGTTCAGGGACGGATAGCAGTACGGCTCCACAGGCTCGGCCTGCATGGCAGCCAGGTTCATGGTGTTGGGGTCTGCCTTGGCGACGGACGGCGGTGAGCTGATGGGGGCAGAAGCCGAGTTGCCGACGCTGGTGCTGACCTGCAGATGAGCAGCTTCGCCGCGCTGAGGCACTACGAAGGAACTCTCGGTGCCGGTGGGCTGCTGGGGCTGCGCAGAGACCGCAGCAGCAACAGATGAGGCGGGCACAACGGGGGCGGCTTGCGGCACAGGCGTGGCGGGCTGGGCATTCAGCACATCCGAGATGGGGCGGCCGCTGTTCCAGGCGTCGCTGACAGCCTCATTGACGGAGAAGCTGCCGCCGATGGTCGGGATAGCCGGGGCAGCGCTGGCGGTGGGGGCGCTATGCGGTTCTTCCGCTGGGGTGTTGCCAGTGAAGGCACCCTCTTCCCCATCTACGGGGATGCCAAAGGAGGAGTCATCTTCTACCGGCACCAGCGGGGTATCAAAGGTCGGCTCTGGAGTGAGCGGCACGGAAAATTCCGATTCCTGCGGCGGATCCAGCGTGGTCTCGGAGCTGACATCCTGCTCGCCGTAATAGGGCGCGTGGCCGCTGACAGCGCGGCTGATGAGGTTGTCCAGCTCATCTCCGGCGGCTTCTTCGGGGGCAGCCTCGGCAGGGTCATCCAGCTTCAGCTCAAACTCGTCTGCAGCAGGCTGGACAGCGGGCTGCGGATCGGCCGTGGCAGCGTGATAGTGTGAAGTATCAGAAAGATGGGACAGCGGGTCCATGCCGAAGGTGCCGCCGGGGCCGATGTTGACAGGCTCCAGCGGATCGTGCTCAATGGCGGCTTTGGCGGCAGAAGCGGTCGCCTCGGGGCCGAGGTCCACGTCAAAGGAAGCACGGGGCTGCGACTCGGCAGCAGGCGTACCATAGCTGGCCGGGGTGTACCCGGCTGCGGCGGCATAGGCAGCGTAAGTAGGTGCCGGGGTGTAATTGGGGATGACCGGAGCACTGGCGGCAGGCTGCGAAGGAATGGCAGACTGTACGGGCTGAGCCGGCTGGTTTACAGGCGCGGCCTGCTGCACCAACGGTTGTACAGGCTGGGCGGGCTGTACCGGGATGCGCCCGGTGTCGGCGATGACATCGTAGGCCGGATGGTGCGGACGATTATCCTGCACGGGAGCGGTCAGGTTCTCAATGGGTTCCTCCTCCTGCTCCTGGGCAAACAGTTGGGTGTCGTAGGCTGTCTCTTCTTCGGCACGGTCCTGGCGGGCCTGCTGCAGCTTCTGGTACTGGTTGTTGACAAACAACACCACATCGGCGGGTGTGATGGCAAAGAAGAACATCAGCCCCAGCAGGAACACCAGCAGCATGATGACGTTGGATGCCGGGCGACCAAACAGTGCCAGCAGCGTGCCGCCGACCGGGACGCCCCAGACGCCGCCTTCCCAGAAGCTGGTCTGCCCGCGGGCGAACAACATTTTAATAATCTGCCAAGGGTTGGCATCGTTCAGCGATACGTTGGAGAAGATGACCGGTACACCGGCGCACAGCACGCTCATCAGCGCGACTTTGCCCGCAAACAGGGTGACGCGGTAGCCGGAGGCCAGCAGGTAGGCCAGGTACAGCAAAAACGGCCCGACCAGATAGGTCATAACGCCGAAAATGCCAAACAGTCCACCGCGCAGGGTCTTCCACATGTTTTGACCGGGCACCAGCACCATGGAAACACACAGCAAACCTAACCCGGCCAGCAGGATGCTGCGTGCCAGGTTGGGTGTTTCAGCGCGGCGCTGCGCACGGCGGGATGCCTGCGCTTTGCTGCGGGACGAAGAGGATTGGCCCGATTTGCCGGACGAAGCCCGATAAGTTGTAGAAGACCGGCTTGACGAGGAACGGCTTTTGCTTTTGGAAGAGGATGAGGAACGGTTTTTGTTGCCGGAACTTTTCCCGGAACGAGACTGCGCCATGTTTCTTACTACCCCACTATTCTACATAGGAATTCTATCTTAAACTGGGCTGAAAGTCAGCCCATGCGAACATTCCCTATTATTCTATCACGAATCGCGAGGCTTGTAAACGAAAAATCCGCAGGTGAGTTATCCCCTGCCCTTTTGGCAGATAGCACAAAAAGCTGTGTTACCTGCCGGATTCGATTTCATTATATAAATAGCGCAGTGCGTCGCCCAGGCCACCCAGTTCATCGATCAGGCCTTCCTCCACGGCCTGGCGGCCGTCCAGCACGGTGCCCATGTCCATAACAAGCTCGCCGGTGTTGTGCATCAGGGCTGTAAAGCGGCGGGCAGTGATCTTGGAATGGCTGGCTACAAAGCCAACGATGCGCTCCTGCATCTGCTCAAAGTAGCGCAGGGTCTGGGGTACGCCCAGCACCATACCGGAATGGCGCACAGGGTGTACCGTCATGGTGGCGGTGGGTACGATAAAGCTGCGCCGGGCCGACACCGCCAACGGGATACCGATGGAGTGGCCGCCGCCCAGCACCAGTGTGGCACTGGGCTTATTCACCCCGGCGATAAGCTCGGCCAGGGCAAGGCCAGCTTCCACATCACCGCCCACGGTGTTTAAAATGACCAGCAGGCCTTCGATCTCCGGGTCCTCCTCAATATCCACCAGCTGCGGGATGACGTGCTCATACTTGGTGGTTTTCTGGGCATCCGGGGCCAGGGTGTGGCCCTCGATGGTACCGATGACGGTCAGGCAGTGGATGGCGTGGCGGCCCTTGGTGGCGGGTACGGTGCCGCTGTCGGTAATAAGATCATGCTCCAGCCTTTGGAGCGCGGCGCTCTCGGTTGGGTTGAGCTTTGGATGTGACTTGGTCTTTTTCGAGGTCGGTTCCATAGCGAGTAGCCCCCTTTCTGGTTTAGTATGCACGGAACGCAGGGCGGATATGCGAAAGAAAAAAGCGCAAGATACATATAAATCAGCGTAAAAGCCTGCAAAAGACGATAAAAACGAAAATATTTTGCTCTTTCCTGCACACGATGGTTAGAAATTACGAAAAAACTTAGATAAAAAATTGACAATTTGAAGTGCGCAATTTATAATAAGTTATAAATTTAGCAAAAGGGATTCTTTCCGGGCATTCGCATCCCGGCATTGTGAGGTAAGTATCATGGCAATTCAAAGCAAGGTATCTCTTCCCGTTATCAAGCGTCTTCCCAAGTATTACCGCTACCTGACGACCCTGTCGGCCGACGGCAAGGAGAAAATCTCCTCCAGCGAGCTGGCCCACATGATGGGCACCACTGCCAGCCAGGTGCGCCAGGACTTCAACTGTTTCGGCGGTTTTGGCCAGCAGGGCATCGGTTATAAGGTGGATGTGCTGCGGGCAGAGATCGGCAAACTGCTGTTTAGCGACGGCGAAAAGCTGCCCACCATCCTGATCGGCGCTGGCCGCCTGGGTTCTGCGGTGTCCAGCTTCATCAGCCGCGATACCAACGGATATAAGCTGATCGGCGTGTTCGACATCAACCCCGAACTGTGCGGCAAGGAGATGGGCGGAGCAACCATCTACCCGCTGAGTGAGCTGGAGGCCTTCTGCGCCGAGCATCACCCCACCGTGGCGGTACTTTGCGTCCCGCGCCAGAGTGCGATGGAACTTTCCGGTGAGCTGGTGGCCCATGGCATCCAGGGCTTCTGGAACTTCAGCCACTATGACCTGTCAGTCGAGTATCCCAGCGTTACGGTGGAAAACGTCCATTTGGGCGACAGCCTGATGAGCCTGGGCTACCGCCTGCGCAATAAAGACTAAGATAAAGGAGCGGGTAATGGCAAAGTTATATTTCCGCTACGGTGCCATGAACAGCGGCAAGACCACCGCCCTGATGCAGGTGGCCTACAACTATAAAGAGCGTGGCATGCGGGTGCTGATCTTGAAACCTGCTGTCGATACCAAGGGCCAGGATTCCATCGTTTCCCGACTGGGCATCAGCTGTAAAGTGGACAAACTTGTCACGCCTGAGATGGATGTGGTGGAGCTTGTCAAGCAGGACTCGGCCGAACATGGTGCCCCCGCCTGCGTACTGTGCGATGAGAGCCAGTTCTTTACGCCGGAACAGGCTGAGCAGCTGTTCCTGGTCACGGTGGATCTTGGCATCCCGGTCATCTGCTACGGCTTGCGTGCTGACTTTATGATGCGTGGCTTCCCTGGCTCTACCCGCCTGCTGGAACTGGCCCATACCATTGAGGAACTGAAAACCATCTGTGCCTGCGGCCGTAAGGCCATCTGCAACGGACGCAAGGTTAACGGCGAGTATGTGTTCGAGGGTGCCCAGGTGGCCATTGACACGGTGGATGATGTGGAGTATCAGAGTTTGTGCCCTCAGTGCTGGTACCGTGAGTATCGCGCGTTTTTAAAGCGCCACAAAAAAGACTAATAGAAAAAGCAAGATGCCGCTCCGGCAGCTGAAAAGCACCGGAACGGCAATTTTTGTGCGGTATACTGCTAAAAGGCTGTGATTCTGCCTTGAAATAGAGAAAAAATATTTGAAATGTAGCAAGAATTGTGCTATTCTAAAGAAAACCGTACAAAAAATATCCGTAAAGATGAGGTGCCGGTATGGCTTCCGAATATACCTATTCCCCACGCATGGACTTTTTTATTGAGCGTGTCGATCGCGCTACCGGCTTTGAAATGCCCTGCTTCCACATCCACCACAAATACGAGATCTACTATGAGATCGAAGGCACGCGCCGCTATTTTATCGAGGACGCCGCTTATATCGTCAATGCCGGCAGCGTGGTGCTGATCGGCGACAACCAAATCCATAAGACGGCCTCTGTGGGCGACACGCCGTCCAGCCGTATTGTGCTGAATTTCAGCGCCGAGTATCTGGGCAAGATTGCCGAAATCTTCCCGGAGGTGGACTTCTTCTCCTTTTTGAGCGAGGAGCATAACCACCTGCTGTCCAACATCACGGTCAAGCAGCAGAATCACATCTACTCGATGCTGCAGCAATTGCTGGAACTGCAGGAGCAGACCAGCGCCGAGGGCGAGGCGGTGCGTAAGATGCTGCTGGCTACCCTGCTGTTGGAGCTGAAGGACCTGTGCAAACAGCAGCAGGCCCAGGGCGGCGAAAGCGGCCGCGTCAGCAACCATATCGTGGAGCAGATTCAGACCTATATCGCCGAGCATTACGCGGAAAAACTGACCCTGACCGGCATTGCCAGCCAGTTTTACATCAGCCCGTACTACCTGAGCCGGCTGTTTAAAAAGTCCATCAACCTGAGCCTGATCGAGTATATCAACGGCGTGCGGATCAAGGCTGCGCAAAACCTGATTGAAAAGACCAACGAGAGCATCTCGGACATCTCTGAAAAGACAGGCTTTTTGACAACAGCACACTTCCGCCGTGTATTTAAGGACGCCACGGGACTTTCACCGCAGCAGTACCGGCAGTATTATAAGCGGTTGAGTAAGTGATGATTGAGAACCTAAACTAAAAAGACGCAGTGCATACCATGGTTTATTTGCGGTATGCACTGTATTTTTATGTATGGACTTAAAATGATAAAAAATAAAAACCTCGAACCTGAGTTCGAGGTTTTTATTGGTGCGGATGAAGGGATTTGAACCCACACTCTTTTAAGGGAACTAGAACCTGAATCTAGCGCGTCTGCCAGTTCCGCCACATCCGCATATTCTGTTGTGCCCGTTGCCCGGGCGACGCATATTATTATAGCGGACACATATCGGAATGTCAAGCGCTTTTTTAGAAAAAATCCGATTTTTTCTAAAAAAGCTGCAAACCAAAACCGCAGGGGCTTTTCCCTGCGGTTTTCAGCGAATCTTACTTTTTACCAACCAGAAAATCCGGCAGCGAACGGCCGGTCTTGCGCCACTGATAATACTCAGCGGTGGCGGCAAACTCAACGTCACCGGCAGAGTTCAGGGCCGTCTCGACGGAATCCTGAATGACGCCGATGATGAAGCCAACACCAACGACCTGCATGGCAATGTCATTGGAGATGCCGAACAGCGAGCAAGCCATAGGAATCAACAACAGCGAACCACCGGCCACGCCAGAAGCACCGCAGGCGCCCAGAGCAGACACGATGGAAAGCAGGACAGCGGCAGGCACGGAAACCTGCATGCCCAGCGTGTTGGCGGCGGCCAGCGTCATAATGGTAATGGTGATGGCGGCGCCGTCCATGTTAATGGTAGCGCCCAGCGGGATAGAAACGGAGTAGACGTCCTTATCCAGGCCCAGCTTCTCGCACAGGGCCATGTTGACGGGGATGTTGGCAGCTGAGCTGCGCGTGAAGAAAGCCGTCAGGCCGGACTCGCGCAGGCAGCGGAAAACCAGTGGATACGGGTTGCAGTGCAGATAAATGAAAATGATCAGCGGGTTGATGACCAGAGCCATCAGCAGCATGGTACCCACCAGCAACAGCAACAGGCGGCCATACTGCGTAAAGATGGACAGGCCGTTGCTGGCCACATTGGTGAAAACCAGGCCCATGATGCCGAACGGTGCCAGGTTGATGACCCAGCGCACGATTTGCGAAACGGCGTCCGAAGTATCTGACAAGAACTTTTTGGTGCCGTCCGTGGCGATGCTCTTCATGGCCAAACCAAACAGGCAGGCCCACATCAGGATGCCAATGTAGTTGCCGTTCATAATGGCACTGAGCGGGTTGGACACGATGTTGGCCAGCAGGGTATGTAGGACGTCACCCAGACCCTGGGGGATAACGTCAGCCGTGGCGGCCTCGGCCAGAACGAGATTCTGTGGGAACAGCATGCTAGTGATGACCGACAGGGTGGCGGCGATAAAGGTGGTCAGCATGTAAAGCCACACGACTGTGCCGAAACGGCGGTCCAGCTTGGACGACCCCTGGGCCAGTGCACTGGTGACAATGACGAAGACCAGTACAGGGGCAATGCCTTTCAAGGCACCGACGAACAGATTGCCGAGTTCCTCCAGCCAGGTGGCACCCGGGCAGAGCAGCGCCAGCACAGCGCCGATGACAAGGCCGATGGCGATACGCAGGATCAAGCTGGTATCGTTGTACTTTTTGGCAATCGATTTAACTGCCGAAGTGAATGAATTCATGAAATCCTCTTCCCTCTTTTGTTTTTTCATGGCAGCAGGTGCCATGCCCGCGGCAGCCTGCCGCACAGCAGAACCGCGAATGTACCCATTATACAAGGATAAAAACAGGAAAACAAGAGGAGCTTTGATGTGGCTACGTTGTTTTTGCGTTTTTTTTGCCGAACGAACGATAAAAAATGTCGAAAAAATGTTTTTGCAGAGAATATCAATGTACGCGAACAGCGTACAAGCATGAAAACCTTAAGGAGCTATTTGTTGATACAACGTATATTTGTAAAATTCTCGCAGAAAGTTATACTTTTTTGCAGAAAACGCTTGACAATTTGGTATGTGTCCGCTATAATAATATGCGTCGCCCGGGCAACGGGCACAACAGAATATGCGGATGTGGCGGAACTGGCAGACGCGCTAGATTCAGGTTCTAGTTCCCTTAAAAGAGTGTGGGTTCAAATCCCTTCATCCGCACCAACAAGATAGCCCCGAACTTAGGTTCGGGGCTTTCTTGTTGGCTTTGCGGTGAAGAGGATTTGAACAGCACGGCCGTCCGCAGGCGGCAAGCAAAGCCCCAGTGGGGCTTTACTTAGTACGCAGGAAAATCCCATATCTGCATCAAAGCTTTATGCTTCGGCTTAGAGCCTTTTGTTTTTGTTTTCCTTGCTTTTACCGTGATATTTGCTATAATGAAAGGTAAATACATGGAGGTACAAAACTTATGTGGACATGTTCTTTATTAAAGACAAACGCTAAGCAGGCGCTACGAGGCCGCTACTGGCGATGTTTCTGGATCTGCCTGGTGCTGGGGCTCGTCGGTGTTGGCGGCAGCAGCGCCTCAACGGGCGGTTCCCGCTATACGATGGACACCGTCACGGGCAGCGATACGGCCTATGACCGTGTGGCAAACTACCTGGACAGCCTTTCGTATCAGATGCTTATGACGATTCTGGTCGTCGCTGTGCTGGCCGCGGTGATCTCCCTGCTGTGGTCGATTTTTGTGACTGCTCCGCTGGAGGTCGGCCGTGACCGCTACTTTATGGAAAGCCGCCAGGCGCTTTCCCCTGCCGCTACGGTGACAAGCGTATTCCGCACGCCGTACATGAACGTGGTCAAGGTACAGTTCTTGAAGAATCTGAAAATTTTTGTAGGCACGCTTCTTTTTGTGGTTCCCGGTATTTATTGGGATTATTGCTACGCGCTGGTCCCCTATCTACTGGCAGAAAACCCCTACATGACGACCACCCGCGCCATGCAGTTGAGCAAAGACATTATGGACGGTGAAAAGTTCCACTACTTTGTGCTTGGCCTTTCGTTTGCCGGCTGGATTCTGCTTTGTATGTTCACGTTGGGCATTGGCTATTTCTTCCTGGAGCCGTACAGGCAGGCCACCGACGCCGAGTTTTACGCCGCTATGCGCAGCAAGGCATTGGCGCAGGGCCTTACCACCACCGAGGAACTGGGCGGCTTTGTACGCCACGAATCCTATTGATGAAAAAAAATCAGCCGTTCCCTGTTGTGGGAACGGCTGATTTTTTAGACGTTACGCTTTTTCAGCTTTCAACTGGCTCGGATGCGGAACCGGCGGATACTTGTGGAAGAGCAGTTTCAGCGCAATGGGGGTTGCGACGGAAGAAACAACAATCAGCAGGATGACGGCGGTAAAGTAGACCGAATCTACCATGCCGACCGCCAGGCCCTTCTGGGCGACGATCAGGGCGACCTCACCGCGGGTCATCATGCCAATGCCGACCTTGAGAGAGTCGGGCCAGTTGAAGCCGCAGACCTTGGCAGCACAGCCGCAGCCGATAATCTTTGTCAGCAGGGCAACGATGACGAAGAAAACGCAGAACAGCAGAATCTCCGGGGTCAGGCCGCTGACGTCGGTTTTCAGGCCGATGCTGGCGAAGAACACAGGGGCGAAGATAACATAGTTGCTGATGTCGATGCGGCGCTCAACGTAGGAGGCATCGTCCATGGCGCACAGCACAATGCCGGCAATGTAGGCACCGGTGATGTCGGCAATACCAAAGAACTGCTCGGCAATATAGGCCATGGCAAAGCAGAAAGCGATACTGACAACGGTGATGCGCTGGGTGTGTGGGTTGCGTTTGTCCAGCCATTTCATGGCATGGTGAATGACCACACCGACACCGATAGAAACCAGGAAGAACAACACCGTGTTGATGAGCACAGCGCCCAGGCCTGTACCGGTACCGGAGCTGGCGCCGATGACGCAGGTCAGCACGACGATACCGATGACGTCATCGATAACGGCAGCACTGACGATCGTGGTACCAAGGAAGCCTTTCAACTGCCCCAACTCCTGCAGGGTGGCCACCGTGATGGAAACGCTGGTGGCGGTCATGATCGTGCCGATGAAGAGTGCGCGGTAGAACTCTGGGCTGCCAATCTCCCCCAGGCCAAAGAAGGCACCATACAGCAGCGTGCCGCCTACCAGCGGTACAAACACGCCGATGCAAGCGACCAGCGTAGCGATGGGGCCTGCACGCAGCAGCTCTTTCAGGTTGGTGCCAAGGCCGGTGGAGAACATCAACAGCACAACGCCAATCTCGGCAAAGACCGAGATTGTGTCGCTGATCTGCACGAGGTTCAGCAGGCAGGGACCGATGAGCAGACCGGCGAGAATTTCACCGACGACCTGGGGCGCCTTACATTTACGGGCGACCAGACCGCAAAATTTAGCACTTAAAATAATAATGGCCAAGTTGCGAAATATGGAATACACGAAAAAATACATCCCCTTTATCTTATTCTCAATATGTTTTATCACGAACGAATGTGTTTTGCAAGTGCAAAACTTGCGATTTTTTAAATTTGTACTTTTTTGAAAAAAATTGTAAAAAAGCCTTGACATTTATCCCTTGAACTGATATTATATTAAAGCGCTCTTGAGAGACGCGCAACTGAATATGGAAAGATGGCTGAGCTGGTCTAAGGCGCACGACTGGAAATCGTGTAGGGCCCCTAAAGCCCTCAAGGGTTCGAATCCCTTTCTTTCCGCCATAAAGAACGCTGATGGTTTTACGCTGTCAGCGTTTTTTATTTGTCGTGGGAGGGGCATGATGAAAAAAGGAATTGTTATCGCGTTTCCGGGAATACGGTATACCTGCCACCAGCAGTTGATGCAGGATTGTTTGGCGTTTTATACGGCGCGCGGGTACGAGACACTGTGCCTGGATTTCGCCGGTGTGCCTTTTGACGGCACGGCCGATATGGGCCGCGCAGCGGAGCTGGCTCTGCCGTCGATTCTGGGGCGGCTTTCCGGCGTTCGTTTTGCAGACTATACCGATGTGACTTTCCTTGCAAAAAGCCTGGGGACGCTCTGCGCGGTGCGTACGGCGAAGGTGCTGGGGCTGCGGCCGCGGTTCTTTCTGCTGACGCCGCTGGAGGAAACTTTGCAGGAACTGCCGCAGGGTGCTGATGTGTTCGGCGCGGTGGTGGGCACCAAGGATGCCCACTTGGCGGCGGACCAGCTTGAGCAGTTCTGCAAGGCACGGGCTATCCCCTGCCTGATCGTGCCGGATGCAGGACACCGGCTGCAGTTTGAAGATGCCGACAAAACGCAGGCAGTAAACCGCAGCATCACGGCCATGCTGCGCTGAGAAACGGTACAAAATAGAAAAAGCGCAATAAAAAAGAGCCTGAATGATTGCTTTACACAAGCTGTTCAGGCTCTTTGAGATTATTGAGCTTTTATAATAAGGAAAATCACTCGACCATATACTCAAAGTCGATACGGCCCAGGGCAACATCCGCGGCGGCCACGCGGATCTTCATCGAGGTGCCCAGCATCCAGGTGCGGCCGGTCAGCGGGTCGACCATGCTGACGCCGTCCACGACCTGCGGCTCACCCTTGCAAAGCTCGGCGGCGGGGACAAAGCCCTCAACGGTGTTCTCCAGCTCCACAAAGACGCCGCGCGGCGTGATGCCGGCCACGGTACCCATATAGACCTCGCCCAGGTGGTTGTGCATATATTCGGCCTTGTACAGGTCCTCGACGTCGCGCTCGATGCGGACGGCGGTGACTTCCTGCTTGCTGGATTGCTCGCTGGCGCGGGCGGCAAAGTCGGTGAAGTCCTTAGTCATCTGGGCGTTGTTGGCGCCCAGCAGCATCTCGCTGAGGATGCGATGGATGGCCAGATCAGGATAACGGCGGATAGGGCTGGTAAAGTGGGCGTAGTCCGCCAGCACCAGGCCGTAGTGGCCCAAGGGCTGCGGGGCGTAACGGGCCTTCTGCATGCTGCGCAGGATGCCGGTGTGTACGGGGGTCTGGATGGGCTGACCGCGGGTCTCGTCCAGCAGGGCAGCCAGTTCCAGCTGCGTGGGGATGGGATTCTTGAACTTGGCGTTCAGGCCGCAGGCCAGCAGTGTGGCAGACAGCTTTTCCATCTTCTCGGCATCGGGGGCTTCGTGCACACGGTAGACAAAGGGCACCTTGTTGGTGCGGCCTGCGTTGGCGGCGCACTGGTTAGCCAGCAGCATGAACTCCTCGATCATGCACTCGGAAGTTCCGCGACCGCGCTTGACGATGTCCACGCAGCGGCCGTTTTCATCGATGATGAGCTTGGCTTCGTCGGACTCGATCTCCATGCCGCCGCGCTGCTTGCGCAGCACCAGGCGCTTGCGGTACAGCTCGTCCATGATGGGCAGCTGCTCCAGTACCTCGGCGTACTTCTCTTTCAGGGCGTTCAGCTTCTCCGGATCGATCGGTCCGGCGGCCTCGTCGGCTTCAACAGGTTCGGTAGTTTCAGCGGCCATGGATTCCAGCAGGGCGTTGATCTCTTTGTACACGCCCTTGACGCGGCTGCGGATGACGGACTTGACGAAGTTGTAGCCCAGGATGTTGCCCTGCTCGTCCAGGCGCATCAGGCAGGAGAAGGCAAAGCGGTCCTCCTGCGGATTCAGCGAGCAGATGCCGTTGGACAGCTGGGTGGGCAGCATGGGGATGACCTTGTCGGCGTAGTAAATGCTGGTGGCACGCTCGTAGGCCTCGTTGTCCAGCGCAGAGCCGGGGCGGACGTAATGGCTGACGTCTGCAATGTGGACGCCCAGCTCGTAGCCGCCGTTTTCCAGCTTTTGCAGGCTGATGGCATCGTCGATGTCCTTCGTCTCGGCAGAGTCGATGGTGAAGATGGGGATGGCGCGCAGGTCCATGCGGTGGGCGGCTTCGGCCTGGTCGATGGTGGCGTTGTCGTAGGCACGGGCTTCCTCCAGGACCTCCGGCGGGAACTCCAGGCGGACGTTGCGGCCGTACAGGATGGCCTTGGCGCACTCGGAGGCGTAGTCGGAGGAACCGAACTTCTCGACGACAGCAGCGCGGTGGGCGTTATGACGCTCGCCGCGGTGGGTAATCAGGAAGCCGACCTTATCACCCAGGTGCACGCCCTCGCTGCCCTGCTTGGCCAGCAGGAACTTGACATCGCGGCAGCCGTCGGGCTCGACGGCCAGACGGCCATCCTCGGACAGGCAGACAGTGCCGGCAAAGCGGTTGTTAGGCACGGTGACTTCCAGAACTTCGCCCTCAGAGGAACCTTCCACGCGGGGATGGTCGAACAGCTTGACGAGAATCTTATCGTTGGGCATGGCACCGTGAAGGGCGCGGCCGGGGATGAAAATGTCGCCCTCGCCGTCATCACGGCTGGCAAAGCCGAAGCGGGCGGCCAGCTTGACCAGCGTGCAAGGAATGCTGCCGCCGGGAGCGGTGGGGTTCTCGTAGGTGGCAAAACCGGGCACGTAGGTGCCGTTTTTCATGGCCAGCTCACCGGTGGCGACCATGGCGGAGACAGAGGTGCGCAGGCGGGAATTATCCACCTGCAGGTTGTTCTGCAGCTCGCGCAACGTCATGGGGCGGCGCTTGACGGCGGCAAGGATGCTTTTTTGTAAGGGTGTCATAGTTACTCCTTTGATTTACGTCGCCCTGTCGTCCGGCAGGGCCCTTCCTGTTTGGGCACAAATGTCCCGAAACTTTCCCATAAAAAACGGCCCGCCTTACACCACCAATGTGCGCAGGAGCGGACCGGTTTTTATTGCATTGTAAACTGCCTTACAGACGTGCGCTGAGAACGCAAGCGACCAGCGTGACGACAAAGAAAATGATGCCGCAGATCTTGGTCAGCTTAGCCAGCTTTGCATCGACGCCACGCTCACGGCCGGCAGCCATAGCGGTGTTATCACCCATGATGGCGGCAGACAGGCCCTGGCCCTTCTGCTCCTGTGCAAGGGTAAAAACGATGATCAGAAGCGAAACGGCGATCAGAACAACGCCGAGAGCAATCTCATACCAGTTCATAGTTAGCACTCCTTTGAAATCTCATGCGAGTTTAAGTATAGCATAGTTGTCTCGCCGACGCAAGTGTTTTTTGAAAAAAAGACTACACAACAAAAGGAAACCCCGCCCTTGAGGGAGGGGCGGGGTTTAAGAAAGGAGGAGAAGAACACATGAAAAATGTGGTAAAGTTATTTAACTTGGGGTGTTATCTAACTTGCAACTAAATTGTAACCTTTTTGTCACCGAATGTCAATAGGGTTACAAACATTTTTTGTAATTTTTTTGTCATTTTTCAAAATGTTCACATTTGGGGCTGTGCCGTGCAGATCCGTGGGGGAAAATGGCATGGTGCGGCCCGCAGAGGTCACTCCCCCGTCAATTCGCTGTACTCGCGGCTGGGGGCATCACCCCAGCCTGTTTTTCCGCTGGCGACGGCGATGTCTTCCCAGTAGCGATAGGCGTAGATGTTCAAAATCTGGGCCTCCTGCCGAGACCAGCCGCCGTAGGCGTCCTTTTCGCAGCGCTCGTATACATACAGACCGCAGCTGCCGTTGGCGGACTCGCGGTCATACTGCAAAATTTCCACGGCGTCCTCGGTGTCGTTTACGATGTAATAGCCGTCCCCCTTTGCGGTCAGTCCGTACTCGAGGGTGTTGGAAGTAGCTTTGAGATAGGTGTTATAAATGGTCTTATATCCCGAGCCGATGTAGTCTTTGGAGAATAGCTCGCCGTTCTCTTCTGGTGCGGTGGTTTCGGCAGGTTCTTCCGGTGTGGTGGTTTCGGCGGTCGACTCGGTGGGCGTTGGTGCGGGGGTATGGGCGGGTTCCTCAGCGATGGGAGATTCTGCCGGGGTGGGGGTTGGTTCTGGGGTGGTATCGGTTTTAGAGGTACGTATGACCGTTAACAGCACGAAGAAGCCGAAAAGAACTGCGGCAGCAAGAATAATCTGCCAAAAGGGACGGTTTGGCTCATTCATCGAATACACCTCGTTTGCAATGATATTTTATTTTACCTGATTCTACCACACGGCAGGGGCAATTACAATGTGTCTGCGAAAGTCCCCTGCCGCCTTGCAGGATTTGGGCGTATCCTCTATAATAAATATTGGATATGAGACATAATGCTTATCATAAACGAGGTTTTACTTTGAAATATAACACGATCATCAGCGGTCAGTTTGTGAGCAGGCCCAACCGCTTCATTGCGCAGGTGCAAGTAGACGGTGCGATGCAGACCGTCCACGTAAAAAACACCGGGCGCTGCAAAGAATTGCTGTTGCCCGGTGCGGATGTGCGGCTGGAAGTTTGCGATAACCCGAACCGCAAAACCAAATATGATCTGGTGGCAGTGTACAAGCCCAGCCTGGGGTGGGTCAACATCGACAGCCAGGCCCCCAACAAGGTGGTGCAGGAGTGGCTGCAAACGGAAGGGTATGACCTGGTGCGGCCGGAGTATACCTACGGCGGCTCCCGCATTGACTTCTACATGGAAAAAGGCGAAGAAAAGTACCTGCTGGAAGTGAAAGGCTGTACGCTGGAAGTGGACGGCATCGGCTATTTCCCGGATGCCCCTACCCTACGCGGCGTCAAGCACCTGCACGAGTTGGCAAAGGCGGCGCAGCAGGGTTACCACTGTGCGGTAGTATTTGTCATCCAGATGGAAGGCGTGGCCGAAGTACGTCCCAACACCGCGACCCACCCGCAATTTGCCGAAGCACTGGCACAAGCCCGGACGGCTGGGGTCAAGGTGCTGTTTCTGCTGTGCCGCGTGGAACCGGACGGGTTGGCCATCACGCAGGCACGGGAATGGAAAAACTGAAATTTTACAGGAAAACGCTCGCTTCGGAGGGCCTTTATCTTTTATTGCATGGGCAGGCAAAGCTGCACCTGCGCCCCGGTGCCGGTGTTGGCAAGCACCAGCTTGCCAACATGGGCCTGGGCGACGCTGCGGGCGAGATACAGCCCCAGCCCCTGGTGGCCGTTGCAGGGGCGGGCGGCGTCGGTGTAGAGGAACTGCCCGGCCTTGTGCAGGGCTTCGGGCGTGAAGCCGGGGCCGGTATCGGTGACAGTAAAGGACACATCCCCGTCTGCCTTGCTGATGGTCAGCGTGACGGTGCCACCGGCGGGAGTATAGCGCACGGCGTTGTCCAGCATGTTTTCAAGTGCACGGCTGAGTTCCGGGGCGGCGCAGAGAAACTGGCCCTGCCATTGCTCCTGCAAAACAAAGTGGAGCTTCGCCGGGCGGCAGAGGGCGTTGGCCGTATCCGCCAGCGCGGCAACAAAGGCATGGCTGTCGGTACGCTGGCGGGCGGCGGGCACCGTGCCCACACTGCGCAGGGCGGCAAGGTACTGCTGGGCGCGGTCCCCTGCCCGCAGGATGGCGTCCAGTTCGGGAGCGGTGGTGTCGGCGCTTTCGGCCAGCAGCTCAGCGTTGCCCTGGATGATGGTGAGCGGCGTTTTTAAATCGTGCGCCAGCGCGGCCACCTGCTCGGTGCGCTGCTGCTCCAGCTGCCACTGGCGCTGCAGGCTGTCGGTAAGCTGCTGGCCCATAGTCTGCAGGGCTTGCAGCGTGGCCGAAAATTCCCGGATGCGCGCGTGGTCTACGTCAACAGCTTCGGGGTGCTGGGCGGCGATTTGGCGCGTCGCCTCGTCGATGCGGGAGGTCTCTGCCGTAAAGGTACGCACGGTACGGTGGGTGGTTACGGCCAGCCACGCCAACATCAAAACGACCAGCAAGATAATGTAACAGGTTTGAAAATCCGGCAGGCGTTCCCGCAGGGCCGGGTCGGCATAGGGTACGGCGTAGTCGTACTGCAAAAGGCAGGTGGCGCCGTCAGCCATGGTGACGATGTACTGATACTGCATCATCCCCAGGTTGCCGCTGCCGCCGTGCAGGTCGTTGAGCGCGGTTTTCAGCTGGCGGGCGCTCATATTGGTGGTGGTTACGCGCTCTGCATCTGTGTTGGCATCACAGACGACGGTATAGCGGCAAAGAGAACTGATTGCGGATGGGTCAAAGGTATCTGCCGTCATGGAAGCGACCGTTTCACGCGCCTCGGCACAGGCTTGTGCCGAGGCTGTGGCAGACAGCAGAAAGCCGTTATCGATCAGCTGCATAAAAATGCCCCACCAAAGGACCAGAATCAGTGCGCATCCCCCGCCGCACAGGCAGAGGTAGCGCAGCAGCACGCTGCGCAAAGAAGTCAGGCGTCGGCGGCGTTCCATAAATATCCAACTCCCCATACGGTTTTCAGCACGTTTTCCGGGCTGGCCAGCCCGGCGGCGCGCAGCTTGGCGCGGATGTTTTTGATGTGCTGGGTAATGGCGGTATCATCGGCCGTGCCATCGTAGCCGAACACAGCCTCGTAGATCTGCTCTTTGCCAAATGTCTGCCCGGCGTGCAGGGCAAGAAACTCGCAGATGGCATACTCGGACTTGGTAAAAGGCAGTGCTGTGCAGCCGACTGCCGCAGATTTGGCCGCCAGATCAAAGCAGATGCCGCCGCGCACCAGCCGATGCTGCGGGGCACGGTTTTGCCGCCGCAGGTGGGCATTGACACGGGCGCGCAGTTCGGCAATGCGGAACGGCTTGCTTAAGTAATCGTCTGCCCCAATGCCAAGGCCGGTCAGCACCGACGGCTCATCGGTGCGGGCTGTCAAAAATAAAATCGGCGCTTCGGTCAGGGTGCGGATGCGGCGGCAGGTGGCAAAGCCGTCCTCGCCGGGCATCATGATGTCCAGCAGAATGCAGTCTGCCCAGCGGCAGAGCGAGCTGGTGACATCGGCACCCGTGCAGCGGGTCTCAACCATATGGCCGTCCCGCTCAAGTGCTGTTTTCAATAAGGTACACAGGTCGCGGTCATCATCGACCGCCAGAATGTTGGCCATAAGAACCCCTCACTGTGTGAGCGTGTAGACAAGACAGGATGCTGCGTACAAAAGGTAGATGTGCGCGGGATAAAACCAGTAAAACAGCAGCTTATGCCCGCTGCCGCGCTGGCCGTTGTACAGCGCCATGGGCAGCACGGCAAAGACGCCGAACCACTCGTAATAAGTGGTGAACATCTGCGAAAAGGCGAAATCCGGCGTGCCGCGCAGTTGCAAATAGACCATGCCAAACTCAAAACAAAATGTTACAGCCGCCCAGACAACAAGGCGCAGCCGCTTGTGAAAATACAGCGCATACAGCACAATGCCGCCCAGCAGGTAGGACAAGCCGCCATCGGTGATGGATGTCCACAAAGGCAGCGGCGCGGTGATGACCCACGCCAACACGGCAGAGCCAATCGGTGCGTCCTGAATTTTGGGAAAAAGCGTCAGTAGCGCTACGATGCAAAACGGCCAGAGGATCGGCGCGGCAGCAGCCAGTACGCCCCGTACAAATCGGCGCTGCCGCAGCCAGTCAATGCCCTGCCATATGATGCAGAGGATGACGAAATTCTGCATGATAGCGTTCAGCGGGTAAAAGCCGTCGCCACGACGCAGCACACCGGCGTACATCATAAAAAATTCGACCGTGCCCATCGCCGTGGCAATGGCCCAGATGCGCAGGAAATATCGTTTGCGGTCATGCGTGTGGGCGAAACCCTCGACCGTGCAGAACAAAAACAGCGGTGCGGACAACCGTGCCACCATACTGAACCATTCCGGGACAAGGCCGGTGAACTCGAAAAAATAATGGATGTGGTCAAGCACCATCAGCACCAGGGCGATGGTTTTCAGTGCGGTGCCGGACAGCCCGGCGCGTTTTGCGGTAAGCATACTAAGAAAACCCCTTTCACGTTTTACTGCAAACAGTGTAACAGGGGTTTATGTAGAGATTCTAAGTTTTACATAAAAAATCAGGCAAAAGTGATGCTGGCCTCAAAGGCGGACTTGCCCTCGCGCTCGCCGTTGAAATAATACTGCTTTTCGCCGGTCCGGGCACGGCTCAGGGTAAAGGATTCACCCCGCGGGACCTCGCGGTGGTAGAAGAGCAGCAGATCCTGCACGGTGCCCTGCTCCCACACGGACCAGGGCAGCGCGTCGCACAGAATATCGGCATAGCGCGTATTATTGAGATGGCCGTTCATATCGCAGCGAGAATAGCTGGCGACCGGCTCCCCTGCCAGTTCGCAGGCTTCGGGCGCGGCCTTGGTCATCTTCATCGGCAGTGCAAAGGGCACATCCTCGGCCCAATGGTCGGCAAACTGCTCAGGGTGTTTGCGCAGAATGATGCGCTGGTCAATGTCGATGAGCACCCAGCGACTGTCAATAACGGCGACCTCGGCCCCGTCGGCATCGTAAAAATGGGTGATGCGCTTATTGACGGCGCGCTTGCAGCACTCCGGCTGGGTGACAAGGGTCAGTTCTTCGTCCACGCGGGGTGTGCGGTCAATATGCAAAGCCAGTTTGGCCAACACAAAGGCCGTTCGGGTGGCGGTGTAAACTTCATCGGTCAGCCCGGCGGCTTCGGCGTGGGTGGTGGCGATCTGCTGGGCATAGCGCAGCAACGCACCGGGCTTTACATTGCCGAGATGGTCGCCATCGTGGCGGTAGACGGTGAATTTTTGCGTGTAGGTTTTGGGTGCAGCGGACATAGGGTGCTCTCCTTATGGTCAATAGCAAAGTCAACTTATCCAACAGTATAGCACGAAAATGCACAAAAAGCAAAACGCCCTGCCAAAAAGGCAGAGCGCTTTGAGAGATCAGTAATTATCGCGGGACTTTTTGCGCAGCTTGCGCCAGATGTTGAACGTGGAGATTGCAATGGCAACGACCAGCATGACAACGACCATCCAGCCGTTGCCGCCCTCCTCGTAGCTCTTCATCTCGCTCCACTGGGCGTCCATGGCAGCGTTGATGTCATCCGGCAGGGTGTTGAAAACCTCGGCTTTGTCCAGTACTTCCTGGCTGGGATAGGCAATCTCGCTGTACTTGAGATCATCGTCCAGTTCCTCCCACACGGCGGTCAGCGGGGTGGAATAGCCGATGAAATCGCAGTTGGCCAGGCCGACTGAGGTCTCGCACAGGTAGTTGATGAACATCTCGGCAGCCTCTTTATGCTTGGCGTTGGCCGGGACACACATGTTATCGATGAAGAAGTTGACGCCTTCCTCCGGGTGGACAAAGGCAAGGTCGGGATTCTCGTCGATCATCGTGATGGCATCGCCTGCATAGTACGGGGCCATGGCGGCTTCGCCGCCCTCCATCTTGTCAAAGACTTCGTCCATGACGTAAGCCTGCACGATGTTCTTCTGCTCTTTCAGCTTTTCGGTGATGGCGGTAATCTCGTCCACAGACTGCGGGTTCATCGACAGGCCGGCTACCTTGGCGGCGATGGCGTAAGCATCGCGGGAGTTGTTGAACATCAGCACATTGTTGGTGTACTCCACATCCCACATGTCGGCCCATTTCGTGGGCGGTTCTTCGACCATCGTCGTGTTGTAGATAAGGCCCGTGGTGCCCCACATGTAAGGCACGCTGTACTTGTTGCCGGGGTCAAAGCTGCGGTCGAGATAGGTCTCGCCCACGCCGGCAATGTTGGGAATGTTATCCATATCCAGCTCGGCCAGCATGCCCTCGTTGATCATCTTACCTACCATGTAGTCCGACGGGAAGATGACATCGTAGGACACGCCGCCGGATTTCAGCTTGGCGTACAGGCTCTCGTTGGAATCGTAGGTGGTGTAGTTGACCTTGATGCCGGTGAGATCCTCAAAGGCAGAGACGACATTCACGCTGTCATCGGAGCCATCGGAGATGTATAGGCCGTTATTGTAGACATTCAGGGTGATGTGGTCGTTGGCAAAACGGGTCCAGTCGTAGTCGCCGGAGACGGAGATGTCCTCGTTGACTTCGATCTCGTCAGCAGCCAGCGCAGGTGCGGCGGTAAAAACAGCCAGCATCAGGGCAGCGGAAATTGCTGCAGCAAACTTTTTCAGTTTCATCTTCAGCGCCCCCCTTCGTCCTGCATCGCCTTGCGGATGGCGTTCTGGTTGCGGCGGTATGCGCGGGAATCCATCGCGTTGGAGATAAGGATAATGGCCAGAATGACGCAAAAGATGATTGCAGACAAGGCGTTGATCTCGGGGCTGACCTTTTTGCGGGTCATCGAGTAGATTGCGATGGGCAATGTCTGCATCGTGCCGGAGTTGAAGTAGGAAATCATGAAGTCATCAATGGAGTAGGTCAGGCAAATTAGGAATGCCGACAGGATGGCCGGGGACAGCTGCGGCATGATGACCTTGAAGAAGGCCTGCCGCGGTGTGCAGCCCAGATCCATCGCTGCGTTGTACAGGCTGGGGTCCAGCTGGCGCAGCTTGGGGCCTACGTTGAAGATGACATACGGAATATTAAAGGTAATATGGGCAATCAACAGCGTGAACCAGCCGAAGATGCCGCTCTCGCCGCCGATGCCAAAATTCTGCGCCATGACGAAGAGCAGCATCAGCGAAACGCCGGTGATGATCTCGGGGTTGACGACAGGCACATAGCTGATGTTGTTGATGATGAGCTGGCTTTTGCGGGACATCGAGTTGATGCCGATGGTAGCCAGTGTACCAAGTACGGTAGCTACCACGCTGGATACCAGCGCCAGTACCAGGCTGAGGCCCAGCGCCGAGAGGATCATTTCGTTGTGGAACAGGCTCTTGTACCAGTCCAGGGTAAAGCCGGTGAAGTTGGAACGGGACTTGCTCTCGTTAAAGCTAAAGGCAATCATGACCGCGATGGGCAGGTACATGAAGCAGAACACCAGGATGATATAGGTGCGCTGCAAGAGAACAGATTGCTTTTTGTTCATCTTACATCACCCCTTCCATCTCGGACTCATCAAAGCTGGAGGTGAAGCTCATGCACAGCAGGACGATGACCATCAGCACCAGGCTCATGGCAGAGCCAAGGTTCAGGTTGTAGGAATTGCCCAGGAACTGCAGCTCAATCAAATCGCCGATCAGCAGGTTGGAGCCGCCGCCCAGCATACGGCTGATGATAAAGGTAGAGACCGCAGGCACGAACACCTGGGTGATGCCGGTGGCAATGCCGGGGCCGGTCAAAGGAACCAGCACGCGGAACAAGATCTGCCAGACGTTGCAGCCCAGGTCCTGTGCAGCCTCGATGACCGAGTTGTCGATCTTCGTCATGGCCGTGTAGATGGGCAGGATCATAAACGGCAGGTAGTTGTACACCATGCCCAGCACCACTGCGCCGGAGGTGTTGATCATGTTAAAGGGTCCGAGGCCGAACAGGCCAAAAAACTTGTTGATGAGGCCGTTCTTCTCCAGCAAAGTCATCCACGCATAGGTGCGCAGCAGAAAGTTCATCCACATGGGCAGCATGACCAGCATGAGCATGATATGCTGCTTGTTGGCACGCAGGCGGGAGAGAAAATAGCCAACGGGAAACGCCATGACCAGGCAGATGGCCGTGGACACGGCAGCCAGAATCAAACTGCGCATGAAAACGCTGGAGTAGCGGCCAATCTGGGTCAGGTTATCCAGCGTGAACCGGCCATCTGCGTTGGTCAGTGCATACCAGATGACGATGAACAGCGGAACGATGATGAAAGCGGCCATCCAGAGCAGATACGGCCCGGCCAGCCAGCGGGAGGTCTTGGATTTAAGCATCGCTTACACCTCCGAACGCTTCATGATATGAATTTCGTCGGGGCCGATGTTCATGCCGATCAGTTCGCCGGGCTGGCTTGCCTGGGTGGAATGGATCAGCCACTCATAGCCTTCCACATCCACGTGCATTTCAAAATGTACGCCCTTGAAGATGACCTCGCGCACCAGGCCGGTCAGCATGCCGACAGACGGCGGCACGATCTGCACGTCCTCGGGACGGATGACGACCTGCACCGGCTCGTTGGGCTTGAAGCCGCGGTCCACACAGGTAAAGTCATGACCGCCGAAGTTGACGAAAAAGTCACGCAGCATCACGCCGTCCACGATGTTGGAATCACCGATAAAGCGGGCGACAAAGGCGTTCTTGGGCTCGTTGTAAATATCCTGCGGCGAACCGATCTGCTGGATCTTGCCGCCGGACATGACCACGACTGTGTCCGACATGGTCAGGGCTTCTTCCTGGTCGTGGGTGACATAAACGAAGGTGATATTCATCTCGCGCTGCAGGCGCTTAAGCTCCAGCTGCATCTCTTTGCGCAGCTTCAGGTCCAGGGCACCCAGGGGCTCGTCGAGCAGCAGCACGCGAGGCTGGTTGACCAGGCTGCGGGCGATGGCCACACGCTGCTGCTGGCCACCAGACAACTGATGGATGCTGCGCCGCTCAAAGCCTTTCAGACCGACGGTCTCCAGCATTTCCAGAACTTTCGGGCGGATCTCTTCCTCCGGCAACTTTTTCAGGCGCAGGCCGAACGCCACATTTTCAAAGACGTTCAGATGCGGGAAAAGCGCATACTTCTGGAACACCGTGTTGACCTGGCGCTTATAGGGTGGCAGGTCGGCGATGTCTTTGCCATCAAAAAAGACATTGCCGGATTTTGGGGTAATAAACCCGGCAATCACGCGCAGAGTGGTCGTTTTGCCGCAGCCGGAAGGGCCAAGGAACGTAACGAACTCTTTGTCGTGAATGTCGAGGGAAAGCCCGTCCAGGACCTTCTGCCCGTCAAAATCAACAACAATGTCTTTCAGCGATACGATGAGATTCTCATTCATTATTATTGCATCCCCCTTTGCGGAATTTCCCGTTACAGTACTTTCTTTTCGCACCGTTTCTTCCTTAGGCCGGCACAAAGCGCTTAACGAGTCAGCGCCAATTATGCCGCCCCGCAAAGGTTTGTTACACGGTCCCGGTGGACAGGTCCGCTACAAGCAGCACATACAACGCCAATGTGTCAGGGCATAAAAGATTTACCCTATAGATGCACACACAAGATACATTATACGGCATGGAGAGTGTTTGTCAACTAAAACTTATAATAAATCTGTAAAGAAATGTTCATAAATCATTAAAAAATGCTTAAATGGGGAGGATTACGGCAAAAGTGCGGTGTGGCACGGCGCTTGAGATGGAGAGACAGATATGCTATAATGGCAAAAACTGCGAAAAGAGGCGCTCTGCCATGAAAATTTTAATTACCGGCTTCGATCCCTTCGGCGGCGAGACCGTCAACCCGGCTTATGAGGCAGTCAAACTGCTGCCTGACACCATTGCCGGGGCCGAGATCATCAAGCTGGAAGTCCCAACCCGGTTCCACCGCGCCGGTGCGGTTCTGGAGGACGCTATGCAGCGGCATAAACCCGATGCGGTCATCTGCGTGGGACAGGCGGGCGGCCGCGCGGCTATCACTCCGGAGAAAGTGGCCATCAACCTTATGGACGGCCGCATCCCGGACAATGCCGGGTATCAGCCTGTGGATGTGCCCATCCGGGAGGACGGTGAGACCGCTTACTTCACCTCCCTGCCCGTAAAAGCCATGGTGCAGCGGATGCGGGATGCCGGGATACCGGCCGCGGTCTCCTACACGGCGGGTACCTATGTGTGCAACTATTTGCTGTATACCCTGCTGTATCTCATCGATAAAAAGTACCCCAATGTGCGCGGTGGGTTCATCCATGTGCCCTATGCGATGGAGCAGGTCATCAATAAGCCGCTGGGCACCCCCAGCATGGACCTGCGCCAAATTGCCCGCGGACTGGAAACGGCGGTGGAAGCTGTGGCGGCGTGCGGTTAAAATAGCTATGCCCTAAAAGGACAAAATTTCGGGCATCTGCGCCAGATTGTATGATACTTTGCGCGTGTGACAGGTGTATAATTTGTTGCATAAGAGGTGGAAGCAACAAATGGAAAAAATTGGCGTGATCGACGTAGGCGGCGGCCTACGCGGCATTTATGCGGCGGGCGTGTTTGACTGGTGTATGGAAAACGATGTACAGTTTGATTATGGCATCGGCATTTCGGCTGGCAGTGCAAACCTCGCATCCTATATAAGCGGCCAGCACGGGCGAAACTACCCGTTTTACGAGGAATACTCGATGCGCAAGCAGTACATGGGCGCGGGCAACATGCTGCACGGCGGCTCGTTTTTGAACCTGCAATATATCTATGGGACGCTCAGCAATGCGGGCGGCGAAAACCCACTGAACTTTGCAAAAATGAACACAAACCCGGCGGAATGGTACATGATTGCCACCAACGCAACCACTGGCAAGCCAAAATACTTTACACGCAGTGATCTGCACCAGGACGACTATCGCGTGCTGATGGCCTCCTGCTGTATCCCGGTGGCCTGCAAGCCCATTGTGATTGATGGTGTCCCCTATTATGACGGCGCTTTGGGCGATACCATCCCCCTGGACAAGGCCTTTGCCGATGGCTGCGATAAGGTGGTGCTGATTTTGACAAAGCCCGCCGGGATCATCCGCGCCGACGGCACCGACCGCAAGCTGGCACGCGTCATCCGCCGACGCTACCCGAAAGCTGCCGAACAGCTGGCCCTGCGCGCCCAACATTATAATGAAGGCATCCAGAAAGCACAGCAGTTGGCTGCCGAGGGCAAAGTGCTCATCATTGCACCTGACGACACCTGCGGTGTCAAAACGCTGACCCGCGACCAGGAGGCCTTGAAAAGGCTGTACACCAAAGGCCTGCACGATGCCGAAGCAATACGGGATTTTGTTGTGTAATTAAGTAATTAATAAGGGAAGAAAACCCCAGGCAGGAGCCTGCATCCCCTTTTATGGGGGGCCGGTTCCTGCTTGGGGTTTCTTATTATGTTTAGGGGGCTTTGGAATGTTTGTAAATAAGGAACGCAATAACAGCATAGCCGATAGCCGACCCCGGTAACCACATGAGCGAGCCGCCGTGTACCCCTGATCCACTGCTGATAATGCAGCTGTACAAAAACAGACAGGGCATCACGGTACAGATGACAAAAAGTGAAAGCCTCGTTTTAGAAGATGCAGGAAACAACATACAAGATTGCATGAAAAAACAGGCTCTTTTCCTTATTAATCGGAACAGAGAACGGAAAAATCAAGCCAGATTGAGGCGGCTGCTCATGAGCCACTGAGTCAGCGCCCAAAGCAGGGCGTCCACCAACAGGGTGAGCAGGAAGATGACGCAGACGGAAAGGAGTATGCCGTTTTGCAGTTCGACCATGCTGCCGATGTTATCGAGGGACGGATATACTTTAATGGCAAAAACAATGGTGCCGACAAGGCTCAGCATTTGTCCGATAAAGCCAATTACAAAGTAGCTGATGATGCTGATGGTCAGCCGATGCTGGGTAAACATCCCCGCATAGGCGCAGGCCAGGTAAGCGTGCAGCTGGGCACCGGCAATCAGTGCAAGGATCAGGAGGAAAAATAACAGCAGGAGCGGAACATCTTGGATGTTTACGCCGGTAAGGGAAAAGCTGTCGCCGTCCAGTGCCGAGAGGGTGAGCGTACCGCAGATTCCAAAGTAGAAAAAGCCGAACAGCGTCCACACGACGCCGCAGATGAGCTTGGCGGCAATGTGCTGCCAGGCGTGTACCGGCAGGGCCAGCATCAGGTAGCCCTGTTCCCCCAACAGTTTGTAGTAGCGCTGCACGCTGGCAAAAAAGCAGATGGCCAGAACCGCCAGCATGCCCAAAAACGTGGCAAGGGTGAGCAGCCCCATAAAAACGCCGACCCAGGGCATCGTATGGCTGGTGTTGTTGACAAAATGCCCCAGCAGGTCCGAGACAAAGTTTAATAACAGCACGCCGCCCGCGATGGGCAGGATGATGCGGCCGGTGGCCTTGAAATCATATTTTAAAAGTTTCGTCAGCATTTGTATGCCTCCCTAAAATAAGCGTCCACGCTGGTGCCGGTCTCCTCACGCAGCTCGTCCACGCCGACCTGGCGCATGACAGAACCGTCTTTGAGGAAGATAACCTCATCCAGCACTTTTTCAATATCGCCGATCAGATGGGTGGAGAGCACGAGCGCGGCGTCCTCGCTGTAGTTATGCAGGATGGTGTTTAAAATGTATTCCCGTGCGGCGGGGTCAACACCGCCCAAAGGTTCGTCCAGTAGGTACAGCTTGGCGGCACGGCTCATCGTTAAACAAAGCTGCATTTTCTCCTGCGTGCCCTTGCTCATAGCGCCGATGCGATCGTGCTGATTCAGATGCAGGTCGGCCAGCATGGCGTTGGCCTTGGTACGGTCGAAATCGGCAAAGAAATCAGTGTACAGGCTTACGGCGTCAGCGGCGGTGAACTCGGTAGGCAGGGCCATGCGGTCCGGCAGGTAGCTGGTGATGGCCTTGGTATAGACACCTACCGGTGCTTTATCAATGCAGACGGTGCCGCTGTCGGCCGTGAGCAGCCCGGCGGAAATTTTAATAAGGGTCGTTTTGCCGCTGCCATTGGGGCCCAGCAGGCCCACCAATTTGCCCGGCTCTACGGTAAAATCCACGCCATCCAGCGCGGCCTTTTTGCCGTAGTATTTGCACAGGCCGTGGACTTCATATACAGGTTCCATTGTGTTACTCCTTTTCTGATGTTTCGGTTTCCCGCAGCAGGGTCTCGACCTCTGCTGCGGTCATGCCCAGGGCATGCATTTGCTGCAGAAAATCCCTGGCCAGGGTGGCGGCGCGTTTGCGGCGCAGAGCTTGCAATACGGTATCGTTGGCTGTGACGGTACGCCCGGCAGTGCGCTGAGCCTGCAGCAGGCCTCGACTTTCCAAATCCTGCAGGGCACGCTGCATGGTATTGGGGTTGACGCCCGCATCGGCGGCCAGCTCCCGCACGGGCGGGATGCGGCTGCCTGGCGGAAATTCCCCCGCCACCAGCGCCAGCTCCAGCTGTTCGATCAGCTGGACATAAACCGGCCGTCCGGCGGTTATGTTCCAATTCATGGTGGTTGCCTCCTGTATGCTTGTGTTAAGCATCTAATACAATAATACATACAAAAACCGATTTGTCAATAGAATGTTTTTGAAAAACTCGAAAAGTGTGAAAAAATTGTCTGTAAATAAGGGGTGACGATTAGAAATGCAAATCTTTACAGACTTGATAATAACATATATAATATTCTTGGCATAATATTTGCCGGGAGGTATAACGCATGACTTTTCGAAGGATTGGAAAAGGAAAATCAAGAGAAGAAAAATGCCTTTGGCTTTGCCTGTGCGCAGCCTTACTTATTTCTATTTGTTTTATAGCGTTAAAAGGGCGCAAATACTTGGACAGTGATATGGCAAGTGAAATGATTCTTGCAAATTTACTGAATCAAGAAGGAGGAGTTCTGTCAAAGAACTGGTTCTATTCGACAGAACTTCGGGTGTTTTGCTTGCAACCGTTTTATCGTATCGGTTTGTTGATTCAACCGCATGATTGGTATATGGCGCGTGTAATTGGTCAGACGCTATGCCTTATTGCGACGATTGCTTCCTATCTATACATGGGGCATCAACTTGGTCTGCGCTATAATGGTCTTTTGTCAGCAATTGCATTTGCATGCCCGTTTGGAACATGGTATTTACTTTATGGCATCTATGGGGGCTACTATTTGCCGCATATGATGTTGCTGATGCTGTGCTTTGGATTGTTTCTTGCGCTTCGCAAAGAAAATAAGCATGGCAGGAAAATCTTACAAGAGAGTCTTTTTGTTATGCTGTGCCTTGTTTCCGGTTTGAACGGAGTGAAAAGCATCATGGCATTGTTTGCTCCGCTTTTGATGGCAAGTGCCGTGCTCTTTGTACAGCAACTCCATGTGGAGGGATACAAAAGGAGCGAGTTGCAATGCCTTATAAATTCTGGTATCGGTTTTCTTGCAGGTGCGGCTGGTTATATTGTAAACAGCAAAATCTTTACTACACAGTATCACTTTCCAGACTATACAACATACGCTTGGGGAACGATCAGCCTAGCATCGATTTTTGATTCTTGGTCGAGTTTACTGGGCCTATTTGGATTTCAGACAGACTCTTCATGGCAGACACTGCCAGAAGTGTTTTCCATTCGCGGTTTACTGGGACTATTTGGTCTGGTAATGGCGGCAGTACTTATTTTTTCTGCAATCCGCTTGTTTACGCAGTGGAAGAATTTGCAGTATGCCACAAAAAATCTTGTTCTTACGTTTACTATGGACGTAGCGCTGCAGGGATTTATGTTTGAAACATTTGGCGGAGGGCTGTTTAAGGGACCGCGCTATTGGCTGACATGTATTCCGCTGGCATTTGCGGTTATTCATTCGGAAATCGAAAATGAAAAATATCGTTATCCTGTTGCAAGAGTTGTTGCGTCGGCAGGCTTTTTATTTTGTATCGCATGTACAAGTGCCGCGTCAATTTTGACTTTTATGAAATGTCCTCTTCTGGCTAAAACAGAATTGAAACCGCTTTGCGATTGGGTGGTTGAGCATGGATATACGCAGGGATATGCTACTTTCTGGAATGGAAATGTGCTTACTGAATGGAGCAACAATCAGCTGGAAATGTGGGTTGTAGATAATTTGAAGGACTTGGAACTGAAACAATGGCTCCAGTATACAAGCCATGAAGAACCACCCACAGGAGAAATTGTACTTGTGACAGACAAGGGTGAGTTGGAAAATGCTGGATTGCAAGCTTTGTATGGTGCAGAAAATATGGTATATGAAAATCACAGCGGCTTCTTGGTTTTTACTTACGACAATTATGAACAGATGAAAGAGCAGCTTCAGACAGCAGAAAGTATGGCGCAATAAGAATGAAAAAAGTCCGAAAACCGTGCAAATGCGGTTTTCGGACTTTTTTCAGATATGATCTTCTATCCAGGTCAGGACGTAATCGAATACCTTCTGGCGGTTGGTTTCGTTGTGTAGTTCGTGGCGGGCTCCCTCATAGATCTGGCAGGTCAGGTCCTGTACACCGGCGTCGCCCAGCATGGCCCAGACGGTGCGTACACCGGCGCCATAGTTGCCTACGGGGTCAGCGTCACCGGCGATGAGCAGGATGGGCAGGTCCTTGGCGATTCCCTCAGCCCAGCTTTTGCGGCTGACGTGGTTGAGGGTGGCCAGCATCTCCCGGTAGGTGCCCGCGGTGAACGAGAAGGTGCAGAGCTTGTCGGCGTCATAATCCCGTACGACCTGGGTGTCGCGGCTGAGCCATGCGTTGGGCGAGGCGGCATCCGGGATGCGCTTGCAATAGCTGCCGAAATTCAGATTGACCATCAAGGGCGAGACGGCGTCGTTGCCCTTGACGGCAGCAATCAGAGCAGCCAGACGCTGGCCGATGGCGTTCATCACGCTGGGACCAGCTGTGCCGGAAATGATAAGTGCTGTGATACTATCCGGCCACTTTTCAGCGTACCATCGGGCATAAAAGCTGCCCATGCTGTGGCCGTACAGGATGATGGGCAGGCCGGGAAAACGCTCGTGCAGCAGGCTGTTCATTGTATGCAGGTCGTCCAGCAGATGAAAGCGGCCGTCCTTTTCGCCGTAGTGGCCGTGCTCCCCTGCCTGGGCGGTGTCGCCGTGGCCCAGGTGGTCGTTGCCTGCCAGGGCTATGCCATGGGCGGCGTAGAAATCCGCCATCGGTGCATAGCGGCGGACGTACTCGCACATGCCGTGGCTGAGCTGGATGACTGCCCGCACGGGCACGTCCGGGCAGGTATAAATGACGGCCGAGGAGGTATGTTTCCTGTCAGAGGAAGGAAACGTAACGTTTTCGCAGTGGAGGGTGGACATGGTTATTCTCCTTTGATCATCTTCCAGTATTGGGCAAAAGCCTGCTCGTTTTTGTTGTCGCCGGGTTCGTAGTAGCGGCGGTCCTTGATGGCATCGGGCAGGTATTGCTGGGCGGTCCAGTGGTTGGGAAAATCGTGAGGGTAGAGGTAATGCTGGCCCTTGACCTTGGCGTCGGCGCCGTCATAGTGTTTGTTTTGCAGCTGACGCGGGATGGGGCCGGTGCGGCCTGCCTGGACATCCGCGACGGCGGCGTTGATGGCATTGTGGGCAGAGTTGGATTTGGGTGCCGTGGCGACCAATACCACAGCATCGGCCAGCGGAAGCCGAGCTTCCGGCAGGCCGACAGCGTTGGCAATATCCACGGCAGCCTTTACAATGGGGATGATCTGCGGCCAGGCCAGGCCAACATCCTCACAGGCGCAGACCATCAGGCGGCGGCAGGCGCTGGGCAGGTCACCGGCTTCCAGAAGGCGGGCCAGATAATGCAGGGCGGCGTCCGGATCGGAGCCGCGCATCGACTTTTGGTAAGCCGAGACAATATCATAATGGTCGTCGCCCAGCTTGTCGTACCGCATGGCAGTGCGCACGGCTACCTGCTGCACCATGGAAAGGTCGATGGTGCGGGTGCCGTTCTCGATCGGCGCAGCGGTGACGGCAAACTCCAGGTTGCCAAGGGCTTTGCGCATATCGCCGCCCGCACTTTGGGCAAGGTAGTCCAGCGCGTCGTCCGGGATCAAAATCGGCGTCTGGTCGTCGGCCCCCAGGCGGGCTACGGCGTTTTGCAAGCCCTGGCGGATGTCGGCGGCGGTCAGTGCCTTGAACTCAAACACCGTGCAGCGGGAAAGCAGCGCGTTGTATACATAAAAGTATGGGTTCTCGGTGGTGGAGGCAATCAGGGTGACGGTGCCCTGCTCTACACATTCCAGCAGGCTTTGCTGCTGGCGCTTGTTGAAGTACTGGATCTCGTCCAGATACAGCAGGATGCCGCCGTCGGTACCCAAGGTGCCGATGTCGTTCAGCACCGACTTGATGTCGCTGGTGGAGGCGGTGGTGCCGTTAAGTTTGTGCAGTTTCATGCCGCTGCCTGCAGCGATGATGCTGGCTACAGTGGTTTTGCCTACGCCGGAGGGACCGTAGAAGATCATGTTGGGGATATGGCCGCTTTCGACCGTTCGGCGGAAAACCTGATTCTTGCCTAAAAGATGCTGCTGTCCGCAGACTTCATCCAAAGTGCGGGGGCGTAGACGCTGTGCCAATGGCTCCATGGTGGATTTCCTTTACTTACTATAAATTTAGCTAAAATTGCTGCGGCGTGTATGCCGCATAAAATAGAAATTCTTATCATTAAATTATAGGTGATTTTGGCGGTGAAATCAAGGCGGCACCGATAAAAGGCCGATGCAAACTGTGTTTTTGCGGGAAAATTTTGCCGTACCGGCGATTCAGGAAAACACATGGGGGGATATGTACCAAAACATCATACTTCTGCGCTTGATTAAAAGGGCGCATCGTGGTAAAATCAAGAGAAGAAAATGAAACGGAGCGAATCCTGTGACTAAAAAAGAACTCGCACGGATCTGTATTGATAGGCTGAAGAAAGAATACCCCCGCTCAGAATGTACGCTGGATTATGACCACGCCTGGCAGCTGTTGGTGTCGGTACGGCTGGCGGCACAGTGCACCGACGCCCGTGTAAACGTGGTGGTGCAGGACCTGTTTGCCAGATATCCCAGTGTGGAAGCGTTGGCAGCGGCCGAACCGGAAGAAATCGAAGCCATTGTAAAACCCTGCGGCCTGGGGCGCAGCAAGGCGCGGGATATTTCTGCCTGTATGCGCAAGCTGCGGGATGAATACGGCGGCAAAGTGCCCAGCGACTTTGACGCGCTGCTGAGCCTGCCCGGTGTGGGCCGCAAAAGCGCCAACCTGATTATGGGGGATGTGTTCGGCAAGCCGGCCATCGTGACTGACACCCACTGCATCCGGCTGTGCAACCGCATTGGCCTGGTGGACGGCATTAAGGAACCGGCAAAAGTCGAAAAGGAACTGTGGAAGATCATTCCGCCGGAAGAAGGCAGTGATTTCTGCCACCGGCTGGTAGACCATGGCCGCGCGGTGTGCACGGCGCGCACCACCCCCTACTGCGATAAATGCTGCCTGGCAGACGTATGTCGGGCCCGAAAGGAATTTGATCGATGAATAAACAGACCGAAAACCGGCTGGGCGGTGAGCTGCGCAGCCAGCATACGGCTGCCCGCCTGCTGGAGGAACTGGAAAATGGCCGTTATAGCGGTGCTGCCCAGCTGCCCAGTGAATTGGAGCTGGCTTCCGATCTGGGGGTTAGCCGCACGGTAGTGCGCGACGCCCTGAGCGAGCTGGAGCGCGACGGCTACCTGGAACGTGTGCGCGGCATTGGCACCTTGGTAAACCGGGATGTGGTGCAGCTGAAAAACCGCATGGATCAGAAGTTGGAATTCTATAAAATGATCCGCGCCATTGGCAAGGAACCCCGCAGCGATAACTTGAGCGTAACGCGGGAAATCGCCTCCCCCGCTTTGGCCGAAAAGCTGCAGCTGCCCACCGACGCCCCGCAGACGTTGGTGTTTGTGCGCCGCCGCGTGATGGCGGATGATACGCCGGTGCTGTTTTCCACCGATATTCTGCCGCTTTCTTTATTTGACAATAAGCGGCTGGAAGGCATTGATTTCAGCCAGCCCATTTTTGATATTGCCGCCCGCCACTGCCATACTGAAGTGACGGAGACTGTGGCCCACCTGTATGCAGTGTCCGGCCCGGCAGGCATCCGCCGCCAGCTGGCCCTGCGCCCCGAACAGGCGCTTTTGCAGCTGGAGGAGATCTGCTACTCCCGCCTGTGCAAACCGGTGCTGTGCTGCCAAACTTATTATACTGATTTCTTTGATTTTGCGATGGTGCGCAAGCTTTTGTAATGGTGTTCAGGCGGGCGACCGCTTTGACATACAGCAGTGCTGCACAATGCAAGGTGCGGTGCTGCCGAGAAGATCATAGACCGTTGAATAAAGGGGAATGTGTATGAGACATTTGATCGACCCGGCGGACTTTACGCTGGAAGAAACGCTCAGTCTGATGGATCTTGCCGACCGTATCCATGAGGACCCGGCCGCTTACCGCGACGTAGCGGCCCGCAAACGCCTGGCCACTTTGTTCTATGAACCCAGCACCCGTACCCGCCTTTCCTTTGAGGCTGCTATGCTGAACTTGGGCGGCCAGGTGCTTGGCTTCCCCGATGCCGGTGTTTCCAGCGCCAGCAAGGGAGAGACCGTGGCTGATACCATCCGCGTGGTCAGCTGCGTGGCCGACATTGCCGCCATGCGCCACCCCAAAGAGGGCGCCCCGCTGCGTGCCTCCCGCTACAGCCGCATCCCGGTCATCAATGCCGGTGATGGCGGCCACAGCCACCCCACCCAGACGCTGCTGGACATGATGACCATCCGCCAGCGCAAGGGCCGCCTGGACCACCTGACCATCGGTTTCTGCGGCGATTTGAAGTTTGGCCGCACCGTGCACAGCCTGATCAAGAGCCTGTCCCGCCTGCCGGGCATGAGGTTTGTGCTGGTCTCGCCCGAAGAACTTCGTGTGCCGGACTACATCATCAGCGAAATTCTGGAGCCCAACGGCATTGAGTATGTCGAGACCCGCAGCCTGGAAGAAGCCCTGCCCCAGCTTGACATCCTGTACATGACCCGCGTACAGCGCGAACGTTTCTTCAATGAGGAAGATTACATCCGCCTGAAGAACAGCTACGTGCTGACCAAGACAAAGCTGGATCTGGCCCCGGCCGATATGGCGGTGCTGCATCCCCTGCCCCGTGTGAATGAGATCACGCTGGATGTGGATGATGACCCGCGTGCCGCTTACTTTGATCAGGTGCAGAACGGCGTGCATATGCGCATGGCCCTGATCATGACGCTGCTTGGCTTGAAAGATCCTAAAACTGGGGAGGTAGCTTTCGATGTTGAAGGTTGATGAAATTCAGAACGGTGTGGTCATTGACCATATCACCGCAGGCACCGGCCTGGCCCTGTACCACCTGATGGAGCTGGAAAAGCTGAGCGACGCCAGCGTGGCCTTGCTGCAGAATGTTCGCAGCCAGAAAAGTGGCAAGAAGGACATTATCAAAATCGAGGGTGACGTGAGCGGCCTGAGCTTTGATATTTTGGGCTATGTGGACCCGAAGATCAGTATTACGTTCATCGAGAATGGCCACGTGGCGAAAAAGAGCCGCCCCGAGCAGCCCAAGCGCTTGGTCAATGTCATCAAGTGCAAGAACCCGCGGTGCATTACCTCGATTGAGGAAGGCTGTGACCATATTTTTGCGCTGACCCCCAGCGGAAAGTACCGCTGCGTATACTGCGAGCAGGAATTTAGCGTGAAGCCGTAAAATTAAAAGGATATTAAAAATAAAGGCTCCCCTTGAGGGGAGCCTTTATTTTCATATTTATACGCACAAAGCCGCATCGCTTTCGGTCAGGATGATATGACCGTCGGTGTCGGCATCGGCGGTGTACAATGTGCCGGGGCGGGCGGTGCCGGCGGCGATACGGTCGGCGAGGGCCTGCTCGACGGCGCGGCTGACCTTGCGGCGCAGTTCGCGGGCACCGTAGGGCGGCACAGTGTCCCCTGCCAGCACTTTGGCGGCGGACGCAGTATGGGTAAGCAGATACCCTTGCACGGCGGCGCGGACTTCCAGTTCCCGCAACAGGCGGTCGGCAATACCAGCCAGTTGTTCGGGGCCAAGTGGATCAAAGACGACGACTTCATCCAGGCGGCCCATCAGTTCGGGCCGGAAATAATCCTTAGCTTCCTGTATCGCCTGTTTGCTGCGGCGGGAGCGCTCGGTCTGCGCAGTGCCAAAACCCAGCGGAGCTGTCTGCCCGGACAGGCAGCGGGCACCCAGGTTGGAAGTGAGCAGGATAATGGTGTTGGAAAAATCCGCCCGCCGCCCCTGGGCATCGGTCAAAGAGCCACCCTCCAAGATTTGCAGCAACAGATTTTGAATGTCGCTGTGCGCTTTTTCAATCTCGTCAAACAGCACCACGCTGTAGGGGCGGCGGCGCACGGCCTCGGTCAATTGGCCGCCTTCCTCGTGGCCGACATAGCCGGGCGGCGCGCCCAGCAGGCGGGCAACAGTGTGCTTCTCCATATATTCGGACATGTCAAAGCGCAGCAGGGATTTCTCACTGCCGAACCAGCATTTGGCCAGTGTGCGGGCCAGCTGCGTTTTGCCCACGCCGGTGGGACCTAAAAACAGCATGGCACCGATGGGACGTCCGTTCTCCCGCAGGCCGGTGCGGCTGCGGCGGATGGCAGCGGCCACAGCAGAAACAGCAGCGGGCTGGCCGATGACCTCGGCACTCAGGCGGGCTTCCAGCTGGTTCAGCCGCTCCCGCTCGGCTTCCCCTACCCGCTCGGCCGGGACGCCGCTGGCCTTGCTGACGACCCGGGCAATATGACGCGGCGTCAGCACCCTGCGGCCGGAGGATTCCTTGTCGGTTATGCGAAGCGCGGCGGCTGCTTCGTCCAGCAGGTCGATGGCCTTATCCGGCAAAAAACGCCCCGGCAGGTAGCGCACGCTTAACTCCACGGCGGCGTGAATCGTCTCGGGCGGGATGGCGACACAGTGGTAACGCTCGTAACGGGGCATCAGGCCCAGCAAAATCTTTTCAGCGTTTTCGGGGGTGGGCTCTTCTACCATTACTTTTCCAAAGCGGCGCTCCAGTGCGGAATCTTTCTGGATGGTCTTGCGGTATTCCTCCGGCGTGGTGGCACCGATGAGCTGGATCTCGCCCCGGGCCAGCATCGGCTTCAGGATGCTGGCGGCGTCGATGGCCCCCTCGGCCGCACCGGCCCCGGCGATAAGATGGATCTCATCAATAAAAAGGATGGTGCTGCGGTCGCGGTAGAGTTCTTCCAGCAGGTTCTTGAACCGCTCCTCAAAATCGCCGCGGTACTTGGTGCCCGCTACCATCGAGGCCATGTCCAGTGCCAGCACCCGCTTGCCGCGCAGTGCCGGGGTGATTTGGCCGGATGCAATCGCCTGGGCCAGCGCTTCAGCCAGGGCACTTTTGCCAACGCCCGGCTCGCCCAGCAGGCAGGGATTGTTCTTCTGGCGTCGGCACAGAATTTCTACCATGCGTTCCAGCTCTTCCTCCCGGCACAGCACCGGGTCCAGGCGGCCCTCCTGCGCCAGGCGGGTCAGATCGCGGCCGTACTTTTCACTGGGGCGGCCGCTGCGGGCGGTGCTCATCCGGGGCTGTACGGGCAGTGTCATCTGGCCGGAAAGCTGGCGGCACTCCCGCGCGGCCTGGGGCACCTCGATGCCTGCGGCCGCCAGCCAGATGCTGGCCGTGCAGGCAGTGTCCTCCAGCATGGCGCAGAGCAGGTGCTCGTTTTCGGCTTTGGCGGCGCTGGATGCATGGGCACCCAAAATGGCAAACTCGATGGCCTTGCGGCTGTCCGAGGAAAGGTCGTTTTTGCGCAGGCGGTGGGGCTGGCCGGTGCCGCTGCGCTTGGGGGCGGCCTCTGTCAAGGAGGCAGTGGTAACGCGCTTGCGGCGTAGAAAATCCGCTGCAGGGCCCTGGGCTGTCTGCAGCATGGCCAGTAGCAGGTGCCCGGTATCAGCCGTGGCGCAGCCCTGCTGCCCGGCTAGGCGCAGCGCCGTGCGCACCGTGCGCGAGGCCCCGCGGGACAGCCCTTTATAAGAACGAAATAGCATTCTGGCGCCTCCTAAATTTTTCCTATAGTCAGTATAGACGTTCGACGCATAAATAATCCTCGAAACAAGGGAAAACATGGAATGACAAACGCTTCACGATGTGCTATAATAAAAAAGTCTGCAAAATCCGAGTATGAGGTGATACCAACATGCACAAACTGATGCGCTACATCAAGGGCTACGAAAAGCAGGCTGTTCTGGCACCCCTGTTTAAAATGCTGGAAGCTACCTTTGAACTTTTTGTGCCGCTGGTGGTGGCGAGCATTATCGACACCGGTATCAAAAATGGCGATGCCGTGTTCATCTGGCAACGCTGCGGTCTGCTGATTCTGCTGGCGGCTATTGGCCTGACCTGCAGCCTGACGGCCCAGTACTTCTCCGCTAAAGCGGCGCTGGGCTTCAGTACCGCGCTGCGCAGGGACCTGTTCCGCCATATCAACACGCTGAGCTACAGCGAGCTGGACGGCATCGGCACCCCGACATTGGTCACCCGCATGACCAGCGACATCAACCAGGTGCAGAACGGCGTAAACCTGACGCTGCGCCTGCTGCTGCGCAGCCCGTTCATTGTCATTGGCGCGCTGATCATGGCCTACACCATCAGCTCGCGGCTGACCCTGCTGTTTATTGCGGCAACGGTCGTTATTTCGCTGATTATTTATCTCATTATGCGCGCCACAGTGCCCATCTATCATGAGGCCCAGAACGGCTTGGACAAGGTCACCCTGCTGACCCGTGAAAACTACGTGGGCGCCCGTGTGGTGCGTGCCTTCTCACGCCAGGCGGACGAATTGACCGCCTTTGTAGAGACCAACGACCACCTGCGCAGCATCCAGACGATGGCAGGCCGCATCTCGGCCCTGATGAACCCGCTGACCTACCTGGTCATCAACCTGGCCATCATTGCCCTGCTGATGCGCGGCAGCCACGAGGTCAATAATGGCGCGCTTACCCAGGGCGAGATCATCGCGCTCATCAATTATATGAACCAAATTCTGGTCAGCCTGCTGCGCCTGGCTGATTTGGTTATCTCGGTGACCCGCGCCCTGGCCAGCGGTATGCGCGTGAACGAGATCTTGAACACGCACACCACGATGCCTGATCCTGCCGCCGCAGAGCTGGATGCAGAACCTGCTGCCCCGGCTGTGGCGTTTGACGACGTGACTTTCACCTACAACGGCGCCGGTGCGCCAAGCCTGACCAATGTAAGCTTTACGGCTAAGCCTGGCGAGACCATTGGCGTTATCGGCGGTACCGGCAGCGGTAAATCGACCCTGATCGACCTGGTGTGCCGCTTCTATGATGCAACGACCGGCACGGTGTCGCTGTTTGGCCACAATGTGAAAGAGTACGGCTTTACCCAGCTGCGCCGCATGGTGGGCATTGTGCCCCAGCAGGCCGTGCTGTTTACCGGTACCATCCGCGATAACATGCGCTGGGCTGCCCCCGATGCCACCGACGAAGAAATTTGGCAGGCGCTGGAAATTGCCCAGGCAGCAGACTTTGTGCACACCAAGCCCGGTATGCTGGATGCGCCTGTGGAGACTGCAGGCCGCAACTTTTCCGGCGGCCAGCGCCAGCGTTTGACGATTGCCCGCGCGCTGGTGCCGAAGCCGAAGGTTTTGATTCTGGACGACAGTGCCTCGGCACTGGACTTTGCCACCGACGCTGCCCTGCGCAAGGCTATTAAAGAAAAGACCGAAGGCATGACGGTATTCATCGTCTCCCAACGTGCAGCCAGCGTGCAGCGCGCCGACCACATCCTGGTGCTGGATGACGGCGTGCTGACCGGCGACGCCACGCACAGCCAGTTGCTGAAGACTTGCGAGGTCTACAAAGAAATCTGCCTGAGCCAGCTGAGCAAAGAGGAGGTGGAGAAGACCTTATGAGCAAGCAGAAACAGAAAGTGAATAAGGGCACGCTCCGCCGCGTGCTGGAGCTGATCCGCCCCTATGCCGGGCTGGTGGTGCTGACGCTGGTGCTGGCCGTGGTTACTGTGGTCACTACCCTGCTGGCTCCGGTCATCTCCGGCAAGGCGGTAGACCATATTATCGGCCCCGGCCAGGTAGACTTTGGCGGCGTGGGCAAGCTGGCCATTGCCATGGCGGGCACAGTAGCCTGCACGGCTGTCTCGCAGTGGTTGATGAACGTGGTCAACAACCGTATTACCTTCCACGTCGTGCGCGATATGCGTGTGCGCGCCTTTGAGCAGCTGGAACAGCTGCCCCTGAAATATATGGACGCCCACCGCCCCGGCGATGCCATTAGCCGCATCACCACCGACGTGGAGCAGTTCAGCGACGGCCTGCTGCTGGGCTTCACCCAGCTGTTTACCGGCATCCTGACCATCTGCGGTACGCTGGGCGTGATGCTGTTCATTGAATGGCGCATCGCGCTGGTGGTCGTGGCGCTGACGCCGCTGTCGATTTTTGTAGCGCGCTTTATTGCGACCCACACCTACTCGATGTTTAAGGTGCAGAGCGAGACCCGCGCCGAGCTGACAAGCCTGGTGGATGAGCTGGTCGGCAACGAGCATTTGGTGCGTGCCTTTGGCTACGAGAGCCGCGCCGAAGAACGCTTTGATAAGATCAACCTGGACCTGCAAAGCTGCGGCGTGCGGGCGGTGTTCTTCTCATCGATGACCAACCCCTGCACCCGCTTTGTCAATGCGCTGGTATATGCCGCGGTCGGCGTGCTGGGCGCGTTTGCGGCCATCGCAGGCGGCATCACGGTCGGCGATTTGTCCGTGTTTTTGAACTACGCCAACCAGTACACCAAGCCGTTCAACGATATTTCGGATGTCATGACCGAGTTCCAGAACGCTTTGGCCTGCGCCCAGCGAGTGTTTGACTTTATTGATGAAACGCCCATCCTGCCAGATGCCCCGGATGCGGTGGAACTGCCCCACGGTGCCGGTGCGGTCGAGTTTGAGCATGTGAAGTTCCGCTACGTGCTGGATGTGCCCTTGATCGAGGATATGAATCTGAAAGTGGAGCCCGGCCAGCGTATTGCTCTGGTTGGCCCCACCGGCTGCGGAAAGACCACGTTGGTCAACCTGCTGATGCGGTTCTACGAGATCAACGGCGGCACCCTGCGGGTGGACGGCCGTCCCATCGACACCGTGACGCGGGACAGCCTGCGCGGCAACCTAGGCATGGTGCTGCAGGAGACCTGGCTGAAAGCCGGGACCATTGCCGAGAATATCGCCTACGGCAAGCCCGATGCCACGCGGGAAGAAATCATCGCAGCAGCCAAAAAGGCACGTGCCCACAGCTTTATCTGCCGCCTGCCCAACGGCTATGATACCGAGGTGGCCGAGGACGGAGGCAATATCAGCCAGGGCCAGCGCCAGCTGCTTTGTATTGCCCGCGTGATGCTGCGCCGCCCGCCGATCCTGATTTTGGACGAAGCAACGTCCAGCATCGATACCCGTACCGAGGTATTGGTACAGGATGCTTTTGAGGAACTAATGAAGGGCCGCACGAGCTTTATCGTGGCCCACCGACTGTCCACCATTAAAAATGCCGACCAGATTTTGGTGATGAAGGACGGCAATATCATTGAGCGCGGCACCCACGACGAACTGCTGGACCGCGGAGGCTTCTACGCCAAGCTGTACGAAAGCCAGTTTGCCAAGGCTTAAGTTATAGGGAAAGTAAATACGCTAAAGGAGAAATGAACTATGAGCAAGATCACTCTGCCGGAAAACTACCAAAGCCTGTTGGGCCTGTATGACACACAGAAAGCCATCGGCCTGATCAAGACCATCTTTCAGGAAAAGATCTGCATGGCCCTGCACCTGAAGCGCGTGACCGCTCCCCTGTTCGTCATGCAGGGCAGCGGCCTGAACGACGACCTGAACGGTGTGGAGCGCCCAGTCTCCTTTGATGTCCCCTGCCTGAACCAGGAGGCTGAGGTGGTGCACAGCCTGGCTAAATGGAAACGTTACGCCCTGTACAAGTACGGCTTCCGCCCCGGCCAGGGCCTGGTGACTGACATGAACGCCATCCGCCGCGACGAGGAACTGGACAACCTGCACAGCATCTATGTCGACCAGTGGGACTGGGAGAAGGTCATCACCGCCGACCAGCGCACGCTGGACTTTTTGCAGGACACTGTGCGGGATATTGTGGATGCTGTCTGCGCGACCTCGGATGAGCTGCGCTGGAAGTTCCCAGAACTGAAAAATATCCACCTGGGCCGCGATGTGACCTTTATCACCACCCAGGAACTGGAGGACATGTACCCGGACTACACACCCAAACAGCGCGAGAACGTCTTTGCCAAGGAGCATGGCACCATCTGCATCATGAAGATCGGCGGCAAGCTCAAGAGCGGCAAGTCACACGACGGCCGCGCCCCGGACTACGATGATTGGGCGCTGAACTGCGACATCCTCTTCTGGCATGTGCCCTTGGGCTGTGCGCTGGAGCTTTCCAGCATGGGTATCCGTGTCAATGCGGAATCTCTGCGCCGCCAGCTGGAAGAAGCCGGCTGCCCGCAGCGTGCGGAACTGCCCTTCCACAAGATGCTGCTGGACGGTGCCCTGCCCCTGACCATGGGCGGCGGCATCGGCCAGAGCCGCCTGTGCATGCTGCTGTTGGGTAAGGCACACGTAGGCGAGGTGCAGGTCAGCCTGTGGGACGACGACACCGTAGCCGCCTGCGAGAAGGCGGGCATCGCGCTGCTGTAAGTTTAGCATTGACAAACAACAGCCAATTGTGTTATTATTATCTAGTACCCGCTAGTATAGCACAATTGGCAGTGCAGCTGATTTGTAATCAGCAGGTTGTAGGTTCGAGTCCTATTACTAGCTCCAAGAAAAAATCCCCGATACATCGTAGTAAACACGGTGCGTCGGGGATTTCTTTTTGTCTATTTTCAAGCTGATTTTGACGCGAATGGTCATAATTTGGGCATAAATCTTTTCAAAACCCCGTTTTCAGCCGATTTCTTGCCGCTGTTTGATTCTGTCAAAGACATTGCCCAGAGCGTCGGCCGCTGCTGCATCTGACGACCGAATCATAGCTGCATAAATGTTTGTCGTTGTCGAGACTTGTGCGTGACCCAAGCGCCCCGCAACCGTAGTTGCCGGAACGTGGGCAGCAATCAGCAAGGCCGCGTTTGAGTGGCGCAGACTATGGAAGCGGCACGGCGGGAGACCGTGTTCTCTTAGGAATACGGGAAACCAGCTTGAAACAACGTTCGGGTCAATCGGCTTGCCATCCGGCTTTGTGAACAGCAAATCATTTTTCACGAGTTTGCCGCCCTCAATGGTAATAGTCCGTTGCCAGAACGTCCCCACTTTCAGGCGCTCCCGCATCTGCCACTGCTTGTAATCTTTCAGTAGTGCTATACAGTCGTCGCTTAGCTTAATGCAGCGGCGGCTTTTTTTCGTTTTGGGATAATCAAAAATTGTTCCCTTGTGGACAATATAAGACAGATTTCTATTGATTGCCATAACTCCGGCATCTAAATCAATGTCAGACCAGCGCAAACCGCAAATTTCGCCCCGCCGGGCACCCGTAAACAAAGCAAGCTGCGTAATAACTGACAGCTGCACAGGGGCATCAGGGAGCGCCGCAAGCAAGTCCGCAATACCGATTTCATCCAGAAATTCAACGTCTTGTTCAACCAGCTTTGGAGGCGTGACACGTTCACACGGGTTTGCATCCACCAACTGCCACCGCACGGCAGTACTGAACATACTTGACAACATCAGATGATAATGCCGCTGACTGCTTGCGCTTAGTGTATCGGTGCTTGTACAACTGAAAGCCTTTGTAAATGCCCATCCGGCGGCAGCGGCTATCTTTTCGGCTGACTGTTTGGAAACGGTGCGCCCTTGCATAATAGCGGCCATTGTGCCTTGCGATAGCCCGGCAGCTTTTTGTAATTCAATGCGTGTTCCTTTGGGGAACGCTTCAATAAAGGCCGCTTTCGCCTTGTATCTTCCATCTTCACGAATGCCCGGCTGCGCAAGCTGTTTGTAAAATTCTTGAATATGGCCGGGTTGCAACTTTGACAGCTTAATGTGCCCGATTGCAGCGGAAACACGAGGCAGCAGCTTTTTGTAATCTTCGGTCGTGTGCGGTTTCAAATTCGGTTCGCAAAATTCTGTCAGCCACTTTTGGGCAAGGCCGTCAACGGTCAAATCCGTTTCAGAAAACAAACCCCTTTGAACTCTTTGCTCAAAGTCCCGCGCAAATTCCTGCACTGCCTTTTCCGTCTGCCGTGCTGTCAGCTTTGTCGGAGGCGTGAACGTGGCGGAGCGGTACACATACCGACCATCTGCGCCCAGCCCGGCGGATACCTTGACGCGGTATGACGTTGTTCCGTCTTTATTCGCTCTCCTCGTTACGTTCGCCATAGTCTTAACCTCCTAACCACTTTTTCTCTTTATTTGTTCTTTTTAAAAAATTGTAATATAGAGTTAGATTATCAACGGTCGGTCTTTCTCTTGCGGCACATTCTAATCCCATGTTTTCCTTTTCAAACTCCGGTAGAAATTTACTGCTGTGCAGCTGCGCAGAAACTGTATTGCTTGCTTTTGTCCGGATGGCACCTCTAAGTCGTGTACAGTTCTGCATAATTTGCCGCACCGCTTGTTCGCAACTTTTATTTTCGCCCTTCAAAATTTCGCCACAACACGGGCTAATCTGCTTGCAATACTGGTTCTTCAGACTCTTTGTGGCAAACCAACGCCCACAATGGCGACATTTCACAAGCTTAAACCCATAGTAGCTATAGTAATAAAGCAACGCTACCATTACTTGTGTAACGTTTGTTAAATCGTCAAATTCCATGCTTGTTGTTTCATTGATGCTGACAGGCAGGTAGTTTGACTTCATGCGGCTTGCTATGCGAATTTTGTCGACATCTTGCAATGAAAACGCAACAGATTCCTTACCGTCAAAGTATTCACGGAAGAAAAGCAATGTATGCCCTCTTTCAACACGTCCAAGCAATTTGTAGGATGTTGCAGGATGAATATCTTTGCCGGTCATTGCGTTACGCATATAGTTGATACAGTTTGTAACTATGGCATCCTCATTAAAATTGGGGAAATGTCTTTCTAAAGAATTGTATATAAGACCAAAGCAGTTTTCGGTTTGTATTTTCCAGGGAGGCTGTGTATTGTCATTCCTGATAGTGGTAGTTTGTTCTGTGATGCAAATATTCACCCGGTCTATAACCTCACTTTCTTACACAAAATGTTTCCTTTCAATAATATTTTACACCAACATTTTCTCGCTGTCAACAACAACACCACGATGTATAATAGGGGCATAACGAACGGTGCACCGTATGTTATATATCTTTTGGAGGGTGATTTTATGAATCGAGCTAATGCCGATATTCGGAACGCTGTTGCAACAAACGGGTTCAAGCTGTGGGAGCTTGCTGCAGCACTTGGAATCAACGACGGCAATCTCAGCCGCAAACTGCGGACAGAACTCCCGGTTTCCGAAAGGGAGCATATTTTAACTGTCATCGCAGAAATGCGTTCAACACAAGATGAGGAGGTGGAAACCAATGCCAACCGTTGAATTTCCCCGCATGGGAACCATCGCACAGGCCGCTGCCGAATCAGGTGTTCCTGCTTACCGCGTCCGTCAGCTGTGCAAGGCGGGCACGGTGCGCAGTGTCCAATGCGGGCGGAAGACGTTGGTCAATTTGTCCAGTTTAGCCGCATGGATGGACGGCAGCGAGCCGCCACAGCAGTCCGGTATCCGCCGGGTGCAGTTATGACACGCAAAAAGCCGCCCCGGTGCTGGAACACCGAGACGGCCAAAAAGTGGAGAAAAAAGCCTGCAAGCCCTCTCCACTCCCATTTTATCATTTTGAAGGGAGTTTAGCAATGAGTGTTGCGGATTATTTAGGACACGGCGCAGAGAACGCCATTGGCGCCGCCACGTTGGCAGCGGTGACGCACACGACCCCGCGAGAGCTGCGCCGCCTTATCATGGACGAACGCAAGCGCGGTGCATTGATTCTTTACCAGCCCGGCGGGCGCGGTGGTTATTTTCTGCCGTCACGGGACGAAGAACAGGCACAACGCGAAGTTTCGGAGTTTTACCACACACAGGCGGCACGATGCCGCAACGGCTTTGCGGCGATAGCGCCCGCCGGGAGATTTCTGAAAATCCCGGCGGGGCAGCTGAAGATAAACACCGTGAAAGGAAAGTAATATGGCAGAAGTCAAAGAAAAACATCCTACTTGGTTTAAGATGAAGATCGAGCGCCGACAACTTGTAAAGCAACTCGAACCTAAAACGGCAGTTAATGTGCTGCTGGCCTGCTGGGACTACTTAGAGACGGGTGAATATCCTACCAATCTTTCAGCACTGGAACAAATTGCATTTTCGGCATTTTTCCCCGATATGGAGGAAGCATGGGAAAAATACAACAAGCGCGTCAATAGCGGCAAGAACGGCGGCCGACCTCCAAAGACCGATTAAAAACCGTATGGTTCCATACGGTATCATACGGCACAGAATCAGAATCAGAAACAGAATCAGAAACAGATACAGAAGGAAGAATCCCGCAAAATGCGGGTATCAAGGGCGGCAAAGTGCCGCTGTAAAGGGTTCATTTTGCAATGAACGTCCCGCCATAGGCGGAATCAAGGGCGCGCTAAAGCGCACCGCGATTGCTGTTAACACACGAGGGAAAGCAAATGCAATTTGACTTTGAGCAATTTACAAAACGGTTTAAACGGGCTTATCCCGTAGCAGAGTACGCTAGACGTAAGCGGAATGGCGGTAGTGATTGCGGCCTATTTGCTTACGATGATGCATTAGAGGTGTTCCGCGAGTATTTCCTGGCGTATGAGTATTACACGGGAACGGCACACCCACAACTAAAGCGCGAGAGGATAATTGACATTATCCAGCGCATGGATGAGGGAGAAACACCAGAGACTTGTCCATATGATGATATGGAATTTTCCCCAGCGGATTATCCCGCCATGATTGATGGGCATTTCCGCACAAAATACCGTGATGGTTGCGATTATAACATCTGCCATTTTTTCAGCGGTTGCATCCGCTATTTGCGGTGGTTCAACACTGCCGTAGTTGACAGCGAACTAACATGAAGGGAGAACAAACAAATGGATATGGAGGAATTAAAGCGAGAGGCCCGCCGAGAATATGCAAGAGAATGGCGAAAGCGCAATCCTGAAAGGGTAAAGGCTACACAGGAGCGCTACTGGATGCGGAAAGCCGCTGAAATCGCCGCAAAGCGTGAAAAAACGTCCAAAAACGAATGTTTAAGAGAGGGGGCGGAACATGACACCTAAACAAGAAAAGGCGCTTGCAGCGCTTATTTCATGCCCCACAGCGAAGGCAGCAGCTAGAACCGCAGGGCTTTCCGAATCTGCATTGCGTCGCTATCGTCAAGACCCGGAATTTGCAGCAGAATATAAACGGCGCTGCGCTGAACTGCTGGAAACGGCTTGCACCAAAGCAAAAAGCGCCCTGCCGCCCGCCATTGAAAGGCTGAACGCGATTGTACAGGACGACACGCAGCAGCCACGCGAACAGATCGCAGCCGCCCGCGCTGTGTGCGAATACTCTTTGCGATTGAATGAAGCCGTAGATATTGAACAGCGTTTAAGGGCGCTGGAAGAAAGGAGTAAAAACGAACCGTGAAAAGTGACACCATCACGCGGCTGAAACGCCTTGAAGATGCCGTAAAGCGGGGCAACGGCGTTATTATCGTTGACCGCGTGGACAATGGCTATAAACTCCCAGGCGGAGAGGTTGTAGCTGATTTAGACGCGTTACGCGGACGATATGGCGTCATCCTTGTGGATGACGTGAAATACCATCTTGACCACCTGGAAGAATGGACAGACTTCGAGCACTTTTGCGCTGCCGAAGACCGCCGATTGAATCCGCAGAATTACACAAACAAAGAAAAAGAAAGCGAGTAAAAAACTATGAATTACGCAAAATCTTACATTGACTGCTACCGCGAATATTCCGCCGCCGTTGCAGCTGAAAAGGCAGCACGCGCCGCCCTCGAAAACGAGTACAACGACCACAGCATTACAAAGGCCACTTTTGAAGCTAAGCTCGCCACGATTCTTGAAACCGCCCCGAAAGAGGTTGAGTTCCGCAAAAAGGCTGACAAAATCGTTGCAGACTTTGACGCGGCCTATTCTGCATGGATTGCGCCGGACGGCAGCAAGGTTGATGAAGCCGACCTGAAAGTGCTTAACCCCGTGTTTATCACGTGCTCAACTGACTTGCAGCACATTGCCGACAGGCACCGCAAAAACCCGACCATGTGCAAACCCATCCGCAAATATGCCGCAGAAAAAGGCTTTAATATTCGCATCCTTGACGTGGATGCCCCGTTGCGTGCCATGAATACGCTGAAAATGTTTGCACAGAAAGCACTTAGCGACTTTAACGGCTATAGTGCCGCCTGCCTTGCAAACGACAAGTTTTGCCAGAAATTCATTGACATGATGGACGTTCTGGACGGCAAGGAACTGTTGACGGATACAATCGAAGAATAACGAACGTATCGTGTCATTAAACTAATTTACCCCCGGCGGGACGAACCGCCGGGGGTGTGAATCTGATTCATACCCCCGGCGGCTTGTAAACCACCGGGGGCTTTTGCATACTTTGAGCATCGCAACGCCAAAGCGCGAGAAACACGCCCACTTTGACGTTGCAGGTCTGTTTAATATAGTTTGCCGTCTGGAATACAAAACGCGCCACAGAGCCTTGCAGGGGCTTTGCAGCGCATTGTCCTATTCTTTGCTATCATTCCAGGCGGGTGCGCCTTGCAGCTTTTCCAAAAGCGCCGCCCGCTTGCTTTCTGTGTCCGGGTCTGTCTGACCTGCGCCGGGCAGCTCCAGGGCGTCACGCTGCATTGTTTCGCTGATTGCACGACCAACAAAGCCGTTGATACTTTCCCCGCGCTTTTCGGCGTGGGCTTTTATTTTGTCCTTGCTGCCTTTAGGGAGCGCAATAGAAATTCTGTCAAGGTTTTGAGCATCCCATTTCCTATTGCCCTCTTTTCTTGCGGCTGTGTATTTTTGCGGTGCCATAGGTGAAAACCTCCTTTTTCATCATCCCTATTATACCATAGCGTTATACACTTATCAAGTGTAAAATGTGCACTACTTATTAAGTGAATGTTTGTGCAACCTGTCAATTGTATTCACTTATTAAGTGTAGTATAATGATATTGTTGAAAGGGAAAACGGGTCAAGGTAGACGTCAAGCCCACCAGCCCACCAGAAATACCAGACAAGACGCGGACGGGATTGCAGGAACCGGCAAGACCGAGCAGATAGCACCGAGCCCCCGCGCACCCGAAGCCCCAAGACAAATGAAAAGGGTATCCATCAGGTGGATACCCTAAAAGAAAAGCGCCCGGCAGCAGCGAACTACCGAGCGCGTCCCACACGCGAAAGGGTGCTATACAGGAAAGAAAGAACAGTATAGCACGCTTTCTACAAAAAGTAAAGGAGCAAGCTATGAAGTATGATTTATCCGCCATTATGAGCCGTGCATGGACGATTTTCCGCAAGGGCGGGATAGTATTTGCCGAAGCCCTGCACAGAGCTTGGCAGAGCGCCAAAGCCCGCCCACAGAACGCGACAGCGATTGCAGCAGCCAAAGCAACCGCCGGGATTTCAGAGGATTGCAAAACGTGGGCTGACTGGAAAGCGACGGGCTATGAAGTGATTCACGGTAGCAAGGCACTTTTCCGCGCCGTCCTGATCTGGGCAAGTCACGGCGATGGCGCAACGTACAAGGCAAGTTTTTTCGGCGCAAGCCAAGTGCAGCCGATTGAAGCATAACAAACGAATAAACACAGCTGCGCTATCAGGCTTGACGGGCTTGCGAGGTATTTAAAATGGATTACACTAAAATTGTGAAGGTTCTTTCGTTAGCAGCAACAGGGAACAGCATTGATGCAGCTCTTGACGAAATGAGTAAAAAAGAGCTTGAATGTCTGCTTGAACTGTGCGAGGAAGAAAAAGCCCGTCGCCAAGCGGCAAAGAATGGAGGCGCTTGTAATGATTGATAAAGAATCGGAAACCATTGAATACTTAGTATCCATACTGCTGACCTTTACCTCTGACCAAATGGCAGCGTTTGTGGCAGGTGCGCAGGAAATCATCGCCCAGTACACCCCGAAAAATTGACCCCGTGCGGCCAATACCCCCGGCGGGAAGAACCCATAACAGGCAGAGCGCCCTTAGCGGGGCGCTCTTCCCATTTATAGGACTGCAAAAATGGTCATAATTTGGGCATAATTGCATTAAAAACTGCCGAAAGTGACTAAATTGCACTTAACGCAGATTGGCATATTATCGTAAAATATTTTACGATAATAAACGATACAACGCCAAGAAGCCCCAATTTGTAATCAGCAGGTTGCAGGTCCGATTCCTGTTACTAGCTCCAAACGCCCCGGAACACGGTTTGTGTTCCGGGGCGTTTTGTTTGTGATTTTTTGGAAAAGTAGATTATTTCCCAGCCTGAAGAGCAGCTTGCAGGGCGCAATAGTCTTGCAGAGTCAGCTGTTCCGGGCGGGAGCGGGGGTCCAGGTGAGCAGCTTCCAGGGCGGAGAGGACGGTGGCTTTTGGCAGCTGCAGACCGTTGGAGATGGCGTTGGCGGCGGTCTTGCGGCGCTGAGAGAAGGCGGTGCGGATCAGGGAGAAGAAAGCTTTCTCATCTCCGCCCGGCACTTCAACCGCAGGCGTTTTGCGGACGTTCAAGCGGATGACCGCGCTAGTGACCTTGGGGGCCGGGTAAAAACTGCCGGGCTGTACGGTAAAAAGCAACTTTGGCTCGGCATAATAAGCCACCGCATAGCTGATGGCACCGGCGTCACGGGTACCAGGAGCAGCGCAAAGGCGCTGTGCGGCCTCTTTCTGGACCATGACGGTAATATTCTCGATGGGGAGCTTCTCTTCTAACAGGCGCATCAGAATCGGGCTGGTGATGTAGTACGGCAGGTTGGCGCAGACAGCCACCGGTTTATCGCCGAATTCCTCGGCCAGCAGGGCTTTGAGGTTGACCTTGAGGACATCGTTCAGCACCAGCTTGAAATTGTCATAATCGGCCATCGTTTCTTCCAACAGCGGCGGCAGGCGCTTGTCCACCTCGATGGAAACGACCTTATCGGCGCGTTTGCAAAGCTGCTCGGTCAGCACGCCGATGCCGGGGCCGACTTCCAGCGCACCCCAGCCGGGGCCGATACCGGCCTCATCGGCAATGCGAGGGCAGATGCCGGGGTTGATGATAAAATTCTGGCCAAAGCCTTTGGACAGGGCAAAATCATACCGTGCGCAAAGGTCGCGGATGGTAGACAAATCGGTCAGGGTAGGCAAAGCGGGCTCCTCTCAGCACAGGAAAATTCGGAAAATCAGTTCTGGCCAGACAGCATCTTGGCGGTGTTCAGGGCCTTGCTGATCTGGGGGTCGGTGTCGACGGTGTAATCGTAATAGGCATTCTGTTCGTCGGAGGACAGCGCAGCGTCCACATCAGGGGTCAGGCCCAGGTCGTTCCAGGATTGGCCCTCGTTGTCCAGCAGCAGACCGATAGTGATGTAGGCGGCGGAGCCATCGGAAAAGCTCTGGGCGTCGCTCATCACAACACCCTTACCGGCGGTGCGGGTGCCTACGATGGTGGCGCTGTTCATCTTGCGCAGGGCATTGGCAAACAGCTCGGCACCATCGGAGGTGCTGCCGTTGACGAGGACGACCATGGGCACGGTGACCTCGTTTTCATCGGACATGCGCAGCAAGGTGATGTTGCCGTCCCTGTCCTCCTGTTGGGCGATGACGCCGGAAGGCACGCAGTAGTCGGCGCAGACCAGCGCGGCGTTCAGGTTCTCACCGATATTGTCGCGCATGTCGAAGATGAAGCTGGCAGCGCCCTGGTTCAGCAGGTTGTCCACAGCAGAGCGGAACTCGCTGGCCGTGCCAGAGGAGAAGGCGTCGATGCGGACATAGCCGCAGGTGTCGCCAATCATCTGGCTGGAAACGGTGGTGGTGCGGTAGTTGCTGTGCACCAGGTCGACGGTCTGCTCCTGTCGGTCGGGCGTCAGGTAGGTGATGGTGGTGGTAGTTCCCTCTTCGCCCAGCAGGGCCGAGGTCAGGGAGGCAGTGTCGGTCATGGACTTGGTGGACATATCGCCGATGGCAGTGATGTAACCGCCGACCTGCAGACCGGCCTCGCTGGCGGGCGAGTTGCCGTAGACGCGGGTGATGCGGCCGTAGCCGGAGGACGGATCGTTGACGACGGCCACGCCGATGCCGGTCAGCTTGCCGGACTCAACGGCCAGGCGCTCGCTGTAAGCTTTGGAGGTGTAGTAGCGGGCGTATTTATCGTTGATGCCCAGCATGTAACCAGCGGCCAAGGTGTCGTTCAGCGTGTCCTCGTTGATAGTAAAATACTCGTTGGAGCGGACAAAACGGTCGATTTCAGCCAGCTTGTTGTACTGGCGCTCCTTGCTTTTGACGCTGGACACGGTGGAGTTGAACATATTCATCGAGACAACCATCGTCAGAGAAAAAGTGACCGCCATGGCGATCAAGGCAATGGTGATGGTAACGCCGAGACTAATTTTTTTGCTCATGGGTTCAGATGGCTCCTTACAAAATAGTGCGGTCTTTTACAGAGTATAGGCCAGACTGAAAAGAACGCTGGAGAAAAGGCTGATAATCATAACGACCGCAATAACAAGACAGAAAATGCGCACGGCTGGCTTATGTTTCTGGGGTTTCATCAGGACTTCCCTCCCCTTACGAGATGTAGTTGGTGACGCTGGTCAACACACCGTTGACCTTCATTTCCAGGTGCAGATGGTTGCCGGTAGAATTGCCTGTGGTACCGACATAGCCCAGCAGCTGGCCCTTGGAGACAGGTTGGCCTACGCTGACCACGGGGGCGCTGTTCATGTGAGCATACAGGGTCGAATAGGTATTGCCGTTGGAATCGGTACCATGGTAGACCTGCACATAGTAGCCCCAGCTGTAATGGTAGGTAGCGGCGGTGACGACGCCATCAGCGATGGTGTAGATCTCGGTGCCGCCGGGGGCTGCATAGTCAGTGCCGCGGTGACCGCCGCCGCCGAAGTAGCAGGAAATGTACTTAAAGGTGGCCAGCGGGCGGCCGAAATCCAGTGAGCAGGTAATGGAGGCGTTGCCATACTTCTTGTTCTGGGCTTCCAGATAGGAGTCCAGGGCGGCGGTGGCTTCGTCCAGCTTTTTGCGGGCTTCGGCTGCGGCCGCTTCGGCGGCCTCCTGCTGGGCAGAGGCTTCGTCCAGATCCTCGTTGGCCTGGGCAATATTGACGGCCAGTTCATCCTGTTTGCTGTTCAGCTGGGTGGTCTGCTCCTTCAGGCTGGCCTGGGTGGCTTCCATCTCGGCCTTAGCATTTTCCAGCTCGGTGCGCTGGTTCTCCAAATCGGCGCGCTGGTTCTCCAAATCCTGGCAGATGGATTGATCCTTGCTGCTGATTTGCTCCAGCGTCTGAGCAAAGGTTAGCAGCTGGTACAGGTTGGTGGCGCTGGACAGCAGTGCGATGGAACCACCGTCGTTGAGCATCTGCATAGCGCCCATGCGTTGTTTGAAATCGGACCAGCGCTGGTCATACTCGGCCTGTTTGTTGTCGACCTCGATCTGCTTATCGTCGATCTCGGTCTGCTTGAGGTAGATCTGCTCCTGCAGGTCGGTGATCTGGTCACTGAGCAGCGAGATCTGGCTTAAAATCAGGTTCTTCTGTTCTTCCAGCTGGCTCTTGATGGCCTTGGCGTTTTCCTTGTTGCTCTGCGCTTCTTTCAGTGCGGCGTTGACCTTGTCCAGCTCAGCCTGCTTGGCGGAGACCTCAGCTTTCAGCTGGTCCTGCTTGGAGTCAGCCAGCGGCATGACATCAGTGGAGAAGGTCATGGTAAAGGCCAGGGCGGTGGCCAGCATAGCGGAAACGATCCGTTTGAAACGACGGGAAATTCTCATTGGCTTTTCTGTTCCTCTGTTTTCTCTTTCAGTAAATCGTAAATCAGACGTTCAGATGTTTACGGATGCTGGTGGCGGTACCGATGCCGCAGAGCACGAAGCCCAGCAGCGCAAAGCCGCCGACAAGGTAGTACCAGACGTCAGCCAGCGGCACCAGTTGGCCGCCAAACATCTGGGACAGATTGGAAGGGTTCTCGGCATACCAGCGGGTTAGGGCATAGTAAGCGCCGCAGATGATGCCGGAGGCCAGTGCCGCGGAAATCAGGCCGGAGGTGACGCCTTCGACAAAGAACGGGAAGCGGATGAAGCCGTTGGTAGCACCGACCAGCTTCATGATGTTGATCTCCTTGCGGCGGTTAAAGACGGTGATCTTGATGGTGTTGTTGATGACTACGATGCTGACAATGGCCAGCACCAGCACGATGCCGTAGCAGGCGTAGGAAACGACCTTTTGCAGCGAGACGAAGACCTTGGACATCTCCAGCGGGGCGTTGACCTGGTAAACACCATCGATCTGGCGCAGCTGCTGGGAAACGGCCTCGATGTTATCAGGGCTGTCCACCACAACGCGGTAGTTGGGGTAGAACGGGTTATCGTTAGCGAAAGCATCCTGCAGGTTGGTGTAGGCGGACAGCATGTCGCTGTAAACTGCCAGCACGTCCTGGGGCGACATGTAGGTGACACCCACCACGTGCTCAGTGCTGCGGATGGCGGTGTCAGCGGCGGCAATCTGGTCATCGCTGGCCCCCTGGTCCATGTAGACAACGGTCTCGTTCTGGTCGCCGATATACTCGACCATGGCGTCGATGTTGACACCCAGCAGGTAGGCGGCGCCAATCAGCAGCATGCAGACAGTCAGCACGCCCATGGAAGCAAAGGTCATAAGCCGGTTGGCTCGCAGGTTGTGCAGGCCCTGGCCGACCAGATAAGTAAAGCTGGAAAAACGCATGGTATCCCCTCTTATTTATTCCTCATCATCGTAATCTTCGTACTCATCGTAACCGTTCTCACGCTCGGCCATGCGGGCGGCGTAGCGGCGGGCAACTTCGGGGTGCGAAGTGTCCGAGGCGACCATGCCGTTGGCCAGCTCGATGACGCGGTTGTTGTATTTGCGGGCTAGCTTATGTACCAGCTCGTGCTCGTGGGTGACAACCACCACCGTGATGTTGACCTTGTTGATGGCCTCAAACAGCTGCATGATGTCCATGGACATCTCGGGGTCGATGTTGCCGGTGGGCTCATCGGCAATGATGAGCTTGGGGCCGTGGGCCAAGGCGCGGGCTACCGCCACACGCTGTTGTTCACCGCCGGAAAGTTCGTCCGGCAGGCGGTCCATCTTATCCTCCAGACCGACCAGGGACAGAACATATGGGATGCGGGATTTGATCTTTTTGGTAGGAATGTTGGTTACGCGCATGGCGAAAGCCACATTCTCGTACACTGTCATGGTGGGGATCAGGCGGAAATCCTGAAAGACGACACCCATCTGGCGGCGCAGATACGGCACCTTGCGGCGCTTCATCTTGGTAAGGTCCTGACCGTTGATGATGACGCGGCCCTCGGTGGGCTTTTCTTCCATCTGGATCAGTTTGAGGAAGGTGGATTTGCCCGCACCGGAATGGCCAAGGATAAAGACGAACTCGCCGTCCTCGATTTGGATATTGATGTCATCGAGCGCTACGTTTTCGTCGTTGTGCGTCTCGTAAGTTTTTGAAACGTGTTCAAATTCGATCATTGGTTTTAACTCCCATGCCCTAGTGACTTCTTGTGGATGGTTACAGTCATACATATAATAGGATACCATGCCGGGGTGTTACGGTCAAGCACTTTTCTGTAGGCAAAATGCGAAAAAGTCCTGCTGTTGTGCGTAGCAGCAGGACTTTTTGAAATCTTTGTGAATTTATGGAAATCAATACTTGGCCGGGTTGGCGGAAAGGTACTTTTTGACCATCAGCGCTACCTTAAAGACGATGGCGTCATCGAAGTTGCGCAGATCCAGGCCGGTCAGCTTGCGGATCTTCTCCAGGCGGTAGACCAGCGTGTTGCGGTGTACGAACAAGCCGCGGCTCGTTTCGGAAACGTTCAGGTTGTTCTCGAAGAAGCGCTGGATGGTGAACAGCGTCTCAGCGTCGAGAGAATCGATGCTCTCCTGCTTGAAGACCTCGCGCAGGAAGGCCTCGCACAAGGTAGTGGGCAGCTGGTAGATCAGGCGGGCGATGCCCAGGTGATCGTAGCTGATGACCTGACGCTCGGTGTCGAACACCTTGCCGACTTCCATAGCGATCTGGGCCTCTTTGAAGCTGGAGGCCAGATCTTTGATGTTGCCGATGGGGGTGCCGATGCCGACGACCGCTTTGATGTAGTGGTCGCCCTGCAGGGTGTCCACGATGGATGCGGCCAGCTTTTCCATATCGCGGGTGTTGTTGTCGGGCTTGATCTCCTTGACCAGCACGGTGTCCGTCTCGCTGATGTTAAAGACAAAGTCCTTCTGCTTGTCCGGGAACAGACCACTGACAACATCGTAAGCGGAAATATCGTTGCCGGAGGTCACGCGGACCAGCAGGACAACACGCTGCACGTCGGAGACGAAGTGCAGCTCCCGCGCTTTGGCGTAGATGTCGCCGGGCAGGATGTTGTCCAGCACGACGTTTTTGATAAAGTTTGTCTTGTCAAATTTTTCGTCGTGATACTGTTTGATGCACTGCAGGCTGATCGACAGCATGGCAGAAAACTGCTCGGCCGTTTCATCGGTGCCCTCCACAAATGCAGCATAATCGTTATGCTTGGCATTGGAGAACTGATGGTAGGAGTAGCCGTCGCGCACAAAAGCATCACCAGCGGTCTGGTGGGCAGCAGCTACGCCTTCTCGCACCTCACCGATCTGCCCCAGTTCTGAGCAGGAAATCACGGTGCCCGTTTCATCAACAACGCCGACCACGCGGTCGACGGCGTCCTTCATCTGGTACACCACGTTCTGGAAGACCCTGTTCGCCATAGTATGTGCTCCCCTTCAGATATTTGTGGGCAAATTGCCGTTGGCCATCTTGCCCGAAAATCAAAAGCTCCTGATGTATATTTTACACAATTAGCTTGACTTTTGCAACATATTTTAACGAAAAAAGCGAGATTTTCTTGTATATTTTTTAAATTTGAGCAAAATAAACCCCACTGCCCAGTAAAACAGTGGGGAATTCATCCGTCAATTTGACGGTTTCTGTTCATTTGGCTCTTGTATAGAACCAGTTCCACCCTCGACGACACCGCGGCGCTGGAACACGTAGGAAAAGCTGTGGAAGAAGATCTTCAGGTCCATGCCGAAGGTCAGGTGAGCGGCGTATTCCCCGTCATATTTGGCCTTTACATCGATGGGCAGCTCGTCGCGGCCGTTGATCTGCGCCAAGCCGGTCAGGCCTGGACGAATGTCGTTGGCATGTGCTTTATCGCGCGCATCGATCAGGTCGTACTGGTTATACAGCGCGGGGCGCGGGCCGATGATGCTCATCTGCCCTGCCAGGATGTTGTAGATCTGGGGCAGTTCGTCCAGGCTGGTCTTGCGCAGGAACGCGCCGCTTTTGGTGATGTAGCTGTCGGCATTTTTTAAAAGATGCGTGGGCACATCGTGGGGAGTATCGCCGCGCATGGTGCGGAACTTTAAAATGTTAAAGTGGGTCTTGCTCTTGCCGACGCGCCGCTGCTTGAAAAATACCGGGCCGGGAGAGTCAGCTTTGATCCACAGGGCAATAATACCCATGGGAATGGCCAGCACGATGGTGGCGGCCAGGGACAGGATAAAATCCAGGATGCGTTTTACATAGCGTTGGTACATGGCATCATTCCCCCTTTGCGCCATGCAGTTTGCGGGCTTTGTCCAGCTCCTCGCGGGAAAGGATCATAGTGTTGCCGCTGGCAGCAACGACGGTGTGGTCGGCGCGCACGCGGCGGTTGGGATGGTAGCTGGGCACCATCTCCTGCAGGCATTCAACTACGGCGTCATCGTTGTGGTGGGCCGAAACTTTCAGCTCCTGCAGCTGGGTGTAGAATTTTTCCAGGTCGATATCCATGGGCGGTGCGATGAAGATCTTGTTGTGGGCGGTCTTGAGCATCTTGTCCTGCTCAGCGTCCATCAGCAGCTCCTCGTACAGCTTTTCGCCGGGACGCAGGCCGGTGATCTTGACCTGCATATTTACACCCGGCTCGTAGCCGTAGAAGCGGATCAGCCGGGTGGCCAGGTCCATGATCTTGACGGGCTCGCCCATATCCAGCACGTAGATGCTGCCGCCCTTGGCCAGGCCGCCGGCCTGCAGCACCAGCTGCGCGGCCTCGGTGATGGTCATAAAGTAGCGCACAATATCCGGGTGTGTGATGGTGACGGGGCCGCCGCGCTTGATCTGCTCCTCAAACAACGGAATAACGCTGCCGTGGCTGCCCAGCACGTTGCCAAAGCGCACGGCCACGCACTTCATGTCGGTGCCGCTGGCAAAGGATTGAATCAGCATCTCACAGAGGCGTTTGGTGCAGCCCATAACGTTGGTTGGGTTGACAGCCTTGTCGGTAGAAAGCTGGACAAAGCGCTCGACACCATGCTCAGCGGCGGAAGTCAGCAGATTCTTGGTGCCGAATACGTTGTTTTTGACGGCTTCGGCGGGGCTGATCTCCATTAGCGGCACATGCTTGTGGGCGGCCGCATGGAAGACGACCGATGGATGATAGGTCTCGAACACCTCATCCAGGCGGGCTTTATCGCGGATGGAGCCGATGAGCGTGATGACGGGAGCCTCGGCACCGTACTTGTTGCGCAGCTCGGTCTCCAACTCGTAGGCGCAGTTCTCGTAAATGTCAAAGATGAGCAGACGGCGGGGCTGGTAGCGCATGATCTGGCGGCACAGCTCGCTGCCGATGGAACCGCCGCCGCCGGTAACCAGCACGACCTTATCGTGCAGGTACTCGGAGATCTGGGCGTTGTTCAGCTGGATCTCGTCGCGGGAAAGGAAGTCGGCGGTGTTCAGCTCACGGAAACCGGCGGCTACGGGGTTGCCGTTCTCGTCCACGGCCTGGGGGTCAGACAGCATGCGCACCCGGCAGTGGGTGGAGTTGCAGAGGTTGATGATCTCGGTGAGGCGGTCACCTTTTAACGTAGTGATGGCAATAACAATCTCGACGATGTGGTACTTGCGCACCAATTCGGGAATATCGGAAATGGTGCCGCGCACCGGTACGCCCTGCACGCGCAGACCTTTTTTGGTCAGGTCGTCGTCCACCAGGCAGACCGGGTTGCCGAAGCTCTGGTTTTTGTTTTTGCAGAGGTTGACGGCCCAGGCGCCGGCATTGCCCGCACCTACGATCAATAGCGGCGTGTCGTCCTCGGGTTTATTAACACAGGCATCGTGCAACGTCCTGCTGAACCGCCATAGGAAGCGCACGCCCGCTATGGCCGCCGTGTTGAACACCGCACCAAAGATCAGAACAGCGCCGGAAATGGGGCGGCTGTGATAGAACAGGTCGAACAGCATGATGATGCCGGTAGCCAGGCCCGACAGACAAGTCAGGCGGGCCAGGTCACGCATGCCGGCGTATTCCCACATGATCTCGTACAGGCCGCCGAACCAGAACACGATCATATAGATCGGCAGCACGTAGGCCAGCATGGGGGCCATAGCGCGGATGGTCAGCACCCGCTTGTAGGCATCGCCGCTGTCAAACCGCAGCATGACGGCCAGCCAGTAGCACAGCACGATCAGCCCACAGTCCAGCAGCATCAGCGCAATGCGCCGCGGCAGACCCTTGATGATTTGTTTTGAATCCTGTTGCATGTTGTTTCCTTTTGGTTTGGATTTATAAAAAATCTTAATAGGATGGAAATATTGTGCGGAACTATGGGAAAGCAACTGCTATGCCAAACGGGCACGGGCGAACAATGTTCGCCCCTACAGAGTACTTCCTTGACAGCTCGACATTTTTGTATGACTATTTAGGCTTACACTCATTATAGCACAAAAATGCTCCGTCGTGTTGCATGCTGCGCACAAACGGAGCGGGCAGTTTCTATAAAGATAGGCTTTGCTTTTTGGTGAAAATTACTCAACCGTGACAGATTTTGCCAGGTTGCGCGGTTTGTCGACATCCAGGCCCTTGGCACAGCTGACGTAATAGGCCAGCAGCTGCAGCGGAATGACCGACAGGCTGGTGGCAAAGTGGGGATCGGTCTTGGGCACGTAGACGGTGAAACCGGCGGTGTCCTCGATGCTGTAGTTGCCGTAGGTGGTCAGGCCCATCAGGAAAGCGCCGCGGCTCTTGACCTCGACCATGTTGGAGATGCTCTTTTCGAACAGGTCCGGCTGGGTCAGGATACCCACGACCAGTGTCCCCTTCTCCACCAGAGAGATGGGGCCGTGTTTCATCTCGCCCGCGGCGAAGGCCTCGGAGTGGATGTAGCTGATCTCCTTGAATTTCAGACTGCCTTCCAGCGCTACGGCGTAATCCAGCCCGCGGCCGATGAAGAAGGCGTCTTTGGCGTTGGCGTACTTGCTGGCAAACCACTGGATGCGCTCCTTGTCGGCCAGCGTCTTTTCAATCTTTTCGGGCAGGGCTTCCAGCTCGACCACAAGATTCTCGTACTGGCCGTCGGCCAGGGTGCCGCGCACGCGGGCAAACTCGGTGGCCAGCAGGTAACAGGCTGCCAGCTGGGTGCTGTAGGCTTTGGTGGTGGCCACGGAGATCTCCGGCCCGGCCCAGGTGTACATAGTGGCGTCAGCCTCGCGGGCAATGCTGGACCCCACCACGTTGACGATGCCCACTGTGCGCACGCCGCGGTCCCTGCACAGGCGCAGGGCGGCAAGGGTGTCGGCGGTCTCGCCGCTCTGGCTGATGACCAGCGCGAGAGAATCCGGCTCCAGCACGGGGTTGCGGTAACGGAACTCGCTGGCGACGTCGACCTCCACCGGCAGGCGGGCCAGGCTTTCGAATACATAGCGCGCGGCCATGCCCACATGGTAAGCGGAGCCGCAGCCAATGATGTAGATGCGGTGGATGCCGCGGATAGCGTCCTCGTCCAGAGCCAGCTCGGACAGATCAATCTTGCCGTCCTTCAGGCGCGGGGAAAGCGTATCCCGGACAGCGGCGGGCTGCTCGTGGATCTCTTTCATCATGAAATGCTCGAAGCCGCCCTTTTCGGCAGCCTCAGTGTCCCACTCGATGGTGGAAGCCTCGTGCTGGATGGACTCTTTGTCAGTATCGAAAAACTCGATGGAATCAGGCGTCAGCCGCGCGATCTCCAGGTTGTCGATGTAGTAGACCGTGCGGGTGTACTTGAGCAGCGCGGGCACGTCAGAGGCAATCAGGGTGCCGTTCTCGGCCTTGCCGACCACCAGCGGGCTGTCCTTGCGGGCGGCATAGATGGTGCCCGGCTCGTCGGCAAACAGCACGCCCAGCGCGTAGGAGCCGCGCACATGCAGCATGGTGCGGGCGATGGCGTCCAGCGGGTCGCCGGCGGACTCACCCATGTAATAGTAGTCCAGCAGCTGGGCCAGCACCTCGGTGTCCGTCTGGGAGACAAAGGTAAAGCCTTTGTTGGTCAGGCGCTCTTTGATCTCTAGGTAGTTCTCGATGATGCCGTTATGCACGATGGCAATTTTTTTATCGTTGGAGTAATGGGGGTGCGCATTGACCACAGAAGGCTCGCCGTGAGTGGCCCAACGGGTATGGCCGATGCCGCAGGTGCCTGTAAGGGCATTGCCGCCGTCCGTCATCTCGCTTAATACTTTCAGGCGGCCCTTGGCTTTGACGACTTCGATCTTGCCGGCAGCGTTCTGCACGGCGAGACCGGCCGAGTCATAGCCGCGGTATTCCAGCTTGGCCAGGCCATCTAACAGGATCGGTGCTGCCTGGGCGGCACCGGTAAAACCGACGATTCCACACATAAGAGTTGCGCCTCCTTGTTTATGTTCAGTACGGTATAGATCTTGCTTTTTAACAATATACGCACATAAGTATATTCTATTTTACGAAAAATGTCTACTGTTTTGCAAAAAAAAGGCGGGCGGCCGTCAAGGGCTACGGCCGCCCGCTGCGCATATTCTTCTCTTCCGAGTTCTTACACCATAAGACTCATCACGAGTTCTTGCGCATTTATCAGTTTACCACGCCTGCAAAATTTAGGCAAGTATAAAAGCTGATTTTGCGCATAAAATTTTGCATTTGCAAAAGGAAATAAAGTTTGTAATGCTATTACCGAAATAAATTAGGAACTCACCTTGCGGGCGACTACCACGTACCGCCCGTTGGCCGAGGAATATTCGCAGGTAGAAAGGGTCAGCAGCTGCTCGCCATACTCGGGGCGGATGCCGCTGTCTACATCGCTGCGGCGGATGACCTCGGCCACGTAGTCGTTGTAGGTATCCTCGTCCATATCAACGTACTGGTTATAGACGAAGCTGGTGTCCTGTACCACGTCGATGGCAAAGGCGGCAAAGACCTCGTACTTGGCGTCGCCGTACAGGGTGTCGAACTCGATGTAGGGGTGTTCCTGATAATAGGCCGCTTTTTTATACTCGGTCAGGCAGCCGAAAATGGTGCCGGTCTTCATGTTGTGGCCGTAGACGATCAGGTTATTGCTTTGGGCATTGGCACCGATGGTCGTTTTTTCATCCAGGTACGGCACGCCGTAATCGCTGTACTGGTGCTTGAAATCGTGTTTTAAGTAGTAGTCTTTGTTGTTGGGCGCGTACATGACCGGGAAGTCCAGGCTGGTGCCCTCGATGGAGATCCAGCCCATGAAATCGCTGTTCTGGTCTTTCAGGGCGGCGAATTTGGCGGCGTTGGAAGGCTCGCTGTCCTCGGCCGGGGCGGGCGTAGCGGCAACGTCGATCATCGATTGCAGGTCGGAAAATTCGTTTTCGGTCTTTTTATCGTCGAAAAAGCGCTTGACCAGCAGCCCGCCGCTGACCAGGAAGATGACCGCAAAAACCACCATGGCGATGGTGTAGGCCAGATCCTTTTTACTTTTGGCTTTGCCCGCTTTCGCGGCGCTTCCCTTGCCTTTGCCCGGGTGCAGGGCCTCGTAGTCGGCGTCCTTGTCCTGGTCGTAGAACTGGGGTGCGGTAGCCTTAGGGGCAGCAGGTTCCGGCTCTTTGGGCAGGGTGATGGTTTGGGTGGGATGCTGGACGGGCATATCGTTGCGGTGAATTTTGGCCATAGTGTTTGATTCTCCCTGTCAGAATACTGCCCTTACTATACGCCAAAACGGGAAAATATGCAAGCAAAAGACGGCGGATTTTGTTGAGTTGTCTGCGTCAATGCTGTCAATGCTCAGGAAATGAACTGCAAGGGAGTGAAATCGATGCTGCCAGCAAGCAGGTCTTCCAGCGGCATGACGCCGTACAGGCGCCAGACCGGCGTGTAGGTGTAGGCTGTGCCGGATTTGTCAATGCCCTGCCGGGTGTCAATTTGTTCATCGTAGATGACCAGTACCTGACCGTTCTGGATGTCCAAAATCTGGATGTTCTGTACACCCTTGCCCTCGGCATAACGCTTTTGCGGGATGAGGGTCATCTGGCCGCTGCCATCGCAGAAATATTGTGCGCTGGTGCCATCGCCGGTGCCCATGCCGTCAGAACCGCGGCCCCACTCGTCCACCGTCAGCAGCCAGCCATCGTGATAACGCGCGATGCTGTAGTTTGCCTCGTACTCGGCGGTGGTAGTGGGCAGGTTTTCGGCAAGCACGGTGCGCTGCCCGGTGGCTGCATCCCGCACGGCGGCGGTGCCGTGTTCGTTGTCGCATTCGGCAATGCCGCTGCTGAAAGACCCGTAGTAGCCGGTCAGGGTGTAATAGAGGTGGCTGTGGCTGATGACACCGCTGTTTGTGTAGGTGTTGCCGTAATCATCGTGGACTTCCTGCGGCGGGGTGACGATGGTGCCATCATCGTCCTCGTACCGTTGGGCGGCGGTGCACTGGTTGGCGGCAAGGTCATAACACCAGACCTGCACGGCGGAATTATAATAGTTATTAGGATCGGGGTTCGTTTCGGAATGGGTAAAATACAGCTGGCAGCCGCTGGCACCGACCAGATTGACGAAAGTAACTTGCCCCGTGCTGCCGCGTCCGTTTTCAAGACCGTCCAGCTGGTAAAGCGTCTGCATATCGCCGGTTGCTTTAGAAACGGCCAGCAGCATGGCGGACATGGTGGCGTTGCTGTAGTTGTCAGTGGTTAAGAAATAAAGGTGCGTGTCATCCGCCGCCATGCCGATAGGCTGTACCCATCCAAACGGTAAATCATCTGCAAGGCAGGTACGTTGGGTATGGTCCGCGTTGATTTTCTCTAAGCGGAAAACGGTTGTATCTTCAGCTTCTTTATATAGGCAGATGTAGAGGTAGACCTCGCTGCCATCGGCATAACAAGTGGCCGAGCCTTGGATGTAGGCTGGGCAGGCATCACTGTCGTGGGTGCAGCCGGGTACATTGCAGGCCGGGCGGGTCAGACCAGTGGTTTCCTCGACCGCATAGACAAGATTGCGGCCAATGTCGACCTCGTGGTTGACCTCACTGTCGGCAAAAGTCTGATAGTAGATCCCGCCGTCCGCGGCGCTTAGCATGCGCACTTCCCCACTGCCGACGTCTTGGGTGGTGGTAGATTCTTCCGGCGCGGCTGGTAGAGTATCAGATGTAGGGGCGGTACAGGCGGTTAACGTAAAGGTCAGTGCGGCGGCGAGGGGGAGTAGCTTTTTCATGGGGTGTCTCCTTTAGCGTAGAGGGCGTCAAGATCAGCATAGTCCTGGGGGGTCATGCTGGCGGCGGAGAGGGTGATGCCATAGCGGCAGTTGGCGGTGAGGTAGAGCTGTGCGGTCTCGCTGTAGGCGGCGACACCGAAATCCCGCACGGCGGCTCTCCAATCCGGGTACTGCCAATCGGCAAAGGAATCCAGCCCCAAAAGGGTGCTGTACTTTTGCAGGTAGGCGGCGTCCGCGATAAGGTGGGTGGTATCCTGGCCGTCCTGGTAGTTGAAATAGACCGGGGTACCAGCGCTTGTCAGAATCAGGTTCAATGCAAAGCTGCTGTAAGAATCAGGCGATTCATCATCAAAATTTCCTATGACATTGCAGCTTACCTGTGTCAGGCCGCCAGGGGCGGTGGCGGCGTTCCAGGTGGTGGCTTTGTCGTTTTGTGTGCAGACGGCCAGGGCTTTGGCAAGTTGGACGTCGGTCAGCAGCCCAGCATCGTGAAGGGCGCGCAGAGCACTGCGAGCACGGTCCAGCGTGGCGTCATCGATGGCGGTCTGCGCCCAGGGGTTTTCGCTGCCGCTGTTGTAGCCCAGCGGGACGTTCAGTACATGGCTGCAGGCGTACAGCGTGCAGGCAGTGAAATTGGCGCGGGCTTCGGCGGACAGGCCCTCGGCGGCCGTCTGGCTGTGCGGGGCGGAGAGAAGTGCTTTGTCCCACAGCGAAAAAACAGCGAAAGGCAGCGCCAGGCTGAGGAGGACCACCAGCGCACAGGCCAGTGGAAGGCGATATTTTTTCATGGCTGCTCCTTTCCGTCTGCATCGGCGGCAGGCAAATCATCAGGGCCAAGGATAGGTACGGATACGGTCACGGTCGTACCCACACCCTCGGTGCTGTCGATTTGTAATTGGGTGCCGTGGGCTTGGGCGATTCGGGTACACAGCGCCAGCCCGATGCCGCTGCCGCCATCGGCACGGCTGCGGGACTTGTCCACCATATAAAAGGCTTCGGTCACGCGGGGCAGGTCAGCGGCAGGGATGCCGCAGCCGGTATCGGCCACTGTGAAAACGGCGGTGCTCCCCTGCTGCTGGCAGCGCAGTGTGATGGCCGCCCCCGCAATGCCCTTGCAGGCGCGCTGGGCGTTGATGGTCAGATTGCGCAGCATATCCACCCAGAGGGCGCGGTCCACCTGCACGACGCAATCGCAGGCGATGATGCGCGGCACGGGTGTGCTGCCCTGGGGCAGGCTGCGCACTACTTGATTCAGCAGGCTGCGGTCGCTGACAGGTTCCGGCGTCAGGCGGTCAGCGGCGTCTAAGCCCATCAGGGCCAGCAGACGGCGGCTGAGTTCCTCCAACCGGCGGGTCTCGTGGTAGATGTAGTTGGCAGATTCCCGCTGCAAGTCTGCGTCGTCAGGCGCGGCACGCATCAGGTCGGCATAACCAAGCATGGCAGTCATGGGGGTCTTGACCTCATGAGTGAAGGCTGCAATGAAGTCTTTCTGGCTTTGCAGCGTTTCGTCCATCTCGCCAATTTTAGTCTCTACCGCAGCAGCCATAGCGTCAAAACTGCGGCTCAGTACACCGATCTCATCGTTGGTCTGCACCTGGGTGCGCTCGGTATACTGGCCGGCGGCAATCTTCTCACTGGCAGATTGCAGGGTGGTCAGCGGCCGGGTGACGAGGCGGCTGAAGAGAACTGCCGCCGCGCCGCCCAGCGCCAGCAAAGCGGTTGAAGCCGCCAGCCAGGCCCGCAGCTGGGCGTTGCGCGTGGCAAACACGCTGGTGACATCGTAGGAACAGAGCATGTCTGCCTGCACGCCGGGAATATCCAACGGCTGGGACAACAGCAGATACCAGTGCCCCGCGCAGTGAGCCAGCTGCCAGTGGTCAGCTCCATTGGAAACGGCCTGCATTTGCACAGCACGCGGCAATGCCGTGGGCAGGTTGGAATACAGCGTATATGCACCGTTGACCCATAGAGCAAGGCCGCTGTTGGCATCGGCCGTTTGCTCGGCATATTGCTGGGCGGCGGTGGCCAGGGTGTAGTTCTCGACCATAGTGTTGGTCGAGAACAGGGTGTTGGTTTCGGCAGCGGTAAAAATGCAGCGCTCGAGTGTGTATTTTTCTTTGGCCTGCTGAGCCTGCATGGCGGCGCGGGTGGTCTCTAAACTGCCGGAAAAGCTTTTGCCGGTCAAGATCAACCCCGCCGCGCAGAGCGCACAGGAAAGCAGCGTGATGCAGCCAAGGGAGAGTTTGGTGGCAAATTTCATAGAAAAATCCTCATGTAGTGGTCTGTGGGCTCAATCAAAAAGTGCCCCGTCCAGCATGGCGACGGGCGTCCAGTTTTGGCCGCCGGAAAATAAGTCTTGCAGTGGGATCAGCGCTAGTTCGCGGATGGTTTGCTGGCGCTGGTACGGGAGACCCTCCGGGGTAAGCTGCGGCGTAGAAATGGCGCGGTCGCTGACTTTGATCAGTGCTATCGTGCCATTCTCGGCATAGATAACCGGAGAGCGGGCAACAGCAGTGTCCTTGCACCAGGTGGGGGCCAACTCTATGGCGGTATCGCTGCCGGGGGTCCAGGCATAGTTGATTCCGTTGCTGATCAGGCCAATGGTTCCATCGCCGTAGGCGATGCAATAATTGTTCCAGCCACCGCCAGCAGGCAGCGGGAGCGTCTCGGTAGTTTGGGCGGCAAGGTCGGTGACCTCGATGGTTTCGGCCTGGTTGCCGCTGCCGGGAACGTAATAAAGCTTGCCGTCATGCAGGGTGGGAATCCAATCGGTAGGGCTGCCAAAGTCGATGCTGTAGCTGCCCAAATCCGTAACGGAGCCGTCGGCATGCACGCCTATCAGGCCTGTGCTGCTGCCGCTGAGGGACGGTGTGCAGGCAAAGACGGCCATATCCTGCCAGCAGCCAAGGATGGTGCAGCGGGGCGTGTTGTCCTGCGTATAAAGCGGGTTTTCGGGCGTGGGATGCTCATCGTTCAGCGGGAAAACCGAGGTCAGGCCGGTATCATCCAGCCGGACAAGGCTGCTGGCGGCGGTGGCAAGATACAAAGCATCACCATCGGTAAAGCACATGGACATCGTGCAATCCAGCTGGAATATACTGCCGTTCTCAACAATCGTGTGACGATTACTGCCGTCCAGTGCGCTGACATCGACCCGGACATTGACGGGCGAGGCCCCACCATTGATAAACCAGTAGAGCCTGTCCCCTGCGGCAACTAACCCGCCGGTGTAGTACTGCGACAAAGCATCATCGTCAGCGGCCATAAAGGCCGGGCAGCCTGCATCAGCGTGGGAGCAGCCGTCTACGCTGCAAAGCACCTGCTGCTGTGCGGTGGCAAAATCAATTTTGGTAGCCAGCAGTGTGGCGCCGAATTTCATAGGCAGATAGGCGGCGGTGTCCGTTATAGCAAACTCTGGGGCTGTGCCGCCGCTGTTGAGGATGTACAGCGGCTTACCGCTGGCAACTGCTGCGGCGGGGGGCTCCTGCGTGGTGACAGTGAGCGCGGCGGATTCCGCCGATGGAGTGATGCCTGCGGCAGGTTCAGCAGCGCAGGCGGTGAGTATCAGGGCGGCCAGAGCCATGGCAAAAGCTGTGCGGTATTTCATAGAAAGCATCTCCTTTGTTATGTTCTGGCCTTAGTGTACGGCGGTAATGTCACGGTTTTGTTTCCGGCAGGCGTCCGGGATGCAAACTTTTGCGACGATTTTAGGCAATACCGCATAATTCTAAGTGCCGATACGGCGAGCGAGGTGCGGCAGATGCTAAGCCAAAAGCGCAGATAATACTTTGTGTATTATCGAGCATTTTGGCAACGCAGATGCCGTGCCGCAGCCGCCGGAGCGGTGCTTAAGCCGTTAGGCGGGAATTGTGCGGTGTTGCCTTTACTCTTTTTCCAGCATATAACCCACATTGCGCACGGTACGCAGGCGGTCGCCCAGATGCAGTTTGCGGCGCAGCCGGGTGACATGGGTATCCAGCGTGCGGGTGCTGTCAGCAATGTCATCCTCGCCCCAGACGGTTTCGTACAGATAGTCCCGGTAGAGTGCGCGGCCGCGGTTACGCAGGAAAAGCAGCAGTAGTTCGTACTCTTTGGGCGTCAGGCGTATCTCCTCGTCCCCGCGCTGGATGCGGCAGGCAGCGGTGTCTACGGTCAGATCCCACAGGTGGTAGACTACCATGCTGCGGCCCGCGCGGCGCAGAACGCTTTCTACCCGGGCTACTAATTCGGCCGGGGCAAATGGCTTGACGATGTAATCATCGGCCCCGCTGTGCAGGCCGCGCACGCGGTCCTCTACCGCCGCCTTGGCCGTGATGAAGATGCAGGGTGTGCCGGTGGGGCGGATATAGTTCAGCAGGTCGTAGCCGTCGATTTGGGGCATCATAATATCCAGCAGCACCAGGTCGTACTGTTTTTTCTCCAGCAGATCGGCGGCTTTGATGCTGTCGGTCACGGCCTCGCAGCGGTAGCCTGCGTCGGTCAGGATGCGGCGTATCAGCATGGCGATAGCCTGTTCGTCGTCTACAACTAAAATCGGATGCATGGCAAAAACCTCCTTTGCCTCTATTGTACCGCAGAATGTGTCCGATTTGAAAACTTTTGCAAAGAAAAAGCCGTCGTGCAGCAAAAAGCGCACAGCGGCTTAGAAATTATAAAATTACTCGCGGATCTCGATGCCAAGCTTGAACTTCAGGTTGCCGAGGATCTTCTTGACGAAGCGATCGACCTCATCGGCAGCGAAGGGCTTCTCGCCGGGCTGGAAGTACAGGCTGAAAGCCATACTCTTCTTGTCAGCGCCCAGCTTTTCGCCGCGGTAGATGTCGAACAGCTCCACCTTGGTCAGCTGCTTGCAGGCGCGCTGCATCTCGGTGATGAGGGTGCCGCACTCCATGCTTTCGGGAGCAACCAGGGCCAGATCGCGCTGGACCGGGGCAAACTCCGGAATCGGGGTGTAGTGCAGGCTGGTGGGGACCAGAGCGTGGAAGGCGACCCAATCGATCTCGCCTAGGTAGATGTTCAGGTTGGAGCGGCTGTCCTTGGGCAGCTTCAGCTCAGCGGTGACATCATTGGCCAGCTTGCCGAAGACGCCGACGCGCTCGCCCTTGCACAGGATGTAAGCGGCAATGCCGGGGTGCAGCCAGGCAACATCGGCGGCACGCTCCACGGTCAGCTCCACGCCGAAAGCATCGCCCAAAGCGGCGACAGCGCCCTTGACGGTAAAGAAATCCTCGTCACTGCCCCAGGCGGCGAAGCCCAGGTGCAGGCGCTCTTCCGGCAGTTCGGTGACAGGCAACTGCTTCGGGATGTAGATATTGGACATCTCGAACAGGCGGCCCTCGCCGTTGCCCTTGCGCAGGTTGTCAACGACAACGTTCAGCAGGGACGGAGCCAGCAGCGGGCGCATGATGGTCAGATGAGAGGAAATGGGGTTCAGGATGCGGATAACCTTGCGCTCCGGGGCGTCGGCAGCGATATGCAGCATATCCAAGTCGGCATCGGCGTAGAACGCGAGGGTCTCGGCCTCGTAGAAGCCCTGGGCGCACATGGTGCGCTTGGCCTTGGCGCGGGCCTTCTGCTCAGCGGTCAGGCCGCCGGTGGTGACCTGGGCAGCCTTCAGGAAAGTAGGCACGATGTGGTCATAGCCGTACTCGCGGATGACTTCCTCGGCCAGGTCAGGCTCGCCGACCTCGATGTCCTCACGCCAGCGGGGCGCGACGACCTGCATGGTGTTGCCGTCGGCTTCGAGGGTGACCTCGAACTGCAGACGGTGCAGGATGTCGAGGATGGCATCGGTGGGCACGGTGATGCCCAGGATAGCGTTGATGCCGCTGATGGTGGCGGTGAAGTGCTTACCCTCGCGCGGAGCACCGGCAGAGCAATCGAAGTGTGCAGCGGTGACTTCGCCGCAGCCCAATTCCTGAATGAGGTGCAGAGCGCGGGCCATGCCCAGCTCGGTGGTGTACTCAGAAATACCCTTTTCATAATGGCTGGAGGCATCGGTGTTCTGGCCCAGGCCGCGGGCGGTCTTGCGGATGTTGTCGCGGGCGAACTTGGCGCTCTCGAAGAGCAGCTGGGTGGTGCTGTCTTTGATCTCGCTGTTCAGGCCGCCCATAACGCCGGCCAGGGCAACGGGCTTGGAACCATCGCAGATGACCAGGTTATTGGGGGTCAGCTTGAAGTTCTTCTCGTCCAGGGTGGTGATCTTCTCACCATCCTTGGCGCGGCGGACGATGATCTGGCAGCTTTCCAACGTGTCCATATCGAAGGCGTGCATCGGCTGGCCAATCTCCAGCATGACGTAGTTGGTGATGTCAACGACGTTGGAGATGCTGCGCAGGCCGCACAGGGCCAGCTGGCGCTTCATCCAGCGCGGAGAGGGGCCGGGGGTGATGTTGCGGACATAGTGGCCGATGTAGCGCGGGCAGAGGTCCGGGGCCTCGACGGTGATGGACAGACGGTCGTCGGTGGTGTCGGAGACGGTGTAGTCGGTGGCGGGCATCTTGAGGGGCTTGCCCAGCACGGCGGCAACTTCGCGGGCGATGCCGAGGACGCTCTGGCAATCGGCACGGTTGGCGGTGACGGAGATGTCAAAAATGTAATCATCCAGGCCGACAACTTTCTGAATGGGAGTGCCGGGAACGGTATCCTTGGGCAGGTCGAGCAGGCCGTAGACCTCAGCGCCGGGATACAGGTCGTCGTTCAGGCCCAGTTCCTCACCGCTGCAGAGCATGCCGTTGGACTCAACACCCATCAGGGGCTTGGCCTTGATCTTGATGCCGCCGGGCAGCGTGGAGCCGTCCAGAGCGGCGGGGGTGTGCATGCCCTCGTAAACGTTAGAAGCGCCGGTGGAGATCTGGATGTCGTGGCCGTACTCGCCGCAGTCTACTTTGCAGATATGCAGGTGGGTGCCCTCCTGAGGAACGCACTCGGTGACAACGCCGACAACGACCTTGCTGATCTCGCTGCCGAGATCAATGAGTTCTTCGACCTCAAAGCCGCAGCCAAAGAGCTTATCTTCCAACTCCTGTGCGGTGACGTCAATATCAACATACTGTTTTAACCAGCTGAACGGTACTTTCATAATCTGTACTCCTCCCCCATCAATCCTCGAACTGCTTCAAGAAGCGCAGATCGTTTTCAAACATCAGGCCGATGTTGTTGATGCCGTATTTGAGCATGGCGATACGCTCGATGCCGATGCCAAAGGCAAAGCCGGAATAGACGTTGGGGTCAATGCCGCAGTTTTCCAGCACGCTGTGGTGCACAACACCGGCACCCAGGACCTCGATCCAGCCGGTGTGCTTGCACAGCGGGCAGCCCTTGCCGCCGCACTCGAAGCAGGAAACGTCGACCTCAACGCTGGGCTCGGTGAACGGGAAGTAGGACGGGCGCAGACGGGTCTTGACGTCAGCGCCGAACAAAGCCTGGACGAACTTGTCCAGCATGCCCTGCAGGTCGCACAGGGTGATGCCTTTGTCCACGACCAGACCCTCCATCTGATGGAACATCGGGGAGTGGGTGGCATCGGAGTCAGAGCGGAAGACGCGGCCTGGGACCAGCACTTTGATGGGGGGCTTTTCCATATCCATCACGCGGATCTGGCCGCCGCTGGTCTGGGTGCGCAGCACGATGTCATCGGCCACATAGAAGGTGTCCTGCATATCGCGGGCGGGGTGATTCTTGGGTACATTCAGGCGGGTGAAGTTGTGGTCGTCATCCTCGATCTCGGGACCTTCGTAGATCTCAAAGCCCATGCCGGCGAAAACGTCGACGATCTCGTTCTTGACGAGAGTGATGGGATGCAGGCTGCCGTTCAGGCGAACCTTCGGGGGCATGGTGATGTCCACGGTTTCGGCGGCGTTGCGGGCAGCCAGGGCAGCCTGCTCCACCTGGACGGACAGGGCCTGATACTGGCCCTCGGCCCACTGCTTAAACTCGTTGATGGTCTTGCCAACGGCAGGGCGATCCTCTTTGGGCACATCGCGCAGGGACTTGGTCAGCCCGGCAACAGCGCCGTTTTTGCTCAGGAATTTCTGCCAGAAGTCCGACAGCTGTGCCTGATCGGTGACAGCGGCGGCAGCTTCTTCAATCGCCGCGCGTAGCTCTTTGATTTTCTCTTCCATAGTACACCTCTGTTTATGGGTCTTGCGGGACAAAACAAAAAAGGCCTCGTCCCTGTGCTTGTCAGGGACGAAGCCTTGCACATCAAAACTCCGCGGTACCACCCGTGTTCCGCGCAAAAAAGGCGCGGCACTCTTTAACTGCCGGTAACGGTGCAGAGCCGTTGCGTACTACTAAGCGGGTATGCCGTTCACGCGCACCACTCAGGAGTGAACTTCGGCGCGGGGGCTTGGGGGCGGCTTGCAGCCGGTGACCGCTCTCTCTGGTCCGAAACGAACCGCGCGTACTTTCTCCGTCAATGTGTTTTAACGAATACGGATTTAGTATAGCGGTTTCGGCAGGATTTGTCAAGGGCGGTTTAGCTGTCGCGGCGGCGGCCAAGCAGACGCACCACGTACAGGAAGATGTTGATGAAGTCGAGGTAGAGGTTCAGTGCACCGATAATGGAAGCCTTGTGCAGCATGGCTGCATCACCGCCGAAATAGGCGTAGTGATGCTTGAGCATCTGGGTATCATAGGCGGTCAGACCCATGAACAGGAACAGACCAACGGCGCAGAGCAGCAGATCACCAATGCCAAAGCTGAAGCCAAACAGGCTGAACAGGCTGCCAACCAGGGAGCAGATGATCATGGCGATCAAACCGCCCATCAATTTGGGACCCCAGCCGACCAGGCTGCGGTTGGTGGTAGCACCGTACACGGCCATAACGCCGAAGTAGACAGCGCCCACCAGGAAGGCCAGCACCAAGCTGCCCAGATCATAGATCAGGAAGATGGAGCAGAGGTTCAGGCCGTTGAGCGCCGCATAGGCAAAAAAGATGCCAGTAGCGGTGCCTGGCTGCAGGCTGGTGACACGGGCGGACAGTACACCGACCAAAATCAGCTCTGCAATGCAGGTGATGAAGAAGACGCCGCTGTTGATGAAAGCATAGACCAAACCGGTGGAAATAGCACCGATGGCCACGGCGAAGGTGACCAGCAGACCGGCAAACATCCAGCCGAAGGTCTTGGTCATATATTGATTTAAGGTTCCAAACGGACTTTCAGCATAAGAAATATCATTGTAATTCTGATACATGGTTGAAATCCCCTTTCTGTATGAAGTATTATACTGTTATTAGGATGTCAATTCATCACAAAACTATTAAGAACCATGGATAAAAGGTGAAAAATGTCTGATTTGTACGGAATTTATCTGCATATTCCCTACTGCCGGGCCAAATGCCGGTATTGTGATTTCTACTCGGCTCCCGGTGCGCGGGGAGTACCGCAGGCCTATGTGAGTGCGCTGCTGCGAGAGCTTGCAAAGAACGACCGCCGCCCGGATACGCTCTACTTTGGCGGCGGGACGCCTGCCCTGCTTTCGCCTGCCCAGGCAGAAAGCCTGATTGCGGCGGCGAATCCTTTGCCTGAGGCGGAGATCACGCTGGAGGCCAACCCCGATGTGGTGATGCAGGAAAGTTTGGAAGGCTTCCGCGCGGCAGGGGTGACGCGCATCAGCTTTGGCGTGCAGAGCGCCAGCAATGCCCAACTGCGGCGGCTGGGGCGCACCCATACCGCCGAAGGGGCCGCACAGGCACTGGCCTGGGCGCGGGCGGCAGGTTTTGAGGAAATCTGCGGCGACATTATGCTGGCACTGCCGGAGTACAGCAACGCCGAGTTTGATGCTACGCTTGCCTTGTTGCGGGACGGCGGCTGTACGCATATTTCGGCTTACCTATTAAAGGTAGAGCCGGGCACGGCGTTTTACCGCAACCCGCCCGCGGGCCTGCCGGACGGCGACGCGGCGGCGGACTTTTATTTATATGCGGTGGCCCAGTTGGAAAAGGCCGGGTACCAGCAGTATGAGATCAGTAACTTCTGCCGCCCCGGCCATGAGGGACGGCACAACCTGCTGTACTGGGATTGCTGCGACTACCAGGGCTACGGCCCTGCGGCCCACAGTTGTGTGGGCCGTGTACGGAAATACTGGCCGGACGATGTGCAGGCGTTTATTGAGGGCACTGCCGCCGAAGCGATGGAGGGCGATTGCACGGCCGAGGATTTTTTACTGATGCAGCTTCGCCTGCGCAAAGGATTAAGCTTAGCCGAATATGGCCGCTGGGGCGGCAGCTTTACCTCGTCGCAGAAACAGTTTATCCGCCAGTGCGTGGCCCACGGCTACGCCGAGTTTGACGAGAAAACGCTTCGCCTTACTCCCGCCGGTATGGTGGTACAGAACTCTATTTTGACCGAATTGATGTGAAATATAAAATGCCGCCTCTGCCTTTTTTGAGGGCAGGGGCGGTGTTTGTATGCGTTCAAATTTCGCGGATAGGCCAGCCGAGCAGCTCGGCTGCGGTGCGATCATGGGTGACCAAAATCGTGGGCCGCTCCCCTGCCAGGCGGCGGGTAACGGCGGCGGCATCGCGCACCAGGTCGGCATCCATGCCGGTGAAGGGTTCGTCCATCAGCAGCGTTTGGGCATCCTGGCACAGCAAGGCGCGCAGCAGGGCGGCGCGGCGCTTTTGCCCGCCGGAAAGCCGCACGGCAGGCAGGCGCAGGTCAGCCTCGGTAAAGCCAAGGGATTGCAAGTCGCTGCGGGCCTGGGCGGCGGTCAGACCGTGGCCTGTCAGCACAAGGTTGTCTACGGCAGTCAGCTGATGGCAAAGACGGTCCTCCTGAAAGACGACGGCAGGGGTCACCACGCCGGTGACGGTGCCGCTGTCGGCGGTCTCCAGCCCTGACAGGATGCGCAGCATCGTGGTTTTTCCACAGCCGGAAGCGCCCATCAGTACCATGGGGCGGTCTACCGTCCAATTGAAATTTTGCAGCACGGCGTGGGTGCCGAAGCTTTTGCAGAGGTTTTCGATAACGATGCTCATGCCTGCACCTCCCCGCAAAGACGGGCTTTTACGGCCCGCAACAGCCGGGCGGCCACGGTGGACAGCAGCGCCGAAAGCAGCACGATGACCAGCGTCCAGGCGAACACATCGGGCGTGGACAGGGTGATTTTGGCGCGGTAGAGCGCGTCGCCGACCGAATGGTCCGGCAGGCCGATGACCTCGGCCGAGACGCCGCTTTTCCAGCACATACCCATGGCGGCAATGCAGCTTTCACAAAACGACGGGAAAATGCCGGGCAGCCAGATATACCGCAGCCTAGTGATGAGCGGCAGGCGGTAGACATGGGCCATCTCCAACAGTTGAGAGTCCGTATCAGCAATGCCGCCCTGCACCCCGGCGTAGACCACCGGCAGCACATGGGTAAAGCTGACTACCACCGAAAGGTTAGCACTGCGCACCCACAGCAAAGCCAGGATGACAAAGCTGGCTACTGGCATGGCGCGGATAAGCTGCATGGCAGGCTCAATAAAAATGCGCACCCAGCGCCAGCGGGCACCCAACGCACCCAGCACCAGCCCACCGACGACCGCCAGCAGGAACCCGGCCAATATGCGCAGAGCACTGAACACGATGCGCTGCCAGAAACCAGCTGTAGGCGCCAGCTGAGCCAGCGCCTGCAGTGTTTGTATCGGTGTGGCGAGAAATAACCCGCCATGCCCCAGAGAGACAGCCGCCAACTGCCAGACCACGATCCATGCGGCCAAGGCGGCGGCTCGCTGCCAGAATTTAACCGGCATAGTAGAAGTCGTCAGCCGGCATGCTGCCACCCACACTGGTGGGGTCAGCGTCGAACAGGACCTGATAGTAGGTGGTCAGGTCGGTTTTCATCTGGTCGCCGGTCTCGAACACGATATTGCACTGGGGCAGGGCCTTCTGGGCCAGGGCAGCCTTGGCAACGATGCCGTACTCCTCGCACAGGGCGGCAGTGCCTTCCAGATCGGTGTTGGCGGCGTCCACGCTGGCCTGGTAAGCGTCCATGAAAGCGGCGAAGCGGTCGGCATCGGCCTCAACGGCATCCTTGCGGACGACCAGAACGCCGGTGACCAGCTTGGAACCGGCGACCTTCTGCCATTCCTCGTTCATATCCAGGGCAACGCGCAGGCCCTCGACCTGGGACAGAGCGCTGGTCACGAAAGGCTGGGGCAGCATGGCGATGGTGGCCTCGCCAGCCTGGACCTTGCTCAGAGCCTCGGTGGCTTCGCTGCAGTACTCGATGGTGACATCGTTGTCGGGGTCGATGCCGTTCTCGGACAGGACATAGCGCAGGACATACTCCGGCGTGGTGCCCTTGCCGGTGGTGATGAGGGTCTGGCCCTTGAGATCAGCGACGCTGTTTACGGTCTCGCCATTTTCGACGATGTACAGCACGCCAAGCGTGTTGACGCAGGCAACCTCAACGGCACCGTTGGTCTTCTGGTACAGGGTAGCAGCTAGGTTAGCGGGCACAGCGGCGGCGTCGATGTCACCCTTGACCAGCAGGGGCACGACCTCGTCGGCAGCACCGTACATGTTGAAGTCGACCAGGTCGGCGGCATCGTCAGCTGTCAGCATGTTGACCAGGCCCATGGTGGTGGGGCCTTTCAGGCCAGCCACGCGCAGGGCAGTGGTCTCGGCAGAGGTTTCGGGGCTGGCTTCCTCCTCCACGGTGGAGACGGCTTCGGTAGAAGCGGACTCGGCGGTGGATTCAGCCACAGAAGATGCGGATGCGCCGCAGCCGGCCAGAGATGCGCAGAGCGCAAAGGCGGCAACAGCAGAAAGAATACGTTTCAGTTTCATGATTTTTCTGTTCCTCTCTTTTTGGGATGCTGATAGAAACATCTCTTGCTTTTGCTGCCCTACTATACTATAATAAATAGAAAATGTCTGTTGCCTGTGCAACATTCTTGAGAGAGGACCCCTGCATGGAGTACACCCCTTATTTTGATACATTGCGCAAGACCCGTCTGCTGCGCGGCATGACGGATGCGGAGCTGACCCTGCTGACGGAAAGCCTGGCCCCGCGGGTGCGCCGGTACGATAAAGGCGAACTGCTGCTGATGGCCGGGTACGAGACGAAAGACGTGGGCATCATTTTGGAAGGCGAGATCACAGCCACCAAGCCGATGCCTGACGGTACGCCCATCACGATGGCCCGCATGGGGCCGGGCGGCGTGTTTGCCGATGTGCTGGCAGGCGGCCGCAGCAAAAGCCCGGTCAACGTGACGGCGGCTGTTCCCTGCCTGGTGCTGTACCTGCCCTACGATGGTATGCTGCGGCCAAGCGGAGAGTTGAGCGCCGCCCACTGGAAGCTGCTGCAGAACTGGCTAGAGACGATCAGCGGGAAATATTTTTCGCTGGACTGCCGCCTGGAATTACTGTGCTGCAAGAGCCTGCGCGGGCGCATCTGCCTGTGGCTGCTGGAACAGCGCGACCAGACCGGCAGCGACACCTTTACTATCACGATGACCCGCGCGGAACTGGCCGCCTACCTGAACTGTGACCGCAGCGCTTTAAGCCGAGAACTGAGCCGCATGCAGGAAGATGGCCTGATCGAACTGTTCCGCAGTACCTTCAAACTGCCTGACCCGGAGAGGTTGGCAAATGAAATGTAAGGAGCTTACCATGCCATTTAAAACTGCAGTGCAAGCCCGCTGGAATAATGTGTACCAGTGGCTGCAGGAGACCGACCATATGGATACCCACCCGGAAGGCCCGGTGTTTGTGTTTCTGGAGCGCCACGAACTGCAGGATATTCTGGGGGAACACACCCTGGATAAAGGCACTGTGGAGTTTGAAAACGAAAATTATATCGCCTACGGCTATCCCAGCTACGACGAAATGCGTGCTGATTTTTTTGATTAAGTGAGGATTTAACTATGAATGACCGCAAAGACCCGATCCTTTACATCGTCATCCCCTGCTATAATGAGCAGGAGGTGCTGCCGATTACGGCACCACTGTTTTTGCAGAAAATCAACGACCTGGCGGCGGCTGGGAAGATCAGCCCCGACAGCCGGGTGCTGTTTGTGAATGATGGCTCTAGGGATCGCACCTGGGAAATCATCAACGAGCTGGCGGCCAGTGATGAACACTATGTTGGTATCTGTCAGAGCCGCAACCGTGGGCACCAGAACGCTGTGCTGGCGGGCCTGATGGAGGCAAAAGACCGCTGCGACATCACGATTTCCATCGATTGCGACGGCCAGGACGACATCAACGCCATGGACGGCATGGTGGATGCTTATCGGGACGGCTGCGATGTGGTGTACGGTGTGCGCAGCAAGCGCGATACCGATACTTTCTTTAAGCGTTTTACCGCCGAAAGTTTTTATAAACTGCTGAACGCCATGGGGGCTGAGGTGGTGTACAACCACGCTGACTACCGCCTGATGAGCGCCCGTGTACTGCAGGAGTTTGCCAAGTTCAAAGAGGTAAACCTCTTCCTGCGCGGCATGGTGCCGCTGGTTGGCTTTAAGTCGACCAGCGTAGCCTACGAGCGCCACGAGCGCATTGCAGGTGAGAGCCACTATCCCCTGTCCAAGATGCTGTCGCTGGCCTTTGACGGTATCACCAGCCTGTCCATCAAACCCATCCGCTTTATTACCGGGTTCGGAGTGATCGTGGCACTTATCAGCTTTATTGGTGTGATCTGGGCCATGGTGGAGGCCATCCTGGGGCTGACGGTCTCCGGCTGGGCCAGCATGACCAGCATTATCTGCTTTGTGTCCGGCGTGCAGCTGATCTGCCTGGGCGTGATTGGCGAGTACATCGGCAAAATCTACATGGAGACCAAGCACCGTCCGCGCTACATCATCAGCGAGACGACCCCCAACTTTGGGCAAACCAAGGAGGATAACGCATGAGCCGTCAGGTCTGGAAAGGTTCTACCCTGCTGAACCCGGAGCCGCCGGTGCTGGTGAGCTGCGGTAGCCCGGAAAAGCCGAATCTTATCACCGTAGGCTGGTGCGGTACCATCTGCACCCAGCCGCCGATGCTGTCCATCAGCGTGCGGCCAGAGCGATACAGCCATAAACTTATCAAGGAAAGCGGCGAGTTCGTGGTAAACCTGCCCACCGAGAGCCTGGTAAAGGCTATCGATTGGTGCGGTGTGAAAAGCGGCCGCGATGTGGACAAGTTTGCCGCCATGCATCTGACCGCTGCCCCCGCCGCCAAGGTGGGCACGGTGCTGCTGGAAGAAAGCCCGGTCAATTTGGAGTGCAAGGTGACGCAGGTCATCCCGCTGGGCAGCCACGATCTGTTTTTGGCTGAGTGCATAGCCGTGGATGTGGACGAAAAGCTGCTGGACGAAAACGGAAAACTCTGCCTGAACAAGGCAAAGCTGATCGTCTACTCCCATGGGGACTATCTGGCACTGGGCCGCAAGCTGGGCAGCTTTGGCTACAGCGTGCGCAAAAAGAAAAAGCCGATTAAAAAGTAATTTTGCTGTAAATAAAGCGGCAGGGAGAGCAAAGTGATGCGCACTTCCCTGCCGCTTTTGTTATAGGCAAAAAGAAACACCCCCGAAGCGGTGAAACTTCGGGGGTGTTCCCGGTTAAAGGATGCCCTTGCTTTTCAGTATGCCGATGCCGACTACTGCGACAAGAGCGATAGCGCATACGACGATGAACGCATCAATGTATTTCAGCGGAACTTTGGAGAAGTTCTCATAGAAATTCTCAAAGGCGTTCAGCTGGCTGCGGTCGGGACGGTCCGATTTCTGTTCAGTCCCTTCAGGGGTAGTCTGCGGGGTCTCGTTTTTAATTTCATCTGCCATAGCGGATTACTTCTTGGCCAGGTACTTGCGCAGGTCAAGGGCAACGGCGATGACGATGACAAGGCCCTGTGCAATGTAGGTGTAAGCGGGGTCGACGCCCAGGAACTGGAGGCAGATCTTCAGGACTTCAAAGACCAGAACACCGACCAGAACGCCGGAGACCTTGCCGACGCCGCCGTTGGTGGAAACGCCGCCGATGGTGCAGGCTGCGATAGCTTCCAGCTCATAGCCGTTGCCGGTGTTGGTGGAAGCGCCGCCGGCCTTTGCGCCGACGAGGAAGCCACCGAGAGCATACATGCAGGATGCCAGGATGTAGATGCGGATCAGAGAAGCAGTGACGTTAACACCGGCGACCTGGGCAGCATTCTCGTTGCCGCCGATGGCGTACATGTACTTGCCGTGACGGGTCTTATTGTACAGGAACCAGAAGAAGATGCCGACGATCAGCGCAAAGATGGCCAGGAACGGGATGGGGCCCAGCGTGCCGCTGGCAACCGTCAGGTAGCTCTGCTTGTAACCGCCCATGGGCTGGTTGTTGGTGATGACGGAGCACAGGCCGTAAACGATGGTCTGCATGCCCAGCGTAGCGATGAAAGGAGGAACCTTCAGGAATGCGATAATGCAGCCGTTGATGGCACCAAAGCAGGCCATGATCGCTATGACGATTAGCAGGGCCACGGGCCACGGAATATCGGGCAGCCAGGGCAGCATGCGGGCAGAGTAGTCAACACTCTGCAGCAGCATGGCGGAGAAGCAGGCGGCCAGGCCGACCTGGCGGCCTGCGGACAGGTCCGTGCCCTTGGTGATCAAGCAGCCGGAAACGCCGCAGGCGATGATGAAACGCGGGGCAACGTTCAGCAGCAGGTTTTTGCCGTTGGTAACGGTAAAGAAGTTCTGGGTAGTAGAACCTACAAACAACGCCAGCAGAGCAATCAGGATGATGATGGCGTTATTGGAAAGGAACTTTTTTACATCGAATTTTTTCTCCATTTTCGGATCTCCTCCTTATTCAAACTGGGTAGCCAGCGTCATGATGTTCTCCTGATTTGCCTTATCACCATCGATAAAGCCGGTGCAGCGGCCATCGCACATGACCATGATGCGGTCAGACATGCCGATCAGCTCGCTCATTTCGGAGGAGATCATGATGATGCTCTTGCCCTGTTTGGCCATCTCGGCGATGATGCAGTAAATTTCATACTTTGCACCGACGTCGATGCCGCGGGTCGGCTCGTCCATGATGAAAACATCGGGGTCGTTGGCCAGCCAGCGGGCAATCAGCACCTTCTGCTGGTTACCGCCGGACAGCGATTGAATCTGCGTTTTGGAGGACGGCGTCTTGATAGACAGCTTGGCGACATTATCCTGCACGAGCTTTTCGATTTTGTTGTCGTCCAGCATGATGCCGCCGATCAGATACTTGTTCAGCGATGCAATGGAGACGTTATCCGCAATGGAAAGCACACCCAGAATACCGGTGGCGCGGCGGTCCTCTGTCAGCATGGCGATACCGTTTTTGATGGCGTCCTGCGGCTGGTTGATGGTCAGTTCCTTGCCCTTATAGGTGATGGTGCCCGACGTGTGGCAGCGCAGACCGAACAGACCCTCCATCAGCTCGGTGCGCTGGGCACCGACCAGACCCGCAACGCCGAGGATCTCGCCCTTGCGGACGTTGAAGTTGACGTGACGGAAGCTCTTGGGGTTGATGGACGTGAAGTCCTTGACCTCAAACACGACCTCACCGGGCGTATTCGAGCGCGGCGGGTAGAGGTTCGACAGCTCACGTCCGACCATCTTGGTGATGATCATATCGGTGGTCAGTTCCTTGGCCTCCCAAGTACCGATGTACTGGCCGTCACGCATGATGGTGACTTCATCGCTGATGCGAAGAATTTCGTCCATCTTGTGGCTGATGTAGACGATGGAAACGCCCTTGGCGCGCAGCTCGTCCACGATGGTGAACAACGCCTCGACCTCGGCCGCCGTCAGCGAGGAGGTCGGCTCGTCGAGGATCAGTACCTTGCAGTCTGCGGAGACCGCCTTGGCGATCTCAACCAGCTGCATCTGGGAAACGCTCAAGGTTCCGAGCTTTGCGTGCGGATCATAATTCAGATGGACTTCCTTCAGGACCTTGGCCGCATCCTCATACATCTTATCGTGGTCGATGACGGTGACGGGTCCGTATTTCTTGGTTGGGTAGCGCCCGACGTAGATATTCTCGCCGATGGAACGCTCCGGGATGGGCTGCAATTCCTGGTGCACCATCGCAATGCCGCGATTCAGTGCATCCAGAGGTCCCTTGATCTGAACCTCCTGCCCCTCATAAATAACCTTGCCTTCGTCCATGTGGTAGATACCGAACATACACTTCATCAAGGTGGACTTGCCCGCGCCGTTCTCGCCCATCAGTGCATGGACGGTGCCGGGTTTCAATTTCAGCTGTGCGTGATTCAGTGCCTTGACGCCGGGGAACGTCTTGACGACATCACACATCTCCAAGCGGTACTCTGACAATTCGCTGGCCCCCTTTAACCTTTAAATCTTTTGTAACCATTTTCTGATAAAAAAGGAGTGCGTGCGCCTGTGCACACGCACCCCGGATTCTGGTTTTAAGTAAGCTGATTACTGGAAGTCCTTAACGTTGTCAGGAGTGACCTTGACGTAGTCAACGTAGACACTCTGCTCACCAGCAGCGTAGGTCTTGCCGCCCAGCAACTCTTCCATGCACTCAACAGCCTGGGTAGCCTGGCCCTTAGCATCGTTCAGAACAGTGCCGGTCATGTTGCCGTTAGCAACTTCGTTCTTGGCAGCGTCCAGAGCGTCGACACCAACGAGGTAGATGTCCTTGTTGACGGTACGGCCAGCAGCCTGAATAGCCTGCAGAGCGCCGATAGCCATGTCATCGTTGTTGCAGAAGACAACCTCGATCTGATCGCCGTACTTAGCGAGGTCGTTCTGGCAGATTTCCTGGCCCTTGTTGCGGTCCCAGTCACCACGCTGCAGGTCGAGCTGTTCAACTTCGACGCCGGCATCGGTCAGAGCCTTGACGGAGTACTCGGTACGCAGCTGGGCGTCGATGTTCTCGGGGTCGCCCTGAATCATGATGTAGGAAACCTTGCCGTCGCCGTTGATGTCGCCCTTGTTCTCGGTGTCGAGGATCAGCTCGCCCTGGAAGGTGCCGGACTGAGCGGCGTCGCAGCCAACGTAGACCAGCTTGTCGTAAGCGGACATCTGATCGGCGGTGGGCTCACGGTTGATCAGGACGGTGGGAACATCGGCATCCTTAACGGTGGAGATGATCTGATCAGCGGCGGAGGTCATGACGGGGTTGATGATCAGCGCATCGACACCCTGCGTGATGAAGGTGTTGATCTGCTCGTTCTGCTTAGCCTGGTCGTTGTTGCCGTCCACGATGGTGACCTCGTAGCCCTTGCCCTCGAGGATTTCCTGCAGAGCATTACGGTAGGTGGTCATGAAAGCATCATCGAACTTGTAGATGCAGACGCCAACCTTGCCGCCCTGAGTGGTCTCGACAACGCTCTCAGCTGCGCTCTCGGCAGCGGAGGTAGCGGCCTCAGAGGTAGCTTCGGAGGAAGCGGGAGCGCTGGATGCGGAAGAACCGCAAGCGGCCAGAGAAACGGCCATAGTGCCTGCAACTGCGAGTGCGAGTAACTTTTTCATAATTGTTTTCTCCTTCTTTTTGCAGTGGTTTTTTTCGGGTTACCTTGTAGAGGAGGCAGACCCTGTTGACAGTTATTATGTTACCCGATAGTGAAAGAAAAAACAAGGTGAAATTTCACCGATAAAGATGCAGATTTTTCACCTTATTGGACGGTTTCTACATTTGCAGACAATGCGTTTTGTGCAAGATGCACAGCAAAAGTGACGAAAAAGTTATTGCTGTAATAAAATTGAAGAAAAAATATCCCGCAGAAACCTGCGGGATAGGATGAATTTATACGGTTATTCAAACGGGAAAACGGCTTTTTGGCCGTCGAGGGCGAAAATATTACTGCGGTCAATGATGCGGGTGGCGGTTTCGGTCTCGCGGGTTACGTCGCTTCCCTGCCCGGCCAGCAGCTTGTAGGCATTCTCGACGCTGAAATAGCCCATGCCGTAGGTGTTCTGCACCACCATGGCGTCTACTGCGCCGGTGTGCAGGGCATCCACTGTGGTGATGTTGGAGTCGAAAGCAACCATCCAGAGGTCATCCGCGCGGTCTAAATCGGAGACAGCCTGGGCCGCGCCAACGCTGACGGCCTCGTTAAAGGAGATCAGCACGTTGATCTCAGGGTGGCGGGCCAGCATGGTCAGCGTCTCGGCGCGGGCATTTTCCGGGGTGGCCACGCTGTAGACGGTGGCGGCAACCTCGGCACGTCCGCTGGCGGTAAGAGTGTCGATGACGCCCTCCTCCCGCTCCTGTGCATTGGGGCTGTTGACATTGTAGTTGACCAGGCCGACGTGCAGCGGACCTTCGACGTTTTCCAGCGCTGACTTGGCGGCCATCTGCCCGGCACCGTAGTTATCGGCACCGACATAGGCAGAGACCTTGCTGGAGTTGACCGCCGAATCCACCACGACGATGCGCACGCCTTTGTCGGCGGCGGCATCGATGGCGGCGGCATTCTTCTGGTAGTCTGACGCCGAGAAGATGATGGCCTGGGCACCATCCTCGACGGCCTTTTCAATCAGGTCGTTCTGGGAGGAATAGTCCTCCTCACTCTCGGAGCCGGTGATGGTCAGATCCATGTTGTACTCAGTGGCGGCGGCCTCGGCCCCGGCAAAGACCGCACTCCAGAACTCGGTGCTGGTGGATTTGGCAATCATGGCAACGTGGTAGCAGGTCGTGGTGGGCGCGGGGGTGGGCGAAGCCGCACAGCCTGCTAGAAGCAAGGCCGACAGACAGGCGGCAAGCGTTTTAACGTGTTTTATCATAATCGCCCTCCCGGTCGGCTGGGACCTGCGGCATGCGGATGGTGACGGTGGTACCCTCGTCGGGCACACTGTCGATGGAAAGCCCGTAGCCGGGGCCAAAATAGATGCGCAGACGGTCGTTGACGTTTTTGATGCCGATGCCGGTGCGGTCGCTGGGTTCGTTTTGCAGCAGTGCGGCTACCTGCTCCGGTGCCATGCCGATGCCGTCATCGCTGACTTTCAGCAGCACATCGCCTCTGTCAGGGCAGACGGTGATCTCAATGTGGCCGTCCTCGACCATCAGGTCCAGACCATGAACGATGGCGTTTTCGATGATGGGCTGCAGGGTGATCTTGTTGCAGAGGTACTGCGTGCAGCTTTCATCCACTGTGAAATGGTAGGTAAACTGGTTTTTGTAGCGGTATTTTTGAATTTGCAGGTAGGCCTCGGCGTGCTGCAACTCTTTCTCAATCGGGATCAGCTCGTGTCCGCGGCTGATGCTGATGCGGAACAGCCGCGCCAGGGCATGCACCATCTGGACGGCGTCAGCGTTTTTGCCGCGCTCGCACATCCAAGCGATGGAATCCAGCGTGTTGTAGAGAAAATGCGGGTTGATCTGCGCCTGCAGGGCTTTCAGCTCGGTTTTGCGCAGGGCGACTTCCTCCTCGCGCACGGCGGTCATCAACCGCTGGATGCGGCCCACCATGTGGAGGAACGAATCGGACAGCTCCTCGACCTCGCGGGTGCCGGTGATGGAATTGAAAACAAAGCCATCGGCGTTCTGCTCAAAGGCTTCCATAGCGGTTTCCAGTTTTTGCAGCGGGCGGCTGATAATGCAGGACAGCACAAAGCCGACCACCACAGCAGCAACCAGAATCAGCGCGGCGGCAATCAGAATGATACGGGTCATCTGCCAGAAGCTTTCGTTGACGGTCTCGTCAATATAGCTGACGCCGACCACGCGCCATGTGCTGTTGGGGACTTTCTGCGTGGTGTAGATGACGGTATCCTCCACATAGGTGCCGTCACCCAGACATGCCAGCCGTCCGGCCTCCTCCTTTTTCAGCCCTGCGTAGAGCAGCTGTTGCTGGGGGTGGTAGACCATGTTGCCGCGTTCGTCCATCAGGTAGCAGTAGCCGTGCTGGCCGATGCCCACATTGTTGATGGTGGCGGCCAGAGCTGAAAAACGGATGTCCATCGAAATCCACTGCCGGGGCGAATCCTCCGGCATGCGGCGGACAACGCTGACGACCCACGGGTAGTAGCCCTCGAAAATAGTCTCGACATGGGGGATGCTGACGTAACCGCGGCCGCGGCGCTTAGCCGTAACCAGGTCGAAGGAACTGTTGCGCAGGATGTTCTGGCGTGGGGTGTGGTCCTTGGCCCAGCAGTCCTGCAAAACGCCGTCGGCATCATAGGTGGTTATAGCAATCACCTCGCTGCGGGTGGTCTGCAGTGCATCCACCAAAGCATTGCGCTCCTCCGGCGATTGGTTCATGGAGTCCATGACAAGATCCATGATCTCATCGATATTATCGACATAATTGCCGACGGACCCCACCACCTGGCTAACCGCCTGAGAACTGCTGGTGCGGGCCCCCTCCACGATAGCCTGACGGTAGCTGCGCAAAAATGTGGCGGTAGATAAAATCAGCGTAACTGCTGCGATGGCCACCACCAGGGAGGCTATCAGCGGGGCGGTGCGCGGTGCGTGGCGGGGCTTCATGCCTGGACTCCCGCGGTATGGCTGCGGCGCAGGGCACCCGGCGAGGTGCCGCTGTACTTTTTAAAGCAATAACTGAAATAGTGCTGGTCGCTGTAGCCGCAGCGGCGGGCGATCTCCTGAATCTGCAGGTCGGTGGTCAGCAGCAATTGCTGGGCGGTCTCCATGCGGCGGCGCACCAGAATGTTGATGAAGGTCTCCCCTGCCGTTTTCTTGATGCAGGAGCTCAGGTGGTTGGGGCTGACGTCCAGCATGGCGCTTAAGGATGCCAGCGAGAGGTCCTCGTCAGAGTAATGCTGCTCGATGATCTCCAGCGCACGCTCACACAGGCTGCCGCCCTTGCGCACATCGGGGGTGAAACTGACGCCGCCCTCGGTCTCTTTTGCGGCGGCCAGGGCCTCCATGGACTGGCGGTATCCGGCGTTCAGCTCGCAGAAGTGGGCAGCGGCGCGGCTGACACCGACGACGCAATGCTGCCCCAGGGCACGCTCGGTCAGCTGGCAGATCTCGTCGGCCAGAATGTGCAGGTACTCGTCGAAATCCGAAGGGTTTCCGAACAGCACAGCCACCACATGGTCGTTGCAGAAAAACGCATAGTGGCGCAGATATTTGTTGGCCAGCTGGTCCACCATCCGGACGAAACCGGCGGCGTTCTCGCTATTGTCGTCAGGTTGGGCGGTCAACACCACCAGCTGGCTGCGGTCATCGGTGCCGCGCAGCAGGCCGCAGGCGGCAGCCGAGGTGCGCAGGGCGGCTTCGACGGCGTCGGAGGTATTATCGCAGTGTTCCAGCACCAGCGGGATCAGGAAGGACGCGCGGTCCTCCTGCACGATGCCGCTGCGGCGCAGGCTGGCATACTGGTGGTCGATGCGCTCATGGATGGATTTCAGCTCGGCGGCCAGGCCGTCCATGGTGAGAGGCTTGAGCATGTAGCTGATGATGTTGTACTGGATGGCCTGCTTGGCGTACTCGAAATCATCGTAGCCGCTTAAAAAGGCAATGTGCATGGCGGGGCGGATCTCGCGGACCTGGCGGGCCAGCTCAATGCCGGTGATGAAGGGCATGCGGATGTCGGTGAGCAGCAGGTCGGGTTCCAGCTGCTCGACAAGTTCGAGGGCGTCCAGACCGTTGCTGGCACTGCCCACCAGGTGGAAACCGAGGGCTTCCCAGGGGATCATTGTGCAGACAGCTTCCCGCAGCTCGTCCTCGTCATCGGCTACGATGACGGTGTAGAGGTTCTTTTCTGCCATAGAATGGCTCCTTCTCTTTTTTCTTTCTTTTTTCCGGGGGTTACAGCCAGAACTGGACCAGGCGGCTGACGTTTTGGTATAGGGCAGGGTTCTGGCCAATCAGGCCGGGTTCGGCAGTGAAGTAGACGCAGAAACTGTAGCAGGCACCGGCCAGCACAGCCAGCGGCAGGATGGTACAGAATGCACGCTGCAATACATCGATGCCGGACTGAGCGGCGTGGGCTTGCAGTACCTGCTCGGCCAATGCCCAAGCCAGCGCGGCGGCCAACAGCAGCGGACCAAGCCAATCGGATTGATAACGGTAGAGCATACCGGCCATCTGACAATCCAGCACGGCCAGCACCAACATGGCAGCCAGTACCACAACTACAAAAGTGCGCAGATCACGCTTGGCAGCCAGACGGCGGCGGGCAAGCGGCAGGCTGGCCAGCCCCCACAGCAGAGGCAGGCAGGCAAAGGCACCGCCGTAGAACAGCTCGGTGATGGTCAGGCCCATATAGTTGGTCTGCATTTTGGTGGCGGTCAGGTACGGGTACACAGCCTGCACGCCGGGAATGCCGAAGAGGAAGGTAAGCACGGCGGGGGCAGTGCGGCCCACCGAGAAGCCGCGGCGGGTCATATCGTTGCTGGTCAGATTGTAGTTGGCGCCAAAATCAAAAGGCGAACCGAACCGGGCGGCGTTGTACCACATCAGTCCGATGGCGACCAGCACCACGGGCAGCACAAAGGCAACGGCCTCGGTGATGCCCTGCTTGGTGAACAGGCGCTTTTCCCGCAGGTAGCGCTGCCAGAAGATGGGCAGGCAGAGGGCAGCGAACAGCACCATCTGAGGGCGACAGCCAGCCACGAAGGCCATGCACAAGCTGCCCAACGCGAGATGAAAGAGGATGCGGCCGTGCTTTTCGGCGGGCTGGTTGGCGGCCAGCAGCCATTGCCACAGCGCCAGCATGACGAAGGCAGCGCCGGACAGGATAGCGTACTCATAGATAGAGGGGCGCAGCAGCAAATAGTAAATTTGGCTGCCGGTGCCGATGCCTGCGCAGAGCAGCAGGTAGACAGCAGCGCTCATGTCCGGGAACCAGCGGCGGGCGGCCTGTTTGATGCAGCCGAACGCCGCCAGCAGGAACAGCCAGCTAAGCAAGATCATCGGCAGGCTGGGCGGCAGATCCCGCACGCCGGTCAATGCCTCAAAGGGCAGCTGGAACAGCAGACACGGGATGACGCCAAAATAGACGTAGTAACGGCCCTGATAGTAGGCAACGTCCCACAGGGCGTCCGGCGCAGCCTGCTGGCGGGCAGCGGTATCGTAGGGGTTGGCCATCTCCTGTATGGCGGCGGGCGGGTCCTGCTCCAGGTCCAGGCGGCCGTTCAGCAGGCTGTGGGCCAGGGCACCGTACTGGGCGGCGGCATCGCTGGCCCAATCGTCGATATGTAAGGTGAAGTTGATGCGGCTGCCGCCGTCCCAATCGGCCGTGTTGTAAAAGCTGGTGGAGACACCGGCGTTGAAGCGGTCGGCAAACGGCGCAAAGAACGCCGCCGCACCCAATATGACCGCTACCAGCAGGACAACGGGGCGGTACTTTTTGCGGTGCGTAAGGTAGGCATCCCGCCAGGCAGCAGAAACCGGTCGCAGTGCATAGACGGCGGACAGCAGCGCCAAAACTGCTGCCCAGCGCACCAGCGAAAAATCAAAGGCGCGGGGCACATTGGCGTAGATGGTCTGCAAGGTGTAGCTGACTGGGTACTGGCGGTACTCGCCGTTATAGGGGTAGGCCGTCAGCGTGAGGGTGGACGCCTTGCCGGAAAGGTCCAGGCTGCGCACCTGGCTGCGGGGGGCGTTGGCGGCAACTTCCCAGTTCCAGCTCTGGCGGGAGGCTGATGTGGCTTCGTCCGTGGCGGCGGCGTTGAGGATAAACAGCGGGTTCTGCACTTCCGGGTGGGGGCCATTGTAGACATATTCCAGTCCCGAAAGCTGCAGATTGTACAGCTCCCGGTCCAGGCCGGTGAACGTTAAGGTGGTATGCTCGTCGTCCAGCGTCAGGGCGTTATGGTCGTCCTCGGCCTCCTGCAGGTAGGCCCGCAGGTCGACAGGCTCATAGCTGTGGGTGGCCCAGAAGTTGAGGTTACCGATAAATACCTCGGCCCCGAGGGACGCTGCCAGCAGCAGTGCCGCCGCGGTCCATTTGCGCACCGAGGCATGGCGGAACCCCGTTGCAAGGCCGCAAGCCCACAGCACCATGGCCGTGATGCCAAGGCAGCGGAAGGCGTCAAACCCGATGGTCAGCCCCGGCTTGGACCAGATGCAGGCGGCCCAAAGCCAGACAAGTACGGCGGGCAGCAAGGCGCAGCATCCATCGGCATGGGTGGGCTTTCGGCGGCCAAGGCGGGCGGGCATCACCGCAAAGGCGGCGGCCAGCACCAGCGTGAATAGAATAGCCAAAATCAGCATAAAGCAAATTTCCGTTCTGTTACTGTTTATTGGACGGCAGCACCGCCCGAGATAAAATCATTATACACCATTACGCAGGGCGTTGTACAGCATTTCCGCCTTGGCGTGGCTGATGCCCTTGACTTCCTCCAAATCGGAGATGCTGGCGGCCTTGACGGCGGCCACGGTCTTGAAGTGGGCCAGCAGCGCGGCGCTGGTCTTTTCGCCCACGCCGGGAATGGCCGTGAGGGTGGCAGCGTAGGACTTTTTCTTCATCGCGCGCTTGCGGTAGTCGTTAGCGTAGCGGTGGGTCTCGTCCTGAATGTTGGTGACGAAGGTAAAGATGTTGCGGTTGCGGTTGATGGCAATTTCGCCGCCCTCGTCGTCCACGATGGCACGGGTGCGGTGGTGGTCGTCCTTGACCATGCCAAAGGTGGGCACATGCTCCAGCGCGGTGCCGCGCAAAGCCTGTTTGACCGCGCCCACCTGTCCCTTACCTCCATCGATCAGCAGCAAGTCCGGCAGGGTGGCAAACTGATTTTGGGGGCCGTCCGGCTTTTCGCCGCGGCGGGCCGCTTCGTATTCGACGGCGCGGCGGGAAAGCGTCTCGGCCAGCGAGGCGTAGTCGTCGGTGCCTGCAACGGTCTTCATCTTAAAGCGGCGGTAGCCGGAGCGGTGGGGCTTGCCGTCCATAAATACGACCATGCCGCAGACGCTGGAGCCATCGCCCCAGTTGGAAATATCGTAGCTTTCGATGACCCGCGGCGGGGCTTTCAGACCCAGCACCTGGGCGGCTTCTTCCAGCAGCTTTTGCTCGCGGGTGTAGCGACCGCTCTCGCGGCCCAGGCGCTCTACCGCGTTCGTGTAGGCCATTGTCACCAGTTTGGCTACATCGCCGCGCTGGGGCACGTACAGCTCCACCTTAGTGCCGCGGGCCTGGGCCAGCGCTTCGTTCAGAGCCTCGGCATCCGGCGGCAGAGCGTCGACAGCAATCGTTTTAGGGACAGTCTCGCCGTTCAGATAATACTGGGGCAGGAATTCCTCCCGCACGGCATCAATGTCGGTGGTGTCGTGGAACATGAACTCCCGCTTGTCGGTCAGTCGGCCGTCGCGGTAGCGCAGCACAGCGGCGCAGACGGCCCGCGTGGTGCCCGCCAGGGCGATGATATCCATCTCGGTGTCAGCATCCATCACGACTTTCTGGCCGGCGGCCACGCGCTCAATGGCCTGGATCTGGTCGCGCAGCAGGGCGGCGGTCTCGAAGTCCAAACGATCGGAGGCGGCTTCCATCTTCTCCCGCAGCTGCTTGACGATGTCCTTTTTGCCGTAGCGGACCATTCGCAACGCACCCTGCACGGCATCGTTGTAGGCCTCGCAAGTAATCTTTCCGCTGCAAACGGCCATGCACTTGCCGATGTGGGCATTTAAGCAGGGGCGGCCTTTGCCGAAGTCCCGCGGGAACTCCTTGCTGCAGCGGGGCAGCAAAAAGCAATCCTGCGCCATCTCCACCATCTCCCGCACGGCGAAGGAGGATGTGAACGGGCCGATGTAGTCGGCATCGTCGTCATCTTTCTGCAAAGCCGCCGAAATACGGGGCCAGGGGCCGCGGGTGATCTTGACATAGCTGTAGCCTTTGTCATCCTTGAGCAGGATGTTGTACTTGGGCGTGTGGGCCTTGATCTGGCTGGCCTCGAGGACGAGGGCCTCAAACTCTGACTGGCAGACGATCACATCAAAGGTGAAAGCATGGTTGATCATCTGGGTGACTTTGGCATCGTGGGGCACACCCTCGCGGAAATACTGCGACACGCGGATCTTGAGCCGCTTGGCCTTGCCGATGTAGATGATGGTATCGGTTTTATCCCGGATGATATACACCCCGGGCAGCAGCGGCAGCATACAGGCTTTTTTATAGAGTTCAGCTTTTGTCATGGATGCCTCTTTCGTGGGAATGCTTATAAGAAATTACAAAAAAAGCGGCGGGTCGCCCCACCGCTAATTTTTTGAGAATGGATCACTCAGCAAAGCCGGAGCTGACCAGCTTGACCAGGCCATCAACAGCAGCCTGCTCATCGGCGCCATCGGCAATGATGCGGATGGTGGTGCCGCCAACGATGCCCAGGCTCAAGACACCCAGCAGGGACTTAGCGTTGACGCGGCGCTCCTCTTTTTCGACCCAAATGGAGGACTTGTACTCGTTCGCCTTCTGGATGAAGAAGGTAGCCGGACGGGCGTGCAGACCAACCTGATTCTCAACGGTAACTTCTTTGACGTACATAGTTATTCTCTCCTACTTTTGAAAATAATATGCCCTTGTATTTATACCGTGGGCTACTTCCAGGCGGTCTATTGCGCATAATACGCCGCCTTGATTGTCTCTATTTTATCCTATTTGGTCGATTTTGTACAGTGCATTTTTACAAAATCGGCAGGATTCTGTAATTCCGCCAAATCTCGGCACTGTCGTTTGTGCAAGTTTACTAGTTTGTTTTCAACATTGTTGTCGATTGATACTAAAACCGCAATCTTAACCGTGAAAACGCATGCGCAGTTCCTCGCAATACACGGCAAAAGGGGCGCCCTGGGCGGGGTCATGGACGGTCAGCACGCCATTCAGCCGCCAGCCCATGCGCTTGTACAGGCTGATGGCGCGGGTGTTGGTGCTGAGCACACCTAACGTGGGGTGCTCGTGTTCCTGCAGCTTTTTCCGGGCAAAATCCAGCACTTTGGCGCCGATACCCTGCCCGCGGGCGGACTCGGTGACAAACAGATGGCCGATCATGCCGGTTTTATGGCAGACGCCTACCATGGCATCGGTTTCCCCTACCTTATTGTAGTGAAGGTAGAAGGCCCAGCCGTTTTTTCGCTCTGCGTCCAGGTCGGGGCGCCAGTGCTCCGGCGTCATGGCAGCCAGCTGTTCCTCTGTGCAGACAGGGGCACAGACGGTACGGCGGCCCTCGGCCATCAGCTCAGCGGCACGGGCCATCTGCTCCTCGGTCTTGACCAGGCGCATGTTCTCACCGCGCTTCCACTTGGGCGGTTCGGTGAGGGGGTGAGTCTCGCACCACCGGTCGTACAGGTCAGGGCGGCGCTCCCGGGTGCGCTGACGGCTCTGGTCGCCGCGCCAGGCGTCGATCTTCTTGTGGTCGCCGGTCAGCAGCACGGGCGGCACGGCGCGGCCCTCCCACACTTCGGGGCGGGTGAACTGGGGATATTCCAGCAGGCCGTCCCAATAACTTTCGTCCTGGTAGCCTTTTTCCTCGGCCAATACGCCTGGCTGCAGGCGCAGGACGCTGTCGGCCACCACCAGGCTGGCCAGTTCGCCGCCGGTCAGCACGTAGTCGCCGATGGAAATTTCCTCGTCGCCGAAGGCATCAATGACGCGCTGGTCGATGCCCTCGTAATGGCCGCAGACCAGCGCCAACGAATCGTAGGAGGCCAGCCGCTTGGCGGTCTCCTCATTGTACTGCTGGCCGGCAGCGGTCAGAAAGACAACATGCGGCTTGGTGCGGCCTTGGGCGGCGCACTGGTCCTGCACGGCGCGCAGGCAGTCGGCGATGGGCTGGGCATACAGTACCATGCCGCAGCCGCCGCCGTAGGGATAGTCGTCGGTCTGCTTCTGCTTGTTTTTGGTGTAGTCACGAATCTGATGACAGTGGGCTTCGAACAGGTTCTTGGCCCGGGCACGGCCCAGGATGCTGGCCGAGAGGAAACCGTCGCACAGCTCCGGGAAGAGGGTCACAATATCGATACGCATGCCTTACTCCTTGTCACCGTTGACAGCATCGTTGAACATGCCGTCGATGGGGGTGACCAGGATCGTGCGGGCGTCGATGTCGATGGTCTTGACAAACTCTGGCACGGCGGGCAGCATGTGCTTCTCGCCTGCAGCATCGGTGACGGTGTAGATGTCCTGGGCGGCGGGGTGGTCCACCTCGGTCAGGATGCCGTAGACAGCGCCGGTGTCGTCATCCCTGACCTCACAGCCCAGCAGGTCATCGATAAAATAACGGCCCTTGGGCAGACGGGCGTCGGCCTTGGCAAAGTAGTAGGTGCGGCCCACCTGAGCGCGTGCAGCGTCCATATCGGTTACATCAGCCAGGCGCAGCAGGATGACATTGCCCTGGGTGCGCACGCCGAGGACGCGGCACTCCCCTGTGCCGTCGGCGGTAGCGTACAGTCGCTTGAACTTGGCCAGGAATTCTGCGCCGTCACACAGCGGCAGGGCTTTCATTTCGCCACGCACGCCGTGGGTGGATACGATCTTGCAGGCGGGAAGATAGCTTTGCATGGAATGATCCTCCTTACTAGAATAAAAAAGCACTTTACCAGACGGCAAAGTGCTTTAAAGGTTTTAGTCAATCTCAACGATGACTTTTTCGCCCTGGCGGACAGCAGCGGCACGCATAACAACGCGGATTGCCTTTGCGATACGTCCCTGCTTGCCGATGACGCGGCCCATATCGGACTCAGCCACTTTGAGGTGATAGACGGTAGTGCCGTCATCACGCACGGGGTCAACGGTCACCTGCACAGCCTCCTTGTCTTCGACAAGGCCGCGGGCAACGGCTAATAAGAGTTCCTGCATGTGGCGTTCCCTCCCTTATAACAAGGCGAACAGATTACAGAACGGAAGCTTTCTTCAGCAGCTCACGAACGGTATCGGTGGGCTGAGCGCCGTTGGACAGCCACTGCTTGGCCTTATCGGCGTCAATGCTGACAACGCTGGGGTTCTTGGTGGGATCGTAGTAGCCGATCTCCTCGATGAAACGGCCGTCACGAGCAAAACGGCTGTCAGCGACAACAACGCGGTAGAAAGGAGCCTTCTTGGCGCCAATGCGGCGCAGACGAATCTTAACCATAGTAATATTCCTCCAAAAATTGTTTTACGGCCCTTGCGGGGCTACTGTTTATATTGTACATCCCGTGGGCCGTAAAGCCGAGCGGGTCATACCGGATTTATAGTGGGCTTTACCGGCCGAAGCCTTTAAAGCCGCCCATGCCGCCAAGGTTGCCCAAGCCGCGCATGAAACCTTTGGGATTGCGCTTGACCTTTTTCATCATCTTCTGCATCATGTCGTACTGCTTCAGCAGCTTGTTGACATCCTCGACCGTCAGGCCGCAGCCTGCGGCGATGCGGCGCTTGCGCTTGGGGTTGATGATGGAAGGTTTGGCGCGTTCTTCGGGGGTCATCGAGTAGATGATGGCCTCGATGTGGGGCAGGGCCTTTTCGTCCAGAGCATCAGCGTCGATCTGATTGCCGCCGGGCATCATAGCCAACAGAGCCGAAGCTCCGCCCATCTTTTTGATCTGTTTGAACTGGGCCAGCAGGTCGTTCATGTCGAACTTGTTTTCCATCAGGCGCTTGGCAGCGTCCTCAGCTTCCTTGTCAGACTGAACGCTCTGCGCCTTTTCGATCAGGGAGAGCACATCGCCCATGCCCAGGATTCGACTGGACATGCGGGACGGATAGAACGGCTCGAGGTCCTCCAGCTTTTCGCCGGTGCCCTGGAAGTAGATGGGCTTGCCGGTGACAGCCAGGACGGAAAGCGCTGCGCCGCCGCGGGTGTCGCCGTCGGTCTTGGTCAGGATGACACCGGTGATGCCGATCTTCTCGTTGAAGGTCTTGGCCACATTGACGGCCTCCTGGCCGGACATGGCATCCACGACCAGCAGCGTTTCGTCGACTTCGACATGCTGCTTGATGCGGACCAGCTCGTCCATCAGGGCATCGTCAATCTGCAGACGGCCTGCGGTATCAAGGATCACGATGTCATTGCCGTGGTCCCTGGCATAAGCCATGGCCTTTTCGGCGATGAGCTCGGGCTTCTCGGTGCCCATCGAGAAGACGGGCACGTTGACCTGCTCACCAACGATCTTCAACTGCTCGATAGCGGCGGGACGGTAGACGTCACAGGCGACCAGCAACGGGCGGCGGCCCTGGCTGCGGTAGTACCGGCCCAGCTTGGCGGCGTGGGTGGTTTTACCGTTACCTTGCAGGCCGCACATCATCAGCACGGTCTGGCCTTTGTTTTTGATGCGCAGATACTGGGGCTCATCGCCGCCCATCAACTTGGTCAATTCCTCGTTGACGATCTTGACGACCTGCTGGGCGGGGGTCAGGCTTTCCATGACCTCCTGCCCCATGGCACGCTCAGAGACCTGAGCGCAGAAGTCTTTGGCAACTTTGTAGTTGACATCGGCTTCCAGCAGCGCCATGCGGACTTCGCGCATGGCAGCTTTGATGTCCGCCTCGGTGAGTTTGCCTTTGCCGCGCAGTTTTTTGAATACGCCATTCAGGCGATCTGTTAAAGACTCAAACGCCATCTGGTTCCTCCTGCGCGTCGAGACGCTCTATGATCTTCAGCATTTCGTCGGTATCCGTGCGGATGCGCGGTACCGGGTTGAACAGCCCCGAATTGCAACACCGGATCTCCATGACCAGCTGGTGCAGCCGGGCGAGGTCCTCCTGCATCTGTGCGTGGCGGCGGGCGTTACCCAGCTGCGCTTCCAGCTCATCCAGGGCGGCTTCGCCATGCTTGATGGCGTCCCGCACACCCTGGCGGGTAATGCCGAAATTCTCGGCAATCTCGGCAAGGGAAAGATCCTCGTCATAATATTCGGTAAGGATGGCACGCTGCTTTTCGGTAAGGGCCGGGCCGTAGAAGTCCAATAGCACCGAATACGCCAGGTTTTTCTGCGGTTTTCCCGCCATGACCTGTGCCCTCCTTTGCTGTGCTTGCACTGTGTAAAGCGTTTTTCTTTACATCAGCCTATGAATTATAACAGTTGGGAGCACGGAAGTCAAGAGGTTTTGCGGATTTTTTTACACATTCAGGTAATTTTGCGATAGATTTTTGCCGATTCAGGCAACTTCTTTGTATAAAAATATTTATGCCCGAAAGGATGCAAAATGGCAGGAAGTATGCTATAATTAAATTCACTTTGTCGAAAGGAGTATTTTGTTCATGCCGATCCTGCGCAGTTACTATCAGGATGTATACCGTTCCCCTGTTGTGCGGCTGGACGGATACTCCGGCCGCCACGGGCTGACATCCAGCATTTTGGCGTATCTGGACTTTGGCGGCGCTACCGGAACCTCCAAAGATGGCCTAGCTGAGACGATGCTGGCCTTTGCTACCGAGCGCGGCGCTTTGCAGCCCGGTATGCCGGTGGTGGAAGCCAGTTCCGGCAGCTTTGGAGCGGCGCTGGCGGTAAGCTGTGCCACCACGGGGCACCCCTGCATTTTGGTAGTGCCCAGCAACCTGCCTATTGCCCGCCGCCAGCGGCTGCAGGAACTGGGCGCGAAAATCGTGGTGTGCAGCAGCGGCGGCCGCCGGGTGATGGATCGCATCGCCCAGGAGACAGCCGAGCGCTACCACGGCTACTTTACCCACTACTTTGCCAACGATGACAACCCGGAGTATCACCGCCGGGTGACCGGGCCGCAGATCTTGAAGGCCGCCGGGGACAGCATTGACGCCATCGTCATCGGTGTGGGCAGCGGCGGCACTGTGACCGGCGTGGCCGAGTACATCAAGGCGTGGAACAGCATGATCCGCATTGTGGCGGTGGAACCTGCCGAGTGCGCCGCCATTTCGGGCGGGTTCATCGGCCAGCACGGCATTGCGGGCATTGGCCCCGGCTTTGTGCCGGAAAACTACAATCCCTATGTGGTGGATACGGTGCTGACCGTGACCACCGCCGATGCGGAGCGGGCCTCGAAGGAAGTGCTGCTGTGCGACGGCATCCCTGCCTGCACCAGCGGCGGCGCGACCCTGGCCGCGGCCGTACAGTTGATGGAGATGGGCAAGGCCAAGCGCCCCTTGTGTATATTTGCCGGGCGGAGGATGTACGAATAAGCCCACCCTCTTGTAATAACTTTGCAATCCATGTAAAATTCACGTCGAAAGCCGTATCCTGTATGGGCAGGATACGGCTTTTATGCTATACTAATATAAAAAAAGACATGGCAAGGAGGAAAAGCGATGAAACGGATACTTTGTGCAGCTATGATGCTGATTTTGACAGGATGTGTAACAAAGCAGGCAGATCCTACGGATATAGTAAGTACACCTGCGGTCACGCAGACACCAGAGGTGGCGGTGATGCCTGCGCCGGAAGCGACCAAAACACCTGCTGTATCCGAACCTGAAGCAACGGAAACACCTACGGCAGAGAGCACCAGCTATACCGCAATCATGCTGCCGATGCGCGACACCTACCCGCCTGTCATGCTGGCCGAGGATGATCTGGTTTCGGACGGATATTATACCATGTGCCGGGACGGCAAGTGGGGCCTGATGGAAAGCGACGGTGCCGTGCTGCTGCCCTGCCGGGCGGATAATCCCGTAAGGCGCTGTGCAAGCAGCACTTTGAAATGGCATTACGTCGTAAGCGCCAGCAGCGAGGATTGGAAGACCTATAACGATACGCTGGCCGCAGCCAATGCCGGGACGCTTTGCAGCGGTGAGCATGACGGTCTGCTTTTGGCCTGGACCTATGATATAGACAGCGGCAAAGTCTGTAAAAGTGCCGGCATGATGGGCGATGACGAGCCATTGACCGACACAGATAAAATATACGGCGAGTATCTCCCCTGCCAGCGTTGCGTATGGGCGGATGGTGATGGAGACCCCGGTTATTATGAAACGGCCGAGGGCGGCGGTTATGTGTTTGCCAATGCGGACGGTGAACTGCTGAACGATACCGTCTACGAGGATGCAGGGTGCTTCTATGACCAGAACCTGGCCCCTGTGAAGCTGAACGGCAAATGGGGTTACATCAACTTACAGGGCGAGTTGGTAACGGATACGGTGTACGAGCCTGTGTATGGCAATGATTACGCCAACAACTACGCGCTGCGGTATGCCTCGCCGCTGCTGAACGGCTACGCGGCTGTCTGCCGGGATGGCAAGTGGGGTGTAATTGATGATTCCATCAAGAACGAGTATATCCCCTGCGAGTATGAGTATGCCGCCTGGAACGGGCATGTGCTGTGGCTGAAGCAGAACGGCAAATGGCAGAGCCAACGCATCCCCGGTGTGCCTAAGGACTGGACAGACACGAAGATGAACATCTGGACCTACCCGAAAGAGCTGAAAGCCACCGACCATTACTGGCGCGTTACCTCGGATGTGGGGCTGAACATGCGCGTAGGTCCGGGGACCAACTACAATAAATGGCAGTTGGTGCCCGCGCATACCTGCCTGCAGGACTTGGGCCATAACGAGGATAACACTTGGATGATGAGCAAATATGCCGGGTGGTATGGCTGGGTAAGCATGGAATACCTGGAAGAAGTAACGCAATAAGGAAAAGACGTTTCCTTATAAATAAAAGAAAGCAGGGAGTGAAAGCGATGAAACGGATGGTTTGTGCTGTCATGGCGCTTCTGCTGACAGGGTGCGCTGCTGGGCAAGTACGGTCCAGTGCGCCTGTTACGGATGGTCAGCCTGCGGCTACCCCCGAAACCGCCGCCACGGCGGAGACAGCCGAAAGTGCCGCCACCCCTGTGCCGACTACTGCTCCGCCGCAGGGGCTTGTGCCGACGGATGCGGATGTGCTGGATTATGATGATATTCGGCTCATTGGCTACGAGCGTGCCTTTCAACCGTACCCGGAGACCGACTATTACACGATGTGCAAAGACGGCCTGTGGGGCCTGATGCGCAGCGATGGTACCGAGGTACTGCCCTGCCGCGCACCGCAGCCGTTGGTTGAATGTTTTATTGAGGGCCGCCGCTGGCACGGTTATCAGGATAATTTACCTTGGGATGAGATGCTAGCCGAAGAAAAGCGGATCAACGTTTTGCTGCGGGAAAGCGGCGACGGCATGCTCTGCGCGGCCCACGATGGCGGCACCTATCTGGAGTTTGTCTACCTGACGGATTACAAAGTATATACATACAGCGGCTCAATGGGCCCGGGAGAATTGGCCGCGCCGACAGACGAAGACATGCTGCTGTACAGCGGCCGGGTGGACGGCTATGTGCCGGTCCAGACTGGCGTAACGGAAGACGAGGGCGACGACCACGTCAGTATTATCAGTGATGGACAATACATTTACCGCCGCCGCAATGGCAGTGCGGCAAACATCTACCACTACACTCTTGCCGACTACTTTTTTGATGCCACGCTTGCCCCCGCAGAGCGGGAAGGCAAGTGGGTGTACCTGGGCACGATGGGCGAGGAAGTGACGCCGGTTTGTTACGATAGTGTATATTATACCAACACTTCTGGGGATGGTTCCTTCCTTTTCCGGCGTGCCGCACCGCTGCTGAACGGCTATACCCCCGTGAGCCGCAGCGGAAAATTCGGCCTGCTGGATCGCGCAGGGGCAGAATATGTCCCCTGCACGTATGATGGCCTTGTGTGGGACGGCGGCACCGCCTGGGTCAAGCTGGACGACGGATGGCACCAGTACACGATCCCCGGTGTGACGAAGCCTGATCCTCTGGACGACCTGCCGGAGGACATCACCGCGCCCGACACGCGCACCTTCTCCTATGCCCGCGTTATCACCGAGGGCGGCCGCCTGAACCTGCGCGCCGGACCAGGCACAGAGTATGATATTGTGGGAAAGATCCCGGAGTACACTTCCCTGCACATCTACGGTTCTTCCAATACGGCCCCCGCCTGGGTACTGGTGCAGTATCAGGGTCAGTTTGGCTGGACCAACCTGGATTATCTGGAACGAAGCTGTTAAATGACAGCCCCGGACGGATGCAGCGCCCGGGGCTGTTTTGCTATTTCCGCTGTTGATAGGTATGGCATAGCATATCCTGCGGCCTTTTCACATAGGATTTGACAGAAAATCTCTATGTAGGGAGGGCAAGCTATGAAAGGTGACCCAGAAGAACGCGCCATAGCGGTGGGGCGTTACATTGCCGGTACCGGCGCCACGGTGCGGGCGGCTGCGGTGGTGTTTGGCGTAAGCAAAAGCACCATCTGGAAAGACCAGGCCCGCCTGCGCCGCACAAGCCCCGGCCTTTGGGCCGAGGTGCAGGCCGTGGTGCAGAAAAACAAGGCTGAGCGCCACTTGCGGGGCGGCGAGGCCACCCGCCTGAAATATTTGCACAAATAACTTGCGTGGTGCCAAGCATCACAGTATAATATTTGTAAAGAAATCCATACAAAAGGACGTGAACACTGTGAAACGAGAGGATTATATCAGCTGGGACGAATACTTTATGGGCATTGCCATGCTTTCGGCCATGCGCTCGAAGGATAACAACAGCCAGGTCGGCGCCTGCATCGTCAGTCCGGAGAACAAGATCCTGTCCTTGGGCTACAACGGCATGCCCATCGGCTGCAACGATGACGACATGCCCTGGGAGCGCGAGGGCGAGGACCTGGAGACCAAGTATATGTACGTCTGCCACTCCGAGCTGAACGCTATCCTGAACAGCCCCAACCACGACCTGAAAGGGGCGCGGATGTATGTGACGCTGTTCCCCTGCAACGAATGCGCCAAGGCCATCATCCAGAGCGGTATCAAGGAACTGATCTACCTTTCGGACAAATACCATGATACACATGCCAGCATCGCCAGCCGCCGCATGTTCAATATGACCGGCGTAAAATACCGGGCCTATGAGCCGACGGGCCGCAAAATCGAGCTGGAAGTATAAAAGGAGCAAAGAGGATATGAACACCATTATCATTGGCATCGCCGGTGGTACCGGTAGCGGAAAAACGACCCTGACCGAACGCCTGCGCGACCACTTTGGCATAGACGAGGTCAGCGTCATCAATCATGACAGCTACTACAAGCGCCATGACGAACTGCCCTACGAGGAGCGCTGCAAGCTGAACTACGACCACCCGGACAGCTTCGACACCCCGCTGATGGTGGCCCACCTGCGCGAACTGCGCGCCGGCCACCCGGTGCAGGTGCCCGTGTATGACTACACCATCCACAACCGCAGCAACGAGACCGTGCTGGTGCGCCCCGCGCCGGTCATCATCGTGGAAGGTATCTTGATCTTTGACTCCCCTGAGTTGTGCGATCTGATGGATATGAAGGTGTTTGTAGATACCGATGCCGACGTGCGTATTTTGTGCCGCATCGTGCGCGACGTTAAGGAGCGCGGCCGCACACTGGACAGCGTGGTGACCCAGTATTTGACCACCGTAAAGCCGATGCACGAGCAGTTTGTGGAGCCCAGCAAGCGCAAGGCGGACCTGATTGTGCCCGAGGGCGGCCAGAACACAGTGGCGCTGGAGCTGCTTATCAAATGGGTAGACAACCACCTGCGGGCAGAGGGAGAAAGCTGCCAGTGATTCTGACGAAATCATTTACATCCTTTGCAAAATAAGAAGAGGAAGCCGGACGGTGTGGTTCGGCTTCCTCTTTTTTGTGATTTACAATGACTTGCAAAATAAAGTTATACGATTTGTGCGGCAGCATCCAGCAGGGCGACCCGGAAACTGGCCGGGCCGTGGGCCTGGGGTTCTGCTGCGGCGGCACAGGCTTTCCAAAATTCGGCGGCCTGTACGGCGGCCTGTACGGCGGCTTGCGGCTGCACAGCGGCAAAAGCACCGCAGAGTACCGTTAGCATGCAGCCCGCGCCGGTGACACGGCGCATCAGGTCGCTGCCGCCGGAGACGGTGTGCAGGGCGGTGCCGTCGGTGACGAGATCCTCGGCCCCGGAGAGCACCACGACTGTGCCCAGCTTTTGCGCCAGCGCTTGGGCGCAGGCAGCGGCATCGATGGGGACGGTCAGGCTGTCCACGCCGTGCTCAGCAGCAGAAAGGCCCAATAGAGCGGCGGCCTCGCCGTAGTTGGCCCGCAGGATGGCGGGGTGAACTTCCTGCAAAAGCTGGCGGATATTCTCCAGCCGCCAGGGGCTGGCCCCTACACCGACGGGGTCCAGCACTACCGGGATACCGCGGCGGTTGGCGGCGGCACCGGCCAGCCGGGCAGCAGTGAATTTGGCTTCGTCGGGGGTGCCGGTGTTCAGCACTACGGCACTGGCCAGTACGGCGATGTCGGCCATCTCCTGGGGGGCCTGAGCCATGATGGGGCTGGCACCGACGGCCAGGGCCAGGTTGGCGCAATCGTTGGCGGTGACCAGGTTGGAGATGCAGTGCAGCAGCGGCTTGCGGGCGCGGATGGCTGCAAGGGCTTCGAATCGGGTCATGGGTTCACCTGTTTCAGCGGGCAAGGCTTGCCTGCATTTTTTTGAGGGTGCTGTTCTTTTCCAGCGCGATCAGCACCACACCGGCGATGATGGAACCACCGACGGTGGAGACGAGGAACGGGACGATGTAGGCGTAGAAAGCAATGTCACCGGCGGCTTTGCCCATCAGGAACACAGCCACAGGCCAGGCCAGCAGGCCGCCGATGATGCCGGTGCCGAAAACTTCACCGCAAAGCGTGGCCAGCAGGTTCTTGGTTTTATGGTAGACGAAGCCGCACAACAATGCGCCGCACATGCTGCCAGGGAAAGCCATCAGGCTGCCCAGACCCAGCAGGTTGCGCAGCAGGCTTGCCACAAAGGCCACAGCCACGCCGTACCAGGGACCAAGCAGCACGGCACACAGCACATTGACCATGTGCTGCACCGGCGCGCATTTGCTGCCGAATACGGGGAACGAGAACATGCTGCCGACAACGGCCACGGCGCACAGTACGCCAGCCAGGGCAAGTTTTTTGGTGTTGGATTTCATTTTGGAGCTCCTTTTTTCTTTTGTACCATAACGAAAAAAAGCGGAAGGACTGCCGCCAGAAATACGCCAGCCGCCCGCACGGGCACAATAAACCCCTTACAAAAAGGGCTTATCGTTCGGTCGAAGCTTGCTGGCTTCCTCTCACGCCGGAACACGGCTTCCCATCGCTGACGCTGCTCACGGCCCAGGGCGCTCCCCCTCGACCCGCGTTTCTGGAACGGTCAGATCCTTCCTTTCCCAAAAGCAAAAATAAAAGCAGGGTACCGATGGGCAGCCCTGCAAAAAAGACGTTTGGTAAAGTCCTTCCTACGGTGGCATGATCCACATCAGGTCAAAGGGTCGAAATGCAATTTCCTCTCAGCCGGGTGTCCGGCTCCCCTGTTCTTTGTCTTGCATGATACACCTTTGCAAAAAGTTTGTCAAGGGCTTGCTTTTTGGTCCGGCGCGGCGTATAGTGAAAATACATTGAACATAGGGGGAATCCATGATGAAAGTTTTGCCGCAGCAACTGCGTTTGTACGCCGTAACCGACAGCCGCCGCCTGCGGGGGCGCACCCTGCTGGATACGGTGGCCGCCGCGCTGGATGGCGGCGCGACCTTTGTACAGCTGCGGGAGAAGGAGCTTTCCCCTGCCGCTCTGCTGGAAGAAGCCCGCGCCCTGGCCAAATTATGCCACGCGCGGCATGTGCCCTTTGTGGTGGATGACAACGTGGAGGTGGCTCTGGCCGCCGGTGCCGACGGCGTGCATGTGGGCCAGAGCGATATGGCCGCCCGTCGTGCCCGCGCGCTGTTGGGCCCGGATAAAATTTTGGGTGTTTCGGCCCACAATGCCGCCGAAGCTTTGGCAGCCCAGGCGGACGGTGCCGATTACCTGGGCTGCGGTGCGGCCTTTGTGACGGGCACCAAGCTAGATGCGCACCCGGTGACGGCCGAGACGATGCGTGCCGTGACGGCGGCGGTGAACATTCCGGTGGTGGCCATAGGCGGCATTGAGGAAAGCAACATTTTACAGCTGCAGGGCCGCGGTCTTGCAGGCGTGGCGGTGGTAAGCGCCATTTTTGCTGCCCAAGACCCCGAAGCTGCCAGCCGCCGGTTGTATGAGTTGAGCGGACAGTTATAATTTTATAATTAGAAGACTTTGCCATCGCAATAAAATAAAACAGCTGGTCATTTGCCTTGTGCAGGCAGACGGTCAGCTGTTATTTTATGCGGACACTTTATTGGGTGATAACGACGGCGTGGCAGCCCAGTTCCTCGTACCGCAGGGCGAAGGTATCGCGGTCGATCTCGGTGATCTCCTGCATGGGGTCGGCAAAGTAATAGTTGTCCTCGTCGTAGCCGGTAAGCACCAGACAATGAGAGTTGGAGTAAGGCCAGCTGCCATCGGCCAGTGTAAAGGTGTAATTATAAAGTGGTTCTGTAAAGGCGCGGGTGGCCCACACCAGCACCGGCGTGCCCTGGGCCAGGTACATCTCCAGCCGGGCGGGCTCGGCGCCGGTAATGTCCAGCGCGCTGTAAGTGCTGCCTTGCTCATCCAGATAGGTGTTGACGGCAGTGGTGATGGCGCCGGGCAGGCAGTAGAAAGAAAGCTCATCGGCAGGGCTGCCCATGAATTCGACCTCTGGGTCGGCCTCCCAGTACGGGATGTGCATGGGCAGGCAGTTTTCGGCCAGGGTGACTTTATCGATGTCGAAGCCTAAGTAGTTCAGCACGATGGCAGCAGAGGTAATCTCACATCCGTTGGGGAGCTCCGGGTTTTGCAGGATGTTTTCTACGTTCAGCTGCACGGTGTCGGGCAGGAAAAAGGCATTTTCCGGCGTAGCCTGCAAGGCGGCGTAGGCAAGCCAGACTGGAATCGAAGTATCTGTCTGCGGCAGGACCAGGTCCATGGAGGAGGATTCCTGCGTAGCGGCGGTCTCTGAGGTGGCAAGGTCGACTACGGGGAGGGTGACGGTTGCGGCGCAGCTGCACAAAAGCAGGCAGGACGCCGCCGCTGCACCGGCAGCGAGTTTGTGCATGGTACTCCCCTTCTTTCGACGTTGTTTTATCATAACCTACATTACCTTACACCATATTTGTGATAATTGCAAGAAAGAGGGGAAAAGTTCTATGCAGGGGCGGGTTTGCGGACCTATGCGGGCATCGGCCCCTACAATTTGCCGATACATATAACATAAAAAAGCCGACAGGCGAACCTGTCGGCTTTAAAAAACTATGAAATTGTTACCAGAGGTTCACAACTTCGTTGTACAGACCCTCGTAGCTCTTGGCGGAGTTGGACCAGCTGAAGTCGCATTCCATGGCGCGGTGGACCAGCACGGGCCAACCGTCCTTCTGCCAGTAGCCTTCCTTGGCGCGCCAGCAGGCCTCATACAGCTCGTGGGCGTTGTAGTTGGCAAAGGTGAAGCCGTTGCCGAAGCCGTCGCCGGAATCGTGGATGGAGTCACGCAGGCCGCCGGTCTCGCGGACAACGGGGATGGTACCGTAGCGGCAGGAGACCATCTGGGCCAGACCGCAGGGCTCAGAGCGGGAAGGCATCAGGAAGATGTCAGCACCGGAGTAGATCTCCTGGGCCAGTTTGGCGTTGAAGCCGATGTAGACGCCCACGCGGCCCGGATTGCGGGCGCACAGCTCGTTGAAGAAGTTCTCGTACTGGCTTTCGCCGGAGCCGAGGATGACCAGCTCGATGCCCTGCTGCAGCAGGCCTTCGGAGATAGCCTGGACGAGGTCAACGCCTTTGTGGCCGACCAGACGGGTGACCATGGCCATGACGGGGCTGCCGTCCTTATGCAGGCCGAACTTGTCCTGCAGGGCAGCTTTGCAGGCAGCCTTGCCATCCTGGAAGGTGTCGGCATCGTAGTTCTTGACGATGTCGGGGTCGGTGGCGGGGTTAAAGACATCCACGTCGATGCCGTTCAGGATGCCGCAGAGCTTATACTGCTTCTGGCGCAGCAGGCCGTCCAGACCATGGCTGAACCACGGGTCCAGGATCTCCTGGGCATAGGTGGGGCTGACGGTAGTGACCTTGTCGGCGGTCTCGATCGCGCCCTTCATGAAGTTGGCACAGCCGTCATATTCCACAACATGGGCGTCGCGGGCGCCGATGCCGCAGGTATCCTCGAGAATGTCCAGACCGTACTTGCCCTGGTAGGCAATGTTGTGGATGGTAAAGACCGTTTTGATACGGCTGAACTTATCCAGGTGACGGTAGTACAGGTTCAAGTAAACGGGGGTCAGGGCCGTCTGCCAGTCGTTGCAGTTGATGATGTCAGGCTCGAAATCGGTGTAGAACAGCATTTCGAGGATGGCACGGGAGAAGAAGGCGAAGCGCTCGCCGTCATCATAGAAGCCGTACAGGCCGCTGCGCTTGAAATAGTACTCGTTATCGATGAAGTAGTAGACAACACCGTCGCGCTCGGCCTTGAAGAGGCCGCAGTACTGGCTACGCCAGCCGACCGGCACGCTGAAGTTGGTGATATAGGTCAGGCTATCCTTGAATTTCAGGTCACCGTACAGCGGCATGACAACACGGGCGTCGATGCCGTCCTTGACCAAAGCCTTGGGCAGTGCACCGGCCACGTCGGCCAGGCCGCCGGACTTGGCAAAGGGAGCAGCCTCGCTGGCTGCATATAAGATTCTCATAAGCACCTCCATGGGGTGGGTTCACAAAAATATGAGGACGGGGAAGGTCTGATCTCCCCCGTCCTCTCATCAAAAGCTGCCTCCGGGGAGAGGGAGTACAACCTCTATGAGCTGTTATACGCTGTGGTTCTTAGCGACGAATACCGGGAAGGTATCGGTGCCGGCCAGCTTCTTGCCTGCGGTGATGTGGACGTTCTTGTCCGTGACAACATACTCTACACCGCAATCGGTCTCCACAACGGTATCCTGCATCAGGACACAGTTTTTGACGACAGCACCCTTCTTGACCTGGCAGCCGCGGAACAGCACGCAGTTCTCGACGGTGCCCTCGATGACGCAGCCATCAGCCAGCAGGCTGTTCTTGACGGAGCTGCCTGCCACATAGCGGGTGGGGTTATCGTCACGGATCTTGGTGTAGATGGGAGCCGGTCCGAACAGGGCGTCCATGCTGCCATCCTGCAGCAGGCGCATGTTCTCGTCAAAGTAGCTCTTCATGTCAGAGACACGGGCGGCATAGCCCTTGAACTCGTAAGCCTGGACGTTGAGCAGCTTCAGGTTGCGGGCCAGAATGTCGCGCTCGAAGTAGACAAGACCGCGGACGGCTGCATCGTGGATCAGGTGGATCAGGCTCTCGCGCTCAATGACGTAGATGTTCATGGCGAGGTTCTGCTCACCCATACGGTAGTCGTTGGACAGGATCTCCTGCACACGGCCGGTCTCATCGATGCGGATGGTGTAGTTGTCGCTGCGGGCACCCTCAGGGATGGGGGCGCGGTTGTAGACCATGGTGACGTCAGCGCCGGATGCAACGTGGGCATCGATCAAGCTGCCGAAGTCGAAGTTCATGGCAATGTAGGAGTCAGAAAGAATGACATAGCGTTCTTTCTGGGCTTCCAGCCAGTTCAGAATGCTGTCCAGAGCATCGACACGGCCGGAGTACATCTTGACGCTGCGCTCTGCAAAAGGCGGGACAATATTCAAGCCGCCGCGCTTACGGGTCAGGTCCCATTCACGACCGGCACCCAAATGGTCCATCAAGGAGTGGTAGTTTTTACGAACAATGACAGACACGTTGTCGATGCCGGCATTGGCCATGCTGGACAGCGTGAAGTCGATCAGGCGATAACGTCCGCCGAAGGGGATGGAGGCCATGGAGCGCTCCGCCACCAGCTCGGGAACGAGGTTATCATAGGTATTGGCGAAAATGACGCCGAGTGCGTTGACGTTGCTGTTTACCATTGTTCCTCACCATCCTTTACATCACTGGAAACCATTGCCTTGGGGCCGACGGTAGCACCCTTGCCGATGACGACACCGGAACCGACCGTGGCAACATCGCCGGGTTCCTCAATGTTCAGGCTGCCTTCGGGCATAGCGCCGACGGTAGCACCCTCTTCAACCTTGACATTTTCGGCCACAATGCAGTGCTTGACGGAAGCGCCCGCCTTGATGACGGTGCCGCCCATAATCACGGCAGCCTCAACGGTAGCACCCTTCTCGATGACAACGCCCGGGAAGAGGATGGAGTTATTGACCGTGCCGTTGACTTTGCAGCCTTCGGAGATCATGGAGTTGACGATGGTTGCATCGCTGCCGATCTGCTGGCAGGGCTTGCCGGAGTTGCGGGAGTAGATCTTCCAGTTCTCATCAAACAGGTTGATGCCGGAATGACTGGGGTCCAGGACCTCCATGTTGGCCTGCCACAGGCTGGAGATGGTGCCGACATCCTTCCAGTAGCCGCTGAAATGATAGGCATACATACGGCGGCCGTCTTTCAGCAGGTTGGGGATGACGTTCTTGCCAAAGTCGTTCTCGGAGTTGGGATCGGCTTCATCCTCGGTGAGGTATTTCTTCAGCACATCCCAGTTGAAGATGTAGATACCCATGGAAGCCAGGTTGGACTTCGGGTTCTTCGGCTTCTCCTGGAACTCGCTGATCTTGTCGTTCTCGTCGGTGACCATCAGTCCGAAGCGGGAAGCCTCATTCCAGGGCACTTCCATAACAGCGACGGAGAACTCGGCGTCCTTTTCCTTATGGAAACGCAGGAAGTCGGAGTAATCCTGCTTGCAGATCTGGTCGCCGGACAGGATGATGACGTACTTGGGATCATAACGATCAATGAAGGAAATGTTCTGATAGATAGCGTTGGCTGTGCCCTTGTACCAGTCAGAGCCGGAAGCCTGCTGATACGGCGGCAGAACATGGACACCGCCATGCAGACGGTCCAGGTCCCAGGGCTGGCCATTGCCGATATACTCGTTCAAGACGAGGGGCTGATACTGGGTAAGGATACCGACGGTATCAATGTCGGAGTTGACGCAGTTGGACAGCGGGAAATCGATGATACGATATTTACCGCCGAACGGTACTGCAGGTTTGGCGAGCTTTTGGGTCAGCGCGTACAGACGCGAGCCCTGACCGCCTGCCAGGATCATTGCGATCATTTCTTTTGCCATAAGATTTCTCCCCTTAACATTCTGGCTTTACGCCATTGTTGAACAGTGGTGTTTATCCATCTCGCACGGTTAAACCGGCGTTTTGGCCTTAGCGGGGCGCCCGCGGCGCTTGGAGGCGGTGGCAGCGGTTTCCGCTGCCGGGGCCGCTTTCTTTGCTTTAGCGGCGGTTTTCTTCACGGGCTTGGCTGCAGCGTCCGCTGCCTCGGCGGCTTTTTTAGCGCGGGGCTTGCGGGCAGCAGGCACCTGGAAGTATACGGTAGACAACGGCGGCAGTGTCAGCGAAATATGCTGCTCGAAGCCGTGCATCTCGCCCTTTTCTGCCTTGACGGTGCCGTTGGTAACACCGGAGCCGCCGTATTTCTTGTCATCGGAATTCAGGATTTCTTTGTAGCTGCCGGGGTTGGGCACGCCCATCTGGTAGCCCTGGCGCAGCACGGGATTGAAGTTGCAGACGACCAGCAGCATCTTGCCCGCAGCATCACGGCGCAGGAACGCGATCACACTCTGCTTGCTGTCATCGGGCACGATCCACTGGAAACCCTCCCAACTGTAATCGACCTGCCACAGGGCGGGTGTGTCGCGGTACAAGTGGTTCAGATCCTTGACATAGTCCTGCAGCTGACGGTGCTTGTCGTAGCTAAGCAGCATCCAGTCCAGGGGCTTTTTCTCGTCCCACTCGATGAACTGGCCGAACTCCTGGCCCATGAAAAGCAGCTTTTTGCCGGGGTGCGCGGCCATGTAGCCGTAGAATGTGCGCAGATTGGCAAACTTCTGCTCGTAATCGCCGGGCATCTTATTGATGAGGCTGCACTTGCCGTGGACGACTTCGTCGTGGCTGATAGGCAGCACAAAATTCTCGCTGAAAGCGTAGAAGAAGCTGAAAGTGACCTTGCCATGGTTGCCAGCACGGAAGAGCGGGTCGGTCTTCATGTAGCTGAGCATATCGTTCATCCAGCCCATGTTCCACTTGAAGTTGAAGCCCAATCCCCCATCGGCGGCCGGTTTGGTGACCAGCGGCCAGGCGGTGGATTCCTCGGCAATCATCATCTTATGGGGATACTTGCCCAGGATGGCAGTATTCAGCTTTTGCAGGAAAGCGATGGCTTCCAGGTTTTCCTTACCGCCCTTGCAGTTTTGCTCCCACTCGCCGTCCTTGCGGTTGTAGTCCAGATACAGCATGCTGGCCACGGCGTCTACGCGCAGGCCGTCAACGTGATATTTGTCCACCCAGAACATGGCGCTGGAGATCAGGAAGCTTTCAACTTCCTTCATGCCGTAGTTGAAGACCATGGTGCCCCACTCTTTGTGTTCGCCGCGGCGGGGGTTGGGGTCCTCGTAGCATGGGGCGCCGTCGAACATGTACAGGCCGTAACCGTCCTTCGGAAAATGGGCAGGAACCCAATCCAGAATGACGCCGATGCCTGCCTGGTGGAGTTTGTCCACAAAGGTCATGAAGTCCTTTGGGGTGCCATAGCGGCTGGTGGGGGCAAAATAGCCCGTGACCTGATAGCCCCAGCTGCCATCGAACGGATACTCGGTGATGGGCAGCAGTTCAACATGGGTGTAGCCCATATCTTTTATGTAGGGAATCAGCTCGTCGGCCAGCTCTGCGTAGTTGTACGGGGTGCCGTTCTCGGCATCCTTCATCTTCCAGCTGCCAGCCTGCATCTCGTAGATGGACATCGGGCTGTTGATGACATCCCGCTTGGCGGACTCTTTGGTCCAGTGGTCGTCACCCCAGGCGTAGCCCTCAATATCGTAGACCTTGCTGCCGTTGGAGGGGCGGGTCTCGGTATGGAATGCGTAAGGGTCGGATTTGTAGATCAGTTCATCGGACGCGGTGGTGATGCAGTACTTATAAATATCATATTCCTTGATACCCGGAATGAACAGTTCCCAGATGCCATCGGTCACTTTGTGCATCGTGTGTTCGCTGGGAACCCAGCTGTTGAAATCACCTACAACAGCAACTGCTTTTGCATGGGGCGCCCAGACACGGAAAACCGCGCCGGGGACACCATCCTGCACTTCCAAATGCGCGCCAAAGTAGCGGTACGCCTCCTGATTGTTGCCCTGCTTGAACAGGTAAACGGGCAGATCAGAACTATTGGGCGCTTGCTTGCGTTGCTTCAACGTAATCTCCCCTTTTGGAACAGCCCTAAATGGACAGCCCCGAATATTTACTAACTCTATATTACCTGTTTCGTACATAAATTTCAAGGCTTTCTTGTAATAATCTGCTAAAAATTTGTTGGGAGTTGTTTTGTATTTGTATAAAATCGACACAAATCAGCAGCGTTTCTTGTACGGGTGTATAAAAAAGACCCATACAAGGTGCTTTTTACACCTTGTATGGGTTTTGTTAAAGTTATGCGCCGTAGATATAGTAGGGGTTCTGGCCGATGTACTGGCTGCGGCGGTTCCACACCGTGTGAGTGGCCAGGTAGTCTGCCCAGGCCTGGTAGCCTGCGGCGTTGAAGTGTACGCCGTCCTTGGTGGCGTAGTCATCGTACTGGCTGCCGTCGGCGGGATTGGTCAGCACCTCGCGCACATTGACGAAGTAGCAGCCCTTGCGCAGCGCCATATTGGCCAGCAGGTCGTTGGCGGTGGCAATGCGGGCGTTATCCAGGCCGGGCTTGCTTTGGACGACATCCTCCTGCACGCCGGGAATGGACTGGATATAGAAGGCAACGCCGGGGTTAAGTTGCTCGCGCAACATGTCGATCAGACGCTCGTAGTAAGCGATGAAGCTCTCCTCGCTGCCCTGCACGACCAGGTTGTTGGTGCCCACCAGGATATACAGGTAATCTGGCTGGCTGGCCACGATGGTCTCCATAGGGGTCTCGGTGGCTCCGGTGACGGCATTTTTCACGCTGACGTTATTGACGAAGGTCTGCACGCCTGCGCTGACATAGGTGGCATAGTGGGCATTTTTGTAGCCGGTATCGTAGATGCCCAGGCCTGAAGCGATACTGTCGCCCGCGAAGGTGACGGTATCAAAGTAGGAGGACGTTACGGTGCCCAGCATGGGGACAGCTACCATGCGGTGGTCGGTGTTGAGGTATTCGGTATCGATGGTTTGCTCGACAGCCGTGGAGGTATCCCACACGGCGGTATCGACGGCCTGCACGATGCGGGCCGGGGCATCTCCTGTGCTGACAGGCTCAGCGGGAGCGGCCGCTTCAACGGGGGCTTCGGACTCGGCCTCGGTGCTTTCTGAAGTGGAGACAGGCTCGGCAGCGGCGGCTTCACCCTCGGCGGGCTGAGCATCGCGCTGCATCCAGAACCAGCCGACACCGGCGCAGGCTGCGGCTAAAACAATGAGCAGCGCCAGCATCAGGCTGCGTTTGCGCTTTTTGCCGGCTACTTCATTGCGGTAGGTATAAAAATCAGACATTGAATAGCTCCTGACTTTCCGTAATTTTAGGACGGTACTATTATACCCTTTTTTCACCCCGTCAGCAAGGGAAAGCACAATCTTTTACAAATGAAATAGGCAGTCTTTACATCAGGCTGAACAGGTCGACCTGGCTCGTCTCGGGCAGGCTGCCCAAAGCACCCACAGAGCGCAGCTTATCGAATACTGAGTTCGCCACGCCGCTGGCCTGCTGCAACTCCTCAACCGAGATGTACTGCTGGCCGTGGATGGTGGCCTCTTCCAGCGCAACGGCAGCGGCATCACCCAGGCCGCGCAGTGCGGTGAAAGGCAGACGGACCTTGCCATCCTCGACCACGTACTTGCTGGCGTAGCTCTTGCCCAGTTCGATGGGCAGGAACTGGCAGCCGCGCTGCAGCATCTCGTTTTCCAGCTGCAGGCTGACCAGAGCGTCATCGTCCTTGGCAGTACGCTCTTCCTTGGGAATCTTCTCGTTGTCCTTCAAGTGCTGCTTGGCTACGCGCACACCGCCGACGGCGGCCTCGTAGTCAATATCGGCGCCGCGGACTGTGAAGTAGACCGCGTAGAAGATGGCCGGGTGGTAGACCTTGAACCACATCAGGCGTATGGCCGCCATCAGGTAGGCTACCGCGTGGGCCTTGGGGAACATATATTTGATCTTGCGGCAGGATTCGATGTACCAATCGGGCACATCGTGTTCCTTCATGGCTTCCTCCCAGCCGGGCTTGAAGCCACCCTTGGCGACCTTGCCTTTACGCACGGCCTCCATGATGTCGAAGGCCATCTTCGGTTCCAGGCCTTTGCGCAGCAGGTACAGCATGATACTGTCACGGCAGCCGATGACTTCGGCAATCGTGCAGGTACCGGAACGGATGAGTTCGTCGGCGTTGCCGGTCCAGACGTCGGTGCCGTGGGACAGGCCGGAGATCTGGATCAGCTCAGAAAAGTTTTTGGGCTGGGCATCCAGCAGCATCTGGCGCACGAAGTTGGTGCCCATTTCGGGGATGCCGAAGGTGCCGGTCTTGGAGCCGATCTGTTCCTCGGTCACGCCGAGGGCCTCAGGGCTGGTGAGCAGGCTGTAGACCTTGGGGTCGTTCATCGGCACCGAGTCGATGGGGATGCCGGAGTATTCCTCGAAGAACTTGTAGAAGGTAGGCACATCGTGGCCCAGCTCGTCCAGCTTGAGCAGCGTATCGTGCAGGTACTTAAATTCAAAGTGGGTGGTCAGCAGACCGCCTTTGACGTCGTCGGCGGGGTGCTGGATGGCGCAGAAATCGTAGATGTCGAAGGTATCCGGCACGACGACCATGCCGCCGGGGTGCTGGCCGGTGGTACGCTTGACGCCGGTGCAGCCGATGACCAGGCGGTTTTCCTCGGCACGGTTGACGGTCTTGCTGCGCTCTTCGAGATACTTTTTGACGTAACCGAAGGCAGTCTTGTCCTGCAGACCGGATACCGTGCCGGCCTTAAAGACGTTTTCCTTTCCAAACAATTCCTCGGTATAACGATGAACGTGGGATTGGTACATGCCGGAAAAGTTCAGGTCGATATCAGGCTCTTTGTCGCCATAGAAGCCCAGAAACGTCTCGAAGGGAATGTCATGGCCGTCGACGAGCATCGGCTTGCCGCAGACCGGGCAATCCTTATCGGGCAGGTCGAAGCCGTCGAAGTGGATGCCGTCGTCGATCCACTCACTGTGCTTGCAGTTGGGGCACAGATAGTGCGGCGGCATCGAGTTGACCTCGGAAATGCCGGAAAAGTGCGCTACGGCGGAAGATCCAACGGAACCACGGCTGCCGACCTGGTAACCGCCCGCGTTGGAGTAGGCCACCAGACGCACGGCGATGACGTACAAAACGGCGTAGCCGTGGCCGCAGATGGAGTCCAGCTCCTTCTTCAGGCGCTTTTGCAGCACATCGGGTACGGGTGTGCCGTAGTCGCGGGCTGCGTGGCTCCAGGTGTCGGTACGCAGTTCTTCCTCGGCGCCGGGGATGCTGGGCGGGTAGGTGCCTTTGGGGATGGCGCGCAGGTTGTTATCGATGGTGGCGGCGATTTTATTGGGGTTGGTCACCACGATCTCGTAGGCCTTATCCTCTGGCAGGTAGCTGAAATCGTCCAGCATGTCCGGGGTGGTGCGGTAGTACAGCGGGGCCTGGTTGTCGGCATCCTTGAAGCCGTTGCCCGCCTGCAGGACAGCGCGGTAGATCCAGTCCTCCGGCTCCTGGAAGTGGGAGTCGCCGGTGGCGACGACGGGCTTGTGCAGGTCCTCGCCCAGTTTGATGACAGTGCGGTTGAAGTCCTTTATTGTGTCGATGGACTCCACCTGGCCGTTGCGGACCATGAACTCGTTGTTGCCAAGCGGCTGGACTTCGAGATAGTCGTAATAGTCAGCAATGCGCAGCAGCTGCTCGTAGGGCTGGCCGGCCACGATGGCGCGGTACAGCTCGCCAGCTTCGCAGGCGGGCGAAAGCAGCAGGCCCTCGCGGTATTTGTTCAACAAACTGCGGGGCACACGCGGCTTTTTAAAGAAATACTGGGTGTGGGCCGCGCTGACGATGCGGTACAGGTTTTTCAGACCCACCTGGTTCTGCACGAGAATGATCAGGTGGTAGTACTTTTTCTTAAGCACCTCTTTGTTGCCGCCAAGGCCGGTGTTGATGGCCTCAACGGTGTGGATGTCCTTTTCTTCCAGATCAGACAGCATGACCTCGAAGATGCGGGCCAGGGCCATGGCGTCATCGACCGCGCGGTGGTGGTTGAAAGGCGGGATCTCCAGATGCTTGTTGATGGTGTCCAGCTTGTAGTTGCGCAGGCCCGGGAACAACGCCTGACCCATGGGCAGGGTGTCGATGTAGGTGTTTTCATCCCAGCTGACACCGGCCTTCTCCCCCGCTTTGCGGATGAAGAGCATATCAAAGCTGTGGGCATTGTGGGCAACGAGAATGTTATTGCCACAGAACTCCTTAAAGGCGCGAATAGCTTCTTCGGGGCTGGGGGCATCGGCGACCATGGCATCGTTGATGCCGGTCAGGTCCACCACCTTTTGCGGGATGGGCTTGCCGGGGTTGACGAAAGTGCAGAACTTCTTTTCCTCGTTGATCTTGCCGTTCTCGACATAGACGGCGCCGATCTCGGTCAGGCGCTCGACGTTGGAATCGAGGCCCGTGGTCTCGGTGTCAAACACGACGAAGGTGCCGGGCAGTTCCATCTGGGCATTGCCGTAGACGGCGGGGATCATGTCGTCCACGAAGTAAGCCTCACAGCCGTAGATCAGCTTGAAGTTGGGGTCGGTCTCGTGGATGGCATCGGTGGCCAGCATGGCTTCGGGGTAGCCCTGGCAGACGCCGTGGTCAGTGATGGCAATAGCACGGTGACCCATGCGGTGAGCCAGGCGCACGATCTTGCCGGGATCATTGAAGGCGTCCATCGAACTGGACTTGGTGTGCAGGTGCAGCTCCACGCGCTTGTGGCCCTCGGGGGCGGTATCCTGGCGCTGCTGGCGCTCGACCTGCAGAACATCGTAAGGAAGCACGACATAGTCATGCTCGTACTTATCGTACATATAGTTGCCGCGCACGATGAGGGTCGTGCCGGGCTTGAGGTTCTCCCACTTGGACATGTCGGCGTCCTCGTCCCCCAGCACTTTGAGGTTGACGGAGCCGGAATAGTCGGTGATGGAAGTGAAATAAATTTTGCGGCGGCTGCCCTTGACCTCGGTGGCGAAAACATCGCCCCAGATGGTGACCTTGCCGCCGTCGCCCAGGTCATTGAGGCGGCGTGTCTCGGTAGGTTTGAAGTTTTTGCCGTAGAACAGCTTGACAGGCTTGTCCGTAAGGGCCAGGCCCTCGATTGTGAAGTCCGGCGGGGTCTCCTTGGCCTCAAACTTGACAACGGGGGTCTTTTCCTGCAAATATTGTTCCAGTTCCTCATCGGTGCGGGCCTTGCCGGTATCCGCCAGGCGGATGATGGGCAGGCTGCCGGTACGTTCCCGGATCAGCTCGGCCAGGACACGGGGCAGTTCGACGCTTTCGAGGATGGCGCGGCCTGCGTTGACGCGCACCGTGATGCCGTCGCTGCCGAAGGCGACAGGCTGGCTTTTGTCAAGAAAACCGTTGACCGGCATGCCTTTCTCTTTCAGCTCCTCGATCATCAGGCGCACGGCTTCGGGCGTGATGTTGGGGTAGGCAAAGTAGTTTTGCAGATGCAGCTCGTACCCGGCGAACACCTCCTGCAGGGAAGCACAAAGACGCCCGCACAGCGCCTGATCCAAGGGTTCAGAGCTGCGCAGGCGGAGGATCACCTGGCGGGTGGTGCGATGCAGCTCGACACAGTCCACAATGACGCTGCCGAAGGCATCGCAGAATTGTTGATCGGCCGTAAACTGCGGCCATACCTGGGTAACAAAGGGTTTCAATCGTGTACCTCGTACTCTTTGAAGCCTCCCCCACAGAGGAGGCCAAGCATGTGGTTACATTTTATGGATCTCATCCAGCAGCTGGCCGACGATGTCGCCTTTCAGCATGCGGACTTTTTCGCCACGGATGAAGAGCAGGGCTTCGTCCTTGCCGCCTGCAATGCCGATGTCGGCATCGGAGGCTTCGCCGGGGCCATTGACGACACAGCCCATGATGGCAATTTTCAGCGGCTTTTTGAAGCCTTCATCCCGCAGGCGCTTTTCGACCTCGTTGGCGATCTCGATCATCGGGTACTGGGTGCGGCCGCAGGTGGGGCAGCTGATGATCTCCGGTCCGGCCACGGCGTAGCCGACAGCGCGCAGAATATCGTAACCGGCGTAGACTTCGTTCTCCGGCTCGTCGGTCAGGCTGACGCGCAGGGTATCGCCCAGACCTTCCAGCAGCAGGCCGCCAATGCCCATGCCGGACTTAATGAGACCCATACGGTTGCCGCCGGCCTCGGTGACGCCGACATGCAGCGGGTAATCGGTCTGGCTGGCCAGCAGGCGGTACGCGGCCATCATGCGAGGCACGTTGCTGGACTTGATGGAGATGACGATGTTATGGAAGTCGTGCTTTTCCAGCAGGCGTACATGGTAGAGAGCGCTCTCGACCATGGCCTCGGGCACGGGGGCACCATACTTGGCCAGGATGTGCTTTTCGAGGCTGCCGCCATTGACACCGATACGGATGGGCACGCCCTTCTGGTTGCAGGCATCGGCCACAGCCTTGACACGGTCGTCGTCGCCGATGTTGCCGGGGTTGATGCGAATTTTATCGGCACCGGCATCCAGCGCGGCCAGCGCGGCGCGGTAGTCAAAATGGATGTCGGCCACGACGGGGATGTCGACGGCCTCTTTAATGGCGGCCACCACGGCGGCGTCCGACGGACTGGGCACTGTGACGCGGACGATCTGGCAGCCTGCAGCGGCTACGCGCTTGGCCTGGGCCACGTTGCCCGCAATATCCTTGACAGGGACGTTCAGCATCGTCTGTACGGCGATGGGGTTGGTACCGCCAATTTTAATATTGCCGATTTTGACTTCTCTTTTCAGTTGACGTGTCATCTTTTTTTCTCCTTACAAGAATCGGGTGATGTCCTGCATGGTCACCAGCACCATCAGCCACAAAAGCAGCGCCATACCGGCGGTGTTGACCACCATCTGCAATTTTTGCGGCGCGGCGCGGCCGAAAATAGCTTCAATGAGCAGGAAGATCAGCTTGCAGCCGTCCAGTGCCGGGATGGGCAGCAGGTTAAAGATGCCGATATTGATGGTGATAAGCGCGAGCAGCGAGAACACATCCTGCCAGCCGTACTGCATGGCCTGGCCAATGGTGGTGGCGGTGCCGATGGGGCCGGAAAGCTCCTCGACCCCCACCTGCCCGGTGGCGAGCTGCCAGAAGCCGCCCAGGATGGCGGTGCTGTAATAGCGGAACAGCGTGCCCGTGCGCTGTAACACATGCCGCGGCGTTTTGGAGAGCGCTGCTACACGGAAATCAATAGCGATGGTGTTGCCGTCGGCATCGGTAGAAGGACCTACCGTAACACCCGGCAGGTGCACGACCTGGCCATTCCGCAGGACGGTGAAATCGTGGGTTTGGGTGGTGCCGTCAAAACAGCCGGAAAGGTCACCGATGGTGCGGCAGACCTGGCCGTCTACTTTCAGGATGGTGTCCCCTTCCCGCAGGCCGTCGGCGCAGCTTTGGGCGTTGTCGGTAAACTGGGCCACGGTGGTGCTGCCCAGCTTACCGCTTGTAATAACCAGCACCAGCAACACCACAAAGCCCAGCACAAAGTTCATCATCGCACCGCTCAGCGTTACGATAAAACGCTGCCAGGCGGTGGCTTCCTCAAAGGGCTGGTCCTGCACAACGACCGGAAACAGGCTGCGCCTGCGCGACTGCTTGGGGGCGGGCTGCGGCGCAGGCGCGGCGGTTTCCTCTGCGTCCGCGTCCTCGTTGTCCTCCGGCAGGGGGCTGAACAGGTTGTAGCCGCCCAGCGGGAACAGGCGCAGGGTATAGGTGGTACTTCCCCTTCTGCGCTGAAAAATTTTGGGGCCGAAACCGATGGAAAATTCCTCGACATGGATGCCGCAATGGCGGGCGGCAAGAAAATGCCCCAGTTCATGTACCAAAATGACCGCCCCAAACACGAGCAGTGATACCAGCCCGGTCAGCAATGCAGTCATAGACACCTCACAAAATCAAATGTGCGCTTCCACATAGGCACGCGCCATACGGTCACATTCATAAACGTCAGACAAAGTATAGTCGCCGCCGAAGCTGTCGCTGTCAACGATGCCCTCAACCAGACGGCCGATGTCCAAAAAGCCGATCTCATCCCGCAGGAAGTGGGCCACGGCGGCCTCGTTGGCACCGTTGGCGGCGCAGGGGGCCAAGCCGCCCTTGCGGATGGCCTTTTTGCAGGCGGCCAGGCAGCGGAAGGTCTCATCGTCCGCCTGGGCGATGCTGAGCTTGGTCAGCGCGGTGAAGTCCAGCTCCGGCACGGGGCTGGGCAGGCGGTCGGGCCAGGTCAACGCGTACTGGATGGGGATACGCATATCCGGCACGCCCAGCTGGGCAATGATGGAATGGTCGGCAAACTGGACGGCCGAATGGATGATGCTCTCCCGCTGGACAACGATCTGAATTTTATCCTCGGGCAGTCCGAACAGCCAGGCAGCTTCGATTAGCTCCAGGCCCTTGTTCATCAGGGTGGCGGAGTCGATGGTGATCTTGGCACCCATGTTCCAGTTGGGATGCTTGAGGGCATCGGACTTGGTCTTGGTGCGCAGCTCCTCGGTCTTCATGCCGAAGAAGGGGCCACCGGAGGCCGTGAGCAGAATCTTCTCCAGCGTTTTGGCGCTGGGGGCGTCCTGCAGGCACTGGAATATGGCGCTGTGTTCGCTGTCCACAGGCAGCAGTTTGACGCCGTATTTTTTGACGGCATCGGTGACCAGGTGGCCGCCGGTAACAAGGCTCTCTTTATTGGCGAGGGCCAGGTCGTGGCCGCTCTCAATGGCAGCCAGCGAGGCAGGTAGACCCGCGATGCCGACGACAGCGTTCAGCACCACGTCGGGGCCGTCCATGGCGGCCAGCTCGCGCAGACCCTCGGCACCCTGCAGCAGCTTGGGGGCATCGGCCTGACCGGCCAGCGCGGCAGAAAGCTTTGCATAAGCATCGGGGTTTACCACGGCTACGTATTTGGGGTGGAACTCGTTGATCTGCTCCAGCAGTTTATCCACGCTGGAATTGGCGGCCAGACCAAACACGGAATAGCCGTGCATGCGGGCTACGTCCAGGCTCTGGGTGCCGATAGAGCCGGTAGAACCCAGCAGCGTAATGGCTTTATTCATGTTGACACGTCCTTTTTTACAGAACATAGAAGAAATAGCGCACTGCGATGGAAACGAACGGGGCAATGAACATCACACTGTCAAAGCGGTCAAGGATGCCGCCGTGCCCCGGAAAGATGGTGCCGTAATCCTTGATGCCGACCTGACGCTTGACCGACGAGGCGAACAGATCGCCCAGGATGCCCAGCACCGAGGCGATAGCGCCCATGACCACCAGGATGGCATAGTGGCGGGGCTGCACCTGAATGGTGATGACGTTGTGGCTGGCCGACAGGAACGAGTAGACCAGTGTGAGCACCACGCCCGCCAGCACGCTGCCAAAGATGCCGCCGATGGCACCCTCCACCGTTTTGTGGGGACTGACGATGGGGGCCAGCTTGTGCTTGCCGAAGGCCCGGCCTGCAAAGTAAGCGGCCGTGTCACCGCCCCAGGCGAAGCAGAGGATCAGCAGGATAAAGTAGATGGCATCATAGCGATACTGCGCAAAGGGCAGGCAGCGCTTGAGGTGGATCAGCGAGTAGAAGCAGAACACGATGACCCCGGAGAAGTACACATAGCCCGAAAGCTTACCGAAATCCAACGTCTGCACGTGGGCAATCTGGCACACATTGAGGAACAGCACCAGCAAAAAGCAGAACGGCAGGATCAGGGCACGGACAGACTGGCTGCTGGTAAGCATGACCAGCAGCGTAAACGGCACAGCCGCGGCGTACAGATACCATTGCTTTTTGCCAAAGCCCATAGCGCTGAACACCTCGTGGATGGCCAGCAGGCAGATGGCGCTGAGGACAAAATCAAAAACAATGGTATCAAAAAATGCCAGCACAGCGGCCAAAACAGCCAGGCCAACAACAGCGGTGATAACGCGGGTCTTCATACGGTGTTCCCTTTCACGGATAGATTTAATAACAGCCTATGCGGGCATACCATCAGGCATACCCGCACAGGCATGGTTGAAGGACTGATGTGTGAGGATCAGACTTCCATGATTTCTTTGTTTTTGGCGGCGCAGGTCTCGTCGATCTGTTTGACGTACTTGTCGGTCAGCTTTTGGGTCTCTTCTTCCAGCTTCTTCTGGTCGTCCTCGGTCAGCTCACCGGCCTTCTTCATGGCCTTGAACTTATCCATGGCGTCGCGGCGGACGTTACGGACGGCGACCTTGGCCTCCTCGCCCTGCTTCTGGACCTCCTTGGTCAGCTGCTTGCGGCGCTCCTCGGTGGGTGCGGGAAAGACCAGGCGGATGACCTGGCCGTCATCGATGGGGTTAATGCCGATGTCGCTGGTCTGGAGGGCCTTGGAGATGGGCTTGAGCATCTGACGGTCCCAGGGAGTGATGGTCAGGATGCGGGCCTCGGCCACAGCCACAGCGGCGATCTGGTTGATGGGCGTGGGGCTGCCGTAGTAGTCCACGGCGACCTTGTCCAGGATGGCGGGGTTGGCGCGGCCGGCGCGGATGGCGGCCAGCTCGTGGACCAGGTGGTTGACGCTGGCGCTCATTTTCTCTTCATAGGGTTTGGTAGTACTGCTCATAGGTGATTCTCCTTATTCCTGTATTAGTATAGGGGGATATTATGAATTTTTCTGCTTACCTTGTAAAAATTCCGGCTTACTCTTTGACCAGCGTGCCGACGACCTCGCCCTGCAGGGCCTTGGCGATGTTGGCGGGCTTGCCCAGGTCGAACACCAGGATAGGCAGGCTGTTGTCGCGGCATAGGGTGGCGGCGGTGGAGTCCATGACGGCCAGACGCTCATCCAGCACGCGGGTGAAGGTCAGCGTGTCGTAGCGCACAGCGTCGGCGTACTTATGGGGATCCTTGTCATAGACACCGTCCACCATGGTGGCCTTGAACATAGCGTCTGCACCGATCTCCAACGCGCGCAGGGCGCTGGCGGTATCGGTGGAGAAGATGGGGTTGCCGGTGCCGCCGCCGAAGACGACGATCTTACCGGATTCCAGCGCGGCGATGGCCTTGTCGCTGGTGAACACCTCGGCCACCTGGGGCATGAAGGAACTGGTCATGACCACGGCGGGCACACCCTGCTGGCGCAGGGCATCCTTGACGGCCAGCGCGTTCATCACGGTAGCCAGCATGCCGATCTTATCAGCGTCCATGCGGTCCATCTTACCGCTGGAACGGCCGCGCCAGAAGTTGCCGCCGCCGACCACGATGCCGATCTGGGCGCCCAGGTCGTGGGCGGCCTTGATGCCGGCGCAGATGGAAGCGATGGTCTCCTCATCAAAGCCGGTGCCCTTGGGACCGGAGAGAGCCTCGCCGCTGACTTTCAGCAGGATACGTTTATACTGAATTGCCATAATACACACCTCTTGCGTTTACCGCACACAGGCACAGTAAACCATTGTTTTATTTGGGTACTATTTTACAATAATTTGGCCGTAAAGTAAAGCCATGAAATAAAAAAAGCGCATCTTCTGCCCCGGCCGCAGGAACGGTGGGCAGAAAACACGCAGGATTTGTTGCAATGGAACCAGTAAGATATTAAGGCAACACCGCACAATTCCCGCCTTACGGCTTAAGCACCGCTTCGGCGGCTGCGGCACGGCATCTGCGTTGCCAAAATGCTCGATAATACACAAAGTATTATCTGCGCTTTTGGCTTAGCAGCTGCCGTGCCTCGCTCGCCGTATCGGCACTTAGAATTGTGCGGTATTGCCTTAAGTGTCGGAAGGCTCCTCCGGGGCGGAAAGGTAAAGGCGGAGTTCGCTCTCGTACAAGCGGCGGCGACGACGGGTGCTGCCTGTGTCCGGAGCAGACAGATGCAGCGTGCCCAGGTCTTCGGCCTGGCAGGTGGGCAGGGTGAACAGCAGGCCGCGCCCCCCTTCCGGCTGGCTGATCTGCCAGCCCATGGCGGTACAGTAGGCTCGGATCAGCGGCAGGCCCAGGCCGCCTTTAGCCAGCAGCTCCGAGGTCCAGACGCCCTCCAACAGCAGGCGGCGGGCATCCTGCGGCAGGCCGGGCCCGTTATCGCGGTACAAAAGCTGGTTCTGCGTGCAGGTAAGGGTGATCTCCACGGCGTCCGGTTCCGGCACGGCCTGAATGGAGTTGGTAAACAGGTTGACCAGCAGCCCATCCAGCAGGGCGGGGTCTCCCATCGTGGGGAAAACGTCCAGGCCGGGGGCGGTCTCCAACCGGGCGTGGACCGCGCGGGTGCCGCCCACCGTCAACTCGTTAAACAGCTCGACCGTCTCGTGCAGCTGGCTCAGCAGTTCCAAGGGGGCGGGCACACGCAGCATCTGCAATACGGGGGCCGCGGCAGCATCGGCGGCGTGGTCACCCAGGCGGCGCAGGTAGGCCAGCTGCCAGTTGATTTCTCGCATCATGGTGCGCAGGTCAGCGTACTCGGCAGGGTTCAGGTGTTGGAGCATGTAGTCGTCCAGGACTTCGACCGCGTTTTCCAGTTGGTTGAAGGTGCCCTGGAAACGGCCGCGCAAACCGCCGCGCAGCGCCAAAGCCAACGATTCATCGTCCTGCAGCATGCGGTTACGCCCCTTTCTTTAATATGTTTCCAGTTCCCGGATATACTCCAGCATGCCTTTCAGCAGTTTGCCGTTGGACAGTACAGCGTCCTGCGGCAGGCCAAAGCGCACACAAAGCTGCTGATACAGCGGTGTGCCCTGCTTTTGCATCGCACGGGAGAGCCGACCAACGGCTGCTGTGATGGCACGCTCGTCCACCGGCTGGTCCTTAGCGGCCATCTGGTACAGGATGCCGATGGGTAGATCCCGTTCATCCGACCAGGCAAAAAGGATCATCCGCTCCAGGTATGTACAGCCGCTCAGCACCGGGTTGGCCTGCATGTCCCGCAGGATGCGGCGGCAGTGGTTTCGCACACGGTAGAGCTGCGCGGCTTCGTCGCCAGCGCCCAACAGGTAGACACGCTCAAACAGCGTGCGCATCTCGTATGGTCTAAGAATAACCTCTTGGCCGCGAAATGTCAACAAGGCATCTTCGCCAGAGGTCTGTTCCGGCGTGGGTGCCGAGAGCAGCAGCCGGGGTTTGGGCACCAGCTGCATGGCGCGTATCCCGCAGATAAGAGTCTGGATGCCGGGGTCGCGCAGCTGCATATCCAGCACGATGACCTGCGGGTTCAGCCCGTTCTGCAATAGCTGCAGCACCTCCCGCCCGGTGGAGACTACTGCCAGCGCACGGACCTCCGGGTGCGTCTGGGCAAAAAGATGTATGCTGCTGCGGTCCAAATGGGACTGCACCGCAAACAGTGTAGTGACAGGTGCAAATGAGCCTGTAAATCCCATGGTATCCCTTCCCTTTTTCCTGTCCGGGGTGCCCCGGTCATTCCATAGTAGTCTGCTCATAGTTACAACGTCCTGCCGCAGAAATCCGATAAAACATCGCGCAGCTGCTCCGGCCCGATGGAGTTCTCGTACAGATAGCACAGCAGCCGGCAGGCCGGGACTTCCTCCAGGGCGGCGGTGTAGTAGCTGACGGGCGCGGCCTCGCTGCTGCGGCGGGCGCTGAAGCAGAGCATGGTATCGCTGCGGCGCAGGGTGTACTCCACGCGGTGGGCCTGCTGCAGCCCGGGCAGTGCCGAGTATTCGCGCACATAGTGGGCCAAAGGAGCCTCTTGGACAGATTTCATCGTAGCGGTTCTCCCCTATTGTTTGATGCGGGGATGACAGTTATGCGGCCATTCCCCGGAAAATAGTTTCTTACTAAAACTATAGGAGATAGCGGCGTGAGAATCAATGCACATATCGTACACGCTTTTATACGTTGATGGCATAAAATGTACGAAATGAATATATTATTGCAAGATATGTTCTCTTTTGCGTGTCGAAGCCTGGTAGAAATCGTCAGAATAGCGGGCAGCGCGTATATTTTCGTACATGAAAAATAATTTTTTATAATAAAAAAAACCTGACAGCATATTTGCCGTCAGGTTTGTGGTGGAGGATGGGGGACTCGAACCCTCGACCTCTGCGATGTGAACGCAGCGCTCTAACCAGCTGAGCTAATCATCCATATTCGGTTGGTCAACGCTGATTATTATAAAGCATTGCATCCGTTTTGTCAACCCCCTGCTACACAAATTTACAGCCTGGAATTTGCCGCGCTGTTATGTGTATTTACATGCAAAAAGCCCCCAGCCGCGGCAAAACGGCTGGGGGCACGGATGCTATTTTACAGGAAAATCACTTGCTCAGGGCATCGGCCAGGGCGTGGAGCTGGGCGGTGGAAGCATCATCCAGCGAGCCCTTGACGGTGACGGTCTCGTCCAGGATGGTCAGGTTCTTGCTGGCCTCGAACATCTTGCGCATGACGCGGGCAGCGGTGGGCGCCCAGGAACCATTCTCCATCAGGGCGACGGTACGGTTCTGGTAGTTGCGCTCGGTCAGATGCTCGATGAAGGTCTTGGTGAACGGGAAGACGTCGCCGTTATAGGTGGGGGTTGCCAGCACCAGCTTGCTGAAGCGGAATGCCTGGGCGACGGCCTCGGCCATATCGCAGCGGGCTAGGTCCATCACAACGACCTGCTGGCCCTTGGTGCGCAGTTCCTCGGCCAGCTGCTCGGCAGCGTCGGCGGTATGGCCGTAGATGGAGGTATAGGCCACCAGGATGCCGTCGGTCTCGGGGCGGTAGGCGCTCCAGGTATCATAGGCAGCCAGCACGTCGGCCAGCTGCTCCTTATGCAGGATGGGGCCGTGCAGCGAGCAGATGGTCTCGATGTCCAGACCAGCAGCCTTTTTCAGCACAGCCTGCACCTGCACACCGTACTTGCCCACGATGCCGATGAAATAGCGGCGGGCTTCGGGCAGCCACTCTTCCTCCACATCCAGTGCGCCGAACTTGCCGAAAGCATCAGCGCTGAACAGGACTTTGTCTGCATCGTCATAGGTCATAATGACTTCCGGCCAGTGGACCATGGGGGCGGTGACGAAGTGCAGGGTGTGATGGCCCAGGGGCAGAGTGTCGCCTTCCTTGACGACGATGCGGCGGTCAGCATAGTCGGTGCCAAAGAACTGCTGCATCATGACAAAGGCCTTGGCGGAAGATACAATTTTAGTGGTGGGGTATGCCTGGGCAAAGGCATCGATGGAACCGGCGTGGTCAGGCTCCATGTGCTGGACAACCAGGTAGTCCGGTGCACGATCACCCAGTGCGGCGGCGATCTTGGTGATCCACTCGTCAGTGAAGTGGGCGTCAACGGTGTCCATCACAACGGTCTGGTCGTCCATGATCAGATAGGAGTTGTAGGCCATGCCGTTAGGGACGCTATATTGGCTTTCAAAGAGATCCACTGCGCGATCATTGACACCAAGGTAAACAATATCTTTTGTGATTTCCATAGTGGGTTCCTCCCGTAAATGAAAATTGGAATTGTGAGAATGAAAATTTGGGGATTAATGAGATTGAAATTGTTGAATCGGTGAGGTTGTGAGATTGATAAGTTTTTGCCGATGGGTATAGTATAGCATACTTTTAGGAATTTGTCTCGGTTTTTATAAAATTATTTTGAGAAAAATGTAAATATTTAGGAGGCAATAAAATGCTTTCTCTCCCCCACCTGCCTGCGGCAGGAGCCTCCTCACAGAGGAGGCTGTTTGATGGGGCATCATACTTAGATGAACAAAAATCCCCGCCTTGCGGCGGGGACGGGCTGCAGTGATTATACGCGGGTCTTCAGGACTTCGTGCTCGGGCACGGAAGCGTCCATGGCGCGCGGGGCGCCTTCGACCCACTGGATGGCCTTCTTGGGGCACTTGCTTACGCAGGTACCGCAGCCATTGCACTTGGTGTAGTCGATGACAGCCACGTTGTCTTTCAGGAAGATGGCCTGATTCGGGCAGTTGCGCACGCACAGACCGCAAGCAATGCAGCCGACCTTGCAGGTCTTGTTGACCACAGCACCCTTGTCCTTGCTGCTGCACTTAACGGCAGGCTGGGGGGCGATAGGCTTCATCTGGATGACCTTGCGCGGGCAGACAGCGGTGCAGGCAGTGCAGCCGGTGCACTTTTTGCGGTCGACTACCGCCACACCATTGATGACATGGATGGCATCGAATTTGCAGGCACGGGTGCAGTCACCCAAGCCTAAGCAGCCGTAGGCGCAGGCACTGGGGCCGCCAGCCAGAGCTGCCGCAGCGGCACAGGTCTGGATGCCCTGATAGTCAAAGCGCTTGCCGCAGTTTTCGCCGCCAGCGCAGATGACCGTAGCACGCAGGCTGGGGCGGTCATCGGTATCGTTGCCCATGATGGTGTTGATGGCGTCGGCCGCCTTGTCACCACCGGGGGCACATTTAAAGGTAGGGGCACCGTCCATGACGATGGCCTTGGCGTAGTCGGCACAGCCGGCATAGCCGCAGCCGCCGCAGTTGGCACCGGCCAGGCACTCGGTGATCTGTGCAATACGGGGGTCCTCATACACAGCCATGAATTTGGAAGCAAGCACCAGAATGACGCCGCCGGCCAGACCCAGCACCACCAGTACCACGATAGCTAATACGATAGGGTTCATTCTCTCCATTCCCCTTTCTTACAGAATCGCGTTGATGATGTTTTCGACCAGACCACCAAAGCCCATGAAGCTGAGCGAGGTGATAGCGGCGGAAACCAGCGTGATGGGCAGGCCCTTGAAGCTTTCCGGCGGGTTGGAGGCCTCGACGCGCTGACGCACACCGCAGAACAGCAGCATAGCCACCAGGAAGCCCACACCGGCACCGGCTGCGCAGACGAGAGCCTCGGCATAGGCCATGCCGAAACCGAACTCGGTCACAACAGCGGAGTAGTCCTGCACGGCCAGGATGGTAACGCCCAGCACGCAGCAGTTGGTGGTGATCAGGGGCAGGTAGACGCCCAGGCTCTGGTACAGGGCCGGAACGTACTTTTTCAGCACGATCTCGATGAGCTGGACCAGAACGGCGATGACCAGAATGAAGACAATGGTCTGCAGATAGCCGAGATTAAACTTATCCAGCAGCAGGATCTGCATGGGGAAGGTAACGGCAGTGGCAATGACCATAACAGCGATAACGGCCGCGCCCATGCCGGCGGAGGAATCCAGCTTTTTGGAAACGCCCAGGAACGGGCAGATGCCCAGGAACTGAACCAGGACGTAGTTGTTGACCAGGATCATGCTGAAGAAGATCGTGGCAAAGGTTGCGATATGTGCACTCATTCCTCAGCGCCCCCTTTCTGCTCTTCTTTGGCGGCGTCGATCTTTTCCAGCATCACATCGCCGCAGCTCTTGCGCTCGATGGGCTTGTTGAGCTTGCGCTCCAGCCAGACACAGCCAGCCATCAGGCAGCCGAAGACGAAGAAGCCGCCGGGTGCGGAGTTCATCACGGTCATCTTGTCGACACTGTCGGGGATGATGGTGATGCCCAGCCAGGTGCCGTTGCCGATGATCTCACGGATGGAGGACATCAGCAGCATGGTCAGGATGTAGCCGATGCCCATGCCCAGGCCGTCCAGAGCGGAGTCGACAACGGTGTTTTTGCAGGCGAACATCTCGGCACGGCCGAGGATGATGCAGTTAACGACGATCAGGGCCAGGTACACACCCAGAGATTTGTACAGGGCGGGCACGAAAGCCTGCAGCACCATCTGCACCACGGTAACGAAGGTGGCGATGATGACAATATAGCACGGCAGATGCACCTTGGCCGGGATGACCTTGCGCAGAGCCGAGATAACGATGTTGGAGCAGATCAGAACAAAGGTCATGGCAAGACCCATGCCGACAGCGCCGGAAACGGTGGTGGTAACAGCCAGTGCGGAGCAGCAGCCCAGCACCAGGCGCAGGACGGGGTTCTCACGAATGATGCCCGCCGTAAAGACTTTCCATTTGCTCGGTTTCTCGTTCATCTTTACAGCACCCCCTTGATCTCATTGTTGTAGCAGTCGATTGCCGCGTTGACGGCGTTGAACACTGCGTTGCTGGAATAGGTGGCGCCGGACAGGGCATCCACGGGGCTGCCGTTGGAGACTTCGCCGCCGTTCCAGCCCACAAAGCCGGAAGCAAAGCTGTCATCGGCCACCTTGGAGCCAATGCCGGTGGTCTGGGTGGAAGCGTCGATGCTGATGTTGGAGACAGCGCCCTCGGCGTCAAAAGCGACGTAGACGGTGACGTCCTTGCCGGAGTAGCCGGAGGCGGCAGCCTTGACGGCCACATCGCCGTTGGCGGTGGTGACAGCGCCCTGCACACCATCGGTGGTCAGGTTCTCAACCTCGGTCATATCGTCGGACGTGGTTCCCTCCGGCAGGACAGAGACATAGGCGGCCAGCGTTTCCGCCTTGGTATTTTCCTCGATAATGGGGGCCGTGATGTCGTTCAGCACGGCCAGCAAAGCGCTGCAGATCAGGCAGATAGCCACCAGCACGATGACCGGCAGGACCAGCTCTTTAAAAGCGCTCTGGTTTTCGGTATTTTTCTCGTTTGCCATCAGGCTTTGCCCCCTTCCTCAGCGGCCTTCTTGGCCTTTTTGGGCTTCTTGTAGCCCAGCGGGGTCTGGTGACCCCAGGCGTTGAACCACGGAGTCATCAGGTTGCCCAGCAGGATGGCATAGCTCATGCCTTCATTCATCGAGCCGAAGTGGCGGATGAGGAAGGTGATAAGGCCGATGAAAACGCCATAGAACAGCTTGCCCTTAGTGGTGAACGGGCTGGTCACGTAGTCGGTCGCCATAAAGACAGAGCCGAACAGCAGGCCGCCGGACATGCACTCGATCAGGGCAGCGTAGGGGTCGCCGGTGTTCAGGGTGGTCAGGATAAAGACGGTGGCCACGATGGTGACGGGGATGGTGGCCTGGATGGTCTTTGTGGCAACCAGGTAGGCAAAGCCCAGCAGGATGGCCAGCACGCAGACCTCGCCCATCATGCCGCCGTGCAGGCCCAGGAACATATCCAGCAGGCTGACGGCATGGCGGTCCACACTGGAGGCCAGCGGCGTGGCGGAAGCCAGGGCATCCACTGCCATATCCGGGTAGACGTAAGCAGTCATGCGGGAGGTAAAGCCCAGGAACAGGACGATACGGCCCACCAGCGCGGGGTTGGCAAAGTTATAGCCCAAGCCGCCGAACAGCTGCTTGGTAATAACGATAGCCACAAAGGCACCCACAACGGCAATCCAGAGCGGCATGCCCACCGGCATGTTCAATGCCAGGATGATACCGGTGACCACGGCGGAGAGGTCACCTACCGTGTTGGGCTTGTGGAGCAGACGCTCATAAATGTACTCAAATGCCACACAGGCAAAGGTGGTGACAACCACCAGCAGCAGGGCCCGTGCGCCGAAAATCAGTGCCGAAGCCAGCACGGCGGGCAGCAGCGCAATGACAACATTGCCCATCAGACCGCGGGTGGTGGAATGGTCACGGATATGCGGCGAGGCAGTAACAAGCAGACGATCTTCCATAAATCATTTGCCTCCTTTCCGCAGTTCGCCCAGGTACCATGCCTTGGCAAGCGTCATTGTCTGGCTGACGGGGCGCTTGGCCGGGCAGGCATAGGTACAGCTGCCGCAGGCAACGCAGAGGTCGACGCAGCGGGCTTTCAGGGTGTCAAAATCCTTGTTGTTGAAGGCCGCAACCGCCTCCACAGGTTCCAGGCCCATGGGGCAGGCCTCAATGCAGCGACCGCAGCGGATGCAGGCCGAAGGCTCCGGCAGGACAGCTGCCTGCTTGCTGAACAGCAAAAGGCCGTTGTTCTGCTTCAGCACGGGGTAGTCCGCGCTGGGGGCAGCGCCGCCCATCATGGGGCCGCCGAAGATGATTTTGCCCAGTTCGACACCCTCTTTGATGCCGCCGCAGGCTTCAATCACATCACGGTACAGCGTGCCGATGGGCACCTCGATATTCTGCGGCTTGGCAATGGCATCGCCCTCGACGGTGACACGCTTGGATACCAGAGGAATACCAGTTTTCAGGTACTTGCCCAGGGTGGATACACTGGTCACGTTCATAATCACGCAGCCGGCGTCGGCGGGCAGACCGGGTTTGCCGGTGGGGCCCACCTGGGGCACCTCACGGCCGGTGCAGGTCTCCACCAGCGTTTTCTCAGCGCCCTGCGGGTAACGCATGGGCAGCGGCTTGACCTCGACACCCTTCATATTGCGCACGAGAGAGCAGAGCAGGTCGATGCACTCCGGCTTATTGCGCTCGATACCGATGATGCAGTGCGGGATCTCGCAGTACTTCATGACGGCTTCGATACCGGAGATGATGGTATCGCTGCACTCAAGCATTTCGCGGCAGTCAGTGGTCAGGTAAGGCTCACACTCGGCTGCGTTGATGAGCAGCGTATCGATGGTATTGGCAGCCAGCTTGACATGGGCCGGGAAACCGGCGCCGCCTACGCCCACCAGGCCGCAGTTCTGCACGGCAGCCATCAGGCTGGGTTTGTCGGTGACCGTCGGTGGTACGCAGGCCGGGTCGATGGTCTGCTCGCCGTCGGTCTTGATGGCAACGGCAGTGGTCATGCTGCCGTTGACCATGCGCATCGGGGCAACATCCTGTACCGTGCCGGATACGCTGGAATAAATGCTGGCACTGACAAAGCCGCCGGCCTTGCCGATGAGAGTACCAACCATAACGGTGTCGCCTTTTTTGACGACGGGCTCGGCCGGGGCACCGATGTGCATCGACATGGGAATAATGACATGCTCAGGCGTAGGCATCTTGACGGTGGCCAGCCCGGCAGTCGCTTTCGCATGGGGCACATTCGCGCCTTTGGCGGAGTGTTTCAGGGATTTGAACAAGCTATTTCCCCCATTCTGGTTTGGCACAGCGGACGGGTGAACGCCCCTGCTGTGCCCTGATTTTTGTGCCCACCAGGCGGAAACGCACGGCTTTAATGGCGTTCTCTCCCCGCGAAACGGGCAATAATACGATTTCATTGTAACCGCCTTTAAAAAGCAAGTCAAGGCGATTCGGTACACTTCGGCCAAACTGTCAGAAAGAGAGCAATTTATGCAAAACTTTGGCTCTTTGTTGCAGAATTTGTACGATTCTTGCAGGAATTGTGAATTTTATAACGTCAAATTTATGACAATTTTTCCATACCGAAACAGACGGCCCCAAAACAGGACCGTCTGCTTACCTATTTAAATATAAGTCAATTACAGCTCGATCTCCTGCAGGCGCAGCAGGGCGAGGATATAGATCTTCAGCGCTTCGATCAGCTTATCGAAGTTGGCACCCTCGTTGGCACCGTGCATCGGGCCGGCGAATTCCGGCAGGGGCAGGTCGGTGTGCTCGGGGCCGAAGCTGACCGCATAGGGGAAGTGGCGGGCGTAGGTGCCGCCGCCCATGGTAAAGGGGGTCTTGCCCTCGCCGGTCACATCGTTGTAGGTGGTGATCAGCGTCTGGATAGCCGGGCTGTCGGCTGCGATGTAGAACGGCACGCGGCTGGACAGGTCCTCCAGGTGGGCAGCGTCGCCGCAGACCTGGGTCATGATGGCGGTCATCTTCTCGGGGTCGGTGTTGGTGGGATAGCGGCAATCGAAGCTCTGGCGGATAACGCCGTCCTTCATCTCGATCGTGCCGCCGATAATGGTCAGCGGGTCGAACAGGCCGTCATCTGCGGCAATGCCCAGGGCACTGCCGTCGGTGGAGGCGTGCAGGGTGTGCAGCACCTGCAGGTAGGCATCCTCCTGCGGGGTGCAGACGCCGCTCTTGAGCAGGCAGTCCACAATCAGGCTGATGGCGTTGACGGTGCCTTCGGGCATAGCGGCGTGTCCGCTCTTACCCCAGCCGCGGATGATGGTGGAGCCGCTCTCCCCTGCCTCGAAGGTCACGCCCTCGGTCTGTACCAAGGCGCCGGCGGCGACCTGCACAGTGCAGGAAGCACGGTCCGGCACGGCGTTGTGGGCCACGCCGCCCTCAAAAGCAGTGATGATACCGTCCAGCTTGGGGCTGACGATCTCGCCGTTGAAGCCGCCCTTCTCGCCGTTGCAGACCGGGAACTCGGCATCCGGGGTGAAGCAGAAAGCGGGCATGGGGTAATGCTCGGCGTAGTAGTCCACATCGTGCATGTTGGTCTCCTCGTTGGCGCCAAGCAGGGCGCGGACGGGATACTTCAGCTGCACGCCGCTGTCTTTCAGATACTTCAGCGCATACAGGCACAGGATGCTGGGGCCTTTGTCATCGGCCACGCCGCGGCCCAACAGCCAGCCCTCCCGCACGCGGACGGTGTAGGGGTCGGCGTCCCAGCCGTTGCCCTCGGGCACTACATCGGTGTGGGTGATGGTGGCCAGGAACTTCTGGCCGTCAGCGATAGTGCCGGTCTCAGCCCAGCCGATGTAGCTGTCGGCATTGTAGGTAGAAAGGCCCAGCTCCTCGGCAATTTCCAGTGCCTTGGCCAGCGCGGCCTTGGGGCCGGGGCCGAACGGGGCACCGGGGGCAGCTTCGCCCTCGACACTGGGAACGGCCACCAGACGGGTGATGTCCCGCAGGATGTTGTCGCGGTTTTCTTCGGCAAAGGCGTCGATGGACGCCCAACGCGGATCATTCATAAAGGAATCCTCCTATAAATTTACGTTTGTACTAGTATAACACAAAGCGGAAAAAAGTAAAAGGCAGTACCGCACAAATCCTAATGCCTTTGCAGCAAAAATTGTGCAGTACCGCCTGGAGGTGTTAATCTTTTTCTTCGGTGTCGGCGTTCATGGTGACGATCTCGGCAATTTTGCAGCCGGTGGGGGTGCCTGCCAGGCCGCCGATGCCGGTCTCCCGCAGGTCCTTGCTCATGGCGTTGCCGACTTCGGCCATGGCATCGATGACTTCATCGGCGGGGATGTGGCCGACGACCCCGGCCAGCGCCATGTCGGCGGCGGAGACAGCGTTCATCGCACCGATGACATTGCGCTTGACGCAGGGAATCTCGACAAGGCCTGCAACGGGGTCGCAGACAAGGCCCTCGAGGTTGGTCAGGGCCATAGCGAAAGCTTCGGCACACTGCTCGGCCGTGCCGCCCTTTAAGTCGACGAGGGCTGCGGCGGCCATGGCGCTGGCAGCGCCCACCTCGGCCTGGCAGCCGCCCTCGGCCCCTGCTAAGGTGGCGCGGCTGGCGACCACCTGACCAAAACCGGCGGCGACATACAAGGCGCGGCAGACAGCTTCTTCATCAGCCGAGCCGGTGCGCCAGAGCGGCAGCAGCACCGCAGGCAGTACGCCGCAGCTGCCTGCGGTGGGTGCAGCTACGATGCGCTTCATGCAGGCGTTGCACTCGGCGGTTTTGAGGGCCTCGGCCATGACGGACGCAAAGTAGCCGCTGGCGTAGAGTGCCCCCCGGGCGGCAGCCTGCTCCACCTTGGCTGCATCGCCGCCGACAAAGCCGCTCATCGAGCGGTCAGCACCGCAGTAGCCGTCGCTGGTGGCGCGCATGACCGACCAGAGGCGGTGCATCTCGGCCTCGCTTTCGGTGCGGGTCAGGCCGCTTTCGGCCAGGTCGCTTTCCAAAATTACTTCGTACAGGGGCTGCCGGGACTCCTGGCAGGCTTGCAGCATTTCGCGGATGGAGGAGAATGACATACAGATGCCCCCTTACAAATTTAAAATGGTAACTTTGACGATGCCGGGCTGGCTGCGCAGTTCCCCGGCAATTTCTTCGGGGATAGGCTCGTCACATTCCAGCACCATGACGGCGTAGCCGCCCGCTGCGGAACGGTAGAGCTGCATGGTAGCGATGTTGACGCCGTGGGCGCTCAGGCACTCGGACACGGTGGCCACGTGACCGGGGGTATCCTGGTTGTGGACGATGAGGGTGTTGTGGTCACCGCCAAAGTTGGTGGTGATGCCATCGATCTGGCAGATATTGATGCGCCCGCCGCCGATGGACGCGCCGACGACTTCCAGCTTGCGGCCTGACACGCCGACCAGCCGCAGTACCGCCGTGTTGGGATGGGCGCCGCGCAGGTTGATGGAGCCGATTTTATAGTGCAGGCCGCTGGCCTTGGCCAGGGCGAAGCTGTTGGGGATGCGGTCATCATCGGGCTGCATGCCCAAAAGACCGGCCACGAGGGCACGGTCGGTGCCATGGCCGCGGCCGGTGGCGGCAAAGCTGCCGTAGAGTAGGATCTCCGCCTGGGCAGGCTGCTCCCCCAGCAGGCGGCGTGCCGTACTGCCAATGCGAACCGCACCGGCCGTATGGCTGCTGGACGGCCCCGTCATGACCGGGCCGAGGACATCAAATAAACGCATGGTGATCCCTCCTGTATTTGCATAGTATACCGTATTGCAGTTTTTATTGCAAGGGCAAGGCAAAAATACAGAGAAAACCTTGTTTTTGTACCTGAGCGGAAAACAAAAACAGTTTTTGGCGGGCTGCACCGCCGTAAAACAAGATTTTGCGCGAAATCCCTTGACAATTTGTGGGCAAAGGCATAAAATAAATAAGTCATCCGAATATATGGGCCTGTAGCTCAGTTGGGAGAGCGTTCGGTTCGCATCCGAGAGGTCAAGGGTTCGAATCCCTCCAGGTCCATAAAAAAACAGGCCCCTTGCCGCGTCCCGGCAAGGGGTCTGCTTTTTATGCTGACATGGAGAGGATTCGAACATGGCGACGGCGCTGCACCGTTTCATAGAGGAATAATGCAAGGCAGCACAGGGTTACAGGGACGCCGCCCCCTGTAAATCGACCCGCAAACGCAAACCGGGAAATAATGCAAATGCCCATGGGTCAGCACTCCCACCGGAATCGTTTCATATCCACGCACCCGTTGGGTTTGAATTGGATGCCTTCCCGTTCCAACAAGTGCTGTTGTTCGGGCCAATTGGGGGCGGGGCGGCCGGCGTGGTTGACTACGCGGTGGCAGGGGTAGCTGCCGTACAGCTCGGCATGGCTGAGGACGTTGCCTACCAGCCGCGCATTGTTGTCGCGGCCGATCAGGCGGGCAATCTGACCGTAGCTGGCCACCTTGCCGCGGGGTATCTCCCCTACGGCAGCCAAAATCTCGTAAATCAGGTCCTCGTGCAGTACTTTGCGCATGGCGGCATCCCCTTTCTAGGTATAAGATACCCGCTTCAGGCGGCGGTGTCAATGCGCCAGCTTGTACATGGCACTGAAATAGCCGCCGTGCTGCACCAGCTCGGCAAAGGTGCCGGTCTCGGCGATGCGGCCATCTTTTAGGACAAAAATTTCATCATAACATTCCAGCAGCGAGGCTTCCAGCCGGTGGGTCACCACCACGCGGGTGATGCCGGTGAGGGACAGGATGTCCTGCGTGATCTCGTGGGCGGTCTGAGCGTCCAGTGCGGCGGTGGCTTCGTCCGCCAGCAGGATGGACGATTGTTTGAGCAGTGCACGAGCAATGGCAATGCGCTGCTTTTCGCCGCCGGAAAGCTCGCACCCGCCTTCGCCGCAAAGGGCATCCAGGCCGCGCCGGGCTACGAGTTCTTCCAGGTGGGCGCGGCGGATGACCTCATCCAGGGTCTCCTGCGGAAAAACACGGAACATCGTAATATTATCCCGGATGGAGGCGTTAAAGACAAACACGTTCTGCTGGACGACGGAGACAAGGCCGTTCAGCGATTCGGGCGTAAGACGGCGGATGTCGATGCCGTCAAAAAGCACCTGACCGCTGGTGTTGTCGTCAGGGATGTGCAGCAGGCGCAGCAGCGTGGATTTTCCTCCGCCGCTGGCACCGACCACCGCATAGGCTTTGCCTGCTTTCAGCGTGGCGGAAAGGTCCTGCAGCACAGGCTGGCCTGGTGTGTAGCGGTAGCCGGCATGCTCCAATTCGATTTGCTGCATCAGCCGCGGCAAGGGTTGGCCGCCGGGCTGCGCAGTTTGCCCCGCCAGACTGTCGGCCAGCTTTTGCACCAGGGCCAGCGCGGCCTTGCGGGCGGCCAGCAGGCCGGGCAATGCGGCGATAGGCTCGATGATGAAGTTCATCAAATTGACAAAGGCGATGACAACGCCTGGCGTGACGCCCCGGCCGGTAAGCGCCAGCCAGGTACCCAGCAGAAAGATACCCAGCTGCGCCGTGATGCCGGTAAAAGAACCGGCGGACTCCAGCAGCGTTTGCAGCTTCAGGCGGGTGCATTTCTGCTGCTCTAAGCGGTGATTCTCGGAGGCAAAGCGCTGATTGATCTCATCCTCGGCGCGGAAACTGCGGATGACGGGAAAGCCGTTTAAGTAATCCGACAAAAACGCCATAAAATCCCGGTTACGGTCCGAGACCCGGCAGGCGGCATCCGAGAGCCTGTTCCCTGCCGCCATCGACACGGCAAAAGGCAGCATCGACAACACAATGGCTGCCAGCGTTAAAGGCAGCGAATAGGTCAGCATCAGAGCCAGCGCCCCGGCGAAGCAGAACAGCTTTTGGATGAGGGTAAACTGCTGGGTCAGGTAGTCGGCCTCGATGGTGGCGGCGTCGTTGGTCAGGGCCGAGAGGTAGGCGGCGGAGGGTCGGCGCTGGAAATCCGGCACGCTTTTTTGCGTCAGCTGGGTCACGGCGCAGTTTTTGTACTGCTCCATAGCCGTGGCCAGAAAGCGAGGTTTTGCGCAGTAGACAAGTGCCGAACCGCAGAAAAGTAAAAGGAAGAACCCGCCGCAGGCCCGGACAAGGATGCGGAAAGGCAGTGCCCCCGGTGTACCGGCGGCTGTATCGATGAGCTGCTGCATCAGCCAGGAGATTATGAGGTTGAGCACGGCCCCTATCAACGCCCCGGCAGCGGCCAGCACAAAGGCCAGCCGGTTGCCGCGGTAAAACGACCCGCGCAGCTGGCGGGTGATGGTATCAGCGGGCACCGCACACCTCCTGCCAGAGGGCGGTCGTCTGCGGGTCATCCATCTGCTTCAGGGCGTTCTGGGCGGCCTGGGCAGCGGTCTCTCCCAGATCGTCGTTGACGGTGGAATCCTCGCCGGGCATGGCAAAGCGGATGGTATCGGCGGCGTAGCTGGGGGCGGCATCAAACCGCACGGCCAGGCGGTGGGCTTCCTCGGCGGATGTTCTGGCTTCCTCCGGTTGGCCCGTTTTGAGCAGGACGTGCGCCTGGAACAGGTAAAAGACCGAGTTGATCTTATCCATGAAGCTGGTGCATTCCGGGCGGGGCATGGCGGTGAAGATCGGCAGCGCCCAGGCAAGCAATGCCTGTGCCTGGGCATAGTCGCGGCTGTTCAGGAATAGATTCAGGTAGCCCATCACGGTGCGCACCAGCGCGGCCTCGTGAATGAGCAGGGATTCGGACAGGTACGGCAGGGCCTCCTGGGCGCGCTTGGCATCCTTGGCCAGAATCATGCCGATGCAGTCGCTATAGAGGCCGTCGGTGTTGTGCTGCCGGAAAAGCTCCAGGGCGCGTTCGTCATCCTCCAAGTCCTGGCTGATTTCCGCCATAGCAACGTAGAGCGTTTGCTCACTGATGCGGGGGTTGGTATTCTGGTGCAGAAGCGGACGGGCTTTTTCCAGCAGTTCCAGGGCGCGGCGCAGTTTGGCGTTGTCCCGTTTGTACAGCCCAAGTGCCTGATACAGCATGGCACTGCGGTAGACGATGATAAACGAATTGGGATACTTTTTCAGTGCCTTTTCGGCTTCTTCCAGACCGTTCAAGTCCTTGACGCGCTGGCAGTGCCGCAGGCGCCGGGCGGTGGCATCGATGCGGTTGTCCTTTAAGATGTAGCCCAGCAGGACATCGATGGACGTATCGAAAAAGTCGGCCATTTCCACAATCAGCGGCAATTCCGGTGTGGACAGGCCTGCTTCCCATTTGTAGACGGCACCCACGGTGACACCCAGCACTTCGGCCAGCTGCTCCTGGGTCAGGCTGCGCTCTTTGCGGAAAGTGCGGATGGATTCGGCAAGTTTGATCTCCATAGCTTGTTTGCTCCTTTATCATTTGTGGGCCCTGTGACTTTATTATAGCAGGCGGCAGTGCGGTTGTGAACGCACCGGTGGTACTGGCGGGACATTTCTTTTTCTACTGCCGGTAAGGATATAGTTTTAGGCAATACCGCATAATTCTAAGTGCCGATACGGCGAGCGAGGTGCGGCAATTGCTAAGCCAAAAGCGCAGATAATACTGGATGTCTTATCGAGCATTTTGGCAACGCAGATGCCGTGCCGCAGCCGCCGGAGCGGTGCTTGAGCCGTTAGGCGGGAATTGTGCGGTGGTGCCTTAAGCAGATTTTACAACCTGTTGCTCGAAAATCTCTTGCTTGTTACCGCAAAATACTGTATGATAGGTACTGAATTTTAGTTATATAAAGGGGTGTTGTCGTGATGAAGTGTACTGCCGCGTTGGCCGGTGTGCTGGCCCTGGCGATGCTTCTGACGGGCTGCAAGAAACCTGTGGATACCGCTGCCGCTACGGCGGAGACAGCCGAATCCGCCGCAACGGACGAAACCGCTGCCACACCAAACCCGGTGGAGGCGCTGCCAGCCTCGGTGACGGTGGGCACGGTGCTGCCCAAGACCGAGGCTGCCGGGCGCAGTTATATCGATGAGACGCTTTTTATCGGTGACTCCAACACCGCGCGTTACCTGATGTACGCTGATGAGACCGGCACGGCCTTTACCACGCTGGCCAACAACATCGGCGTGGTCAGCATGGGGGCCGGGGCCATCACCACGCTGAAGTGCGAGCAGTTCAGCGGTTCGTCCACCATGTACACGGTGTCGGACGCCGTGGCGATGCTGAAGCCCAAACGCATCATCATCTGCTATGGCACCAACAATCTGGGCGGGTCGTCCACCGATGCAACATCGTTTATCTCTACTTATTTAAAGGGACTGAAAGCCATTGAAACGGCCTGGCCCTACTGCGACATCATCGTCAGCGCCATCCCGCCGCTGGACAAGCAGCGGGAAAACACCAACCTGACCATGACCCAGGTGGATGCCTACAACGCAGCGCTGATCCAGATGTGCGAGGAAAACGGCTACAAATTCCTGAACAGCGCCGAGGTACTGCGGGACGATGCCACCGGCTGGGCCAAGACAGATTATACCCTTTCGGACGGTGTGCATCTTTCTAAGACGGCTGTGACCGAATATTTCACCTATGTACGCACCCACGCTTATGTGACGGAGGACCGCCGCCCGCAGCCGCTGGGGAACATTCCCACCCCGGTTGGCCCGCCGGTAAACCTGATTTCCCAGGACCCCATCGCCGTGCGCGGCGCCAAGGTACCGCTGGAATTTGTGGCCACCAACGGTGGAAAAATTTCCGGCTCGGCCAGCCAGCTGGTCAAAAAAGGTGCGACGGCTTCGGCTGTGACGGCTGTGCCTGACGACGGCTTTGTATTTGCGGGATGGACTTCCAGCACCGGGGCCAGCTACAGCAGCGAGACCCTCAGCTTTACGATGCCCAGCGACGCCAACGCGGGCGGTGTGGTGCTGACGGCCCACTTTACCGCCGACGAACACGAGCACAACTACGTGGAGATCGAGGGCACCAAAGTGGCCGCCACCTGCCTGACTGACGGCACCTGCCAGTACAAGTGCACCATTTGCGGTGAGATCATTGAGGAAACGACCTACGCCCTGGGTCATGACTGGGACGAGGGCACTACCTACAGCGATGCCATTGTGTACACCTGCAAGCGCTGCGGCGAGCAGAAGAAAGAGCAGATTGTGCACATGCACAACTACCAGTTGGTCAGCGAGACAATGGCCACCTGCACCAGCGAGGGCAAGCGCACCTACCAGTGCAGCTGCGGCGATGAGTACATCGAGAGCGTGCCTGCTACCGGGCATAACTGGAAAGAAACGGAACAGCATGCACCTACGTATGAGCAGGACGGTTGGATTCATTATGAGTGCACCAATGCCGGATGCGGTGAATGGTACGATGAGGTATTGCCGAAGCTGCAGCCTACGCCTACGCCGCCCCCGGATTCCAATTCTTCGAGTTCCACAGTAAATCCAGGTGATTCTTCGGGCGAGGCATCTTCCACCTCGTATACTGAGGAATCGGAAACGTTTGAATAAGTGCTGCATGATACCAGCAAGCCGCCCTGCGGGGCGGTTTTGCTGTTCCCTGCCAAAGCAAAAGAAGAAAAGAGAAAGAGGTAACCATGTCTACCAAGCCCCACAAGACCGGCAACGGCGCGTTGATGCGCCGGTTTCTGCCCTACCTTATTAAGTACAAGGGTGTACTGTTTTTTGATTTGTTTTGCGCGGCGCTGACAACGCTGTGCGATATTGCCCTGCCTACCATCATGCGCACGCTGACCAACACGGTCTCGGCCGCCGCACTGACGGTGGATACCGTGCTGCGGATGGCTGCACTGTACTTTGTACTGCGCATCATCGACGGCGCGGCCAGCTACTTTATGTCCGGCATCGGGCATATCATGGGTGTGCATATCGAGACCGACATGCGCCGCGACGCCTTTGACCATCTGCTGCGGCTGGACCATACCTATTATAATAATACCAAAGTCGGCCAGATCATGGGCCGCATCACCAACGACCTGTTTGATGTGACCGAGTTCGCCCACCACTGCCCCGAGGAGTTCTTTATTGCGGGCATCAAGATCGTAGCATCCTTTGTGATTTTGTGCCAGGCCAGTATTCCGCTGACGCTCATCGTGTTTGCCTGCGTGCCGCTGATGGGCGTTGTGTCGGTCAAACTCAACCACAAACTGCGGGAGCGGTTCCGCCAGCAGCGGTTCCAGATCGGAGAGCTGAATGCGACGATTGAGGACAGCCTGCTGGGCCAGCGCGTGGTCAAAGCCTTTGCGGCCGAGGACCTGGAGCGGGAAAAGTTCGAGCAGGGCAACCGTGAATTTGAAAAGATCAAAACGCTGGGCTATCATGCCATGGCGGCGTTCAATACTTCCACCCGGATGTTTGACGGCCTGATGTACTTTGTGGTGATCCTGGCGGGCGGACTTTCGCTGGTGTATGGGGCCATCAGTGCCGGCGACCTGGTGGCCTATGTGCTGTATGTGTCCACGTTGATTGCTACCATTCGACGCATCGTCGAGTTTGCCGAGCAGTTCCAGCGCGGCATGACCGGCATCGAGCGCTTTGCGGAAATTATGGATACGCCCATTGCCATTGCCGATAAGCCCGATGCCAAACCGCTGGAAGTGAAGCAGGGCGGCATTGAGTTTAAGGATGTCAGCTTTGAGTATCCCGACGACCACAACCAGGTGCTGCACCACGTCAATCTGACCGTCCGTCCTGGCGAGAGTCTGGCGCTGGTTGGCCCCAGCGGCGGCGGTAAGACCACGCTGTGCAACCTGATCCCGCGCTTTTACGATGTGACCGGCGGCGCGGTGCTGGTGGACGGGCAGGATGTGCGGGATGTGCAGTTGCACAGCCTGCGGCAGGCCATTGGTGTGGTGCAGCAGGATGTGTATCTGTTCAGCGGCACGGTGGCGGAGAATATCGCCTACGGCCGCCCCGGCGCGACCCGCGCTGAAATTGAAGAAGCCGCCTGCCTGGCTGGGGCTGACGGCTTTGTGCGTGCGCTGAAAAACGGCTATGACACCTATGTGGGCGAGCGCGGTGTGAAACTTTCCGGCGGGCAGAAACAGCGGTTGGCCATTGCGCGGGTGTTCTTGAAGAACCCGCCGATCTTACTGCTGGATGAAGCCACCAGCGCACTGGACAACGAAAGTGAGATCCTTGTTGGCCAAAGCCTTGACAAGTTAGCCAAGGGCCGCACGACACTGACCATTGCCCACCGCCTGACGACTATTAAAAATGCAGACCGTATTCTGGTTTTGGGCAAGGATGGCATTGAGGAAGAAGGCCGCCACGAGGAATTGCTGGCGAAGAAGGGCATTTATTACCGCCTATGGAATGGATTAGTCAGCGGTCAGACATTATAGGCAATACCGCATAATTCTAAGTGCCGATACGGTGAGCGAGGTGCGGCAGCTGCTAAGCCAAAAGCGCAGATAATACTTTGTGTATTATCGAGCATTTTGGCAACGCAGATGCCGTGCCGCAGCCGCCGGAGCGGTGCTTAAGCCGTTAGGCGGGAATTGTGCGGTGTTGCCTATAATATAAGTTCAAGCCGCCTCCTTTTTAGGGGGCGGTTTTTGTATGCAGTGCAGCATGCGGGTCAGGTTTAACGTGAAGGTGAACAGGTTGGAGGTAATCATGATGCCGAGGAATGCCGCCATGCCGTAGCGCGGCAGCAGCAGCCAGATGGCGGCGATACGGAAGATGGAATCCGCCAGCGAATAGTAGAATGTGGCCAGTTGTTCGCCTAACCCTTTCAGCACGCCGTCCACCATGCTTTCCAAATACATGAACGGCGCGACAAAGCCTAAAATGCGCACATACTCCCCTACCTCGACGTCGCGATAGATAAAGCCGGCAAGGGGCGCACCGAACAGCACGAACCCGGTCCCCGCCGCCAGCGAGAAGGCACCGGTGACCTTGAGCATCGTAAACACCAGTCGGCGGGTGGCGTCGGTGTCGCCTTTGGTGTGGGCACGGGTGATCTCCGGCATCAACAGCCCGGACAAGGCCGAAAGCACCGAGAATGGGAAGAACAGCAGCGGCAGCGCCATGCCTTTCAGACTGCCGTACTGGGCCATGGCGTCGGCCCGGCTGCCGGTGTAGAGCGCTAACGTGTAGGGAATCAGGCTGCTCTCGACGGCCTGCAGGCCGCTGGCCAGCAGGCGGCTGCCCTCCACCGGCAGGACGATGGCGTACAACTCCTTTTGGGTGTAGGGCTGCAGAGGCTCATCGGCGCGGCGGGCAAACTCCGGCGTTTTGGCGGCAAAGGCGAACATGAGGGCGCAGGAGATGCCCTCGCTGACCGTGCTGCCCAGTACTACGGCGGCACAGCCGTAGCCTGCCCCCCATTGGGCCAGCACACGCAGTGCGGCGATGGCGATTGCCATGCGGATGATCTGTTCGATCAGCTGAGCAATGACATTCGGGTGTACCCGGCGTGCCGCCAAAAAGCAGCCGCGCACCGCCCCGGCCGCCGCCATAAAGGGCAGGCTGGGGGCTAAAATCTGCAAAGCCAAAATGGCGCGGGTATCGTGGAGGAGATACCGGGCGGCAGGCTCGGCCAGCAGCACTTGCAGCAGCATGGCGCAGCAGCCAAACAGCAGGGCTGTACCGCAAAGCCCCCGCAGGGTAGCCGCCATGCCCCGCCCCCGGGCCAGGCTTTGTGCCGCCAGCCGGGCCGAGGCTACATTGATGCCCGCCGTGGCCAGCGAGACGAATACCATGTACACCGCTAAAATCAGCTGGTACAGGCCCATGCCCTCGCCGCCCAGGTAGGACGACAGCACCACCCGGAAGCCCATGCCCAGCACCCGCAGCACCAGCCCGCAGGCGGTGAGCAGGGCGGCGTTTTGCAGATAGGTCTTGCGCCGTGCCATGGCATCCCCCTCCCAACCGGGGGCAGAAGCCCCCTACACCACTATGCGGCACGGGTGGCCGGTATGCAATTTGACTACTTACAAAACAGATAGTACCTTGCGTTCTGCTGTCTGATTTGTTATACTGTTATGAGAGCATAGGCAATGCTGCCTGTTTTTTCGGCCTGCGGGCTGGCAGATGGACGGAGTTGCCGAAATTTAAAGGAGCAAAAACTACTATGAGTGAAGAATGTACCCATGATTGCAGCAGCTGCAAGGCAAACTGCGATCACCGTGCCCCCGAACATGAGCCGCCGCACCCGAAAAGCCGCATCCGCAAGGTCATCGGCGTCGTTTCCGGCAAGGGCGGTGTTGGCAAAAGCATGACCAGCGCCATGCTGGCTGTTTCGATGCGCCGCCTGGGCTATAAAGCCGGCGTGCTGGATGCTGATATTACCGGCCCCTCCATCCCCCGCCTGTTTGGCGTGAAGGGCCCTGCCACCGGAGACGGCGAGAGCATCAATCCTGTCTGCAGCCGCACCGGCGTTGAGATCATGAGCATCAACCTGCTGCTGGATGACCCCGAGGCCCCTGTGGTATGGCGCGGCCCCGTGATTGCCGGTGCTGTTAAGCAGTTCTGGCAGGAAGTCGTGTGGGATGTAGACTTCCTGTTTGTGGATATGCCCCCGGGAACCGGCGATGTGCCGCTGACCGTGTTCCAGACGCTGCCGGTGGACGGCATCGTTATCGTCTCCAGCCCGCAGGAGCTGGTGGGCATGATCGTAGGCAAGGCCGTGCAGATGGCCCAGATGATGAAGGTGCCCATTCTGGGACTGGTTGAGAATATGAGCTATGCCCTGTGCCCTGACTGCGGCAAGCATATCAATGTGTTCGGTGACAGCCATGTGGATGAGATCGGCGCCAAGTACAAGGTGCCTGTGCTGGCCAAGATGCCCATTGACCCCGAGCTGGCCAAGGAGGCTGACGCCGGTATGATCGAGATGTACGCTGGCGATTACCTGGACGGCGCTGCCCAGGCCGTGGCCAAACTGCTGAAGTAAACCCGGTCCCTGCTGCCCGAGTACAATGATACGGAGGTTTTGTTATGAAAAAGTTTTGGGAAGAATTTAAAGCCTTTGCCCTGAAGGGCAACATGATGGACATGGCCATCGGTGTTATCATCGGCGGTGCGTTCTCTACGCTGGTCACTTCTCTTACCGACAACCTCATCAGCCCCATCCTGGGCATTTTGGGCAAGGTCAACTTTGATGCAATGATGTGGGACGTTTTCGGTGATGGCAAGCTGGTATTCAAGTATGGTGCCTTTATTACCGCCGTCATCAATTTCCTGATCATGGCATTTGTGCTGTTCCTGATCGTGAAAGGCATGAACAAGCTGATGGACATGGGCAAGAAGGAAGAAGCGCCTGCCGAACCGGAGGCACCGGCTGCCCCCACCCAGGAAGAGCTGCTGGCCAGCATCCTGGAGGAGCTGAAGAAGCAGAACGGGGAGAAGTCGGCGTAAGGCTGTGCCGGTCGCCTACAGAGTCTCGACAAGGCAGACGCTTAACATTCTTAAGTTAAACCCTCTATTTTTGAAATAAATCAAGTTTGAAACTTGATTTTATAAGATTCTTCGGATTGCAGGTTGTAAAACGACCTGTACTATGGTATAGTTGCAGCAAGAACAAAGGCGTTCCCGCCGGGGCTAGTGTGCCCTGCCGGGGATGCCTTTTTGTTTACCCCGTTTTTTGCCGCATAACCTGTGTGCGCAGAGGCAAAAAACGCAACTGGGAAGGAGCGTATAAAGGAAATGGAGAACTTTACCGAGCGTAAGGCCCCGGCCGGGTTGTATGACCCGCGCTTTGAGCATGATAACTGCGGCATTGGTGCGGTCGTAGATATTAAGGGGCGCAAAAGCCACAAAACCATTGATGATGCGCTGCAGATCGTAGAGCATCTGGAACACCGCGCCGGTAAGGATGCCGAGGGCAAGACCGGTGACGGTGTCGGCATCCTGACGCAGATCAGTGACACATTTTTCCAGAAGGCTGCCGCTGAACTGGGCATTACCTTAGGCAGCGATCGGGAATACGGCGTAGGCATGTTCTTCTTCCCGCAAGAGGAACTGCGCCGCAACCAGGCCAAAAAACTGTTTGAGATCGTATGCAAAAAAGAGGGCCTGCCCTTTTTAGGCTGGCGCGAAGTGCCCACCGACCCCGAAGTGCTGGGCCACAAGGCCCGCGCCTGCATGCCCAGCATCTGGCAGGGCTTTGTGGGAAAGCCGTCCCGTCTGGAGGCCGGCATCGCCTTTGACCGCCGTCTGTATGTGGTGCGCCGCGTGTTTGAGCAGTCTAGCCCGGATACCTACGTGTGCAGCCTTTCCAGCCGTACCATTGTATATAAGGGCATGTTCCTGGTCAAGGAGCTGCGCCTGTTCTATCTTGATCTGCAGGACCCGGATTACAAGTCCGCCATCGGCATGGTGCACAGCCGCTTTTCCACCAACACGGCCCCCAGCTGGAACCGTGCCCACCCCAACCGTTTTATTCTGCATAACGGCGAGATCAATACCATCCGCGGCAACGTGGATACCATGCTGGCTCGTGAGGAGACCATTGGCTCCAACTATCTGAAAAATGACATGACCAAGGTGCTGCCCATCGTCAACCAGGGCGGTTCCGACTCGGCCCAGCTGGATAACACGCTGGAGTTCATGGTCATGAACGGTATGGACCTGCCCCTGGCCGTAATGGTAACTATCCCCGAGCCGTGGAGCAATAACAAGTCCATGGACCCGAAAAAGCGGGACTTCTACCAGTATTATGCCACAATGCTGGAGCCGTGGGACGGCCCCGCCAGCATCCTGTTCAGCGATGGCGATGTGATGGGCGCGGTGCTGGACCGCAACGGTCTGCGCCCCAGCCGCTACTATATCACCAAAGACGGCCGTCTGATTCTTTCCAGTGAGGTAGGCGTGCTGGACATCCCGGCCGAGGATGTTGTCCGCAAGGACCGCCTGCGCCCCGGCAAGATGCTGCTGGTGGATACCGTTAAGGGCGAACTGGTGGACGACGATAAGCTGAAAGCCGACTACGCCAGCCGTCAGCCTTACGGCGAGTGGCTGGACCGCAACCTGGTCAACCTGCGCGATCTGAAGGTCCCCAACAAGAAGGTGCCTGACCATACCAAAGAGGAACTAGTGGAGCTGCAAAAGGCCTTCGGCTATCGGTACGAGGATGTGTCCTCTATCATCCTGCCAATGGCCAAAAACGGCGGTGAGCCTGCCGGTGCCATGGGCAGCGACACCCCGCTGGCCGTGCTGAGCCACACCCATCCCCTGCTGTTTGAGTACTTCAAGCAGATGTTCGCTCAGGTTACCAACCCTCCCATCGACGCCCTGCGCGAGAAGGTCGTCACCTCCACCACCGTTTATGTCGGTGCCCAGGGCAACCTGCTGGAGGAGGATGCCGAGAACTGCAAGGTGCTTAAAATCGAGAACCCCATCCTGACCGATACCGACCTTTTGAAGATCAAAGCCATGGACGTGCCCGGCTTCAAGATCGAGACTCTCTCCATCTGCTACTACAAAAATACCGATCTGGAGAAGGCCATCGACCGCCTGTTTGTGGATGTCGACCGCGCCTACCGCGACGGTGCTAACATACTGATTTTGTCCGACCGCGATATTGACGAGTACCACGTCGCCATCCCCAGCCTGCTGGCGGTGGGCGCTGTCAGCAAGTATCTGGTGCGCACCCGCAAGCGCACCTCTATGGCGCTGATCCTGGAAAGCGGCGAGCCGCGCCTCGTACACGACTTTGCCACCCTGCTGGGCTACGGCGCTTCGGCCATCAACCCCTATCTGGCGCAGGAGACCATCGGCAGCCTCATCAGTGAGGGGCTGCTGGACAAGGACTACTACGCCGCCGTCGAAGATTACAACAAAGCCGTGCTGGCGGGCATCATAAAGATTGCCTCCAAGATGGGCATCTCCACCATCCAGTCCTACGCAGGCAGCCAGATCTTTGAGGCGCTGGGCCTGAGCCAGGAAGTAGTCGACAAGTACTTTACCAATACTGTTTCCCGCGTGGGCGGCATCACCATCCACGATATTCAGAACGACCTGGAAGCCCGCCATCAGGAAGCCTTTGACCCCCTGGGCCTGGACATCAACCGTGAGCTGCCCAGCCTGGGCGCCCACAAGTTCCGCAGCGGCCCCGCTGCCGAGCAGCACCTGTACAACCCGCAGACCATCCACCTGCTGCAACAGGCCTGCTGGACCGGCAATTATGACACCTTTAAGCAGTACACCGCTGCCGCCACCAACGAGAACGGCGATGCCATGCATCTGCGCAGCCTGCTGGACTTCAAATACCCCGAGGTCGGCGTGCCACTGGACGAAGTGGAGAGTGTGGACTCCATCGTGAAGCGCTTCAAGACCGCTGCCATGAGCTACGGCGCGTTGTCCGAGGAAGCCCACGAGTGCATGGCCATTGCAATGAACCGCCTGGGCGGCAAGTCCAACACCGGCGAGGGCGGCGAAGCCGAGGACCGTTTTGGCACCGAGCGCAACTCCGCCATCAAGCAGGTGGCCTCCGCCCGCTTCGGCGTGACCAGCAAGTATCTGGTCTCCGCCAGCGAAATTCAGATCAAGATGGCCCAGGGCGCTAAGCCTGGCGAGGGCGGCCAGCTGCCTGGCGGCAAGGTCTACCCCTGGGTTGCCAAGACCCGCAACTCCACCACCGGCGTGGGCCTCATCTCTCCCCCACCGCACCACGACATTTACTCCATCGAGGACCTGGCCCAGCTGATCTATGACCTGAAATGCGCCAACCGCAAGGCGGCCATCAACGTCAAGCTGGTCAGCGAGGCCGGTGTCGGCACGATTGCCGCCGGTGTTGCCAAGGCCGGCGCCGAAGTCATCCTGATCTCCGGCTTTGACGGCGGCACGGGCGCGGCGCCGCGCAACTCCATCCACAACGCAGGCCTGCCCTGGGAGCTGGGCATTGCCGAGGCACACCAGTGCTTAATTATGAACGGCCTGCGCAGCCGCGTGCGCATTGAAGCGGACAGCAAGCTGATGAGCGGCCGCGACGTGGCCATCGCCGCTCTGCTGGGTGCCGAGGAATTCGGCTTTGGCACCGGCCCGCTGGTGGCCATGGGCTGCGTGATGATGCGCGTCTGCAACCTGGACACCTGCCCCATGGGCATCTGCACCCAGAATCCCGAACTGCGCAAGCGGTTCAAGGGCAAGCCCGAGTACATCATGAACTTTATGCGCTTTATGGCTGAGGACCTGCGCGAGTACATGGCCAAGCTGGGCGTGCGCACCGTTGACGAACTGGTGGGCCGCACCGACCTGTTGAAGGTCAAGCCTGCCCCGGCAGGCTCCCGCGCCAGCGAGATGGACCTGACGGCGCTTTTGCAGAACCCGCTGATCGAGAACAGCAGCGTGCACTTTGACCAGAAGGCTGTCTACAACTTCCAGCTGGAAAAGACGCCTGACATGAAGGTGCTGATGAAGAAGTTCAAGAAGGACTTTGACACAGCCGAGCCAAAGCCCATGACCGTTACGCTGGATGTGGGCAACACCGACCGTGCTTTTGGCACGATTTTTGGCAGCGAGATCACCGCCAAGTTCGGCAACACCCTGCCGGAGGATACCTTCCATGTGGTATGCCACGGCTATGGTGGCCAGAGCTTTGGCGCCTTTATCCCCCGCGGCCTGACGCTGGAACTGGTGGGTGATGCCAACGACTATCTCGGCAAGGGCCTGTCCGGCGGCGAGATCGTCGTGTATCCGCCCAAGGAAGTCACCTTTGACCGCAGCGAGAATATCGTTATCGGCAATGTGGCGCTGTACGGCGCTACCGGCGGCAAGGCCTTTATCAACGGCGTGGCGGGCGAGCGCTTCTGCGTGCGCAACTCCGGCGCTGTGGCCGTTGTCGAGGGTGTGGGCGACCACGGCTGCGAGTACATGACCGGCGGCACTGTGGTCGTACTGGGCAAGACCGGAAAGAACTTTGCTGCCGGTATGAGCGGCGGCATCGCCTATGTGCTGGACGAGGATTGGGACTTCTACCAGCGTGTGAACAAGGACATGGTCAGCCTGGAACCCGTGGAGCACAAGTACGATGTGGCTTTGCTGAAAGACCTGATCCGCGAGCATGTAGAAAAGACCGGTTCGCCCCGCGGCAAGGAGATTTTGGACAACTTCGGCGAGTATCTGCCCAAGTTCAAGAAGGTACTGCCGCACGATTACGACAAGATGCTGCGCTTGATCGCCCAGATGGAAGAAAAGGGCGAGGACAGCGAGCAGGCGCAGATCGAAGCATTTTACGCGATGAAGAACGCGAAGTAAGGGAGGCAGAGTATCATGGGTAAACCGACAGGCTTTATGGAGATCAAACGGCAGACCAGCATGGAACTGCCGCCCGAGGAACGCATCCAGAACTTTAACGAATTTCATGTGCCGCTGCACACCGACGAGCAGCAGGCCCAAGGTGCCCGCTGCATGGACTGCGGCGTGCCCTTCTGCCAGAGCGGTATGCTGCTGGGCGGCATGTACAGCGGCTGCCCGCTGAATAACCTGATCCCGGAGTGGAACGATCTGGTGTATCAGGGCAAGTGGGATCTGGCCGTGCACCGGCTGATCGCTACCAACCGCTACCCGGAGTTTACCAGCCGGGTCTGCCCCGCTTTGTGCGAGGCCGCCTGCACCTGCGGCATAGCCACCGGCGACCCGGTGACCGTGAAAGAGAACGAACGCGCCATCGTAGAATACGGCTACGAGAGCGGCGCTATCCACGCCGTGCCGCCGCCGGCCCGCACCGGCAAGACGGTTGCGGTCATTGGTGCAGGCCCTGCGGGGCTTTCGGTGGCCGACCTGCTGAACAAGCGCGGTCACAAGGTGACTATTTATGAGCGCGAGGACCGCCCGGGCGGCCTGCTGATGTACGGCATCCCCAACATGAAGCTGGAAAAGTGGGTCATCGACCGCCGCGTGAAGATTTTGCAGGATGAAGGCATTGAGTTTGTGATGAACGCCGATGTAGGCGGCAACGTCAGTGCTGAGGAATTGCAGGACAAGTATGACGCCGTAGTGCTGTGCTGCGGTGCCAAGCAGGCCCGTGACATCACCGCCCCCGGCCGCGATGCACAGGGCATCTACTTCGCCGTGGATTACCTGACCAGCGTGACCCGCAGTTTGCTGGATTCCAACTTTGCGGATGGTAAGGCGGTTTCGGCCGCAGGCAAAAAGGTGCTGGTCATTGGCGGCGGCGACACCGGCAACGACTGCGTGGGCACGGCCATCCGCCAGGGCTGCGAGAGCGTGATGCAGCTGGAAATGATGCCCTGCCCCCCTGCCGAGCGTACCGCAAACAACGCCTGGCCGGAGTGGCCCCGCGTGTTGAAGACCGACTACGGCCAGCAGGAAGCCATTGCCAAGTTTGGCAATGACCCGCGCGTTTACCAGACCACCGTGAAGGAGTTTTACAAGAACGAAGCCGGGCAGGTCTGTGGCGCGTTGATTGCCAAGCTGGAAAGCCGGGTAGTGGATGGCCGCCGCCAAATGGTGCCTACCGGTGAGGAGTTTGCCGTGGAGTGCGATCTGGTGCTGATTGCCGCTGGTTTCACCGGTTGCCAGCCCTATGTGGCCGAAGCCTTTGGCGTAGACCTGACCAAGCGCGGCACCGTGGCCGATACCAAGTATGCCACCAACGTGCCCAAGGTGTTCGCCTGTGGCGATATGCGCCGCGGCCAGAGCCTTGTGGTATGGGCCCTGCGTGAGGGCCGCGACACGGCAGCTGTGGTGGATGAGAGCCTGATGGGGTACACCAACCTGTAACCTGCTTTCTTTGCAAAGAAAGCAGGAATGAAATTCTACTATTTCCCAGAAAATAAGGGGATGCAGCGGCATGGCTGCATCCCCTGTTTTTTGTGCGAAAAGTCAGACAATAAAAGAGGATGTGACCGATTTCCGTCACATCCTCTTTTTTGTGATGCTATAGTAAAAGTTTCTTTGCTTACTTTCTTTTCAAAGAAAGTAAGTTACTGCCCGCATGGCAGCGTAAACACGAAGCGGCACCATTTGCCTTCCTCGCTTTCGGCGTGGATCTGGCCGCCGGAAAGGTTGATGAGGATCTTGCAGATATGCAGGCCCAAGCCGCTGCCGCGGGTATTCATGCCGCGGGAACGGTCCTCTTTGTAGAAGCGCTCAAACACAAAAGGCAGGGCTTCGGGGGCGATGCCTGCGCCGGTATTCTCGATGCGGACCTCCACCATGCTGCCGTGCTTCTCGGCGGCAAAGCTGATAACGCCGCCTGCCGGGGTGAACTTGATAGCGTTGTCTACGATGTTGTACACGACCTGATGCACAAAATCCGGGTCGGCGCAGATCATCAGCGGCGGGCCGCCAAGGCCCTGGATGTCGATCTTGCCATCCTCGATGCGCTGCTCGTCCGAGAGGACCACATCGGTCACGGTCTGCCACAGGTCGTAGTTTTTTGCGTGGATGGGCACCTCGCCGGCTTCCAGCTTGGTGATGTCCAGCATGTTCTGCACCAGGCGGGCCAGGCGGCCGGTCTCCTGGGAGACGATGGCCAGATAACGCTGGTTTTCCTCGGGCGGGATGGTGCCGTCCAGCATGCCGTCGATAAAGCCCTTGATGGTGGTCATGGGCGTGCGCAGCTCGTGGGCAATGTTGCCCATGAACTGGCCGCGGGAGTTATCGATGGTCTGCAGGCGGGCAGCCATGTTATTGAAGGTGGTGGCAAAGTCGGCCAGCTCCACACAGCCGTCCACCGGGGCACGGGCGGTAAAGTCGCCGCTGCCCAGGCGGCGGGCAGCCTCGCTGATGTCCTCGATGGGGCCGGTGATGCGCTTGGCCAGCACCCAGCACAGCAGGCTGCACAGCAACAGGATGACCGCGGCCGAGATGCCGAACATGGCCAGCATATCCCCCATATAACTGGCCAGTGCCGTCATGGGGCTGGCGGCAAACAGGTAGCCGGTGTAACCGCCTACCTCAACACGGCGACCCGCGGTATAGTATTTGCCGTTGTAGACGCCGCCCAGAGTGCCGGTTTTAAAAATGTTGTCGCCGGCGTCCATCTCGGCCAGCATGTCGGCGGGGATGGGCTGCTCGGTAAAATCTTCGCTGCCGGTGTGCAGCAGAATGTCGCCGTTTTCGTCGGTCACGAACAGCACCGCGCCGGAGGAAGTGGTGAACAGGTCAAAGCCGTTGCGGGCGTTTTCCTTGGCCTGCTCATTATCCAGCGGGCGGGTCAGAACAGAACCATCCTCAGCGAATGTCTCGCAGAGTTTCGATGCACCGTTCAATATATCGTTCAGGGCGGTGCAGCGCTCCTGCACGAAGTAGGCGGCGGAGAGTGCTGTCTGGATGGCGCACATGACGCTCAGGCCCAGCACCAGCACTACGGCAATGGTCGAGAAGAACTCCCGGCTGATGGTGTTGCGGCGGCTCATTCCTTGACCTCGAACTTATAGCCGACGCCCCATACAGTCTTGAGGTTCCACTGCTCGGAGGCGCCTTCCAGCTTCTCGCGCAGACGCTTGACGTGGACGTCGATGGTACGGGAGTCGCCGTAATACTCAAAGCCCCAGACCTCATCCAACAGCTGGTCACGGGTGTAAACGCGGTTGGGGTGGCCCGCCAGGCAGGCCAGCAGCTCCAACTCCTTGGGCGGGGCCTCGACGACTTTGCCCTTGACTTTCAGTTCGTAGCGGTTCATATCCAGGTGCAGGTTGTCGAAGTCGTAGACGCCCTTGTTGGTGTCCTCTTTGGCGGCGGTGCGGCGCAGCACGGCCTTGATGCGGGCGGTGACTTCCTTGGCGTCAAAGGGCTTGACGATGTAGTCGTCAGCGCCCAGCTCCAGACCCAGCACCTTATCGTAGGTCTCGCCCTTGGCCGTCAGCATGATAATGGGGGTGTTGTCCTTGGCGCGGATCTTGCGGCAGACTTCCCATCCGTCCATTACCGGCATCATAACGTCCAGCAGGACCAGGTCGGGATGCAGTTTGTCAAAGTCGGTCAGGGCTGCTTCGCCGTCATGGGCCATCGTGACCGAGTAGCCCTCCTTGACCAGGTAAAGACGCAGCAGTTCGCAGATATTTTTATCGTCATCGACAACGAGGATCTTTTCGTTTGCCATAATGATTCCATCCTTTCGGCGGGGTTCTCATGCCACCCCAGTATACTATTATAGTATAGCGCAAAATTATGGACAAAGAAAGAACAGAATATAGTTTTTGTGCGAATTTTTCCAGATTTTACTTAAGGCAATACCGCATAATTCTAAGTGCCGATACGGCGAGCGAGGTGCGGCAGCTGCTAAGCCAAAAGCGCAGATAATACTTTGTGTATTATCGAGCATTTTGGCAACGCAGATGCCGTGCCGCAGCCGCCGGAGCGGTGCTTAAGCCGTTAGGCGGGAATTGTGCGGTGTTGCCTTAATTCACAGCCGCCTGCTGAACAGTCCGTCCCGGTTACAGTAGGTGTAGACCGTGCCGTGGCCGCGCTTTTTAAAGCGGACCGTGATGTCCTGCTCAGGATACAGCTTGACCAGTTCGGCGCGGTCGTTGCTGACCCAGGCAATGAAGGAGATGTAGTGGCTTTTGGGTCAGGGCCTTGCGTTCCCGCAGGGCGCGGATGGTTTCGTTTTGTACATAGCTCATGGTTTGTACCCTCACTTTCCGGTGCCCAGTATACGGCAAAACGGGTTTGGCGGCAACCTACGCTGCGTAGAGTTCGTCATTTTGCCGGATATTGGGTGCCGATTTTGTCGTAACGTCAAATTTTATAGGCTGGATTGCAGTTTTTTGTACATGATGTTAAAATGTTATCATCGAGAAATGATAAGGAGCAGCCCATGGACACTGTAAAAATTCTGGAAGTGAAGCAGAGCATCTTTGCTTCCAACGACGAGCAGGCCGAAGCCCTGCGCAAGGAACTGAAAAAGAAAAAGGTATTTTTGCTGAATCTGATGAGCGCACCCGGCTCCGGCAAGACCACTACCCTGCGCCGCACCATTGCCGCGCTGAAGGACGAGTTGCGCATCGGCGTGATGGAGGCGGATATTGACTCCGACGTCGACGCCCGTGCCATAGCCGAGACCGGGGCGAAGGCCATCCAGCTGCATACCGGCGGCATGTGCCACCTGGACGCCGAGATGACCCGGCAGGGGCTGGAGGGCTTAGGCGAGGACGGGCTGGATTTGGTAGTGCTGGAAAATGTGGGTAACCTTGTCTGCCCGGCCGAGTTTGACACGGGCGCGGTGAAGAATGCGATGATTTTGTCAGTACCCGAGGGCCACGACAAGCCGCTGAAATACCCGCTGATGTTTCAGGTGTGCGATGTGGTGCTGGTCAACAAAATCGACGTGCTGCCGTACTTTGATTTTGACATGGACAAATGCCGGGAGTATGTGGCAATGCGCAACCCGCAAGCGAAGGTCATTCCCATCTGCGCACGCACCGGCGAAGGCATGGATGAATGGACCGCCTGGCTGAAAGAGCAGGTCAGCCAGTGGCAGGCATAAACTGAGCAAATAAACGGACTACGGATAAAGGAGCAAGGTATGAGCAAACCGACTGCGTTCCCGCTGGATGAGAGCAAGCTGCCTTTCGAGATACCGAAAGACGCCGTGCTGCGGGAAAAAATCGTAAAACTGGGGCAGATGATCACCGACCGCATCCCCGCCAAAAACCGCCCCCTGACAGCGGAGGACCCAGAGTATTGGGGCCTGGCCAGCATCGTGACCGACGAGATGGCCGACGTTGCCTTAAAAATGAAGGTGCGCAAGCCGATGACCCTGCCGGAGATCGTAAAGGCCACCGGCAAAACTACCGAAGAACTGGAACCGCTTTTGTACAAAATGTCCTGTGTGGGCTTGCTGGAGTATAACTGGGAGAACCCGCGCCGGGAGAAACAGTACGTACTGCCGATGTTTGTGCCCGGCAGCGCTGAGTTTTTTAACATGAATAAGCAGCAGATCGCCGAACACCCGGAAGTGACGGCGTTCTTTGAGCGGATGACTTTTTTGCCGCTGGAGCATATCACCGCCATGGTGCCGCCGGGCGGTGCAGGCATCGGCATGCACGTTATCCCCGTGGAAAAAGCCATCGAGACCGAGAACCAATCGCTGGACATTGAGCATATCTCCCACTGGCTGAAAAAGTACGAGGGCAAGTATGCGGCGGGGCCCTGTTCCTGCCGGATGTCCCGCGCGGCTATGGGCGAGGGCTGCGGCGACGACCCTGACGACTGGTGCATCGGCGTGGGCGACATGGCGGATTATCTGGTGGAGACCCACAAGGGCCACTATATCACCTACGACGAAGTAATGCAGATCCTGCAGAAGGCCGAGGACAACGGCTTTGTGCACCAGATCACCAACATTGACGGCGAGAACAAGATTTTTGCCATCTGCAACTGCAATGTCAATGTCTGCAACGCGCTGCGCACCAGCCAGCTGTTCAACACGCCCAACATGAGCCGCTCGGCCTATGTAGCCAAGGTGGAAAAGGAAAACTGCGTGGCCTGTGGGCGCTGCGTGGAGTACTGCCCCGCCGGTGCGGTGAAGCTGGGCCAAAAACTGTGTACCAAGAGCGGGCCGATCGTTTACCCGCGGCAGGAATTGCCCGACGCCGCCAAGTGGGGGCCGGAGAAGTGGACCATCGACTACCGCGACAAGAACCGCATCAACTGCTACGACACCGGCACGGCCCCCTGCAAGACGGCCTGCCCCGCCCACATTGCGGTGCAGGGCTACCTGAAGATGGCCGCCCAGGGCCGCTACCGCGACGCGCTGGCGCTGATCAAAAAGGAGAACCCATTCCCCGCCGTGTGCGGGCGCATCTGCAACCGCCGGTGCGAGGATGCCTGTACCCGCGGCACCATCGACCAGGCCGTGGCCATTGACGCTGTGAAGAAGTTCATTGCCCAGCAGGACTTGAACGCCGAGAGCCGCTATGTGCCGCCGGTGGTGCAGCCCTCACTGCAGGGGCTGTGGAAACAGAAAATTGCCATCATCGGCGGCGGCCCTGCGGGTTTGAGCTGTGCATACTTTTTGGCGCTGCAGGGCTACAAGCCCACCGTGTTTGAGAAAAATCCCCATCCGGGCGGCATGCTGCGGTATGGCATCCCCTCGTTTAAATTGGAGAAGGACGTAATCGATGCCGAAATTGAGATTTTGAAAGAACTGGGCGTCGAGATCCGCTGCGGCGTGGAGGTCGGCAAGGAAGTAACGCTGGCTGACTTGCGCGCAGACGGGTATAAGGCGTTCTATCTGGCCATCGGCTGCCAGGGCGGCCGCAAGGCCGGTGTGCCCGGCGAGGACGCTGCGGGTATCCAGACCGCCGTGAACCTGCTGCGCACCGTGGGCGACGATGAGAACTATAAGATGAGCGGCAGGACCGTGATCATCGGCGGCGGCAACGTGGCCATTGATGCGGCGCGTGTCTCGCTGCGGTGCGGCGCGGACGCGGTAACGATGGTCTGCCTGGAGCCCCGGGACGGCATGCCGGCTTCGGCCGAAGAAATTGCCGAGGCCGAGGAGGAAGGCACCGCCATCCGCTGCGGCTACGGCCCTAAAGAGTTCGTGACGGAAAACGGCCATGTGACCACCGTGGTGCTGAAAAAATGCACGGGTCTTTACAATCCAGAGGGACGTTTTTCACCCACCTACGACGAAAATGATACCATTACCCTACCCTGCGACAATGTGGTGCTGAGCATTGGCCAGTGCATCGAATGGGGCGATCTGCTGGACGGTGAAGCCGTAGAGCTGGGCCGCGGCCAGGGCGCTGTGGCCGACCCTGTGACCTACCAGACCGACCAGCCGGATGTGTTTGTGGGCGGCGACGTCTACACCGGCCCGCGCTTTGCCATTGACGCCATCGCCGCCGGCAAGCAGGGCGCGGTATCCATCCACCGCTTTGTGCAGCCCAACACCAGCATGACCATCGGCCGCAACCGGCGGGAATTCTTTGAGCTGGACAAGGGCAACCTTTCCATTGGTGAATACGACCATACGCCCCGCCAGCAGGCCGCCGTAGATGAGCACATCGACGCGCATCGTTCGTTCCGGGATGCCCACCTGACGCTGACCGAAACGCAGGTACGGGCCGAGACCGCCCGCTGCCTGGGCTGCGGCGCCAGTGTAGTGGACCCCAACAAGTGCATCGGCTGCGGCGTTTGCACCACCAAGTGCGAGTTTGACGCCATCCACCTGCATCGTGACCTGCCCCAGTGCAGCAAGATGGTGAAGAGCGAGGACAAGTTCAAGGCAATTTTGCCCTACATGGCCAAGCGGGAGATCAAGATCCGCTTTGCCAAAAAGGGAAAGTGAGCCGTTATGCATGAACTGGGAATCGTTTTCCATATCATACGCACAGTGGAAGATGTGGCAAAACAGAACGATGTAACGCGCATACGACGTGTAACGCTGCAATTGGGTGAGGTGAGCGGCGTGGTGGAGAGCTACCTGCAGGATTGCTGGAAGTGGGCTGCTGCCAAAACGGACCTGCTGCCCGGCGCGGTGCTGACGGTGGAGACCATCCCGGCCGTCACCCAATGCCAAGCCTGCGGCCGGCAGTACGAGACCGTGCGCTACGGCCGAACCTGCCCCCATTGCCAAAGCCCGGATACCTACCTGGTGCAGGGCAGCGAGATGATGATAAAAGAAATTGAAGCGGTGGAAGCGGACGACGCGGCCACCTGAATACGAGCAAAGGCCCCCGGCATCCACGCCGGGGCCTTTGTGTTTTTATGGCAATACCTCATAATTCTAAGTGCCGATACGGCGAGCGAGGTGCGGCAGCTGCTAAGCCAAAAGCGCAGATAATACTTTGTGCTGCAAAGGTGAGCGCCGCCAGTGGCGGATACAGCGAACCGAAGCAGGGGCAGCGGTCGCAGAGTGCGAGGGGCTTTTGTCCCCGAAGCACGATGCGGGTACCGCAACCCGACATTATCGAGCATTTTGGCAACACAGATGCCGTGCCGCAGCCGCCGGAGCGGTGCTTAAGCCGTTAGGCGGGAATTGTGCGGTGTTGCCTTATATTTCGTTTTGGATCTGTTGGAGCAGGCGCGGCAGCGGAAAGCTGCGCGCGGCGGGCCGTACTGCGATCGCGGCTATAAGAAAAAGCGGTGTTGAAGTGAAACGCGCCTGAAGTATTACTTGCATCTTCACGCCAAAACGGATAAAATTGACCTTAATAAAGTAAAAAAGAAGGTGCAGAGATGACTGCAAGTGAAATCGAGGCGTTGGGCGGCTACTATGGGGCCACGCCGAAGCCCGCGGACTTTGAGGCGTTCTGGCAGGCGCGCATGGCCGAGGCAGACGCGGTGCCGCTGGACTATACCGTCACCCAGGCCAAAGAGGTGCCCAGCTGGGACGGCTGCGACTTTTTGGACCTGTGGTTTACCGGCATGGCAGGTGCGCGTATCTACGCCAAATATCTGCGGCCGCACAGCGATAAGCCCGTGCCGCTGGTACTGCAGTTCCACGGCTACCCCGGTGCGTCCCGCTCCTTTGCCGAGCAGGCCTCCTTTGCCGGGATGGGCATGGCGCTGATCGCCATGGATTGCCCCGGCCAGGCCGGGTACAGCGTAGACGCCGGCGGCTTTTTGGGCACCACCGTGTCCGGGCACATCGTCGCCGGGCTGGACGGTCCGGCCGAGGGCATGTACTACGTGCGGCTGCATCAGAACATCCGCATTTTGTGCCGTATCGTGCGCCAGCTGCAGGAGATCGACCTGCGGCGGGTGTTCGTCAACGGCGGCTCCCAGGGCGGCGGGCTGGGGCTGGCCTGCTGTGCGTTGAACCCCGGCCTCATCAACCGCGCCGCCATCCTCTACCCGTTTTTGAGCGACTTCAAGCTCGTGTGGGACCTGGGCGCGGACGAGATTGCCTACGAGGGCATCCGCTACTACGCCCGCTGGTTTGACGCCGACGAGCACCAGCAGGACCGCTGGTTCCGCCAGCTGGGCTATATCGACAGCAAAAACTTTGCCACCCTGGTGCAGTGCCCGGTGCTGTTTGGCACGGGACTGGAGGATGTCATCTGCCCGCCCCAGACCCAGTGCGCCGTCTACAACAATTTGCACTGCCAAAAAAAGCGGTATCTTTTCCCCGGTTACGGGCACGAGGAGATTGCAGAATTTGACGATATGCTGTTAGACTTTTTCTGTAAAGAGGAGGCTGTGCTATGACTATCACCGAACAGAAAGCCTTTTTGCAGACTTACACCGGCAAGGCGCAGGCCCCGGCACATCCGGCCCAGGATTGGGCAGACACCGTGAAGGAACTGCATTTTGAAGCGCAGACTGCCCCAGTGGAATTTGCCAACGCTTACGGTGTGTATGAGCGGCTGACAATCACCTACGAAGGCCGCACCGTCATGGCGCGTGTCATCCGCCCGGCTTCAGCGGGGCAGCATCCCCTGCTTTTGATGTACCACGATCTGAACCGCGGCGTGCGCGGCTGGCACCACATGACGCGGTTTTTGGCGCTGGGCTTTGGTACGGTGGCGCTGGAGGCCGAGCCTTACAAGGGCGATTGGCTGGCTGACCCCGCGCAGGCAGAGTTCCGCACGCGGTATAAGGACGCGCTGGCCGTGGCCAAGGCCGCGCTGGCGCTGCCCTGGGTGGACGCGGAACGGGTGTATGCTTTTGGAGAGGGCTTCGGCGGCGGACTGGCACTGCTGACGGCCTGCCTGCTGCCCGAGGTGAAGCGCTGTGCGGTGCTGAATCCCCTGCCCGGCGATTTTGCCGGAGCGGGCGTGTCCGGACAGGACGACCTCGACCTTGCCAATTTTGCGCCCCTTTGCCGCGCCGAGGTACTGTTGGGCAGCTGCCTGATGGACACCTACGCGCCGCCCCAGGGGCAGGCGGCCATCTACAACCGGCTGGGCGGCCCCAAGCAGTGGAAGATGTACCCCAAGTATGTACATGAACGTGTCAACTTTTTTGAGAATCAGATGCTGCTTTTCTTCAAGAATGGCATCGCGGAGTAAGCCCTGACGCAAAACTTTATAGCGAAAAAATGCGCCGCAGTTTGTACGCTGCGGCGCTGTTTATTTCTGGTTGGCGGCGTTTTTTGCCAGCATATTGCCTACGGTGCGGCGCGGGGCCAGGGCGGTGCCCAGGGCGCGGATGTTCTCCCCCGCCACAGGCGCAGGCGCTTTTTTGCGGCAATTTCCATTGTCCGTGAAACTTTTTTGCGGTATACTACGGATTATAGACAGGCGGCCCGCCAGGTGGCCAGATTGGAGTGAAAGACCATGAAGGATGACAAACTCTGTATTTCCCCGGATGCCCTGATTGCCATGATCGTGACCGAAGCGCAGGACCGCGCCCTGGCCCAGATGCCCGGCCCCGAAGCGCCGCTGGGCGAGGTACAGGCATCCGATGCGTTTTTGCGCAGGATGGATGCGCTGGTCCATACTGCCAACCGCAGGGCGACTCGGCAGTATGGACGGCTGGCGATCAAGCGGTTCCTGGTTGCTTTGGCCACGGTGCTGTCGCTGTTTTCCTGCACGCTGCTGCCCGTAAAGGCCGTGCGGGAGGCGGTGGTAGAGACCCTGCTGGAATGGCACGACCAGTTTGTGACGGTCTCCTTTTCGGATGGGGATGCCTCCCCCGTGCCCGCGTTTCGTGCATCGCTGTCCTATATTCCGCAGGGGTTCACGCTGGTAGAAGCCAGCGACCCGGCCGCCACGCAGTTTTATTATGCGCAGTATGCCGACGACTCAGGCGGCTCGTTTGATGTGATCATTGCGCCGATCAACGATACGCAGGCCCAGATAAACAACGAGGATGCGGCCTATTATTCCCTGCAATTTGACGGTCACGACGCAATTTGGTGCGTTATGAATGTTGACAATTCTAACGTTCTTGTGTGGGAAAGTGACCGTTTGGCTTACTCGATGACGGGCAATTTGGATATAACGGAGCTTATCAAAATTGCCGAGGGCATTTTGCTGGATACGCTATAACCGGGAAGTTACGATTCAGGAGGAAACTTCGTGCTTGTTTTCTATCTTGCTGCGCTGGACAGCGATGACAATAAAAATAAATTTGAAACGATTTACCGCAAATACTACCGCTTTATGCTGCACACTGCCGCGGGCATTATCAAAAATTCCACGCTGGCCGAGGATGCCGTACATGAAACCTTTGTGCAGCTGCTGCGCGAGATCGACACCCTGCGCATCGACAACGAGCGGGCGCTGAAATCTTACCTTTACATCGTGACGCGGGAGCGGAGCATTGATTTTCTCCGCAAGTGGGAGCGCCGCGGCACCCGGCCCGACTACGAAAGCCTGGCCGCGGCCCTGGACCATTACGTTGAGCCGGAGGAAGTGGCGCTGACCAATCTGCAGCTGGACCGGGCCATCGCCCTGCTGGAAGAAATGCCGCTGATCTACCGCCAGACGTTGGTTTTGCGGGTGAAGGGCTACTCCATCTGCGAGATCGCCAAAATCACCGATTCCAGCGAGCCGAACGTCCGTACCCGCATCCACCGCGCACGCGCCATGCTGCTGAAATCCTTTGCGGAGCAGGCGGAGTGAGGGCGTTATTTTTCACCATATAAGCATACGCCGTTGTTTTTGTAATCAGTACCCGTATAGGCAATACCGCATAATTCTAAGTGCCGATACGGCGAGCGAGGTGCGGCAGCTGCTAAGCCAAAAGCGCAGATA